>Ga0307411_10000076_pt1 | contig 30437 bp, 27 predicted proteins | sample DK1Ometagenome_2_FD_203712 | JGI IMG/M metagenome (GOLD analysis project Ga0307411, IMG submission 203712) | Maize rhizosphere microbial communities from greenhouse at UC Davis, California, United States - DK15-O-1 | ecosystem: Host-associated > Plants > Roots > Rhizosphere > Soil | place: USA...
GGGCTTGTGCGCGAGGTCCACATCCACGCGTTCGAAAGCCACGCCCTTCTCCCGCAGCACGATGGCGGCGCGCTGCACATAGGGGCACAGCGCGTGGCTGACCAGGGTGAGATCGCTCATCAGGCGCTCCATGAAGTGAAGGATGCAGCCAATGTAGGTAGGCAAGCCGCGCAGGAAAATACGCAATCCAGCCAACTCCGATTGCAGCCATGCAATACGAACTCGCCCCCGCCGACCTCGCCCTGGTGCTGGCCCTGCACCGCACCGGCACGCTGGCCGCGGCCGGCGAGCGGCTGGGCGTCAATGCGTCGACGGTGTTCCGCATGCTGCAGCGGCTGGAACGGGGCCTGGGCCAGGCGCTGTTCGAGCGCGGCCGGCGCGGCTACAAAGCCATGGAACTGGCGCGCTCGCTGGCCGCCCAGGCCGAACACGTGGAGGCTGCGCTGGAGGCCGCCCGCGCCGCCGCACAGGCGCAGCCCGGCGAGGCCGCCGGCACCGTGCGCCTGACAACCACGGACACGCTGCTGCACGGCCTGCTGGCGCCGGCGCTGGCCGCGCTGCACCGCGCGCAGCCGCGGCTGCAGTTCGAGCTGCACACCGGCAACGAGCTGGCCAGCCTGACGCGGCGCGATGCCGACATCGCGTTGCGCGCCACGGCCAAGCCACCACCGCACCTGATCGGCCGGCGCATCGGGGCCATCCGCGTCGCGCTGTACGCGGCGCGCGGCAGCGCCATCCGGCACTGGCACCAGGTCGAGGCCGGCGAGGCCGCCTGGGTGGCGCCGGACGACGGCCTGCCCGAGCACCCGTCGGTGCGCTGGCGCCAGAAGCATTTCCCGACGCTGCAGCCGGCCTTCCGCACCGGCAGCGTGCAGAGCGTGGCCGAGCTGGTGGCGCTGGGGCTGGGCGTGGGCGTGCTGCCGCTCTTCCTGGCCGAGCCGCGGGCCGGGCTGCGCCGGCTGACGGAACCGCTGGACGAGGCCGAGACCGACCTGTGGCTGCTCGCCCACCCGGAAACGCGCCACCTGCAGCGCGTGCACACCGTCTACAGCCACCTGGCCGAGACGCTGGCGCTGGCTTGAACGACCCTGCTTGCGCCGCGTCAATGCACGGGCCGCTTGACCTTGCCATGATGGGAAGCTTGACGATGGCGACACCCTCCCAGACACCGAGGTTCCGATGAGCACCGCCGCCCCCTCTTCCTCCACCGCGCTGAACGACGTGACGCTGCAAGTCAGCGGCATGACCTGCGCCTCCTGCGTGCGCCGCGTCGAGAAGGCCTTGCAGGCCGTGCCCGGCGTGCAGGCGGCCAGCGTCAACCTGGCGACCGAGCAGGCCGCCGTCAAGGCCCTGCCGAACGTGCCGGTCGGGGCGCTGACGGCGGCGCTGGACAAGGCCGGCTACCCGGCCAGCGCACTCCCGCCCGCCGGCGCAGCGCCGGCGGCGCCCGTGGCGGGCGGCCTGCCCGCCTGGTGGCCGGTCGCGGCGGCCGCGGCGCTGACGCTGCCGCTCGTGCTGCCCATGCTGCTGGGCCTGTTCGGCGTAACCTGGATGCCGCCGGCCTGGCTGCAGCTGTTGCTGGCCACACCGGTGCAGTTCGTCCTCGGCGCGCGTTTCTACCGCGCCGGCTGGAGCGCGCTGCGCGCCGGCAGCGGCAACATGGACCTGCTGGTGGCGCTGGGCACGTCGGCCGCCTACGGGCTGTCGGTCTACCTGATGCTGCGCCATCCCGGCCATGCGCACCTGTACTTCGAGGCCTCGGCCGCGGTCATCACGCTGGTGCTGCTGGGCAAGTGGCTGGAGCAGCGCGCCAAGCGCCAGACGACCGAGGCCATCCGCGCGCTCAATGCGCTGCGGCCGGCGACGGCGCGCGTGCTGCGCGACGGCGTGGAGGTCGAGCTGCCCGTGGCCGAGGTGCGCGTGGGCGACCTCGTCGCCGTGCGCCCGGGCGACCGCATCGCGGTGGACGGCGAGGTCACCGCCGGCCACAGCCACGTGGACGAGTCGCTCATCACCGGCGAAAGCTTGCCGGTGGCCAAGTCGCCCGGCGACCGCGTGACCGGCGGCGCCATCAACGCCGAGGGCGCGCTGACGCTGCGCACGACGGCCATCGGCGCCGAGACGACGCTGGCGCGCATCATCCGCATGGTCGAGTCGGCCCAGGCGGCCAAGGCGCCCATCCAGCGCGTCGTCGACCGTGTCAGCGCCGTCTTCGTGCCGGTCGTGCTGGCCATCGCGGCGCTGACGCTGGCCGGCTGGCTGCTGCACACCGGCGACGTGGAGCAGGCCGTCGTCAACGCGGTGGCCGTGCTCGTCATCGCCTGCCCCTGCGCGCTGGGCCTGGCCACGCCGACGACGCTGATGGCCGGCACCGGCGTCGCGGCGCGCCAGGGCATCCTCATCAAGGACGCCGAGGCGCTGGAGCTGGCGCATGCGGTGAGCGTCGTCGCGTTCGACAAGACCGGCACACTGACCGTGGGCCAGCCCGCGCTGGTGGCTGCGGTGCCGGTGAAGGGAGGCACGCGCGACGGCCTGCTGCAACTTGCTGCCGCGCTGCAGCGCAGCAGCAGCCACCCGCTGGCAGTCGCCGTGCTCACCGCGGCGCAGGACCTGCCCACGCTGCCGGTCGACCAAGCCCGCGCGCTGCCGGGCCGCGGCGTGCAAGGCGTCGTGAATGGGCGCACGCTGTCGTTGGGCAGCGCGCGGCTGGCGCAGGAGCTCCGTGTCGATGCCGGCGCGTTGGTGGCAAGAGCGCAGCAGCTGGAGGCCGACGGCCACACCGTGTCGTGGCTGATGGACGGTGCACAGCCGCTGGGCCTGCTGGCCTTTGGCGACGCCGTCAAGGACACGGCGGCCGAGGCCGTCGCGCAGCTGCAGGCGCGCGGCATCCGCACCGTCATGCTGACCGGCGACAGCCACGGCGCGGCGGCCGGCGTGGCGCGGGCGCTGGGCATCACCGAGGTCCATGCCGAGGTGCTGCCGGCCGACAAGGCCGCGATCGTGCAGCAGCTGCGCGCGGGCGGCGCGGTGGTCGCCTTCGTCGGCGACGGGCTCAACGACGGGCCGGCGCTGGCGGCCGCCTCGGTCGGCTTCGCGATGGCCGGCGGCGCCGACGTGGCCACCGAGACGGCCGGCGTGACGCTGATGCGCGGCGACACGCGCCTCGTCGCCGACGCGCTGGACGTGTCGCGCCGCACCTACGCCAAGATCCGCCAGGGGCTGTTCTGGGCCTTTGCGTACAACATCGTCGGCATCCCGCTGGCGGCGCTGGGCCTGCTGAACCCCGTCATCGCCGGCGCGGCCATGGCGTTCAGCAGCGTCAGCGTCGTCGCCAACGCGCTGACGCTGCGGCGCTGGCGCGGCACCGCCACCGGAGCATCGAAATGAGCACGCGACTCAACATCGGCGAGGCCGCGCACGCCTCGGGCGTGTCGGCCAAGATGATCCGGCACTACGAGAGCATTGGCCTGTTCCCGCAGCCGGCGCGCACCGAATCGGGCTACCGCACCTACGGCGACCGCGAGATCCACACGCTTCGTTTCATCCGCCACTCGCGCGACCTGGGCTTCTCGCTGGAGCAGATCCGCGCGCTGCTGGGCCTGTGGCAGGACCGCGCCCGTCCCAGCCGCCAGGTGCGCGCGCTGGCCCAGGCCCACCTGGCCGAGCTGGAGGCCAAGCTCGCCGAGCTGCAGGCGATGAAGGCGACGCTGGAGCACCTGGTGCAGGGCTGCCACGGCGACGACCGGCCGGACTGCCCCATCCTCGACACGCTGGAAGCCGGCGGCGGCAACAAAGCGTGAGGGCATCCGCGCTATCGTTGGCCATCCTCAGTTTCACGCGAGCTTTCCCGATGCGCCTCGTCCTCCTCGCCACCCTCGCCCTCGCCGCCAGCGCCGCCCAGGCCGGCTCCCTGGGCTCATCCGCCGCCGGCGCCGGCTCGGCCTCGTCGGGCAGCGTGTCCGACTCCTTCAAGGCCTCGTCCGGCAGCAGCGCCGGCGGCGAGAAGCGCGCCGAGGGCCGCTACCGTGTCACCGAGGTGGCGCAGGCCGAGGCCGGCAAGCTGCGCCTGACCCTCGCGCGCGACGGCACCGAGCCGGTGGCGCTGACGCTGCCGCAGCAGGCGTTGGCCGCGCGCGCCGTCAAGGTGGGCGACGAGGTGCAGGCCACGCCGCAGCCCTACGGCATCGCGTTCGCGCACGCCGACACCGGCCAGGCTTTCTTCCTCGTGCTGGAAGACGCCTGGCACCGCGAGCTGGCCGCACGCGTCGTCACGCCTTGAGGCGGCTCGCCGCCGCGGCCCTGCTGGCGGCCGCGGGCCTGGCGCAGGCCGGCGCGCCGCAGTCATCTCTACCCCGCGGCTGTGACCGCGCCATCGACGTCACCGCCACGCAGCAGGACCGCCTGCTGCGCTTTGCCGCCGTCGTGCGCGAGGCGCTGGCCGGCTCGGGCGCCGAGGTCGCGCTGATCGCGCGCGCGGGCACCGACCTGTCGCGCTTCGGCCTGCGCTATTCGCACGCCGGCGTGGCGCTTGCCGACGGCCTGGACATGCCCTGGGCGGTGCGCCAGCTCTACTACGCCTGCGCCGAAGGCCAGCCGCGCCTGTTCGACCAGGGCCTGGCCGGCTTCGTGTCGGGCACCGACGACGCCAGCGTGGGCTACGTGCGCCTGCTGCTGCTGCCGCCCGAGGCCGCCGCGCCGCTGGCCGCCGCGGCGCGCGACAAGGCCCTCGCGCTCGGGCTGCTGAACGCCCGCTACAGCGCCAACGCCTACCCGTTCAGCACCCGTTACCAGAACTGCAACCAGTGGATCGCCGAGCTGCTGGCCGCGGCCACGGCCGGCACGACGACGCGCGAGGAGGCCCAGGCCTGGCTGCAGCGCGAGGGCTATGCGCCCGTGCCGGTGTACGCATCGCCGTGGCTGATGCTGGCCGGCCGCTTCGTGCCCTGGCTGCATTTCGACGACCATCCCGCCGCGCAGCTGGACGCCGGCGCCGTGCAGACCAGCCTGCCCGACAGCCTGGAGGCCTTCGCACTGCGGCGCTGGCCCACCGCCCGGCGCATCGAGCTGTGCCACGGGCCGCAAGGCGTCGTGCAGCGCGAGGGCGGCGCGCCGCTGGCCGCCGGCTGCGCGCCACAGCACGGCGACCGGGTCACGGCGCTGGACTGATCAGCCGTCCCGCACCAGCCCCAGCTGCTCGATCGCGGCCTGCAGCCGCTGCATCTCCAGCGGCTTGTTCAGGTAGGCATCGAAGCCCGCCTCCAGCGAGCGCTGCTGGTCCTGCGGCATGCCGTAGCCGGTCAGCGCGATGGCCTTCAGCTCGGCGGTCTCGGGGCGGCGGCGCAGCGCGTCGATGAGCATGTAGCCGTCCATCCCCGGCATGCCGATGTCGGAGATCAGCAGGTCGAACGGCTGGGTCGACGCCAGCTCCAGCGCCTGCTGGCCCGACGTCGCGGTCGCGACCTCGGCGCCCTCCAGCTCCAGCAGCATCGCGAAGGTCTCCAGCGCGTCCACGCCGTCGTCCACCAGCAGGATGCGCAGCCCCTTCAACCATGACCCGCTGGCCGGCGCGGGCAGGCTGCCAAAGTCGGTCGCATGCTTGAGCGGCAGCCGCACGGTGAAGCAGGAGCCGAGCCCCTCGCCGTCGGACTGGGCCTGCACGGAGCCGCCATGCAGCCGCACCAGCTCGCGCACGAGCGCCAGGCCGATGCCCAGGCCAGCGCTCTGGCGCGTCGTGCGCACGTCGCCCTGGTTGAACATCTCGAAGATGCCGGACAGTGCCGCGGACGAGATGCCGCGGCCGGTGTCGCGCACGCTGAGCACCGCGTCGTCACCCTCCTGCACCAGGCGCACCGAGATGCTGCCGCCGGCGGCCGTGAACTTGAGCGCGTTGCTCAGCAGGTTCATGACGACCTGGCGCAGCCGCGTCAGGTCGGCGTCCACGAGCAGCGCGTCCTCGACGGCGTCGAGCTGGAAGCCGACGCCCTTGAGCTCGGCCTGCTCGGCGGCCCAGTCGAAGCAGGTCGCGAGGGCTTCCTTCAGGTACACCGAGGCCGGCTCCAGCACGAGCTTGCCGGCGCGCGTGCGCGACAGGTCGAGCAGGTCGTCGATGATGCGTGCCTGCGACTTGCCGCTGGCCTGGATGGTGCGCAGCGCCTTGAGCACGCGCGGCAGCGGCTGCACCTCGGGCATGGCCAGCAACATCTGCGTGCTGATCTGGATGAGGTTCAGCGGGTGCTTGAGCTCGTGCGAGATGATGGCCAGCGTCTCGTCCTTGAGGTCGTTGGCGGCCTGCGCGCGCTCGGCGCGGTCCAGCGCCGAGGCCACCATGGCGGTGCGGCTGTTCTCGGCCTGCTTGGAGTCCGTCATGTCGCGGGCGATCTTGGCGTAGCCCTGCAGCCGGCCCAGGCGCATCGGCGCCATGATGCCGCTGACGAAGACGCGGCTGCCGTCGCGCCGCAGGTGCCAGCGCTCGTCGTTGGCGCGGCCGCTCTGGCGGGCCTGCTGCATCTCCTGCTGCGGGATGCCGGCGGCGCGGTCCTCGGGCGTGAAGATCAGCTCGCTGCCCTGGCCGAGGACCTCTTGCTCCTCGTAGCCGAACAGCTCCCGGGCGCCCACGCTCCAGCTCGTGAAGCGGCCCTCCTCGTCCATCGTCATGATGGCGAAGCCCGGCATGCTCTGCGCGATGAGCTGCATGCGCTCCTGGTCGATGTGCACGCTGCGCTGGGCGTCGCGCAGCGCCGTGATGTCCACCAACGACAGCACGGCGCCGTCGATGCCGTCCTCCGCCGTGCGGTAGGGCAGCATGCGGGCCAGGAAGGTGCGGCCGTCCTGGCTGCCGACCTCGCGCTCGACGACGCGCAGTGACTTGAACGCCTCCGCCGCGTCCTCGGCCAGCCGGTCGTAGTCGAGCTTGTGCGTGATGTCCATCAGCGAGCGGCCGACGTCGCTGCCGATGATGTTGAACAGCTCGGTGGCCTGCGGCGTGAAGCGCTTGATGCGCAGGTCGCGCTCCAGAAAGATGGTCGCGATGCCGGTGGAGGCGATCAGGTTGCGCAGGTCGTCGTTGGTCTCGGCGGTCTCCTCGACCTTGGCCTTGAGCTCGTGGTTGACGGTGATGAGCTCCTCGTTGGTGGACTGCAGCTCCTCCTTGCTCGTCTCCAGCTCCTCGGTGGCCGAGCGCAGCTCCTCGTTGATGGCCTGCAGCTCCTCGTTGGAGGCCTTCAGGTCTTCCACCGAGATCTCGTACTGCTCGATGCTGCGCTGCAGCTGCTGGTCCTTGCGCTGCAGCTCGTCTTCCAGGTGGGCGATCAGCGGGTCGCGCTGGCCGGGCTCCGCAGGCGGCAGCGAGGCCTTGCTCTCGACCCGCTGGAACAGCACGAGGCGCAGCTCGCGCGGCCAGTCCGGATGCTGCACCGGCCGCACCGTGACGGTGACCTGGTAGAGCTTGCCGTCGTCGCCGGTAATGCCGGTCGTGGCCTGGGCGGCCTCGCGGTTTTGCTCCGCGTCGAACATCGCCGCACGCAGCGCCGGGCGCAGCTCCGGCTGGATGACCGACAGCAGGTGCTGCGACGGCACGCCGGTCGGGAAACGCAGGTATTGCTCGGCGCCGGCGATGTGCAGGATGTCGCCCTCCTCGTTGACGACAACGCTGGGTGGCGCGTGGTCCAGCAGCAGGCGGTTGTGCAGCTCGCCGATCGGCTGCGCCTGGCGGGCCGTGACGCCGCGCACGGGCGCCGCGAAAGCCGCCATCGGCTGGCTGCCCAGCGGGAAGCGCGGCAGCATGCGCGTCGCGCGCACCGCCGAGTTGGCGCGGTAGATGCGGTTCTTCTTGTCGACGACGGTGAACAGCTTGCTGGCCGCCTCGGCCGTCTCCGAGCTGCCCAGGAACAGGAAGCCGCCCGGGCGCAGCGCGAAATGGAACATCTGCAGAATCTCGGCCTGCACCTCGCGCTCCAGGTAGATCAGCAGGTTGCGGCAGGAGATCAGGTCCACGCGCGAGAAGGGTGGGTCGCGCAGCAGGTTGTGCGTGGCGAACAGCACGCGGTCGCGCAGCGGCTTGGCGACGCGGTAGTGCAGCCCCTCCTTGGTGAAATAGCGGCGCAGGATGGCCGGCGCGATGTCGGTGATGATGGATTCGGGGTACAGGCCCTCGCGCCCACGCGCGATGGCGGCCTCGTCGATGTCGGTCGCGAAGACCTGGATCGGCCGGCCGTGCGCCGCCGTCGCGGCGCCTTCCGTCATCAGCATGGCCAGCGAGTAGGCCTCCTCGCCGGTGGAGCAGCCCGGCACCCACACGCGCAGCGGCTCACCCTGCAGCGCATCGTCGAACAGCTCCGGCACGGCCTGGCGCTCCAGCGCCTCGAAGGCCTCGCGGTCACGGAAGAAGTTGGTCACGCCGATCAGCATGTCGGCCAGCAGGCGCGGCACTTCTTCGGCGTGCTTGGCCAGGAAGTCGGCATAGGCCGGCAGGTGCGGCAGGCCGTTGATCTGCAGCCGACGCTCGATGCGGCGCAGCACCGTGGCGCGCTTGTAGTGCTTGAAGTCGTGCCCCGTGCCCGAGTGCAGCAGGCCCATGACGCGCGCCAGCGCGCGCTCCGCCGCCTCGGGCGACCGGGGCTCGCGCACCGGCAGGTCGTCGTCGGGCGCTTTCGGCAGCTCGATGGCCTGGGCGTTGCGCCACAGGTCCATCAGGCGCTGGCCCATCTCGGCCACCGGCAGCACGATGTCGACGCGGCCGGTGTCGATGGCGCTGGCCGGCATGTCGGCGTACTCGGCGTCCTGCGGGTGCTGGGCGAAGACGACGCCGCCCTGTTCCTTGACCTCGCCGATGCCGACCGCGCCGTCCGCACCGGTGCCCGACAGCACGATGGCGATCGCGCGTTCCTGGTGGGCCTGCGCCAGCGTGCGGAAGAACACGTCGATCAGCACGTGCCCGCCCTTGACGCGCTGCGCCGGCCCGAGGCGCAGATGGCCGTCCACCATCTGCAGCGCGCGGTCGGGCGGGATGACGTAGACGTGGTCCGGCTGGATGTGCTGGTCCTGCGTGATCTGCGCCACCGGCATGCGTGTGGCGCGCTGCAGGATGGCCGCGGCATTGCTCTCGTGCTTGGGCGACAGGTGCAGCACGACGACGAAGGCCATGCCCGACGACGCCGGGATGGACTCGAAGAAGCTGATGAGCGCCGCCAGGCCGCCGGCGGAGGCGCCCATGCCCACGATGGGGAAGGGCAGCTCGCTGCGCGCGGCGTGCGCTGGGGATGAAGTTGAACTCATGGAGGCTCCTTCAACGCCCAAGGTGGTGACGAACGGAGCCTCGCCTTCGGAAAGATGGAGCTGCCTCGTGGAGACGGTCGGGCGGTGGCCACTGACCGGTCGGAAATCATAGGCCCGTGCCGCTCGCGCCCCCCCCACGATCCGAAACGCCGCGGCGCCGGCTCAGCCCCGCGCCGGGATCTTGAGCCCGCGCTGCACGGCCGGCCGCGCCAGGAAGGCCTGCAGCACGCGGTCGACCTCGCGGAAATCGGCATAACCGACCAACTCGCCGGCGCCGTAGAAGCCGATCAGGTTGTTGATCCACGGGAAGGTGGCGATGTCGGCGATGCTGTATTCATCGCCCACCAGCCACGTGCGGCCCTTCAGGTGGCCGTCCAGCACGCCAAGCAGGCGGCGCGCCTCGGCGAGGTAGCGGTCGCGCGGGCGCTTGTCGTCGTAGTCCTTGCCGGCGAACTTGTGGAAGAAGCCGACCTGCCCAAACATCGGGCCGACGCCGCCCATCTGGAACATCAGCCACTGCAGCACCTCATAGCGCCGCGCGGGGTCATGCTCGAGTGAGGGCAGCAGCTGACCGGTCTTGTCGGCCAGGTAGACGAGGATGGCACCACTCTCGAACAGCGGCAGCGGCCGGCCGCCCGGGCCACCCCAGGGAGGATGGGGGTCGATGATGGCGGGGATCTTGTTGTTCGGGTTCAGCGACAGGAACTCGGGACTGAGCTGGTCGTTGGTGTCGAACTTGACGAGATGCGGCTCATAGGCGAGGCCGGTCTCCTCCAGCGCGATGGAGACCTTGACGCCGTTGGGCGTGGGCAGCGAGTACAGCTGCAGGACGTCGGGCCGCGTGGCGGGCCATTTCTTCGTGATGGGGAAGGTGCTGAGATCGTTTGTCATGGCGTCGGGGGGACGGAGATGAAGGCGCAGCCACTGTAGGGATGGCGGATTCGCCCCTGCGCCTGCCGGGACATCAGCCCCATGGCAGACGGCGCACGGCCGTGCCGGCGCGCAGCGTGTTGTGCACCTCCGCCACCGCATCCGTCTCGCGAAGCAGTTGCTCGATCCGATCGGCCGCGGCCGGCGACGCGATGCGGGCCCGGTAGGCGATGTCGCGCGCCGCCAGGCCGACGCCGTCGAACTCGGCGCTGGCCTCGACCTCCACCTCGGTGAGCTCGATCCGCAGGCGCGCCGCTTCGCGGTAGAGGTCGTTGCAGTAGCAGGTGGCCAGAGCCAGCATCAGGAACTCGCCGCCGTTCACCGCCGAGCCGCCGCCCGGGCGGCCTGCGATGGGCAGCGGCTTGGCCTGACCGGACGTCGTGACGCTGACGGTGTGGGTGCCGGGGGCGTTACGGAGCCGGGCGCTGATCTGCATGCGACCTCCTGGCGTGAACGAGGCGCCAGAGTTTGCGCCCGCCCATCCACAGCAGCGCGAACAACGCCGATGCGACGCAGGCCAGGTGCAGCGTGCCGAGGCCCACGATGCCCTGCAGCGCATTGGCGGCGTCGAACGGCATCAGCGGCCGGATGTCGTGATGCATGACGCTGTCCAGCAGCACATGCGTCCAGGCCCCGAGGGCCGCCCCGATGGCCACGCGTCTCAGGGTGAGCCCGGGCAGCAGCGCCACCCCGGCACGGCGCAGCAGCCAGAACAGCGCCACCAGGGCCAGCGCCGCCAGCGTCGCGCCCACGTAGGTGTGGAAGAAGGCGTGCACCGGATGGCGCCCCTGCACGAGGTTGTAGAGCGACTCGACATCGATGGCCACATTGGCCGCGCAGAAGGCCAGGAAGCTGACATGACGCGGCGCCAGCGCATGCAGCGCGGCGCCCGGGCCGAAGTGGAAGGGCGTGATGGGCATGGCGCGTGACCATACCGCGCGGCGTGAAAATGCCCGCATGACGACCGCCGCCCCCGCCGCCCCCGGCCCCGCACAGCCCTCGCGGCTCGCGCTCTACCTGCAGCTGATCCGCTGGGACCGCCCCGCCGGCTGGCTGCTGCTGCTGTGGCCGACGCTGGCCGCGCTGTGGATCGCTGCGGATGGCTGGCCCGGCTGGCACCTGCTGGCCGTCTTCACGCTGGGCACGGTGCTGATGCGCTCGGCCGGCTGCTGCGTCAACGACGTGGCCGACCGCGAGTTCGACCGCCATGTGCAGCGCACCGCGCAGCGGCCGGTGACAACGGGCGCGGTGTCGGTGAAGGAGGCGCTGGTACTGGGCGCGGCGCTGTCGCTCGTCTCGTTCGGCCTGGTGCTGACGACGAACCCACCGGCCATCCTGTTGAGCTTCGCGGCGCTGGCCGTGGCCATCGCCTACCCGTTCGCCAAGCGCGTGCTGGCGATGCCGCAGGCGGTGCTGGGCATCGCGTTTTCGTTCGGCATCCCGATGGCCTTCGCGGCGGCGCTGGGCGGCACGGAATGGAACCTGCGCGCGGTGCCGCTGTCGGCCTGGGCGCTGCTGGTGGCCAACCTGTTCTGGGTGCTGGCCTACGACACCGAGTACGCGATGGTCGACCGCGACGACGACCTGCGCATCGGCGTGCGTTCGTCGGCCATCGCGCTGGGCCGCTGGGACGTGGCCGGCATCATGATCTTCTATGCGACCTACCTGGCCATGTGGACGGGCCTGGGCCTGCGGCTGGGCCTGGGGCGCTGGTTCGTGGCCGGCATGGTCTGCGCCGCCGCACAGGCGCTGTGGCACTACACGCTGATCCGGCGGCGCAGCCGCGCGGAGTGCTTCAAGGCCTTCCGCGCCAACCACTGGCTGGGTTTCGCGGTGTTCGCCGGCACGGTGGTCGACCTGGCGCTGCGCTGACGGCCGGCGGCGCCATAACGGCGCTTTCCCACGTAACAGCGCCGCGGTGCCCGCCGGACCTCATGAATTTCCCATTACATTGCCCGCGCGAGGCGGCGTCGACCGCCTGATCCGACGTTTGCAGGGAGTGGAAATGATGTCGATTGCGAGCCGCAGCGCCTGGGCGCTGACCGTGGCGCTGGGTCTTTTGTCGAGCGGCTGCGGTGGCGGCGGCGGCGGTGGAACACCCATCCTGGGCGGCACGCCCGCGCCGAACCCGCCCACGACGCCGACGCCGACGCCCGGCACCGGCGGCCTCACGCCCGACCCGGCCGGCCCATCGTCCAGCTTCGCCCAGCAGTGCGCCGCCAGCAACACGCTGGCCGCGAGCAACCTGCGCACGTCAACGCTGGACAGCGAGAAGAAATGGCTGCGCGCCTATTTCGACGAGGCCTACCTGTGGCGCGACGAGGTGCCGCGCATCGACCCCAACGGCGCCGGCTACAGCGGCAGCGACGCCTATGCGGCGATGGACAACTACTTCGAGGCGCTGAAGACCACGCAGGTCACCGACTCGGGCGCCAGGCGTGACCGCTTCAGCTTCACCTACCCGACGGACAAGTGGAAGGCGATGTCCGAGAACGCCGTCGAGGCCGGCTACGGCATCGAATGGAGCATGGCCAGCCCGACGCCGCCGCGGCGCCTGCGCATCGCTTACGTCGAGGCCGGCACGCCGGCCGCGAACGCCGGCCTGATGCGCGGCGACGAGCTGGTCAGCGTCGACGGCACGCCCGCCGACACCGCCACCGACGCCGGCGTCGACGCGCTCAACGAGGGCATGTACCCCAGCGCCACGGGCGCCTCGCACGCCTTCGTCTTCCAGCGCGGCGGCGTGCAGCTGTCACGCAGCCTGGCCAGCGCCAGCATCACGAAGAACCCCGTGCCGCAGGCGCGCGTGCTGACGCTGCCCAACGGCGCGCGCGCCGGCTACCTGCTGTTCAACGACCACAACCTGCCGGCCGAGAACCTGCTGATCAACGCCGTCAACGACTTCCGCACGCAGGGCGTGACCGAGCTGGTGCTGGACCTGCGCTACAACGGCGGCGGCTACCTGTTCATCGCCAGCGAGCTGGCGACCATGATCGCCGGCACGACGCGCACCGCCGGCCAGCCCTTCGAGACGCTGCGCTACAGCGCCAAGCGCAGCGCCGAGAACGAGGTCACGCCCTTCTTCACCGACTCCTGCATCGCCGAAGGCGGCCGCTGCACCCGCGTGCAGGCGCTGCCGACGCTGAACCTCAGCCGCGTCTACGTGCTGGCGCAGTCGGGCACCTGCTCGGCCAGCGAGTCGGTCATCAACGGCCTGCGCGGCGTCAATGTCGACGTCGTGCTGATCGGCGGCAAGACCTGCGGCAAGCCCTATGGCTTCACGGCCAAGGACAACTGCGGCGTCAGCTACTTCCCGATCGAGTTCGCCGGCGTCAACGCCAAGGGCTTCGGCGACTACGCGGACGGCTTCGTGCCGGGCAGCGGCCCGACGGCCCGCTACGTGCCCGGCTGCACGGTGGAGGACGACCTCGGCCGCGCGCTCGGCGACACGCAGGAAGGCATGCTGGCGGCTGCCATGACGCACGCGTCCACCGGCCAATGCCCGGTCGGCAGCGGCCTGTCGGCCAGCGTGCGCGCGCAAAGCAGCAAGACCATCGAAGGCGCCGCTGCGCTGCGCCTGCAGCGCAACCCGGCGCGCGACAACCGCTTGCTGTTGCCTCGCTGAACGAGCCCTCGTCCAGGCTGCCTGCTGAACGCGGGCAGCCTGGCCGGTCCCCCGAGGGGACGGCGATGCTCGCGGGGGAGGCTTCGCACATCGCCAGACGGGCAGGCTTGGGAGCGGCCCCGCGCTCGGCCCGCGAGCCGGCGACCACGCGCCCTACTTTTTGTTCACGCCACCAGGGAAGCGGGCGCGGATGGCGTCCATCCAGCGCAGCAGGCCCAGCGTCTCCTCATGCGGCATGCGCGGGCTCTCCAGGAGGCCCGCGCGGATGCAGGTCTGCGCCTCGGCGATCTCGCCCTCGAAACCGTTGAGGACGTAGGGCGCCTCGGTGCGCTGGGCCGGCTCCTTGCGGGTGACCAGCTCGATCGCCTCCGAGCCCCAGAAGTCCATCGGGAAGCGCAGGCCGGCCTTGGAGCCCAGCACCTCGAAGGCGTTCACCGAGGCCGCGTCGAAGCCGCAGCGGAACTGCGACGTGATGCCATCGGGGAAGTGCAGCGTCACGTTGACGGCGTCGTCCACGCCGGTGGGCGCCAGCTTGGTGGCGACGTCGATGGCCACCGGCTCGGGGCAGACGCCGTCGTTCATCTGCTGCAGCACCCAGCGCGTCACGGCGAGGTTGTAGATGCCGATGTCCCACAGCGAGCCGCCGGCCAGTGCCGGGTTCCAGTTGCGGTGCTTGGGGTCGTAGGTGGCGGCGAAGCAGAAGGTCGAGTGCATCGCGCGCAGTTCGCCGACGGCACCCTCGCGCAGCATGCGGCCGGCCAGCTCGTAGGCCGGCAGGAAGCGCGTCCACAGCGCCTCCATCAGGAAGACGCCCTTCTCCTTGGCCAGCTCGACAAGCGCCTGGCCTTCTTCCAGCGAGGTCACCAGCGGCTTCTCGCACAGCACCGGCTTGCCCGCCAGCAGCGCGGCGCGGACGTACTCGCCGTGGTGGGAGTGCGGCGTGGCGATGTAGACGGCGTCCACCGCCGGGTCGGCCAGCAGGTCGGCGAGGTCGGTGGTCACGCGCGCCGGTGCGCCGTCGCGCTGCCACTGCTCGGCATAGGCCCGGCCCTTGGCCGCGTCGCGCGCGAACACGGCGGCCAGGCGCGCGCCCGGCACGGCGGCGAGGGCGCCGGCAAAGCGGTTGGCGATGCCGCCGGGGCCGATCACGCCCCAGCGGAAGGTTTGGTCATTGCGGTCATGGGCCATGGCTGAGCGCTTTCACGAGGTCGGATTGCGTGAGGATGCCGACGAGCCTGGCTTGCTCGCCGACGATGGGAAGGTGGTGGTGGCCGGTGGCCGAGAACAGCGGCACCAGCTCGGCGATCGGCCGGTCGGCGCTGGCCACGCGCACCTGGCGCGTCATGATCTGGCCGACCACCTCGGGCTTGGTGGAATGCGTGGACGGCGAGGGGCGCAGCAGCGCCTGCAGGCGGCCGGTCAGGCCCTCGCGCTGCTGGCCTTCAGCCGCGCGCATGAAGTCGGCACGCGTGACGATGCCGACGACGCGCTGCACGCGGTCCACCACCGGCAGCGCCTTGATGCGGTGCTGCTGCAGCAGCGCCCAGGCCTCGGCCAGCGGCGTGCCGAACTCGACGGTGATGACGGGGGTGGACATGATGTCCACGCAGCGCAGGCCGCCCAGGCGGTTGCGGTAGCTCAGCAGCTCGGCCTCGTGCAGCAGGTCGGCGAGGTCGTCGCGCGGCACGTCCAGCACCTGGTTGTAGCGGGCCAGCACGGCGTCCAGCTCGGCGTCGCCGAAGCGCGGCGGCGCGACGTGCGCCCCCGTGGCCGGCGGCGGCGCGCTGACATGTTGGGCATGCGGATAGCGCCGGCCGGTGAGGCTGTTGTAGGCCACGCCGGCGAGCACCAGCAGCAGCGAGTTCAGCGCCACCGGCACGAAGGCGAAATGCCAGTCCTGCGTCGCCGTCATCACCATCAGCAGGCTGGCCGCGCCGCCCGGCGGGTGCAGGCAGCGCAGCAGGAACATCAGGCCGATGGCCAGCGCCACGGCGACGGCCGCGACGGCCAGCGGCGGCAGCGGCAGCCAGGCCATGCAGGCGATGCCGACCAGCGCCGACACCGTGTTGCCGCCCACCACCGCCCAGGGCTGGGCCAACGGGCTGGCCGGCAGGCCGAAGACGAGCACGGCGCTGGCGCCCAGCGGCGCGACGAGCCACGGCAGGCCTGGCGCCATGGCCGCCTGACTGAGCGCACCCGCGAGTGCGATGCCGAGACCGGCGCCGAACAGCACGCGCAGGCGCTCCCGGGCGTTGACGGACTGCGGCGCCGGCCGCAGGGCATTCAGCAGCGCGAGGGCGCGATCGGGCAGGGAGGCAGTGGACATGGGCGGCGGCAGGGCGTCAAAGCCAAGGCCGCCGATTGTGTCCGCCGCCGGCGCTTGGGCCGGATCAAGCGGGTTTCATGAGGCCCCTCGCCCTGACTCGCGCGGCTGGACGCGGGCGAGTGCAGTCGGTCTTGCAGACCGCGCTGCGGCAGTGCGGCATCTCTTCGGCAGGCACATGCCGCCCACCGGGCGCCATGTGTGCGGCCTCAGCCCCCGAGGGGACGGCTTGGGACGGCCCGGCGCTCGGCCCGCGGGCAACGCCCTGCGGCGAAATGACCGGCGTCAGCCCTTGCCGAGCAGCGTGCTCATCTGCGCCTTGAGCGTCAGCGCCTGCGCGCGGCGATCCTTGGTCGCGGCGCGCTGGTAGGCGGCCTCGGCCTTCTCGCGCAGCGCCACGGCGCGTTCCAGCGCCTCCTGGTAACGCTCGATGGTGTAGGTGTTCTCCGTGCCGATGTAGACGCTGCGTGCCAGCGGCGTCTCGCCGAAGCGCGGCAGGGTTACCGCGAAGCTGCAATCACGGACACGACTGCCCGCGCGCTGTCGCACGATGGGACCGGAGATGCCCGACGGCAGGTCGCTCTGCTTCTTGCGGCTCGGCGTGCGGCGCAGCCGCGACGGCGCCGGCATCGTCGCGATGCGTTTGAGCAGTTCCTTGGTCGCCAAGGCCAGCGCGCGCCGGGCGCCGCTGCCATCCTGGCTGTGGTCAGAGAACAGCTTGGTGCCGCCATAGCGCAGCTGCCAGCCGTGAGTCGACAAATGGTCGATTCTCTGAACGCATTGCGGCACGACAAAACGCTCGCCGCTGAAGATCACTACGTCTCTGGTATTCATATCGCCCCCAGTACATCCGGCCCGTCTGCGTCTTTGCGCGATGGGTCTACTAACGCCCCTCTGGTACGGACTGAGTTTATGAGCGTTTATGGGCGCGTCGCGAATTTATGACTTCGTGAAAACACTTCCATGACACGCAAGTCAGCTCCCCGACAGCTAAACACCGAGTTGCGGGACCAAAGCATCTGCGGGGATGGGGGTTCACCCGTGGCCAGCTGCCATTGCCGCGTGAGCTGGCGGCGCGTCACGCCGTGGCGCGCCAGCCGCCGCGGCTGCAGCGTGCTGCGGCGGATGCGCGGGTCGTCGTAGAGCAGGTGGGCCAACGGCTGGTTGCCCAGGCCGCGCACGGCCTTCCACGGGCCGCGCGTCGCATGCTGGTGCACGGCCGAGCGGGCCCAGACCAGCGGCTCGCCGTCCACGCGAAGGATGACTTCGCGCACCAGCGCCAGGCCGTAGTGCGGCTGGCCCAGCGCGGCGCGCTCGTGCTTGCGCAGCGGCGCGACGGTCTGGCGCAGCACCTGCACCTCGAAGCGCTGCCCGAGCCTGGCCAGGCGGCGGCTCAACGAGCCCGGCGCCCGCAGCCAGTCGCGCAGGCTGTCTCGCGTCGCGATGCCCACCGTCAGCCGAACTCTTTGCCCAGCTCCGCCGCGCGCCGTTGCGCCGCCAGCACCGCGCGGCGGATGGCGGCATCGACGGCATCCGCCTGCAGCGCCGTGACGGCCGCATGCGTCGTGCCGCCCTTGCTCGTCACGCGCTCGCGCAGCGTGGTGGGCGATTCGTCGGACGCCAGGCCCAGCGCCGCCGCGCCGGCGCAGGTCGCCAGCGCCAGGCGCCGGCCCTGCTCGGCGGTCAGGCCCATGTCGACGGCCGCAGCCATCATGGCCTCGACGAAGAAGAAGAAATAGGCCGGCCCCGAACCCGACAGCGCCGTCACCGCGTCGAGGTCGTCCTCGCGTTCGACCCACAGCGTCTGGCCGGTCGGCGCGAGCAGGCGCTCGACGGTGGCGCGCTCGTCGGCCGACACGGCCGGCCGCGCATACAGGCCGGCAATGCCCTGGCCGATCAGCGCCGGCGTGTTGGGCATGGACCGCACGACGCGCTCGCTGCCGGTCGCATTGACGAGCGAATCGGAGCGGATGCCGGCCATCACCGACAGCTGCAACGCGCCGCCCACCCACGCCTTCAGCGGCGCTGCGGCCGCGCCGAAGAGCTGGGGCTTGACGGCCCAGACGACGGTGGTCGCACGGGTCAGGCCGGCATCACCGGCGGCCAACGCCTGCACGCCGAACTCGCCGACCAGCTTCTCCCGCTGCGGCCCATGCGGCTCGACGACGATGAACTGCCCGGCCGCCATGCCGGCCCGCAGCAGCCCCCCGAGGATGGCGCTGGCCATGTTGCCGCCGCCGATGAAGGCGATCATTTCTGCACTGTCTGCACTCATGGGCGGAAGTCTAAAGGCGCGTTTTCCCGCAAGCCCCGGGACACAAAGCAGCCCCGGGACGCGGCTATCGTTGCGTGCATCTTCGCCAGCCTCCACCCCGCCATGCCCGCTTCGCGCTTCGTCGCTGCCCTGCTGCTCAGCCTTGCCCTCGCCGCCTGCCAGACGGCCCCACCGGCGCCGGCCGTCGTCGCGCCCCCGGGCATCGTCTACGCCGGCAGCGACGGCAGCAGCCTGGCGAATGCCGTGGTCATCCAGACCGAGCTCAAGGGCGCCGCCGGCGTGCGCTCCGAGTACGTCTGGCTGTCGCAGCGCTACCCCGGTTACAAGCGCAAGCTGCAAGCCCTCCTCCACCAGGGCGGCAAGTCCTACGACCGCCTCGACATCACCACGGCGGACGGCCGCGAGCTGTCGGTCTACTTCGACATCACGGCCTTCTTCGGCAAGTTCTGACGATGCGCCGCGACCGCCGCACGCTGCTGACGCTGACTGCGCTGGCCCTGGCCGGCTGCGGCGCCCCCACGCCGCGGCCCTGGGCCGAGACCGCGGCGCGCGAGCTGAACCTGGCCCTGGCCAGCTTCGAGCTGCAGGGCCGGCGTGTCGGCGTCACGCGCAGTGCCGCCGCCAGCGGCAGCCTGCCGGTGGTCGTCTACCTGCCGGGGATCGGCCAGAACAGCGACGCCGGCCAGCGCTGGGCCGCGGCCTGGGCGCAGGCCGGCTATGCGGTGCTGACGGTGCAGCCGCTGGAGGACGACGCCGCCGCCTGGCGCTCGCCGCTGGCGCGCACGGGCGAGTTCCGCGAACTTGGCGAGCTGCACTATGGCGAGGCGATGCGCGCCCACCGCCTGGCCGCGCTGCGCCGCCTGCTCACGGCCCTGCAGGCCCAGCCTGCCACGGCCGGCGTGGCGCTGGACTGGCAGCGCGCGGCCGTGGCCGGCTACGAGACGGGCGCGCAGGCGGCACTGGACCTGGGCGCCGACGCGGCCGGGTGGCAGCCCCGCGCTGTCATCGCGATCAGCCCGCCGCCGATGGAAGCGCCCGGCGCCGCGGCGCCGCTGCTGCTGATCACCGGCGACAACGACGGCGACGCGCTGGGCCTCTTCACCCGGCCGGCGGAGCGCCGCCGCGCCTTCGAGACCCAGCGCCCCGGCGCCGGCTGGCTGCTGAGCCTGCCCGGGCTCTCGCACACAGCGCTGGCCGGCACCCTCGCGCCCGAGGGCTGGCACGCGCAAGACCAGCACCGCGGCGGTGAGGCCATCGCCGGCGGGCGGCGCGGCGGCATGGGTGACGGACAAGGCCCGCATGGCCCGGCCGGCGGCGCGCCGCGCGGCCCGCGCAGCGGCAGCGCCACCGAGGCCGCCTACGCGGACCTCAGGGAGGCGACGCGGCTCAGCGCGGACTTCCTGGACAGCCTGCTGCGCGGCGCCGCGATGCCGGTCAGCGTCCACCTGCAGGCACGTTAGCCTTCAATCGTCGAGACCGAGGAAGCCGCCGCTCTGGTGCGCCCACAGGCGCGCATAGATGCCGTTCTGCGCCAGCAGTTCGGCATGCGTGCCCTGCTCGACGATGCGCCCGGCGTCCATGACGACAAGGCGGTCCAGCGCCGCGATGGTGGACAGGCGGTGCGCGATGGCGACGACGGTCTTGCCTTCCATCAGCGTGTAGAGCGACTGCTGGATGGCCGCTTCGACCTCGCTGTCGAGCGCGCTGGTGGCTTCGTCCAGCAGCAGGATGGGCGCGTCCTTCAGCATCACGCGGGCGATGGCGATGCGCTGGCGCTGGCCACCGCTGAGCTTCACGCCGCGCTCGCCCACGTGCGCCTCGAAGCCGGTGCGGCCCTTGGGGTCGGACAGCGTCGCGATGAACTCGTCGGCATGGGCCCGCGTGGCGGCGCGCTCCAGCTCGGCCTGCGTCGCGTCGGGGCGGCCATACAGGATGTTGTCGGCCACCGAGCGGTGCAGCAGCGAGGTGTCCTGCGTGACCATGCCGATGTGGCGGCGCAGCGAATCCTGCGTGACGGTCGAGATGTCCTGGCCGTCGATGGTGATGCGCCCGCCGTCCGGCGCCAGGTCGTACAGGCGCAGCAGCAGGTTCACGAGCGTGCTCTTGCCGGCACCGCTGCGGCCCACCAGGCCGATCTTCTCGCCGGGCTTGATGCGCAGGTCCAGCCCGTCGACGACGACCTTGCCGTTGGGGTAGGCGAAGCGCAGGTTCTCGAAATGCACCTCGCCCCCCGTTCCGTCATTTGGAACGGTCAGCTCGGTGGCGCCGTTCGCATCGGCGATCGCCTGCGGCTTGGCCAGCGTCGCCAGGCCGTCCTGCACCGTGCCGATGTGCTCGAACAGCGAGGCCATCTCCCACATCACCCAGTGCGAGATGCCGTTCAGCCGCATGGCCATCGCGGTGGCCGCCGCGACGGCGCCGACGCCCACGGCCGACACGCCCCACAGCCACAGCGCCAGCAAGGCGGTGCTGCCGACCAGCAGTGCGGACAGCACCGAGTTGACGATCTCGAAGCCCGTGACCAGGCGCATCTGGCCGTAGGCGGTGACCATGAAGTCCTGCATCGCCGACTTGGCGTAGCTCGCTTCGCGCCGGCCGTGGGCGAACAGCTTGACGGTGGCGATGTTGGTGTAGGCGTCGGTGATGCGGCCGGTCATCAGGCTGCGCGCATCGGCCTGCGCCTGCGCCACCTTGCCCAGGCGCGGCACGAAGTAGCGCAGCGCGACGAGATAGAGCGCCAGCCAGACGCCGAACGGCGCCATCAGCCAGGCGTCGAAGCCGGCGACGATGGCGACCATGGTGCCGAAGTAGACGGCGACGTAGACCAGGATGTCGACGACGATGAGCCAGGTGTCGCGCACCGCCAGCGCCGTCTGCATGACCTTGGTGGCGATGCGGCCCGCGAACTCGTCGCCGAAGAAGGCCAGGCTCTGCGCCAGCATGCGGCGGTGGAAGATCCAGCGCAGCCGCATCGGGAAGTTGCCGAACACGCCCTGGTACTTCAGCAGCGCCTGCACCGCGGCCAGCGCGACGCTGACGCCCAGCACGGCCAGCAGCATCGTGACGACCGGCTGCGGCCGGTCCCACAGCTCCTGCGGCTTGACGCCGGCCAGCCAGTCCACCAGCGAGGCCATCAGGCTGAACAGCAGCGCCTCGGCGGCCGCGATGCCGGCCGTGAACAGCGTGACCGCCACCAGATGCGGCCGCACGCCATCGGCGCAGCGCCACAGGAAGGCGAAAAAGCCCGCGGGCGGCGCATGGCCGGCGGTTTCGGGATAGGGGTCGACGAGACGCTCGAAGCGCTCGGCTAACGGTTGAAAAAGCGACATGCGCCTAGTGTCGCCGGACACCGCTGTCCAACCGTGGCAGCAGAGGCCGCCCGTCAGGCCCCGCGCGTCACTGGCTCGCCGCCGAAGCCGCCGGCGGCACCGGCACGACGACGCCGGGCGACAGCGAGATCTCGTCGACCAGCGTGACGCCGGTGACGAAATAGCGCGTCTCGCCGAAGCAGGAGCCAGGCAGGCCGACCTTCTCTTCGTAGTGCAGGTTCACGCGCCGGCCCATGACCTTGTTGATGGCCTGCGCGGTGGCCTCGTCGTGCACGGTGAACTGGAACTTCTCGACCGAGCTGGTGCCCGGCAGCGACACCAGCGCCTGCTCGCCTTCCCAGGTCTTGCAGATCCAGCCCTTGCGCGAGAGCTTCTGCACCCAGCCGGCACGCTCGCCTTCCGAGTAGCTCCACTTCCACGCGAACAGCAGCCAGGCCGAGACGAGCAGCAGCAAGGCAAGAACGGACAGGACGATCTTCAGACGCATGGCGGGTCGGCGGAGCAGCGGGCGCGGCGATTGTGCGTCAGCGGGCAAAGCGCTCGGCCGAGCGCGCCCGGGCCTTGGCGGCCTCGATCTCGCGGTTCTTGGGCTCGGCCGTCGTCACCAGCGACGCGATCAGCGTGCGGGCCTGCGCGGCCACGGCGTCGACGGCATGGTTGAAGGCCGCTTCGTTGGCCTGCGACGGCACGTTGAACCCGCTGAGCTTGCGCACGAACTGCAGCGCCGCGTCGCGGATCTCGACCTCGGTGGCCGGCGGCTCGAAGTTGAAGAGGGTGCGGATGTTGCGGCACATGGGGGCAGTCCTTGCTTCAGGCGGCGCCGGGATGCCGCTCGCGCCAGGCCTTCAGCGCGCGGCGGTACTCGTCCTTGGCCAGGTCGTAGAGGTCGAAGATGCAGGGGTCGCAGCCGTTGCCGCAGCAGGCATCCAGGTCCGGCTGCGGAGGCGGCTGCGGCATGGGGTCGAGATCAGGGTCGCTCACCGCCCCGATTTTGCAGAGGTTCAGAACGAGAAGGACAGCCGGCCGCTGTAGTGCCCCTGGGCCCGTGCAGGTTCTCCGGCCGGGCCGGTCAGCTCGGCGGACTGGAACTTGGCGCCCATCGCCGGGATGGCGTGCATGAAGCCGATGTCGGCGAGCGGGAACTCCGCCGTGGTGGTGGGGAAGTCCTCCAGCCGCGTGCCCAGCTGCAGGTACGGCGCGCCCTCGATGAACACGGTCAATGCGCCCCGCTGCAGCCATTGCGGGTCGGCGAAGTAGCCGGGCAGCGTCAGGTCATGCACGCCGAGCAGCGGCCCGCGCAGGCGGTTCTGCCACACGGGCATCGGACCACGCACGAGCGCACGCACGGTGTCGCCAGGCGGCCGGTCGAACGCGATGCCGTGGTGCAGCATGGCGCCGCTCAGGGTGTAGCGGTAGTCCAGCGTCAACCGGCCGTCCTCGCGCAACGTCCAGCGTGCGCGGTCCAGGCCGGCGGCGTGCGTCGTTTCCAGCCAGGCCTGCGCGCGGTCGCTGCCGGTCCTGACCGTCAGCGCGCCATGCGGCTCGGGCAGGGCATAGCGGGCCGCGTCGAAGGCCAGCCGCACGGACTTCACCGTGGGCAGACCGCGCACGCCAGCCAGGCCGGAGATGCGCAGCGCCTTCACCGGCTGGGGCGGGAAGCTGTACGTCTGGCCGTCACCGGCCACGCGGCCGCCGTCGAAGACGGTCTTCCACTGGCGGCCGTCCGGCGTGATCTCCAGCTTGAAGCGCGCCCAGCCATCGCTGGCCACCAGGCCCAGGTCGACCAGCGCCGAGTTGGCCATGGCGGGCGCCGGCAGCTCGTGCACGCCGTCGCCGCGCGCCACCGGCTCGTGGCGCTGGGGTTCCGCCTTGTCCCTGGGCCGGGCCAGCACGAGGCGCGGGCCGTTGGACAAGGGATGGAGCCGGCCAGCACGGCGCAAGCCCAGCAGCAGACCGGTCGCCGCGTCGAAGCGCGCCGACACGTCACCGGCCGCCAGGTCGATGAAGCCGTCGCCGCGCACGACCGCTGGCGCACCGACGCGCGAACCGGCCGGCGGCTGCGCGCGGTGGGGCGTGGGCCACACCCAGCTCAGCACGGTCTCATCGCCCCGGGTCGCCGTCACCCGCAGCGCGTCGGCCTGACGCCAGCCCGGGGGCAGCGGCAGCTTCAGTTCGCCGGTCGCTTGCGCAGCCACGGCCGGGCCGGCCAGCATGCCCTGCGCGAGCACGGTCGGCCCGCTGCCGGGCGCGCCAGCCGCATCGGGTGCCGGGAAGCGCAGCCATTCCCAACGCAAGCGCAGCGTCGACAGCGGGGTGAAGTCGTGGCGGTTGTGCACGCGCAGCCGGCCGTCGAAGCGGGCGTCCAGGCGCGGTGTGTCCACCTGCACGGGCGACCAGATGTCGCGCACGGTGAAGTAGCTCGCCTCCTTCTCGTGATGCGGCCCCACCAGCCCGTCCGGCGCGTAGGCGCCGAAGACGTCGATGCGACCGCCCTGGTCGGTGCGCACCACGCCCTCGTCGGCCAGGTTCCACAGGAAGCCGCCGACACCGTTGCGCGAGGTCTGCATGGCGCGCCAGTAGTCATCCAGGCCTGCGCCGCCGCCGCCGTCGAAAAGCCCGTGCAGGAACTCGGTGGGCATGACCAGCTGCGGCCCCGCCAGGCGCTTGAGCAGGTCGGGGTAGCGCGGGTAGTGCTTGGTGTCGATGCCGCCGAACGGCGACCAGGGGTGCAGCACGGGGCGGCGCTGCGGGTCGTGCAGCGCGAAGTCGCCGTCGAGCTCCGTGTTCCAGCCGCCCTCGTTGCCGTTGGCCCAGAACAGGATGCTGGGGTGGTTGACGTCGCGCTCGACCAGCGCGCGCACCAGCTTGCGGCCGTTCTCGGTGTCGTGCGGCTTCTGCCAGCCCGACAGCTCGTTGATGACGTACAGGCCCAGCTCGTCGGCCGCCTCCAGGAACGCCTTGTCGGGGGCGTAGTGCGCCACGCGCATGGCATTCATGTGCATGGACTTGATCAGCCGCGCGTCTTCATAGGCCTGCGCACGCGACAGCGCGCGGCCGGTCGCGGGGCGGAAGCTGTGGCGGTTGACGCCCTTGAGCATGACGCGCCGGCCGTTGACGTAAAGGCCGTCGCCCTGGCGCAGTTCCAGCGTGCGAAAGCCGAAGCGCTCGCGCACATGGTGCACGGCTTGCGGGCCGGCGAAGAGCGTGAGGTCGAGCCAGTACAGGTTGGGCGTTTCGGCCGACCACAGCGCCGGCTTGTCGATGCGGCCGTGCAGGCTGACGCGACCCGCGCCGCCGGCAGGGATGTCGGCGCTGAACGGCGCGCCCACCGGCTGGCCGGCCAGCGTGGCCACCTGGGCGACCACGCGTGTGACCGTCTTGCTGCCGCGCAGGCTCACCTCGGCGCGCAGTGCCCCGCTGGCCTCGGCCGCGATGGCCACGTGGGCGATGGACTCGGCCGGCGACGCCTCCAGCCACACCGGCCGGTGGATGCCGCCGAACACCCAGTAGTCGCCATGCCGCTCTGCGATGTCGGTGGCCGTGTTGGCCGACGCCTCGCTGACCTCGACCTCCAGCTCGTTGACGCCGTTCGCCTCATGGCCCAGCTTGATCCAGCGCGTGATGTCGTGGCTGAACCGGTTGAAGCCGCCCTGATGCACCGGCCCGACCTGCTGGCCGTTCAGCCGCACGGTGGTGTCGGTCATCACCGCGTCGAACACGATGCGCACATGGCGACCCTGCCAGGCTGCCGGCACGGTGAAGCGGTGCCGGTAGAGGCCGCGGTCGGCCGCGCGCGGGCCCTTGTCGTAGCCGTACTGGTAGTGGCCGAAGCCCTGCAGCTGCCAGTTGGACGGCACGGGGATGCGCGCGGCCTCGCCGGCCCGCATGCCACCGTCGATGGTGAAGTCCCACAGCACGGCATCGTCCGGGCCGGTGCCGGACAGCAGTTGCACTTCCGTCGACGCCGGCGCGGCCGCGCCCGCGCTCCAGGCCGACATCCAGAAGAGCGCTGCCAGCGCCAGGCCACGCCATCGGTTCATCGCCCCTCCTTCATCCGAAGCGGCGGCAGGATAGGGCGCTCCGGCGGCTCGGGGGCGGCCGGCACGGCGTGGGCGATCATTCGCGCACCCGATTGATCGAAGCCGCCATGTTCGCCCTCAAGGCCCGCATCACCGACCCTCTGGCCGCGCAGTTCGAGTTCGCCGCGCAGAAGACGATGTACGGCGGCAAGCGCATCGCCGTGGGAGACGTCGTCTATCTGTTCGCGAGCGAGCACGAGGGCGGCACAGGGCTGGTGGCGCGCGGCGTCGTCACGGCGGCGACGGCCACGCCGCGTGTGCCGGGCGTGGAGCGGCAGACGCCGCGCGTCAGCATCACCATCAGGCGCACGGCGCTCGCCAGTCGCCGCCTCGGCCGCGCGGAACTCAAGGCTTTCGCGGACTGGCAGGACGGCCGGCCCGAGACAGAGCTGAACTTCAAGTGCTACCGCCAGGCCACGAACAAGATCGTGGGCTTGTCGGCAGCGGCAGTCGCGTTCCTCGAGCTGCACTCATTCTCTTGACCGAATGGCGGCGGGCGCCCCGCGCCGGAAGCGGCGTTCCTACACTCGGCCGCCGCTTGCTTCCCTCCACGCCATGACGACCCAGCCACTGCGCCGCACTCTCGCTCTCGTGATGGCCGGCCTGGTGGCCGCCGCCGCGCAGGCCCAACCCGCGGCACCGTTCCCGGTCCGCATCGAGGTCGACGCCGGCCGCGCGGTGGGCGAGCTCAAGCCGATCTGGCGCTTCTTCGGCGCCGACGAGCCCAACTACGCGACCATGAAGGACGGCCGCAAGCTGATGAAAGCGCTGGGCGACCTGAAACCGGGGCAGGTCTACTTCCGCGCGCACAACCTGCTGAACACGGGCGACGGCACGCCCGCCTTCAAGTGGGGCAGCACGAATGCCTACACGGAGGACCGCGACGGCAGGCCCATCTACGACTGGACCGTCACCGACCGCATCATCGACAGCTACCTCGAGCGCGGCGTGCGGCCCTACCTGCAGATCGGTTTCATGCCGCAGGCCTTGTCCAGCGCCAAGCCCGGCACGCCGTACCAGCACAGCTGGCGCCCGGGCTTTGCCTACGACCTGATCGCCGGCGGCTGGAACGCGCCGCCCAAGGACTACACCAAGTGGGGCGAGCTGGTCTACCAGTGGACGAAGCACTGCGTGGAACGCTACGGCCGCGACGAGGTGCTGACCTGGTACTTCGAGGTCTGGAACGAGCCCAACGGCCCGGCCTACTGGACCGGCACGCAGGACGAGTTCAACAAGCTGCACGACCACGCCATCGCCGCCGTGCGGCGCGCGCTGCCGGGCGCCCGCGTGGGCGGCCCGGACGTGGCCGGTTCGGGTGGCGCCTTCATGGACGCCTTCCTGAAGCACATCGTCAGCGGCACCAACCACGCGACGGGCCAGGTCGGCACGCCGACCGACTTCCTCGCCTTCCACGCCAAGGGCAGCCCACGCTTCGTGGAAGGGCGCGTGCGCATGGGCATGGCGCCGCAACTCAACGGCATCGCCAACGGCTTCAAGAAGATCGCCGCGGTGCCGGAGCTTAGAACGAAGCCCATCGTCATCGGCGAGAACGACCCCGAAGGTTGCGCCGCCTGCCCCGGCCCGGCGAACGCCTACCGCAACGGCACGATGTACTCCAGCTACACGGCGGCCAGCTACAAGCGCATCTGGCAGCTGGCCGAGCGCCACCAGGTGAACCTGGACGGCGCGTTGACCTGGGCCTTCACCTTCGAGGACCAACCCTGGTTCGCCGGCTACCGCCAGCTGGCCACCAATGGCGTGGACCTGCCGGTCCTCAACGTGTTCCGCATGTTCGCCAGGCTGGGGCCGACGCAGCTGCCCGCGTCCAGCGACGCGGAGGTGCCGCTGGACGAGCTGCTGGCCCAGGGCGTGCGAGGGCGCCCCGACGTGGGTGTGCTCGCCACGCGCGCGCCTGACGGCAAGGTCGCGGTGATGGCCTGGCACTATCACGACGACGATGCCGACGGCCCGGACGCGGCGGTCAGCCTGCAGCTCACGGGCCTGGGGCCACAGGCGACGCGCGCCGTGACGCAGTCGCGCGTGGACAAGACCCATGCGAACGCCTTCACCGCCTGGCAGGCGATGGGCTCGCCGCAGGCGCCCGACGCGAAGCAGTACGCGCAGCTGGAGGCGGCTTCGGCGATGGCGCCGGCCGCACTGCCGGCGCTCAAGGTGGCCAAGGGCAGTGCGTCGCTCGACTTCACGCTGCCGCGTCAGGGCGTGACGCTGCTCGTCATCGAATAGCGACTGCGCGGCGCCGGCGCAGGACCTCCGCGCGCGCTTCCAGGGCCAGCAGCTCGCGCCCGTATTCCTCGTCCTTGATCGCCTCGATGCGCGCGTGGATGTCACGCAGCTCCTGCAGCGGGACTGAAGCCAGCTGTGCGTCGGCCGGCAGCCGCTCGGCCCATTCGAGCAGCAGCTTGGTGATGACGCCGAGCTGGTCGCCGTAGCTCGCCACGTCGAAGGCCCTGGCCTCGATGCGACGGTTGCCCGAGCGGGGCTTGATGCCGGCGAAGAACAGGTCGAGGCTGGGCTCGATGTCCTGCGCCACGTCGCCGCTGAAGGGCAGGCGCAGCTGCGGCGCCCAGAACCAGACGAAAGGAAACATCGTGCTTCTCCCTGCACGCCGTGACAGCGGGCGTGTGGCGGCATGGTGGCCGACGCGGAGGTCCGCGGCAAGTTAGCCTTCGGGGGATGGACTCGCTGATCTCCGCCGCCGCCCGAGCGCTTGCCGCGGGCGATGCGCTGCAGGCGCTCAAGCGCGTGGCGCTGCGCGACGACCCGCCGGCACTGGCGCTGCGCGGCATCGCGATGGCGCAGCTCGGCGAGCTGGCGCGCGCGCGGGAGTTGCTGCGGCAGGCCACAAACGGCTTTGGCGCGCAGGAGGCGACGGCACGGGCACGCTGCGTGGTGGCCGAGGCGGAGGTGGCGCTGGCGATACGTGACTTCAGCGACCCGCCGCGCGCGCTGGATGCTGCGCGGGCCACGCTGGAGGCTCGCGGCGACCGGGCCAATGCATTGCAGGCGCGCCTGATCGCGGCGCGGCGCTGGCTGCTGCTGGGGCGGCTGGACGAAGCGGCGGCGCTGCTCGCCGATGTCGACACGCAAGGCCTGCCCGCGCTGCCGGCTGCCGTCGCCGCGCTGGCCCAGGCCGAGCTGGCGTTGCGCTCGCTGCGCATTGCCGATGCCCAGGCCGCGCTGGGCAACGCGGAGGCGGCCGTGAGGCTCGCCGGCATTCCTGCGCTGCAGGCCGAGGCCGCGCAGGCCCGGGCCGTGCTGGACCAGCCGGCTGCACGACGCGTCGGCAACGGCGAGTCGAAGTCGCTGCGCCTGCACGAGGTGGCGGCGCTGCTCGGCTCGGGCGCGCTGGTGGTCGACGCCTGCCGCCACACCCTGCGCGCCGGCGAGGCGCTGCTGCCGCTGGCGAGCCGGCCCATCCTGTTCACGCTGCTGCGCGCGCTGGCCGAGGCCTGGCCCGGCGACGTGGCCCGCGACACGCTGATCGCGCGGACCTTCCGCCTGCGCAATCCGCGTGACATGGACGAGACGCACCGTGCGCGGCTGCGCGTGGAGATCGGCCGCCTGCGCGCGCTGGCTGCGGGCCTCGCGGACATAGCCGCCACGGCGCGCGGCTTTGCGCTGCGGCCGCACGACGGGCGGGACGTCGCGGTGCTCGCGCCACCCGTCGAGGGCGAGCCCGGCGAGCTGCTGGCGCTATTGGCCGACGGGGCGGCCTGGTCCACCTCGGCCCTCGCGCTGGCCCTGGGCGCCAGCCAGCGCACCGTGCAGCGTGAGTTGGCCGAGCTCGAGGCCGCTGGCCGTGTGCGTGCGATCGGCCAGACACGCTCGCGGCGCTGGCTGGCGCCGCCGTTGGTGGGTTTCACGACGATCTTGTTACTCCCCGCCGCGCTGCCGCTTGCGTAGATTCCGGTCATGCGCTGCACACGGCGCCAACCCACCGGAGCCAGCCATGACCCTCAAGACCCAGCCCGCCGAGATCGTCCGCGAGTACGGCCCCTTCGACGGCGCCGCCAACGTCGGCGGCGTGACCTATGACGGCGAGCGCGTCTGGGCCGCCACCGGCCCCGCGCTCGTCGCCTTCGACCCGGCCAGCGGCGAGACGCGCCAGCGCATCGAGCGCCCCGCCGACGCCGGCACCGCCTTCGACGGCCGCTACCTGTACCAGATCGCCGAGGCGCGCATCGACAAGATCGACCCGGCCAGCGGCGCCGTCGTCGGCTCCATCCCGGCTCCCGGCCATGGTGGCGACTCGGGCCTGGCCTGGGCCGAGGGCAGCCTGTGGGTGGGCGAGTACCGGGCGCGCAGGATCCACCAGATCGACCCCGAGACCGGCGCCGTGCGCCGCAGCATCGAGAGCAACCGTTTCGTGACCGGCGTGACCTGGGTGGACGGCGAGCTCTGGCACGGCACCTGGGAGGACGAGGCGAGCGACATCCGCCGCATCGACCCCGACAGTGGCGCCGTGCTGGCGCAATTGCAGATGCCGGACGGCACTGGTGTCAGCGGCCTGGAGTCCGACGGCCGCGACCTCTTCTACGCCGGTGGCGGCGGCACCGGCAAGGTGAGAGCCGTGCGCCGCCCC
>Ga0307411_10000077_pt1 | contig 30302 bp, 24 predicted proteins | sample DK1Ometagenome_2_FD_203712 | JGI IMG/M metagenome (GOLD analysis project Ga0307411, IMG submission 203712) | Maize rhizosphere microbial communities from greenhouse at UC Davis, California, United States - DK15-O-1 | ecosystem: Host-associated > Plants > Roots > Rhizosphere > Soil | place: USA...
CTCCCGCCAATTATTGTTCTCACGGCATCTCATGCCGTCTCGGTAACGCTGAAAATCACGCGATTCTCAGCGTTATCGTTTCCCAAACCGTCTCGTACGATCTCACGCAGTCTCGCTGGCGCGTGGGTACAACGAGGTTCTGGTGCATTGGCGGAAAAGCGGAGGAATTCGTGCCCTTTAAGGAGAGCATGAATGACTCAGCCAATCGAGCGCGACCCGATTTATCGGGGCCGCAGGTTCCAGACCGAAACCATTGAGCTCTGCGTTCGCTGGTACATCACCTACCGGCTGAGCTATCGAGACCTGGCTGCCATGATGGCCGAGCGCGGAGTGATCGTGTCGCACACGACGATCATGCGCTGGGTCTTGCGCTTCGTGCCTGAGTACGAAAGACGCTGGGATCGGTACGCGCGGCCCGTAAACTCCTCCTGGCGAATGGATGAAACTGCGGTCTCTGTCCGGGGTGGACTGCATTACCTTTATCGCGCGGTCGACAAGCACGGCAAATCAGTCGGATCACTCTTGCGTTCGGATCGCGGCACGGATGCCGCGCAGGCATTCTTCCGACAGGCCGTGGCCGCGAACCATGGGGCCTGGCCGACAAAGGTAAACCTAGACGGGAACGCGGGCAGTCATCGGGCGTTGCGGCTGCTCGGCAGCGAGAATCCGAAATGGAGGTCGGTTGTCGTTCGATGCTCCCGTTACGTCAACAACATCGTTGAACAAGACCACCGCGCGATCAAACGTCGCTGCGCTTCCATGTTGGGGCTGAAGTCGTTCGAAAACTGCCGCGATCACGTTCTCCGGTATCGAGCTAGCCAACCGTATCCGCAAACGCCAGTTCGCACTCGGCCAATCAAGCACCTATTCGCTTAAGGAACTTTGGGATCGGGCGCTAACGTCAGCGCCGAGACTCTATGAACAGGAGCGTCAGCCCTTGCGCAGCCGACCGCCAATGCAACAGAACTAACAACTCACCTTCCGGCACAAGACCGCTCAGGCTATTGGGCGTTCGCTGCGATATGCGCGGAAGATTTTCGACGGTAGAGGCCTGTACTTGTTAGTGGCGCCGAATGGCGGTCGCTACTGGCGATGGAATTACCGATTTGATGGCAAACTTAAGACGCTGGCGTTGGGGTCCATCCTGATATCTCGATCGAAAAGGCGAGGGCGCGGCACCGACTCGCGCGATCGCTGCTTGCAGACGGCGTCGATCCGTCGGCTCGCAAACGGGAACTCGGCAAGCGAATCTTTCTTGCTGTGGGGTAGCTTTGATTCGACGATGTATGATTGACGTCTCACATCGCTTTCATTACCGGCGCCAGAACGCCCCGATACCAAAGTGATCGATCATCATGCGCAGATGTCGGTTCTCTAAATTCTCGGTAAGCCCACGGCCAGATTCTTCGGCCAAGAAGTGCCGCCTGCGCTTAAGGCCAGCGCAGTAGTCAGGACTTAAACCAGCATCCGTGATGACTCGAGCGTCCGTGCCGCTCTCGTTGGATTCTTTCAACGCGGTCGGCAAGAATTGCGCGTGACCTTAGTCAGTGCGCGGCGCGTTCGGTCGCGCTGCTGGACTTGCTGCGCGTTGCAGCCCCGGCCATCCGTCTGCATTCCTCGGCGCAGCGACGACAGGCCTCGGCACATCGACGGCAGTGCTCCATATGCTGGTGTCGTTCGCACTCCTGGGCGCATTCCTCACACACTTCCGCGCAAAACTGACAGAAGTCGGCGGCCCGGTCGCTGCCGCGCGCCATGACGATGGTCGCGGTGCGGCAGATTTCGGCACATTCCAGATCCAGCGTGATGCACCGCGTCAGCATCTTGACGTCTTCTTCGTTAAGGCAGGCACTGGCGCAGTGCTCGCACTCGAGCGCGCACTCATTGCAGCTGTCGATGCAGCTGCGCATTGCTTCGTGGGACATGGATTCAGTTCCTATGAATATGGCGGTTGGCGATGGAGAAGGGCGATTCTCAAACGAGGCTTAGGCATTCGAAATCAGACGTTTTGCCTCGCTTCTCAGGATTGTTCTGACGAGTCAGCCGCTGCACTGCCCAACTGCGCCACGCAAAGGCCTTCTGTGCCCTTGATTTCAATTGCTGAAGCGAGTTCATTGACTCTGGACCATGGTCCAGGCTTTAAGCTTCGCTGCACGAAAGGTTCGGAGGCGGTGGTATGGATATAAGTATCGGGAAACTCGCCAAGCTCGCTGGCGTCAACATCGACACGGTGCGCTATTACGAGCGAAATGGGCTGCTTGCCCCGAGCGCGCGCTTGGCGTCCGGCTACCGTCGCTACGGCGATCTCGAACTTGCACGGTTGCGCTTCATACGACGCGCCCAAAAGCTCGGGTTCTCCCTCAAGGAGATCAATTCGCTGCTCGGCCTTTCGGCGCGGCGCAGTGTCGCGCAAGTCAAACGTGCGGCCCAGACCAAGCTGGCGGACGTGGACGCGCGAATCGCCGACCTGCAGCGCGTGCGAGACGGCCTCTCGCTGCTGGTGAAAGCTTGTCCCGGTCACGGGCAGGCGTCGGAATGCCCGATCCTTCGGGCACTTTCAACCGAGGACGATCATGAAAACAGATGAGGCGCAGTCTGCGCATCGAATCATCAAGATGGATCGCCGAACGCTCCTGAAGCGCGCGGCGGTATTGGGCGGAGGGGCCGCGCTCGGAGCGTTGCTTCCTCCCTGGGCGCAAAGCGTTGCCCAGGGCATGCCATCGACGATGCCGACGCTCTCCGGCGAAGACATCAAGCTGATCATCGGCCACACGCCGATCACGATCGACGGCAAGACGAGCCATGCGGTCACAATCAACGGCACCGTGCCGGGCCCGTTGCTGCGCCTCAAGGAAGGCCAGCGGGTAAAAATCTCTGTCACTAACAATCTCAACGAGGAATCGTCGATTCACTGGCACGGGCTACTGGTTCCAACCCACATGGATGGAGTGCCGGGGGTCAGCTTTCCTGGCATACCGCCTGGAGAGACGTTCGTGTACGAGTTTCCGGTGGTGCAATCGGGTACGTATTGGTACCACAGCCACTCGGGACTGCAGGAAGCGGAGGGGCACTACGCGCCCATCGTCATCGATCCCGCGGACGCCGATCCCGTGAAGTCGGATCGCGAACACGTCATCGTGCTCGCCGATCACAGCGAGATGCATCCTCACCTGATCTTCAAGCGCATGAAGCAGCAGGGCGGTGTTTTCAACTACCAGCGGCAAACTATTGCGGGACTTCTTACCGGCGACGATCAGACGTTCGCCGAGCGCGCCGAATGGGCCAAAATGCTCATGGATCCGACGGACATCTCGGATGTGACGGGCGCAGTAATGACCTTCCTCGTGAACGGGCATGGTCCCAAGGACAACTGGACCGCACTGTTCAACCCGGGGGAGCGAGTCCGTCTTCGCTTCGTCAACGCCGCCGCACAAATGATCTTCAACGTGCGCCTTCCGGGTCTGAAACTGACCGTCGTGGCAGCCGACGGACAGAATGTCCGGCCCATCGAAGTTGACGAGTTCCAGATCGGGAACGCCGAGACCTATGACATCCTGATTCAACCTACCGATGATCGTGCGTACACCATCGTTTCTGAAGCGGTGGATCGTTCAGGCATGGGCCGCGCCACGCTGGCGCCACGGCCGGGCATGACGGCAGATGTTCCACCGCTGCGAGACCGCCCGCTGGCAACGATGCGCGACATGGGGATGGACATGTCGAGCCACGGAAAGCCCTCGGGCGATTCCGGAATGGATCACTCGAGCATGGGTCATTCCAATATGCAGCACTCGCCAGCTGCGGCTCCAGGTATGGCGCCACCGCGACCTCGGGGTTCCGATGTGATGGCCGACATGTCCGCGATGGAAGGCATGGACATGAGCATGCTCAATCCACGCAATGCACCGCAGATCAAGATGGGTCCCAACGTGCAGATGATCACGCCAATGCCTGTCGATCGTACAGGCGAGCCAGGTCAAGGCCTGGAAAGCGTGGGTCATCGCGTGCTGGTTTATAAAGACCTCGTCGCACTGGAGAGAAATCCGGATTCACGTGCGCCATCTCGTGCGCTGGAGATCCGGCTCACCGGCAACATGGAGCGCTTCAGCTGGGGCTTTGACGGATGGAAGTTCAGTGAAGGTCCGCTACCATACTCGTTCCGTCACGGCGAGCGCGTGCGGGTCACACTCGTCAATGACACGATGATGACGCACCCGATCCATCTGCACGGCCACTTCTTCGAGCTCGTGCACGCGCCAATCGGCTATCTACCGCGCAAGCACACCGTGAGCGTGCTTCCGGGAGGCAAGGTGACTTTCGACCTGACCGCCGAGGAAGGCGACTGGGCATTCCACTGCCACATGCTGTATCACATGCACGGCGGGATGTTCCAGGTCTTCAAGGTCCGAAGATCAGAAGGGGAGGTGTCATGAAGGCCGCGGCACCCCTGGCCATCGTGCCGGCGGTACTGAGCGTGGTCGCGGTGGCGCAGGATCCTCACGCGGGCCACAAGCCGCCGCCGTCCACGGCGCCGACGCAGACACAGCCGTCTCCCGAGACCTCTAAAGATGCTCATGCGGGCCATGAACAACCATCGCCAGCCAGCACTTCGCCAAGTGAGCCGGATCCTCATGCCGGTCATCGGACGCCGCCGCCCGCCCCCGATCCTCATGCAGGGCACGCGATGCCCAAGCCGGCTGATGACACGGGTAGTGAGGGACAGACGGCCGCCTCGTTGCCCGTCGGGGCCAGTGCGCCGCCAGGAGTCATCAAGGACAGTGCCGTCGATACGATCTATGGAACGTCATCGATGGCGCGTGCGCGCGATGTCCTCAGCGACGAGCACGGGGGTTCGCTCGTATCGAAAGTGATGACGAACATCCTCGAGTTCACGACCGCGTCCGGGGAAGAGGGATATCGCTGGGACATCGAGGGCTGGTACGGCGGAGATCTCCATCGGTTCGTAGTCAAAACCGAGGGCGAAGGCGATGGCGATGAAGTCGATGCGGCCGAGGTGCAGGCTCTTTATTCAAGGGCGCTGGGGCGATACACCGACCTTCAGGCTGGTGTCCGATATGACTTCGAGCCGGATGGACTTGCTTATGCCACGGTTGGCGTGGAGAGTCTGCTGCCGTATTGGTTCGATGTCGAAGGCGCTATCTACCTGTCCGAGCAGGGAGACGCTTTCGCCCGGCTCGAAGGCAGCTACGATGTGCGGTTTACGCAGCGCCTCATACTCCAGCCGCGCCTGGAGCTCACACTCTCCGCCCAGGATGTGCCCGAATCGGACACAGGCTCCGGATTTTCTTCCGCCGAAGTTGGCTTGCGATTGCGCTACGACATTCGCCGAGAATTCGCACCGTATCTGGGCGTGAACTTTGAGAAGAGTCTTGGTCGGACTGCAGATCTGGTACGAGCGTCGGGAGGCGAGGTCGATGACACTACTATCGTGCTCGGCTTGCGAGCCTGGTTCTGAGCCGGCTATTGACGCGGCGCCAACATGATGATGGCCATGCCGACGATGGCGATGCCGGCGCCAGTCAGATCCCAAGACGTCGGTCGCTGTCCTTCGACTAACCAAAGCCAGAGTATTGCCACGCCGATGTAGACGCCGCCGTAGGCCGCATAGATGCGACCGGCAGAGGTCGGGTGCAGTGTCAGGAGCCAAGCGAAGGCCGCAAGGCTTACAAGCGCTGGGATAAGAAGCCATGCTGAACCGTTTCTGCGAAGCCACAGATACGGCAAGTAGCAACCGACGATTTCGAAAACCGCTGTCGCTGTGAACAGCGCAAACGTTTTTAAGAACTCTGTCATCCGCAGCAGCTGCGCGAAGTTTTAGGGGTCAAGTCCTCGACGTCCTTGGGAGATAGTGAGCAGTCCTCCACCCTCACGCATCCGCACCTAAGGCCGAGTTCAAGCGCGCGTTTCATCTTTCGAATTCGCTTCGTGAGGAGATCAAGTTCCTCGAGCTTTGCTCTCGCGAGAGACTTCCAGCGGGAACTCAGCGGAGTCTCACTTCCGAATCCATGGAAAAGCGTCTTGATCTCATCAAGTGTGAATCCTGCCTGCTGCGCAAAGCGAAGTACGTCGATCCGACGTATGCCCTCGGCATCGTATAGCCGTCGACCACGAGTTCGCGCGGGTGGAGGAAGGATCCCGGCTTCCTCGTAATACCTGAGTGCGGAGGCTGCGACGCCCGTCCGTTTGGCCACCTGGCCGATCGATAGCGCCTTCATGAATGACCCCTTGACTTCAAGTTAACTTGAATATCTATGCTTTGGAGGTAGAGCGCAATGTTTCCGCTGCATGGAGATGCTCATGAGTGACCAGCTCGCCCCGCTGCCCGCGATTGCTTGTGCCCCCATGGCCATTCCAGCCAGTGAGCGCAGTTCACATTTTGCGTTGGGCCAAGCGTTGCTCTCCAAGAGAGCCCTCAGCAAGCAACTGCTCGACGACGGATACATCTTCACGTTCGCAAGCAAAGACTTCGGCGACGTCGCTCGATTCGTGGGAAATGAGCGACTCTGCTGCCCATTCATGGCCTTCTCACTCGAGATTCCCCATAGCGGTGGGCCACTATCCTTGTGCATGAGCGGTCCCCCAGGGCTCGCGAAGTCATTGATGCTGAGCTCGGAGTCACTCACGGATGCGGTTGCAAATGAACACGGTCAACGTGAATGCGAAGGCTGCCTGCAGCTGCCCGAGCGCGCCGAAGTCTGCGGGATGGACTGCGGCGGGGAGTGTCATCGCCTCACTCGGTATATGCGCCGCGTGCTGCCTTCTTCCGATGATCCTTATAGCGTTTGGTATAGGCGGTGCCTGGATTGGGCGACTCGAGGCGCTGGCTCCGTTTAAGTGGTACTTCGTTGCCGCTACCGCCGTACTTCTCGGGTTCGGCTTTTACTCCGTGTACTTCAGATCACCGCGATGTGTCGCCGGTCCGCAATGCACCGCCTGCAAGACCAGGCGTGCAGTGAAAGTTCTGCTTTGGACGGCGACTGTGCTCGCCATCGCCGGCCTTGCCTTCGAGAAGATTGAGACTTTCTTGATGTGACTTCGTCTAGCCGTCCCGGTCGACCCGACTCTCAGGGTTGCAACACGTTTTATCAACGACGCAACTTGTCGTGCATGAATCCTTTGCGCGGTGTCTAAAGGCTGCTTGCAAGGCGAAGCCCAGACCAAAGACGACCAGTGCGGTTGCCATCGCAACCACAACTGGTTTTCCTATAAGCCAGCTAATGATGCCCGCGCCAGCCCCCGCCACGCCGACGGTTGCCAGCAGAGGTAGCGCACAGCACGCGGCGCACCCAAGAAACAGCGACACTACGGCCAGAGTCGAACGAGAGGAGGAAGATTGCGGTGTGCCCATGGCGAGCTCCTATGTGATTCTCGCCATGATCCGCCTTCAACCTAGCTTGAAGTCAAGGAGTCCATCCCAGCCACAACAGGCTGCTCCGCCACTGCAAAATCAATGATTTCCTAATGTGATCCGCTCCGGTGTTAAGCCGGCTTGACTCTGGACCATGGTCCAGCCCTTAGGATCTGCGCACCAGGAGAAAAGCCATGACTGACCATCGAAGCAAACACGATCATTCGAAACACGGGACGGCGGCACACAAGAACCATAAGCATGGAGAGGGCGCGCCCGGTTCGGCCGCGGAGCCTGCCGCTGCCGCCGGCCATGCCTGTTGTTCCACAAAGCATAAGCATCACGGGCATGCCGCGCCGGCCGCCGCCGCCCCTGTGGCTGCAGGCGGCAAGGACGTCATCTACACCTGTCCGATGCATCCGGAGGTGAGACAGATCGGTCCGGGTAGCTGTCCCAAGTGCGGCATGGCGCTCGAGCCGCTGATGCCGCGTGCGGAAGAAGACGATTCCGAAGTGAGGGCGGTACGTCGGAAGTTCTGGATCGCGCTCGCGCTTGCGCTGCCCGTGGTGCTCATCGGGATGGCGCCGCATCTGTTCGATCTCATGCTCACGCATGCTCAAGCCCAGATCCTGCACTACGTCGAGCTCGCGCTGACTGCCCCCGTGGTCCTTTGGGCGGCGGCGGATTACTACCGCCGCGGATGGCTCGGTGTCGTGCAGCGGTCACCCAACATGTACACCTTGATAGGCCTCGGTGTAATCGTCGCATTCGCATACAGCGTCATCGCCGTCTTTGCGCCCGGGATATTCCCGCCCCAGATGTTGGATGCGCATGGCATGGTGCCGGTGTACTTCGAGGTGGCGGCTGCCATCGTCGCGCTCGTGCTGCTCGGCGAGTGGCTGGAGCTGACCGCGCGCGGCCGCACCAGCGCAGCCATCAAACAGCTACTGGATCTTGCGCCTAAAACGGCGCGACGAGTTCTGGCGGACGGCAACGAAGAAGAGGTTTCCATTGATGCCATTGTTGTTGGCGACCAGGTTCGAGTGCGGCCGGGTGAAAAGATCCCCGTCGATGGGAGCGTCGTGTCTGGCGCCTCGAGCGTTGATGAGTCGATGCTGACGGGCGAGCCGATGCCGGTGGAGAAAAAGGATGGAGATCGCGTTGTCGGAGCGACCGTAAACCAAACAGGCGCACTGGTGATCCGCGCCGAACGCATCGGTGCCGAGAGCATGCTTTCGCAGATCGTCGCAGTAGTCGCCGAGGCGCAGCGCACGCGCGCTCCGTTGCAACGGCTCGCGGACAAGGTGTCGACCTGGTTCGTGCCAGCAGTGGTGGTGGTGGCAATCGCGGCCTTCCTTGTCTGGTACTTCGTTGGTCCTCCGCCGTCGCTCGCGTTCGCGATCGTGAATGCCGTCGCCGTGCTGATCATTGCCTGTCCCTGTGCGCTGGGACTTGCTACGCCCATCTCGATCATGGTTGCGAGCGGTCGAGGCGCGCAGATGGGAATCCTGTTTCGCGATGCCGCCGCCATCGAGACGCTTCGCGGCGTTGATACCCTGGTCGTCGACAAGACTGGAACGATCACGCTTGGCAAGCCCACTCTCAATGCGGTGCTCCCGGAATCCGGATTCCAGGAGAACGAGCTGCTGGCGCTCGCCGCAGGCCTCGAACAATCGAGCGAACACCCGATTGCGCGTGCCATCGTCGAGGGTGCTTCCGCACGCGCTGTCGCTGCCACCTCGATTGAAAACTTTCAGTCGGTCACTGGACAGGGTGTGCAGGGGAATGTGGGCGGTCGCACTCTGGCGCTCGGCAATGCTGCGCTCATGAAGAGTGTCGGTGCGAACGTGGAGCCCGCGCGCGAGCGCGTTGAGGAAGCACGTTCCAAAGGCATGACAGCGATGTACCTGGCAATCGACGGGAGGCTTGCCGGCGTATTCGCGGTCGGTGACAAGGTCAAAGACACTACGCCCGCGGCGCTGGAGGCGCTCAGGGCCCAAGGCCTGCGCATCGTGATGCTCACGGGCGACAGCGAGGGCACCGCAAAGGCGGTCGCAGCAACCTTGGCTATTGATGAAGTCATTGCCGACGTACAACCTGCCGAAAAGGCGAATGTCGTTGCTCGCCTGCAGCGCGAGGGCAGACGGGTCGCCATGGTCGGCGACGGCATCAATGATGCGCCGGCATTGGCGAAGGCAGATGTCGGTATCGCCATGGGCACCGGTACTGACATTGCCATGGAAAGCGCACACGTCACTTTGGTGAAAGGCGATCTGCGAGCCATCGTCCGCGCCATTGCACTGAGCCGCGCCACCGTGCGCAACATCTGGCAGAACCTGACATTTGCTTTTGGCTACAACGCTCTTGGCGTCCCACTCGCCGCCGGCGTGCTGTATCCCGTCACTGGCTGGCTGTTGAGCCCGCTGATCGCTGCGCTGGCGATGAGCCTCTCATCCGTCTCCGTGATCGGCAATGCATTGCGGCTTCGGACTGCACGTGTATGAGCGCCCCTGCGAACGCCGTTGAGAACGAACGTGAAACACATTCCGCGATTGAAGGCGGCGGCGCCGGTGCCGGTTCTCGAAAAGGGCTTCTCGGGTGCGGGTCTCGCGTTGTTCTGGCGGGGGAAACCTGGACCATTCGCTGTGCCGATTCCTGTCGGCGGCCTGGATGCGCGCGATGTTCCTCGAGCACAGGTGGGAGCGGGCGGCGAGTACAGTCCCTCGATGGCTAGGCCCGCTGTGCTGGAAGGCGCTCTGGTTCTTGCCCGGCTCTGAAGCGTTCCGTCCTCTCTACCAAAGGTGCCGGGGAGCACGCGCTCCCCGGCTTAGAGAGCCTGATCTTTAGCGAGTGGCGGCCGTTTGCTTCGCCTTCCACTTGTTGAGATCCGCGATGTCTTTTTCGCTCGCCGCGATGATTTCATTCGCCTTGCGCTTCACTTCAGGGTCCTTGCCGCTCTTGAGCTGAGCTTTGGACATGGCAATTGCTTGTTCATGGTGCTCGATCATCATGGAAGCAAAGTCGACGTCCGTATTGCCCGTCATTTTCATGCTGTGCATTTCCTGCATGCCATCCATCATGGCCTTGTGCAGATCGTGCGAGCCTTTTGATGCGGCATCGTGACCCGGCATGGTGCTGTGATCGTGGGCGGGATTGGCGGCCGCCGTTGTCTTGTCCTCGGCAACGCCAACGCTTCCGAGTACGAGCGTGCTCAGGCCGACGAGGACCGAGAGTCGGTGTTTCATTTCAATGCTCCTCATTCTATTCAGATGGTTCAATTGTCTTCGGCTATCTGCATCTGCTGAGAAGGGAGACAAGAAAAACAGTCAGTTTCTTCGAGTTCAGTCGCCGACTCCTACGAGCGCCTACATGGTTACTGGCTCCGCAATGACTGCAATGATTGAATTGCGCCGGCCACTGACCTACCCATTCCCAAGATTTACTTGGACAGCTCCGAGGCGACCTCGTCGGCTTCCTTCGCCGCGTCCTCGTAGGAGTTCGCGAGCTTGTCGCAATGCTTCGCGACGCTCTCGTAGCTGCCGCTGCTCTTGTGCGGCATCTTCTTCCGATACTGTTCTGCCATGCCGCGGTGCAACTGCGCCTTTTCCCGAAGCTGCGTCGCCTCGCTCTTGTATTCTGCGGCGGCTTCCTGATCCGGCCTGTGAGCCAACTCCGTCTTATGCATATGCATGCCCGGCTTGTGCTCCTGCTGTGCGACGACAACTGATCCGAAGCCAAGCAGCGAAAGCGCGCTTACGCAAACCAGGGTACTCATTCGACGATTCATGTTCGTTCTCCGTGTAAATGCCAAGCTGACCAATCCTTTGCCCAGACTAGCTTCCTGAGAACGTACAAATATTCGCAAGAATACGGAGATGATAGGGACTGCTACTTATGGGACTCTTCTTCCTCTCGGTTGCCTTGCGAGCGCGTGGGCGTTTGCAAGGCATAAGGGTTCAAGATCAAGGTGGCTCATCATCGCGATTCGCCGCTGCGTAGCGCGGCAGCGAGGCTCGACACCTGCAGTTCTACTCGCTTGACCTCGCGCAAGATCGCGTTCGCTTTTAGCTCGAACCAGAACCAGAGCTTGATCATTCCGAGCCCGAAAAATGCGAGGGCAGCACCAGCGCCCCACCACTGCATGGTGCGCAAGTCGGTCTGCGTGACAAAACGCCAGGCACAGAACACGGCGATTGCGAACAACGCGAAACCGAAAAACAAGCCGAGCGCATTCAGCCAGCGCATGCGCCCCTGAAACGTGGCCGCGATATCGCCATACAGCGAGTCTTTGGCGTCGAGCTCGGCCAAGAACGCCTGATCTTCCGGGCTCAAACTCTCACGGATACGGTCGTCGATGCTGCTCATGTCATTCTCCTAGAAGTTTCTTGAGGGTTTCGCGGGCGTGGAAGAGTCGCGATTTCACGGTTCCGGCCGGGACTGACAGAATCTCCGCGATTTCGACCACACTCAGATCCTCGCCGTAAAAGAGGGCTACTACGCTGCGTTGCTCGTCATTGAGTCTGCCGATCGCCGTGGCCAGATCCAGTGTTTCGCCAGTCACCGAAGTGGCCGAATCGACCGCGACGCCCACTTCCCGTTGCACCTGATCGGTCAGCTTTCGCCACCGCTGCTTCACCCGTATCGCATCGATGCACTTTCGATGGGCGATGCCATAAATCCAAGCCGGGAAGCTGGACGGATCGACGAGCGCTTTCAAACCGCGAATCACCCCAAGCCAAGTCTCCTGCACGATGTCGCGGGCAAGCTCCGATCGCCCAACTGTCCGGGTCGCGAATCGCAGCAATCGGGGTGTCCAGCGCCGCGCGAGTCGCTCGATAGCGTCCCGTGACCCTGCCTGGGCCAAGGTGACCAGATACTGGTCTAAGATTCGATCCGGCTCGCCTTTCGACAACTGAGTTACCCCGCTTGCCTTTAAGGTCGCCCGGATCAGGCTGCCGGTTCAATGGGGTTGGAGAACAAACGCAAGATTGGCAGAATCGCCTCGCTCTTTGCCGCTCGGATCGCTACGACTGGTGAGGTATTTCCTGGTTCTGGTGCATTGGCGGGTAGGGGGGCTTCATGCCAACAAAAGGTGGCATGAATGACGAAACCAATCGATCGCGACACGAAATATCGCGGCCGCAGGTTCCAAACCGAGACCATAGTGCTCTGCGTTCGCTGGTACATCAGGTACCGGCTGAGCTACTGCGACTCTGCTGCCGCATCAACATTACGCCTAACTGCTCCCGTCATTTGGTGCGCGCATAAGAGAACAGCTGTCCGCGCGCAACCAGACTGCGGGCCAGGCATATCAATCGACTGTCAACGTTCGACTACAGTGTTGAAGCAGCTGGTGGCGTGCGGACTTTCTTGTCGACTATGTGTGCTGTCCTACACAGTGCGGCTATTACAGAATTGGTTTCCCACAGCGGGCGCTCAGCAAGCCAATTTGAGGGATTCGATAGACATCCTCGTCGGTGCAGCGGAAGCTGCCATTCCGGGGATGCGCGCTACGACATAACTACACCAGCGCGGCAAAGGACCTATGTCTTCCAGCTCAGCGTCCAGCGCCTTGCGATCGAGCGGCGCACTGTCGCCACCGACGCATGTACCACTAGAGGCTGTTATCTCGACGGCCCAGTTGTACGCGCGGCAACCCCGTCAGTCTGATCCGGCAGCCGAAAACCGCGCACTGGTTGCGCTGGCAAAGGATCTCGTCGGCGCCCCGAGCGCAATCTTGCACCGACTCGTCCAAACCGCGCTCGAGTTGTGTCGCGCCGGGTCGTGCGGCGTGAGCATCATGGAGGACGATGCTGGGCCGGGGATTTTCCGCTGGCACGCCCTGGTGGGAGCATTGTCCGGACATCTCTGGGGTACGACGCCGCGAAACTTCAGTCCCTGCGGAACCGTCGTCGACACAAACGCCCTGCAGCTGATGACAAACATTGGCCGCCATTTCACGTATCTGAACGACGTGAAGCCCGCGATCCTCGAAGCGTTGCTCGTACCGTTCGCGATAGGCGGCAAAACGGTCGGCACCATCTGGGTTGTCATGCATGACGCCGACAGTCATTTCGACGCCGAAGATGCCCGTGTTCTCAGCAATCTTGGAGAATTTGCGGCTGCCGCCTATCAAGTCAAAACCTCGCTCCAACAGATCTCCGACGATCATCGGCGCAAAGACGAATTCCTAGCAACGTTGGCGCACGAGCTGCGTAATCCCTTGTCAGCAATTCATGCGGCAAACCACTATCTGAACGCGCGGCTTGCCAAACTAGGACACGTCGATTTGCACCAAGCGGCGATTTTGCAGCAACGGCAACTCGCGGCTATGAATCGCATGATCGACGATCTCATGGACGTATCGCGTCTCACGCGCAACAAACTTGAAATCCGCAAGCATCCGCTAAACCTCACGGCGCTGATCGCGGAGGTCATCACCGATATGCGCGAAGGAATCGAAAAGGCGGGACTGGAACTGCATGTGGACTTGCCCATTGAACCGATGATGTTCGACGGCGATGAAACCCGACTGACACAGATCCTCGCAAACTTGCTGCACAATGCCACGAAATTCACGCCTGCGGGCGGGTCGATCGCGGTCACGGCAACGATGGAAGACGAACACAGTGTCATCGTTGTTCGTGATACGGGGGTGGGAATACCGAGCACAATGTTGTCGAAGATCTTCGAGCCGTTCGCGCAAGGTGAGCCCGCACGTGACAACGCCAATGGTGGGCTAGGAATAGGCCTGAGCCTGGTTAGGCATCTGACTACCCTGCACGATGGAACGGTATCGGCGAAGAGCGGTGGTGCCGGACAGGGCAGCGAATTCACGGTCCGATTGCCTCGCAGATGTGAAACGGCTGCCCAAGGGCGGCTGCCTGCGGCGGCAACATCGGTAGAAGGAGGCGAAGCGAACCTCTCGCTGCGCGTGCTCGTCGTTGATGACAACCACGATGCGGCCGATTCGATGAAGCTCATGCTCGTTCAGGAAGGTTACGATGTGCGGGTGTGCTACGAGGGCGACGCCGCGCTCGCGGCGGCGGCACAGTTCCGCCCGCAGGTGTTGTTGCAGGATATTTCAATGCCCGGCATCAGCGGACTCGACATCGCGCGGCGTTTACGCGCATCAGAGGACACACGGGACATCGTACTCATCGCGCTCAGCGGCTTTGGTCAAGAGAAGGATTTGCGGCGCTCAAGCGAAGCGGGATTTGCACACCACTTGGTCAAACCGGTCGCTTTGGAGCGCATCCTCGAACTGTTGGGCGACGTCGCAAAGGCGGCGCGAGCGCCCCAGTCATCGGACGGTGAACCATAGGTAGATGGTCGCGATTCTCGCAGCGCATCAGACGCGGTGCGGGTCCACTCGGTCATCGAGTAGCACTCGGCCGACTGCCGTGCTAAAAAAGCGACCGTTGGGGGCAGTTGAATTCCGCTTTTGTCGCGAGGTATTTCCTGGTTCTGGTGCATTGGCGGAAGTCGGGGAATTCATGTCCTTTTGAAAGGAAGCATGGATGACTCAAGCAATCAAGCGCGACCCGATTTACCGCGGCCGCAGGCTCCAAGCCGACACCATTGAGCTCTGCGTTCGCTGGTATATCACCTACCGGCTGAGCTATCGCGACCTGGCGGCCATGATGGGCGAGCGTGGCATCATCCTGTCGCACACGACGATCATGCGCTGGGTCCTACGTCACGTGCCGGAATACGAAAGGCGCTGGGATCGGTATGCACGTCCCATGAATCATTCCTGGCGCATGGATGAGACTGCGGTTCCCGTCCGGGGCGGACTGGCCAGGACAACAATCGCGCGAAGCGCAAAGCTCGGCAGTCGCGCGCGGGATTTCTTGGTCATGTGATTGCCGGGATGCAAAAAAGGATGTGGGGCTAACAACTCAGCGCGGACTAAGTTTCAACACCAATACGTCATGCCCGGAAACATCGGCTACGAGCGATTGGCGGGTCGTGCCCGCGGAAACGTTTCGCCACAAGTCTCGCAGCGAGTAGCCAGAACCTTGCGCGGGAATCGATCGCTTCGACAGGTCATCGGTGACCTTCTCGGATTGCCACTCGAAGTCGATAGTTCGACTCTCTTTGTTCCGGTTGAGTGCCATGAATGCCCACGCGCCATTCTCGAGTGGCTTGAACCAATATTCGACTCCATCGCGCACGGAGTGACGGAATGCCTGGACTCCGAGCGGGTCCTGATTGACAGCGATCACCAGTTTGTTGGTCAGAATGGCGGACGTGTTTCTAGACATGGTACGTAGGTCATTACCGGCGATCAGCGGTGAGGCAAGCATCGCCCAAATCGAAAAGTGCGCGCGGTCCTCGTTGATCGACATGCCATTTCCGACTTCGAGCATGTCCATGTCGTTCCAGTGATCGGGCCCGGCGTGCTGGCGCAGGCCATCCTGTTTGTCCAGGATCTGCAGGACGCCCCAGGATTTCCACGTGCCGTGGTCGTGAACGCAGTCGAAACAGTTGTAGATGTCGCCCGTCGTGCGCCACGAATGACCCACGTCCTTGGCCCATTCCCAGGGTTGGTTATCGCCCCATTCGCAGATCGAAAACAGGATCGGTCGCCCGGCCTCGCGCAGCGCCTCACGCATGGTGAGATAGGCGCCCTCGGCCTTGAGCCCGTTGGTGTTGCACCAGTCGTACTTCAGATAGTCGATGCCCCACTCCGCATAGGTGAGTGCGTCCTGGTACTCGTAACCGCGGCTGCCGGGCTTACCGCCGCATGTTTTCCAGCCCGCATCCGAATAGATTCCGAGCTTCAGTCCCTTGGAGTGGACGTAGTCCGCGAGTGCCTTCATTCCGGAAGGAAAATGTTCCTTGTTAGGCTGGATGAACCCTCGCGTGTCCCGCTCGCCGTGCCAGCAGTCATCGATGTTGATGTACTGATAACCCGCATCCTTCATGCCGCTGGCGACCATCGCGTCTGCGGTCTCGCGAATCAGCTGCTCGCTGACGTTGCATGCGAACTTGTTCCAGCTGTTCCATCCCATCTGCGGTGTCTTTGCGAGTCCCTCGAACTTCTGTGCGACTGCCAGCGGCGAACACATTGCCGTCGCGACGAGCAGAATCATCTTAATCGAGCGCATGAGGAACCCCTTCGTTAGCGAGCCGCTACGCGAACCGTGCGCGATTGCGTATTCCAGCCTCGGATCTTGAGCGCCGGGCGGGCGTTTGCGATTGCGGGATAGCGGATTTCGACCTGACGCGTTTCACCCGGCAACAAATCCAGATAATTGTCACTGTAGAGCACGGGAAGTATGCGCGTGCCTTTTCCATCGACCAGCGTCAGCTTCACGGAAAGTGCCGGCGAGTCGCCCTGATTGGTGATTCGAATCCGGACCAACTGCTCGCCAGCGTTCCGCTCCACGCCCGACTCGACGGCAAGCCTCTGCTGAGCAAGTTCGTTGAGCGCCTGCAGGCTGGCATTGTCCTTGCTCTGGACGTACGTGTTTTCAGAGAGGGACTTGCCCGCGGCGTCGCGTAGCGCGAGCCGCACGAGTACGACCGGATGCTTCTGCAGCAAGCTCTCCAACGGCAGTGCGCGAGTGTGTGTCACGGAGTTCGCCGCCGCCTCGAGGGAGTCTTCCCGTCGCGCAAGGCTCTGGTTGTCGAGTGTTCTTACTTCCGAAACGAGCTTGAGCCCTCGGTGAGCTTCCAAAGTCGTGTTGACTACGCTCAGCGTGAAGTCGGGGAGATTCATCTGCACGTGCAGCGGCTCGGTTGCCTTTTTCACGCCGTAGTACGCCGCGTGCGTGTCGTAGTCGTGGCTGTAGATCTGCCAGTGATTCGACGGCCAGGCAGGATGCGACATCCACAGGAGCCGTCCGGAATTTTTAGTCCAAAGATGAGCCTGTAGACCCTCGAACATCGCGCGGTAGGTCTCGTAGTTCATCATCTGCGCCTTGCGCTCGAAATCCTCCAGGCTCTTTCCTTCACCGTAACGCGTCGCGAGTGTCTCCATGAAGGTCTTGATGTCCCCGTTTCCGCCGAAATGCCAGTCGTGATAGGCGAGGGCGTCGGAGATGGGCCAGCGATCCTCTTTCGGCACCATGGCCTCGATGGCCTCCAAGGAAGCCAGAGAAGGCGTTCCCGTCTCCACCGAGAAGCCCGGTGCCAGGTCCGTGAAGTAGCCCACGGGCGGCCGGTAGTTGTAAGGCCCCGAGCCCGAAAGGTTGACGACGTTCGAGCTGCCCATGAAGTGCCGTGTGCCATCATATTTCGCCACGACGTCGCCGAGGCCCTCGTTGAGGATCGGTTGCGGCACGCCTTCGTTGCGGCCGAACCAGAGCACGATCGACGGGTGATTGCGATATCGCTGCACCGTATCGATCGCGTTCTCGAGGAACAGCTGCGGATCCTGCGGCTCGACCTGGAAGTCCTGCGTGGACGCCCAGAAGTCGTTGAGCACCATCATTCCATACTCGTCGCAGAGCTCGTAGAACGAATCCTGAGTGTTGGTGCCCATCCAGTTGCGGATCACGTTCAGATTCGCGGCCTTTTGAAGCTTGAAATAAGGCTCGAGGCGCTCGCGTTGGATTCGCTTGCGTGAGTCGTCCATGCCCCAGTTGCCGCCGCGCGCGAGAATTCGCACGCCGTTCACGCGCAACGTGAGATGCGGATATTCGAGAGGATCGGAGAGTTCACGAACGGCCGAGGATTTTTCGCCCGCCGGCGTGAGTGATGCCGCCCATCCCATTGGGCTCTTCTTGATCTTCTCGTGTGTGTTGTCGATAAGGCGTTCACCGAGCGCGTGACCCCGCGCTACGTCCACTTCGACTCTGCGAAGCCGCCCATTCGAATCAAACAAGGAAAACTCGTAGGTCACATGGCGAATGCCAAAACGAAGTTCCTTCGAGTCAGATGCGCTGCCTGCGACGCTGGCCGAGAGCTTAAGATTGTAGAGCGCGGGCTCGCCATATCCGTTCGGCCACCACAGGCGAGGATTCTGGATGTTGAGCGCGGAAAATTCCGAGGGTGAAAAGCGGATTTCACTGCGTCCCGGCGCGGCCTGAATGGTCTTGGTGACGGTTGCGTCTTCGAACGCGGCAGTTACCGTGACTTCGACCGGGCGCGCATGCGTATTCTCGAGCGGCGCGACGATCGTGACTTCGGCGCGATCCGTTTTCGGCAACGGCAGCAGCGTGAGCACCTGCGGGTCCAGAAGGCGCACCTCGCCGCTGGCGCGCAACTCCACGCCCTGCCAAAGACCCGTATTGCGATCGCGAATGCCCGGGATCCAGTCCCAGCCTTCCGCCGCCGCGAACGTGGGTCCGTCGATGGCTATCCAGCCGCCATTTTCACCGGGGCCCGCCGCTATCGACTCTTCGTGCGGAATTCCTGGATGCGGCGGCGGCGACACGCGCACAGCAACGACGTTCACCTGACCCGGGTTTACGACCTCGGTGACATCGAACACGCCGCGGATGAAGGCGCCGCGAATGTTCCCGACCCGCGCGCCATTGATCCAGACCTCCGCGGCGTAGTTGATTCCCTTAAACGTGAGCGTCAGGCGCTTGCCGGCAAGGGCCGCCGGCGGCTCGAAGCGCGTGCGATACCAGTAGTCCTGCCGCGCCAGGCGCTCGGGAATGGCCATGTTGTTGAGGCCGTGATCGTAGTCGGGATACACACCGCGGTCGATGAGAGTCGTAAGCACGGTGCCGGGTACCGTTGCCGGGTACCAGGCGGCGTCCGAATAGTTAGGGAGGGAAATTTCTTCGGGCGCTGCGGAGACGCTGGGCGCTTCGGCGAGCCGCCACCGTCCGAGCGTCCAGACGTTTGCCCCGACGGAGATCAGCTCAGGCTGGAGAACGAGTGGCTTCGCGACGGGCTTGTCGAAGGCGGCGTTGCCTGTGGGCAGCGTCCAGGGATCCTGCGGTTCCTGCAGGCCGCGCCACTGCCGCACCTGCCAGGGCCAGTGTCCACCGACTTCGTGGAAAACCACCAGATCGAAGTCCGGTTTTGAATTGGCAAGATCGCGCACTTCCTGTGCCGATAGGCCCGTCTTGTGTAGTTTGAGCTCTGCCAGATGCCCACCAAAGTGCACGGTCTTGTCGTTGCGAATGACCGGTGCCACATCGAGCTGCGGGTCCGTTGCGCGGCTGCTCAACTCCCCTGAGGTCACTTCCTTTCCGTTTACATAAAATCGGACCCGACTGCCGTTGTACGTGGCCGCAACGGCGGTCCAGATTCCCGCAGGTACTTCTGCGGAGCTTGCAAGGGCGTTGTCTCCGATACGCATCGACAGTTTCCCGCCATCCAGCGCGAGTACACGTGCCGTGGCACTTTTCCCACCGACCGACAAGATAGGCGTGAACTCCGCCTGAACTCGCGTCGGGTTTATCCAACCAGTCATGGACCACGAACCGTCAGCCTCCAACGATGCGGTCTCGGGTGAGAGTTTTCGCGACAGACCCTCACCACCTTCAAGAATCCTGACGTTGTAAGGACCTGAGTTGTCGTCTCGATTGGCTGCATGTGCCGGAACGGCAAACGCAAACAGTATTGTGAATAGCGCCAACGCGGGCACTGAGTGCAAGTACGGCATGGTTCCCACCCTCCTGGAGATGCCGTACTATAACTAAATCAACTTGCATAATTATATTGTCACTGTGACGAATACCTCGGACGGTGATGGAAGGCGTCGAGCAGGGATCTGAGGTGAGTACTCCTCCCGACAATCATTGGTGGCAAGCATCAGCGGCTGCGGCGTTGGAGCGTCAGAGGCCATTCTCATGGCCCTTACGACCGCATTCCAAGGCGGTCGGAAATTCCGTGCGGTAGAGATAATGATTGCAAATGAGTTGTTTGCCGGCGTCGAAATGGGCGGCACAAAGTGTGTGTGCATCCTGGGGAGTGGCCCGGATGACATCTGCGCCGTGGAACGTTTGCCCACTCGGGCATATGACGAGACCTTGCGCGATATCGAGGGAATTCTTGAGCGCTGGCGAAGCCAATACGGCAATATTCGGGCGTTGGGAGTCGCCTCATTCGGACCTGTGGATTTGCGAACGCAATCTAATACCTACGGGTTCGTCACCAGCACCGCGAAGGTGGGGTGGCGGAATTCAGACGTTGCACGACGTCTCGAGAAGAGGTTTGGGTTACCCGTCGGATTCGATACCGACGTCAACGGGGCGGCACTTGCAGAGGGACGTTGGGGAGCCGGAGTTGGGCTCACCGATTTCGCTTACGTGACCGTCGGCACTGGCATCGGAGTCGGTACCGTAGTCGGCGGAAGAACTATTTTTGGTATGAACCACACGGAGCTTGGACACATTCGCACCGCACGGCGCCCCGGCGACAGTTTTCCAGGCATCTGCAGTTTTCACGGCGACTGTGTCGAAGGCCTCGCTTCGGGACCTGCAATCGAGGCTAGGTCGGGCGTGCCCGCATCGAAACTTGCGACGGATCATCCCGCTTGGGATTGCGTTGCCCATGATCTCGCTCAGCTGCTGCACATCATGGTGCTGACGACTGCGCCCCAACGCATCTTCCTCGGCGGCGGAGTGTTAAGCGCACAGGCACATTTGTTCGAACGAGTTCAAAGAGCACTGAGCTTCAGTCTCAATCACTACATTGAAGCTGAAGAGCTCGAAGCCGGAATCGCCCAGTACATCGTGCCTCCTGGGCTCGGAACGATGTCTGGCCCTCTGGGCGCGCTGGCGTTAGCGGTAGACGCCGATGCCGGGAGCGCACGACGGGCCTGCAGGCCGGCGTTGACCGTGTCGCAATGACGCCGCGACGTTTCGGGCAATCGCATCTTTCAGGTTCGAACCTTCAACGCGCAGGCGATCACAATCAGCGCGTGACGCTGCATGCCGTGCGCGTCAACGGGCCGATCACTCGTGTAGAACTGGCGGCGATTACGGGACTTACCGCACCGACGATCGCTAACATCACCAAGCGGCTGCTCAACGACGGATTGATCCAGGAGGCTGGGCGCCGCCGGGGAGGTCGCGGGCAACCGGCGACCAAACTCGTCATCAATCCGGACAGCCTGTTCTCGATTGGACTCAATGTCGATCGAGATCACATCACCTTGGTAGTACTCGACTTCGCAGGCCAGGTGCGCGCTCGCGCTTCTCGCGAAATCGCCTTCGCGATGCCATCTGATGTCGAGAAATTCTTCAAGGAACGCGTGCGCAAGCTTCTCGCTCAAGTCGATGCCGGGTCGGAGAAACTCGCCGGCATCGGTGTCGCGTCGCCGGATGACATGCCTCACGCGGCCACGTTGCCGCACCAACCGGCCAACTACAACATCTGGGCGACGACTAACATTCCGGCGCTGCTGCAAAAGACCCTGCATGTGCCGGTGTTCGTGGAAAACGATGCTGCCGCGGCCACCATCGGCGAGATGCAATTCGGCCTCGGCAACAAGTACCAGACGTTCTTCTACATCCTCATCACGGCCGCCTTGGGCGGGAGCATCGTTATGGAGGGTCACCACTACCGAGGCGCGTCCGGACGCAGCGGCGAGCTCGGTCTTCTCGAAGGCAGGGACCCCTCGGGCCGAGAACGGCAGATTCAGGAAATCGTGTCACTTTCCGCGTTGTTCGGGCGTTTGTCGGCCCAGGGGATAGTCGTATCGAGCCCTCAGGAACTAATGCGCCTCGACGAGCGTGGTCGAGCCATCGTCGATGTCTGGACAGAGGACGCAGTGGGCACGCTCCTCTCACCGGTGATCTCAATCAACTGCCTGTTCAATCCTCAGGCGATTCTGATCGGGGGGCGGCTTCCTGCGGACATCGTTGACAACCTGGCGACGCGGCTAAATCAGAAATTGCATTCCTTCTCTGCCAAGGTTCCAGCCATTGCGCCCGTATCACGAGCCGCACTATCGGACGACGCTCCCGCTGTTGGTGCGGCCATTCTGCCATTCAGCGACAGGCTGCTCCCAACACGCACAGCCCTCATGAAGGTCGCGGCTCTCTGAGAGCTCCGCTCGAGCCAAGCGCGAGCAACGTCTATTAGTTCGCCGACGACCCATCCGGTCGGCTCATTGGTCTTGTCGACCGTTGTCATTTAATCCCTCTGCAGAATCAGGCCTAACTCGCGGTAGGCACCCAGCTGCTGACCGGTAAGTGGAGGCTGGTAGCGCTACCGTTTCGTCCCAATAAAGAAACCAAATGTATTTATTTATTGACAAGGCGAAATCCCACAAAGCAAGATCGCATCCAGATCGAAATAGGCGCGGGTCTCAATCGCGCAAACTTTGTTAGTGGGGGGATTTCATGTCGCATCGTCAGGAAAAGCGCTCGCGTCGAATTACGCGCACCGCTCTCGTCACCGCTGTTTCACTTGATCTGCTCGCCATCGCCATGCCGACGCACGCGCAGGAGCAGGAGGCATCGACGGCAGACACGCTCGAAGAGATTATTGTTCGCGGTGTACGCGGCGCACAGGAAGCCGGTATCGATATCAAGCGTGCTACAGCCGAAATTTCCGATTCCATCGTGATGGAGGACATCGGCAAGCTGCCGGACGTCACCATCACTGACGCGTTGCAACGCGTGCCAGGAATCCAGATCTCGCGCGCCGCCGGCGAAGGTTCGTTCGTGTCAATCCGCGGCGCCCCGCAGGTCATGGCGACAATGAATGGCGAGCGCTTCGTCACGGCGGAGAACATCCTCAACAGCACTGTCAGCTTCGAGGACATTCCGTCGAGCCTCATTACGGGCGTGAATGTCTACAAGTCGCAGAACGCCTCGCAGACCGATGGCGGACTCGGCGGCTTGATGGATTTGCAATCGGTCCGCGCGTTGAAGCTTCCTGAAGACGGGCTGACCGCGAGCCTCGCTGGCCAGGCGAGCTGGGGCAGCATCGAAGATGGCACGGATAAACGCTTCGACGGATTGCTCGGTTACAAATTCAGCGATCGCGTCGCGATGGCGCTCACGGCTTCCTGGAGCGACAGCGCTTCGGCGAGCAGCTTCCAGTCCGCCGAGCTCGACCTGGTCGATGAATTCTCAGGCTGGATCAATCCAGGCAACGTGCCCGCCGGCAATCTCAACGGTGACGGTGACGCGACGGACGAGTTCTTGATTCCGATGGGCTGGAACACGTTTGTGAATTCCCGCCAGTACGACCGCGAGCGGCTCGGCGTCGGGTACAACTTCAACATGGAAATCGCTGACTCGATGGAATTCATCGTCGATGCGTTCTACAACGAGATGAACGAGGACCAGCACGGTCAGCAGCTCTTTGTGAACGGCAACTTCGGTGGCCGCCAGGTCTTTGCGCCGTACACGCAGACCACCGGCAACCCCTCGGTGCTCAACTCCTTCGATACGGATGGCCTTGCGAGCCGCGCAAATTTTGTTACCGACTTCACCGGCTTCACCAACGGCTTGCGCGGCGGCGTACAGTCCACATACCGCGATACCGAGGCACTGAATACCAACGTCGAGTTCCGCTTCGGCAAGGGCGAGAAGTTTTCGGGCGCCGTGCGCTGGGTGCATGCCGACGCAGAGCGTCAGTCCAAGGCACTGACCGTCGCGCAGCAGACGGATACGCAATGCTTCCCGACTTCGCAGGCTCAAGCCGACGCGGACGCGTGCACGGACATCAATCCGACCGCAATTCCGACCACGCTCACCTACCAGATCTCCAACAGTCTCGGCGACGAGCAGATGAATTTCGTGATCGGCGACCAGCTGCGCGCACTCGCGGCCCAGCCTACTGCCTGGCGCTTGCACTCGAGCTGGCTCGAGCGCAACAGTGAAGAACTAGACATGGACGTGCTGCGCTTCGACGGCAAATTCGATATCAGCGACGGTTTCTCGTTCAATTTCGGATTGCGTCTCTCGGAACGCGAGATGAACGAGGAGCGCGCTGATTTCTTCTCGCCGTCGGGTCTCAACGGCCTGCTCGCGAAATACCAGGAAGTCGGCTACGGCATCAATCAGACGTCCAACACGGCCGGTTTCGACTACGATCCATTGCCGAGTTTCACTCTCGCATCGCCGGAACTCCAGGGCTTCGTGACGACCGTTTCGGATTTCGGCGTAAATGGCCTACTCACCGGTTTCCCGATGATCGACACACGCGCGTTGACGCAACCGGAGGCGTTGCGCGACGCGCTCTACGGCGAGGGCCTGTACATTGCCGCGCCCGATCGCACCTACGGAGTGGAAGAGGCGCAAACCAGCCTGTACTTCATGGCTAACTACGACGCCGAGCTCACGGGCACCGTCAGCATGTCGGGCAACGTCGGCGTGCGTATCGTGAACACGAACGTCCGGGTCTTCCAGAACGTGACTGATGGCACGCAGCTCGATCCCCGCATCCTTGCCGGTGCCGATCCGAACCACACCGCGTATACCGATCTCGGTGATGTGTATACGACCACTGATCGCACACGGGCCTTGCCGAGTTTCAACATTAACTTCGATTTCGGCGATGAGTGGCGGTTGAAGACCGCCTACTATGAAACGCAGGCGCTGCAGCCCCTGGAGAATCTCGGCCGTGGTCCGATCACGTTCTACAACGGCGAGCAGATCGGTGAGACGTGGCAGCGTGTCAGCAGCATCCAGCGTCTGGGCAATCCGCGCCTGGAACCGTGGCTCTCACGGTCGCTGTCCTCGAGCGTCGAATGGTATGCGCGCGAGCACACGTTGCTCTCCCTCGGCGTGTTCTATACGGATATCGACAGTTACACGTACACCGAAATTGGCACGGATGCGACCGCGCCGGATTCTGATGGCATCGTGCGCAATGGCGCCCAGACACAGGACATCGCACAGGGCGAAGGCGCGAGTTACTACGGATTCGAGTTCGGATACCAGGCGACGTTCGACTTTCTGCCTGGGTTCCTGAAGAACACAGGCATCAATTTCAACTACACATTCACGCCAAGCCAGGCCGGACAAAATGCGGCTACCGGCGAGAAGATTATCCTCGCCGACGGGTCGGATGCGCCGTTCAACAACACGGCCGAGGATCAAGTGAACCTGGTGCTCTTCTATCAGGACTCGCGCTTCCAGGCTCGCGTGGCGGCGAACTACTTGTCGGAGCAATACCAGGGAACCTTCAGTCACTGGTCGTTCACCGCGCCGAACTCGGGGCTGGCACAGTGGCAGGATGAAACGTTGTACATCGACGCCGGTGCGTCATTCGACATCAACGACAACTTCCAGGTGTTCCTGCAGGGGTCCAACTTGACGGAAGAGGCGCCTACCAACTACGTGCAGTGGCAGCAGGCGCATCTGAACTGGAACCAGTACGAGCGTGTCATCACGGCTGGCGTGAGAGCGAAGTTCTAAACAGAGGCGTGCCCCCTCCCGGTACACCTCCAGGTGGCAGGGCAGTGAAAGCTGCCCTGCCATCTTTCAACTTGGGGAATGACGGCACATGGCCGACAACCGACTCAAGTCCATCGTAGTTGTCGGTGGTGGGACCGCCGGATGGATGGCGGCCGCCGCTCTCATCGATCGCTTCGGCGCAAATCGCCACACGCGCGTCACACTCGTCGAATCGCCGGACATTGGCACGGTGGGTGTGGGCGAAGCGACCGTGCCGCACATTCGTGAGTTCCTGAAGCAGCTCAAGATCAACGAAGTCGACTTCGTCAAGCGAACGAGCGGCACTTTCAAGCTGGCAATCGGGTTTGAAGGTTGGGCAGGCGAAGGGTCGCAGTTCTTTCACCCATTTTCCGAGCACGGAGTCCCGCTGCTCGGCACTTCATTCCAGCACTATTGGGTGAAGCTGCGCACGATGGGGCGGGCAGACGACATCGACCGATACGTGTTGTCGTCAGAACTCGCGCGTGCTGGAAAATTCGCGGTTCCGAAGCAGGGCGCGGACAAGAGCTTCCTCTTCTTCAATTACGCACTGCATTTCGATGCGACGCTGGTCGCGCGATACCTGAGAAGCTGGTCTGTGACCGCAGGGGTCAAACACGTTGAAGGACGTGTGCTTCGTTCACGCCTGCATCCCGAGTCCGGATACATCGAAGCGCTCGAGCTCGACGGCGGACGTGAACTGGCAGGCGATCTGTTCATCGATTGCTCAGGCTTTCAGGGGCTGCTTATTGAGCAGGCGCTCGAGACCGGATACGAGGACTGGACACATTGGCTGCCCTGCGATCGCGCCATTGCCATGCCCTGTGAAAGCCGATCGCCCCCAACGTCGTATACCCGTTCGCTTGCCAGCAAAGCCGGCTGGCAGTGGCGGATTCCGTTGCAGCATCGCGTCGGCAACGGCTATGTCTTCTGCAGCCGGCACCTCAGTGAAGATGAAGCGAGCGCGACGTTGCGTGCGAGTGTTGAAGGGCCGGCGCTGGCCGAGCCTCGAGTGTTGCCATTCAAGACGGGTATTCGCAAAAGGATCTGGAATCGCAATGTATTTTGCCTCGGGCTTGCGAGCGGCTTCCTGGAGCCGCTCGAGTCGACATCCATCTATCTGGTTCAACGCGGCCTCCAGTATTTGTTGAGCAGCTTCCCCCAGGCTGTGCCGAATCCCGCCTTGCAGGAGAACGTCAACCGCCGGAACCGTGCGCACTGGGATCACATCCGCGACTTCATCGTCCTGCACTACAAAATGAACAAGCGCGAGGGCGAGCCATTCTGGGACGAGTGCCGGAATATGCCGATCCCGGAAAGCCTGGCGGAGAGCATCGAATTATTCCGCGCGACGGGCCGATTCACAAAGGATGCGACGGAATTCTTCCGTCCCAGCTCCTGGCTCTCCATGTATGCGGGCTTCGGAATCCTCCCGCGCTACTACAGTCCCTACGTCGATGACGTCCCGGATGCGCAACTCGTCAAGGAATTCGAGAGCATGGCGGCGGGCATCAAAAGCGCGGTTACCGGCGCGCCCACGCACGAGGAATTCATTCGCGCCAACTGCGCCACCATTGTGCCGATGCAATCGGCGGCCAATGCTTGAGCCGGTCGCCATGCCAGACTTCCGCGTCAGTCCGTCGAGTGCCATGTCGACGTTGCATGTTGGCGCGGAACGGTTGCCGGTGGTCTGTATCGACGACTTCAGCGTCAATCCCGCGCTGCTGGTGGCAATCGCCTGCGAAGCGGTGTTCATCGACGTGGGTTCCCGATACCCCGGCGTGCGTGCGCCGGCGCCCCAGGCCTATACGAATGCGTTGCTCAGCGCCACGGCTGCAACCATCGAACAGGCGTTCGGGGCGCCACCTGATGCAGATCTCGACCTGTGCGCGTTCTCGATGGTCACCACTGCGCCCGAAAAGCTGCGGCCCATCCAGCGCATCCCGCATTTCGACGGGCCCGATCGCAGCCGAATTGCTTTCATTCACTATCTATGCGCGCCTTACCAGGGCGGCACATCGTTCTATCGCCATCGGGCAACCGGCCTGGCCGAGATCACGCCGGACAATGTGGAGCGATATCGCAGCAAGGTGGTCGATGAGCTGAAGGCCGATTCGCCGGTACAAGCCTATGTAATTGATCACACGCATTTCTTCGAAAGACTTCATGGAGTCGAGGCCGCATTCAATCGACTCATTATTTACAAAGGGAATGCGCTTCATTCCGGCGACATTTCTGCGCGCACGATATTGAGCGAAGACCCAAGACAAGGGCGCCTCACTATCAACGGATTTGGGCTTCTGCGTCCGAGCAGTCATTGACACGTATGAGGGGAAACACGATGGAACGAACAAAAGTTTTTCACCGCGCTCGTTGGATCTGGCTGCTCTGCGCCGCTGGAATGTTTGCGCTGGCTGGCAGCAAGGTCACAACCCAAGATCGCAACCACGATCGCAAGGAAGACCGGAACCACGATTACGGCCATGATCGCAAGGACGATCGGAATCGCAATCGCGACCATGATCGCAAAGACGACCGGAATCACGGCCACGATCGTGATCACGATTCCGATCGCAAGGGGCGAAGCTCGTTTGTTACCCGAGAGGGGTCCGATCTCTATCTTCAGGGAAGGTTGTTTCGGTTCGCGGGATCCAACAATTACTACCCTATCTACAAGTCGCCCTTGATGGTCACGGCTTTGCTGGACAAAGCGGCGGTCAGCGACTTCGCAGTGATGCGCGTTTGGTCCACCGTCGTCATCGGCAATCAGGATGGCAGCAATTCCGTCGATGGAATCAAGGAAGGCGTCTACTTCCATTACTGGGACGGCGCCGCCCCCGCCTTCAATGACGGCCCGGATGGCCTGCAGCGCCTCGACTTTGTGGTCGCCGAGGCCGCCAAACGGAATATCAAACTGGTCCTGCCGCTGGTAAACAACTGGAACGAATTCGGCGGCATGAACCAGTACGTGCGCTGGCGCGGTGGCCAGTATCACGACGAGTTCTATACGGACGCGACGATCAAGGGCTGGTACAAGGAGTGGATCTCGCACCTGCTCAATCGCAAGAACTCGATCACGGGCCTCAGGTACAAGGACGACCCGACGATCATGATGTGGGAGCTGGCGAACGAGCCGCGCTGCATTGGCAGCGGCGGCGCCAACGGCTATCCGCGTTCTCCCAACTGCACCACCGACACGCTCGTCTCCTGGGCAGGCGAGATGTCGAAATACATCAAGAGCATCGACAAGAACCACCTCGTGTCCGTGGGCGACGAAGGTTTCTTGTGCCTGCCCAATGGCACGGACTGGACCGACAACTGCAGCGAGGGTGTGGACAGCTACGCTTTTGCGGCCCTGCCTCATATCGACGCCATGTCGTTGCACCTCTATCCAGACGCGGATTCCTGGGGCAAGACGCCGGAGTGGGGTACCGACTGGATACTCAAGCACACGCTCATGGCTAAGAAGCTGCGTAAGGCTGTCTATCTGGGCGAATTCGGCACGAAGTCGAAGGATATTCGCAACCCGGTGTACTTCGAGTGGACGCGCGCGCTGTTCTTCAGCGGCGCCAACGGCGGGCTGTATTGGATTCTCTCGGACGTGGAAGACAACGGTGCGCCCTATCCCGACTACGATCGCCTGACGGTGTATTGCCCGAGCCCGGTGTGCACCACGATGAGCAACTTCTCGGCTCGCATGACGACCGGGCGAATTCTTGGATTTCCCCCTGTCGCGGATGATGATGGTGCCGAAGGAGCCTTTGGATCGAGTGTGACGCTCACACCGACGTCGAACGATGTGGGTTATCTAGGTCGCAGACCTGTGCCGTCGACGATCGATCTCGATCCTTCCTCGAACGGCCAACAGACCATGCTCACGAGCGCGGCGGGAACCTTCCTGCTCGCGAACGGGGATGTCACCTTCACTCCCGTCGCTGGCTTCCAGGGCGACGCGCAAGCGAGTTACACGGTACGTGATACGAGCGGTCGCAAGTCAAACGTGGCGCAACTTCGCGCCAAGATCCTGCCGGATCCCAATGGGGCAATCCTGTTGTATTCCTTCGAGAACGATGCGCAGGGTTGGGCCGCCGCAAGCTGGCAGACGGATGCGGGTACTACGGCGCGCGTGACCGACTTCGCGACGCAGGGCGCCGCAAGCTTGCAGGTGACAGCCACCGGCGGCGGATGGTTCGGGCTCAACGTCGCGGAAGAAGTGCTCGACATCTCGGGCAAGACACAATTCAAGTATGACCTGCGCACTTTGGCTTCCGGTACCTCAGTCAACATTGCAATCCAGGATCGCAACTGGCTCTGGTGCGAGGGTAGTTGGGGCTGGCAGGACCCGGGTACGACGGCGACCCTGGTGTTTGATCTCGCATCGCTAACGGGCAATGGCGCTCCCTGCGACGTCGCGAACTTAAGCGACGTAAACGCCATCTGGGTGAATGTCAGCGCTGGAGCATCCGTCAACATCGATAACGTGCGAGCGGAATAGAGTCCTGAAGACCTGGCTTCGCGTCCGTTCGAACGGCGCGAGGCCAGTGCTCTTGGCGCGCCGGGTGCGAACGTGCAGGGTTGTCGCCGCGAACTGGCCCGCATCCGTCAGAGGTAGCAGTGAAGAGATGGCA
>Ga0307411_10000078_pt1 | contig 30293 bp, 28 predicted proteins | sample DK1Ometagenome_2_FD_203712 | JGI IMG/M metagenome (GOLD analysis project Ga0307411, IMG submission 203712) | Maize rhizosphere microbial communities from greenhouse at UC Davis, California, United States - DK15-O-1 | ecosystem: Host-associated > Plants > Roots > Rhizosphere > Soil | place: USA...
TGCATCCTTAGGGTATGGAGCACGTGGAGCAGGTAATCTTATTCCACCACATGCAGATCTTATTTTTGACGTTGAATTATTACAAGTTTAACAGAATTTTCTTATAAATGTAAAAAGTCCTGATTCAAACACATCAGGACTTCATAGTGAAGATCTCAAGGTATCGTCTCATATTGTTCTGAAGTTGGACATAAGATCGTTATATACAGATATTCCAATAAGCGTTAAAGCTGTTCCCCATGGTATTATATGGTGCACAAATAATGCACCTAGTAGAATACCATACATTATTTTATCTCGTAGCAGACTATTTTTGTGTGTGGCTAGAATGCCTGCTATTCTTAAACTTTGTGTTACGAGGAAGGCTTTATTGCCATCTTCATCGTGTAGATTAACTCTTGGATCATCAAGTAATATTTTGACCACTTCTCTATGACCACGCTTACATGCTTTCATTAGAGCAGTCTGGCCCTTTTTATTTTTTGCATTGACTTCAACTTCTGGGTGAGCCAATAATATTTTAACTATTTCTGTATCGTTATTATTACAAGCGCGCATGAGAGCAGTATATCCACCTGTAATGTGTAGATTGATATCAATTTTAGGAACAAGTAATAGCGATTTTGTTGTGATTTTTTGAGAGCTGTTTGGGGTGTAACAATAATTTGGATATAAGATAAGTTTAGTTGCTATATCCTGTACCTTATTATCTTGCAACAAGGTCTTCGGTTCTATTGTTTCAAAATCTACAACAGGAAAACGCTTCCTTTTTTTACGATTAGCAATATGGTTTTTTATATCAATGTGATATAAAAAGCGCTTCACATTCTTTTCTTTTATGCCTATCTCATATTGCTGATCTTTAAATGCCATTAATCCCTGCCAACACATAAATACTGACATATTGGAAATAGCATGGTCTGATGCCATGAAAAAGTGAACTTTTTTATACAATTCTTTACATGTGCGTTTGTAACTTCTGATTGCAGTAAGATTTCCAGAAGATACGATACTTTGTTGTATGTCTTGAGGTAAATCTGTTATATGAGCACCAAAACTCATATAAGAATATGCTATTATGAGGTATCTAAAGTTCATGAATATCCAAAGAATCAAAGATGATTAATAGAATTGTTGTTTATTTTTATACAGCACAATAATACCATTAACGCTACATATTTCAATGCATCCATAATCTTTATCTATTTTATGATACTTTAAAGGTGTGTCAGCTTTTATTAGTTAATGCCTTCGCAACTCTTCTTGTAGGCTTGCACGTAATGAATTAAGAATCGATTTTTTTGCAGGCGATCTCTTTTTTTCTGTTCTTATTCGTATTTTTTGACCACTCTCTACTGTTTTAAGAACTTTTTTCAGTTTTTCTACATAAGTATCTTTATACATACTTAATGCAAACTTTTTATGAGTCAGCTTATCAATCAGTTCTAGCGCCAAGTCCAACTCTTGTTTTGTGGGTTTGGCTATTTTTTTTCGGTCTTTTATATCAAGAGTACGTATCTCATATTCATAATGAAGAGTGTTAAGAAGTAATACATCATGATAAGAATTAATCATTGCTAAATGTTCTTTTTCATGCATGACAAACTGTCCAATAGCTACTCGTTTTGATTTTTTCAATGCTTCTAAAAAAAGATAGAAGGCTTTATCGTTCTCTTTCTTTGGTCTCATATAATAGTGGTTATTAGTATAAAGTAGATCAATATCTGCCTGTGAGATAAATTCTTTAATAGTAAGAATATCATCTTTTTCCGGCCGCAGCTTTTTTAAAGCGTCCTTTGTGAGGACAAAAAAATTATTATTTCTTTTTTGAAATCCTTTTACAACACTATTCCATTCAATATTTTTTTTACAATGCTCACACCAACGTATATAGCTTATTGGGTTGTGACACTTTCCACATAAAGTTTTAAATCCAAACCGATGTTCTGAAATAGCAGAATAGAGATTAATAGGTATATTAACCAATCCAAAAGAGAGCGATCCTGTCCAGATGGCTTTCATCTATCATACTCCCCTTCTTAGAATCTAGTATTTTTTGTTTTGTAATGATTAGTATAAAAAAAAGAGACTATCAAATACTATAAAAAATTGAGTGATATGAAATCATTGTTATCTATTCTCTCGCAAGAAGAAAAAAAAAGTATTCAAAAAGCCCCTATGCCATCTTTTGTGCATCCAATGGCAGCGCAACTGACAAAAGAATATTTCTCTGACAAGAAATGGATCTTCGAGACCAAACTAGATGGAATACGGTGTCTGTTATTTAAAAAAGGAAAAAAGATTACGCTTAAGTCGCGTAATCATATTATTCAGAATGAAGCGTATCCTACAATTGTTTCAATAGCAGCATCTTTAGATATGCCCGACTGTATTTTAGATGGAGAAATGGTTGCCTTTGAGGGAAAAGTCACCAGCTTCTCTCAATTACATAAAAAGGGTGGGGACTCTGTATTCTATTACATTTTTGATATTATTTACTGTGAAGGCTATAACATAACAAACCTCCCTCTTATTACGCGCAAAAAAGTACTCAAAGAGTGCATTCCTTTTACAAAAAACATCGTGTATGTTGACTATAAAGAAGAAAAAGGACTTATCTATTATGCACAAGCATGTAAAAAAGGATTAGAGGGTATTATCGCCAAAGAAAGAAATAGCACCTATGTTTACAAGCGATCACCTAAGTGGCTGAAGTTTAAATGCGTTAACGAGCAAGAGTTTGTTATTGGTGGATATACTGAACCTGGAGGCGCAAGAAGTGGGTTTGGTGCCCTTATGTTGGGGTATTATAAAGATAATAAGCTTCATTATGCAGGTAAAGTAGGAACGGGATTTGATGAAGAATTACTTAAAAAGTTATACCTTGCCTTAAAAAAATGCGAGACAGAAAAAAACTCATTCATCAATTATGACGATAGATTATATGACGCTCATTGGGTAGAGCCTCTTTTAGTATGTCAAGTTCGCTTTACTGAATGGACTTCTTCTAATAAATTACGTCACCCCAGTTTTTTAGGTTTACGATGGGATAAAGATCCGCATGATGTTATTCAAGAAAAATAATGATGAACGCTTTCTATGTGGCAACTAAGTATCTATTATAGACTGATAAATTGTGATGCAAGTGTTCTAACTCAGGATATATCGTAAGCGCTTGGCGTACTGCCTTACTTCCTTCTTCCAATGCCCCTACATATAATGCTACTTGGCCTAAAATATCATATCGTAGATAATCATATGCCGCCTTTTCAACAAAGAGAATATCATTGTGTGGATAGGGTAACTGTGCAGCTCGATGTGCAAAAATATAGGAGACCGCATATTCTTTATTTCGAAGATAATAATGTGCAATACGAATAAGAGGCTCTGCTCTATGGGGTAACATAGTATGAGCTTTTAAATAATAGAATAGAGCGTCCTGCCAACAATAAGAACAGGCCTGATTATCTCTATAGCAGTTATACATAATCTGTTCTATTGCGCATCCAATTCGATAGAGGGCCAAATATCGCTCTTCTGATATTGCTCCTACTTCTGATCGTTGACGATAATATTCAATTGCTTCTTCCCATTTATCAAGAAATTGACATGTTTGTGCAAGATAGAAGAGCGTACGAGTATTAGAGGGGTCATTTTCTAAACTTTTTTTAAGAAGCTGGTAATCGCGTAAACATCTTTTTTGTGATTTTTCTCTTCCATACTCTTGGGGAGCGTAGGTAAAATAGATATCTTTTGGCAGTCGATTACTGGGGCTTTGTTGTACAGATTCATGCACCACACCAACATAGCGAGCGCCTTTTTCTCTCCTAAAAAGCCGTGTAGCATAGTTATCCATATTATCTTGAATAGTAACTAACCGTATTGCATAACAACTTCCTGTTGTGCCAGGGTCAATATGCTGTTGATAATACTTACAGTAATTAATAAGACCTGCAACATTATAGGTATACCATTCTGCATCGAGCATAAGAAAAAAAGTACTGTCAGAAAAAATCTCTTCAGCGATATCAAGCGCCCTATTTCTTGAAGTTGCAAAATCAATAAATGGCTCTTCTGCAATGTATGCATGATCCAAATGATACTTCTTAAAGCATTCAAGAGCTTTTTGCTGAGTTCCGTCAGTAGACCCAGTATCATATACTAAAAATGAATCAATTCCTGCGTCAATAAAAGGCTTGAGCGTAGACTCAAGGACATCTGCTTCATCTTTTACCATAATCACAACAGTAAGTAAGGTGGTGTATGGATCTGGCGTATATGATCCGTAGGTTGCTAAGAAAAATAAAAAGAGAATGGAAAAAATACCAGGCTTGACTAATTGAGGCATCAGAAATTCCTTTTTATAGACTTTTCTTTCAGAACGTACCAAGAAAAATTATAAAGAACAAGAAAGATCTTATCGTCACAGTTGTAAAATGTATGAAAAAAAGTCTATAAAAAACCATCGCATTGATTGTTACATCAATGCGATGGAAAAAAGGAGAGTAGTAATGAAGCCTAGGTTAAATTTCAGAGGTAATTCCTCTTACTTACTATAATGATAAACATTATTTTAAAAAAGTCAAAATTATTTTATTTAATTTATATCGATAGAATCAAATAAAATAGTATTTATTCTCAATTAATATATATCGAATTATTGAGGATGTCAACAACAACTATGTATTACAGGCTTTTTTTATATTGTGAATTCAAATAGTAACAATTCTATAAGAAACTCCGGAATGCTTGAGGGCATTCTCCAGAGGATTATCGCGATGAGGAGACGTGAAAATCAGTTGACATTTAAGAGAAAGTAGCACTGAAAGCATACATTCGCTTTTTTCTTTATCAAAATCAGTCATAAAGTCATCTAATAAGAAAATGCTTGGGCCTTTCATGTGGTTATGATGTATTTGAGCCGCTTTAATTAATAGAGTAAGCATTTTTTGTTGGCCACGAGATGCAAATGAACGAGACTTTTTACCTTCAAATATAATAGAAAAGTCATCCAGATGCGCTCCAAAAAGAGAACGTTTAAAATAACGTTCATTTTGAAAGAGAGTGCTATTGGTTTTTAGAAATTCCTTAAATTCTAGATCACTATTTTTCTTTGCTTGATATGATAGCGTAACGGTAATATCATCCTTAAAAATATTATAGAGCATTATGTTAATGCCCTCCTCTAGTTGTTTAAGGAACTCTAAACGCATTGCCTGAATACTCTGAGTATGTTTCCAGAGTGTCTTAGTCCAAATAAGATATTCATCATTATTAACTGATTCTTTATTGAGTAAAGAATTACGTTGGTCAACGATAACCCGGTACTCACGTAATATGGACAGAAAAGAATGGTTATTGAGCAACAATGCTTGGTCAATAAATGCACGTCGATATTCGGGTGCCCCTTTAATTAATAAGAGATCATCTTCTGTAAGACTGATAACCCGATAATATGCTAACAGGTCTTTATAAGAGATGGTCGACTTATTATTCACCTTTACAAGTCTTTTATTGTCAGAAAATCCAATCGTAATCGTATGGTTTAAGGGAATATCGTCCATATCGTTAATGGAGAGCTGCATAAAAAATGATTCCCTATTGATAGCTATAAGATCCTTTGCGTTATTTGTTCTAAATGAGCGCAGATAACACCCGTAATAGAGCGCTTCTAACAGAGAGGTTTTCCCAGCGCCATTGATACCATATATCATTACAACGGGACTATCCAGATTGAAGGTTATATTATCAAAACAACGAAACCCTTTAAGGTGAATCTGAGCTAGCTGAAGGATCTTTTGATTATTAATCATGAGTTCTGCGCTACAGGCATAACAAGATAAAACATGGAATATACACTATCTTCACTCGATCCTTTAGCATCAAAAATAATAGGCTTCGCTCTTCCTTGTAGATAGAACCGTATATCATCACCTGGAAACACTTGTAAGCCGCTGAGCAGATAGGGTGCATAAAATTTGATAGTACATTCTTCTCCGTTAAAGTCATTCAAAGGCACCTCTTCTTCTAACGTTCCTACTTCTTTATTATATAAAGATACTTTGAGTCTATCTTGAACAAAAGAAAAATTAGTTGCGATAAATTGTCCTGACAATAAGCATGAAGACCTGCGTAACGTCTTAATAAAATGTGTACGATCAATTCGAGCAGGAATAAATTCACTGCGGTCTAAGATTGAACTATAGGTAGGAAACGAATTAACAAGTAATTTTGTAAAAAAATTAAATGATTCACCTGAAAATACAAGCTGCTTTCCACACATTCCAAGGAAAATAGATGTATCATTGTTGCTCTCTAAGATTTTTTTTAATTCAAAGACTGCTCGTCGAGGCAGCAACCATTGACATGATTCTTCTAAGGTATAGGCATCGGTCTGAACTTGGGCAAGGCAGTGACCATCGCTTGCGGTCATTTTCAATTCAGACTCAGAAATTTCTAACAAAAGTCCATTAAGAGAAGAATTTGCATTGTTTTGCGGTATTAAAAATGAGACTTTCGTCAGTAATTCGAGAAAAAATGGTGCTCGTAATTGCATTACATTTTCTATTCTTTCTGGGAAAGGTGGAAAATCTTGTGCATCTTGAATATGCAATGCTACGTTTACAGCTCCAGATCTTACAATTAAAGAGGTTTCATCAGCAATAAAAGTAATATCCCCATCTAATTCTTTTATAAGATCAAAGAGCCGTCTACCCGACACAAGAAATATACGTGGTTCAGAAATATCACTTTCTTGTAAGATATAACTTGCCTGTAGACTAATCTCTAGATCGGTGCTTTTAAGAACCAGTTCTTTATGGTCAATATGAAACAGTATAGTAGCAGTTGTCTCTAATGTTGTTCTTTTAGTGCAGATAGGCTGCATAGAAGAAAGAATCGAAAGCAATGATTTTTGTTCTACAACAAATCTATTTTTCATGAATAATCCTTATGGGAAATAGTAGTATTTTGTAGTATAACCTACCTTCAAAAAATAAAAAGTATTAAAAACATCTGTTTATGACAGTCTAATAGTAGTGCCTGGCCATGAGTGGTAGTTTACTACTGTGGAAATAATATCTCAGCCATTATTATAGGTATGGTCACAGAAGGAGAAGAGTCGAAAGCAGAAAATAACTCTCCCCAAACGCCGCCCATCTTATTTTCTTCAGATTGTATTTTTTATAAATAATTGCCTTATTGACAATTATTTATAAATATGTAAAATAGAATTATAAGCGCTTTTTGTTTTAAATAAGGATTTGTATGAAATATATATCGTATAGGATTGTTATAATAAGTATTCTATATATAAACATTACTCAAGCCTCTTTGGAACCAATTGAAATCCTATTTCCTATTAAAGCATTACTACATAATATTGGTGGCTACATTAAAGAATTCCCACGTGATTTGGGCGGTCCAATAAGCAATGGTTTACGCATTGCTGATGTGATTATTAACTCAGTAAGGACAAAGAAGGTCCCCTTTACAAAAAATGACCTTGTTCTCATGCCCATATACTTAGGTTATGTATATTTGATAATACAAATACACAATAGATCAGCGCCAAAAATGAGAAAGAAGGCCCCCTTTACAAAAAATGACCTTGTTCTAATGTCAATATACTTAGGGTATGTATATTTAATAATACAAATACAAAATAGATCAGCGCCAAAAATCGCTTCAGACTAACACGACTTTTTTCCAAACTATATTTTTCTGAAAATTGACTTATTGCCAATTATTTATAAATATGTAAAATAGAACTATAAGCATTTTGTGTTTTAAATAAGGATTTGTATGAAATATCTATCGTATGGGATTGTGATAATCAGTATTCTATATATAAACATTACTCAAGCCTCTTTGGAACCAATTGAAACCCCATTGCCTATTAACTTACCAGCTGATGTGATTGGCTCAACAAGTAGCTATTTAACTATTGCGGATATGATTAACTTAATAGGAGTCAATACGGATTATTATACAATACCTTCTTCTTATTTTCTTAATAAAAAGAGCTTTATGCAAAAGGATCTTCTTCTCATACCTTTTGGCATTAATCGATTATTGATAAACCATCCTCAGATAGTTTGGTCTCTCAGTGATAAAGATTATATTGAGTTACTTGCAAAATATGCAAAAGAACACAATAAAGATATGTTTGACCATATCAAAAAGAATGAAAACCATGATAACGCTCTTATTAGAAAAGATATACTTAGCACATTAAAGTATACAACAGAAGAAGAGAAAAATAATTTAACAAGTAATATGAAAGCATTCAGATGTATTGCAAAAGGCCATAATTATAAAAACGATATTTCTTTAAAAATTGACGCATTGGATGATCTGGCTAATTATGTACTGGACGCAGGCCATATACCCTTATTGAGGGTTCTCCTTACGCAAATACCACCAAATTCTAAAATAGGAAGCCGATTTCCATTATTGCATCGTGCAATTGCGTGTGGTCATTTCCCTATAACAGAAATACTGCTTCAAAAAGGTGCTAACATACATGAGGAAATTGACGGATATTTCGGAGAAAAAAAGAACGCTCTTACTATTGCACAAGATAATAATCGTTTAGATATAGAAGAATTATTAATGCGCTATGATGCTAAGGCGCAAGCACATCAAGAAATTGAGCAGAGAAATATGAATCGGAAACGGTTATATCCAGATCACAATAATGACGATATGACATATAATGATACATCTTCTCCTTCAAAAAAACCGCGCTTAGCATCTCCTACTGCACATGACGATCAATTATCGACTGCGGATAGACTGTTTATATATTCGAGCCCTGATTACACTGGTTACAAAAATTATTACGGGACGGATAGCAAAAATTAATTGCATATAACATAGTATAATATTGAGGGGCAGAAAGAATGCCCCTCTTTTTTATGATCATGGATGTTTTTGTCATATAATATTCGCAACTGGACGTTTCGACATGCCTATAGATCTGTGTAGCAAAAACAGAATATATGAGCTTTTATGAGTATAATATACGACGACAAAGTGCTCTGAAATATAACAGTGCACAATTATCTTCTATTGTGATAACATCCTTCTGATGTGTGTATACGATAGATATTTTGCCATCTCTATAATAGAGCCTCTTAATAAAATGATCTGCTATGGTGGTAAGATAGAATAATGTTGGCTGTGCAAACGCGCCTAAAGAGGTTATAAAAATATCCCCTGTTGTAGTTAAAAATGCTATTTTTTTATACAGACCTTGATCGGTCCTACTTGTTATATCAACAGAAATATCGACACATTTTTTGCCATTCGCAAACTTCTGTTGGGCATATTCTATGGTATTATTTTCAGTGAGCCAAAAAGAATAGACATCTCCTGCCGGTGTTATGCCCAAATACATATTGTTACCAATACAAGCAGTTTTAGTAAATAAGAAAGGAAGTGTGAATTCTAAGGAACAATAATCTAGATTGCAATCTGTTCCTATATCTTGTATGCATAGTCTGTGTTGAGCTCGTTGGTTCATGTCGACACTATACACAATTCTATTTCTTTCATATTCAAGCAAAAGCGATGTTAACGTTCCTGTCCCTGTGATCAATGGATTGCACTCTTGGTGAATTTTTCTTTTGCCTCTTTTTTTTGTTTGTTTCATAACATAGAGTACATAACGGGCCTGTGGCTCATAATTTGCATACTTATATACGCTAACAGCGATATTGTTTTGATTAATACCATCAAATATAATACTTGAGCAATTTCCAACATCCTTTTTGTACACGTTATCTGTTCGGAGAATATCTTCAGATAACCTATGTTCGTTATGCCAATATTGTACATTGGTAAGGACGTTAGTTTTTGGCAAAGGATTCATAACACAAGCATCTAAAGGTGTTTCATTTGTACAGTACTTAGTAAAGAGTGGTGCTATGGTAAAGGGTATAGCGAATCGATCTTTTTCTTTCATGACGTATTTTGTTTGATCATGCTGTGAGGCTCTACATATATGCTCCATAATCTCTTCTGGTAATAGAGATAAAGTGTGCATGGTTGTTTCCATGCACAAACAGAGTGTGCTATATACCGATATGCCTATGAGTATACAATGCAAATAATTCATATACTTCTCCTGTGTTCTTTTTGTTTATTACCTGAGACTACAACTATATTAGTCTGCTTGCAAGATAAGATAGGAACGTTATGATCGTGGATGCTTTTTATCATACAAGGAACGTAGCTGGGACGTTTCGACATGCGTATATATCTGTACTGTTGCAATGCTTTCATGCCCCAATAGTTCTTGTAGAGAGCGTAAATCAGCACCTTTTTTGAGCATATGCGTTGCAAACGAATGCCGTAATTGATGAGGGGAGACTGATTTTTGTATGCCGGCTTGTAGGCATAATTTTTTTAAAATAATCCAGCACGATTGTCGCGAAAGAGGCTTTATTTTTTTGCCATACGTAACCGAAAAAAGATAAGGTCTATTATGTATAGACCTTATATATACTATCAGAAGATCTGTAATAGCGCTTGGTAGAGGAATCATACGCTCTCTTCCGCCCTTTCCTAGCACAGAAACAAACCCTGTATCAAAGTGAAAATCTGTCACTTTTAGTGCCACCAGCTCACTAACTCGCATTCCTGACACATATAAAAGATAGAGCATAATGGTGTTACGCATGCCATGAAGTGACGCATCTTGTTCTGCTGTAGTCAGTATTAGCTTTACCTCTTCTTCAGAGAGATATGTTGGTAATTTTTGTTCAACGGAAGGAAAGCATAAGTCTTTAGCACTGTTCTTTATAGCATAATTGGTATAGAGATAGAGAAAAAAAGTTTTTAGTGTAGAGATTTTACGGGAAATACTCCGAGAGCTTAATTTTAAATTATAGAGATAGTGAACAAATTGCTTGAGATCTGTGCCTGTGATACTGGTAATGGACCACGATTTTTGATTAAAAAAAACTATAAATTGCTGCATATCATTATTATAAGCATCTATAGTATTGCGACTGACTCGTCTTTCTGTTAATAAATACGCTTCAAATGCAGTACAAAGTTGGTTAATGTCCATGCAGCTTCCTTCTTAATAAGAACGTGCAACGAGTACATCATGCTTACTGGTAGTCTTACAATAAAAACAGGTGTTATACGTAATCCCTTCAATGATACATCTAATGGTCGCTTTATATTTTTTCAATGCTTGTTCGCATGCACTATTAGCACACCAGCTTGTTTGAAAAAATACCCCTTCTTGTTCTAATAATATACCAAAATCTTCAAGATAATTGCTTATTCTATGAAGCGCAGCTTGTCTCTCTTGAGCTTTTTTTAATAGGGTATTTTGTATAACATCTAACAATGTTATAATTTCTTGCCTGCTTTCTTCCATAGAAATAAAACGTTTTCCAAGGCCAATACGATCTATAACAGCAACTTGTTGATTTTGTACATCTTTAGGTCCAATTTCTACGCGAACCGGCACTCCTTTTAATTCCCATTTAAAGAATTTAGCTCCAGGTGTTTTACCTTGTTCATCATCAATAAAGACACGTATGCCTTCCTCTATTAATGATCCACATACTTTGTGAGCTATTTGCATAATATGAGAATTATCAAAATCAGACTTTAATATAGGAATAATAACTACTTGTATAGGCGCAATTGCTGGAGGTAATACGAGTCCTTTTTGGTCACCATGAGTCATAATCATACCGCCAATAAGTCGTGTAGTGGTACCCCAACTGGTAAGATATGGGTATGATTGTTGTTCGTTTCTGTCTTGGAATTTCATATCAAATGCATGCGCAAAGGATTGAGATAATAGATGAGAAGTTCCCATCTGTAATGCCTTACCATCAGGCATAAATCCTTCAAGAGTTATTGTTTTTTCTGCACCAGGAAACTTTTCATGCTCAGTTTTTAAGCCAGTGAACACCGGAATTGCTAAATAATTGCGAGCAAGATTAACGTACTCATTAAGCATCATCCTTACTTCAATATCAGCTTCTTCATGTGTTTCATGTGCGGTATGCCCCTCTTGCCACAAAAATTCGGTAGTTCGTAAAAATGGGCGTGTACGCATTTCCCAGCGAACGATATTGGCCCATTGATTGATTTTTAATGGTAAATCTCTCCACGATCGTATCCAACGTGCAAACATATAATGAATCATAGTCTCTGAAGTTGGACGGATCACTAAGGGCTCTTCTAGTTCTTTACCACCAGCGTGTGTAACTATTGCAAGCTCTGGTGCAAACCCTGCAACATGATCTGCTTCTTTTTTTAAAAAAGATTCAGGGATTAAGAGAGGAAACATAGCATTTTTATGGCCGGTTGCTTTGATGCGAGCATCAAGAATTTTTTGAATTTGTTCCCATAGAGCATATCCGTAGGGCATTAAGACCATACATCCTCGTACGGGAGAATGATCTACAAGTTCTGCATCGTATATTACTTCATTATACCAACCTGAAAAATCATGTGATATATCCGGGAGTTTCTTCATTAATATATGCCTAATAGTTATGAATTCTATACTTGATAGTAAAATAATACTATACTAATGAGAAAATTACAAAAACTATCATTCACAATGTCTTAGGGGGGCATTTTTATGAAAAAGATACTCTTGTTTATTATAATTGCTGTGCATATACATGCGCAGAATGCGGTGGTGCCCATACTCTATTCCCATGGGATCGCAGACACCTTTAAGCAAGCATTTATGTATGCTCGATCATATACCTATGATAACCATACATATGAAAATAAGAGATATTTATTTCCTGGACCTTTTGCAACTTTCAACTACCCTGATGCTACCGAAAGTCCATTACGAGTTAATAGATATGAGACCAGTTTTGGTCAGAAAAATGAAATAGATCGGCTATATAAAGTATATAAAAAATTTAGTAAAAGATGCCTTAAGGAGTATAAGTCTTCTGATATTATTTTGTTTGGAATGTCTCGAGGTGCCTCCAATGTACTCATTTTTGCAGGTCTGTATAATCTTTCAAATATAAAAGCGATTATAGCAGAATCACCGTATGACTCAATGAGCGATGTTATTGAGAATGCTATGATAAAAAACAATGTATCATGGATGCCCTTGTCCTATGGAGAATCAATTGCAGAATTTATATTTAAAAAATATATAAGGACTGGAATGAGCCCAGCTCGTATCGCAGCAGCAATTGATAAAAATATTCCTATTCTGATTAGCTGTTCTCTGGAAGATACTCTCGTGCCCTACTCCACTTCTCTTAAAATATATAAACGGTTACGAGCTTCTGGTCATGATAAAGCGCATATATTCATTCTTGAGCATGGTCGCCATTCAAAACTTTTATCTGGACCAGATGGTGACAAATATCAAGAAGTGGTGCATGCCTTTTATAAAGCCTATGGACTACCCAATGATCCCGACTTGGCACGTCGTGGCAAAAAACAGTTTACACAGACTCAACCGAATATAGAATAAGCACAAATTTTTATATTTTTAGAATATTTTTTTACTTCATTTTGCAAAAAAATAGTTACATATATTATTTGTGTGTTTCGACAATAAAGAGATATTTTTTCATAGTTTTTTATTAATAATGATTGCATTAGGACGAACTATTGAGTATTGTTGTAAAAAAAATATTCTGTTGAAAAACTATGGTAAAATGTCAATTTTTAAAAAATATTATTTTTAGTTTTTATAAGTATTTATTCAATTTGTTGATTTGCTAAAATATTTTTTTGTACAATTGTAATTGAAGTTAAGAAGAAAGAAACATTCCAAAAAAAGGAGTTCACGATGGCGGTTAAAAAAACAAGAAGATCAACCACAAAAAAGACAACCTCATCTCGGAGAAAAACTTCCAGTAGAAATAAAGGTATTATGGCAACAATTACTGATGCTATAGCAGGAGTTACTCATATTGGTGAAACTAGACCAAGACGTAAAACAGCTACAAAAAGAAGAAGTACGGCTAAACGATCAACCTCATCAAAGAGTGGTGTTGCCAAAAAATCATCCTCTACTCGCTCTAAAGGGGCTGCAAAAAGATCACCGTTTTCTCGTTCTGGGGTATCAAGAAAAGCAACGACCAAGCGTGCAGCAGCGCCTAAACGTAAAACCGCGACAAAATCATCTTCTTCTCGCTCTAGAAGCACAGCAAAAAGATCATCTGCTTCTGGTAGTAGAAGTTCTTCTGGTAGCAGAAGCGCTACGACTAAGCGTGCGTCTTCTCGTACGGGCGTAGCAAGAAAAAAAGCTGCCCCTAAAGGTCGATCTTCTAAAACAGCTACATCATCATCACGCTCTAAAGCAAGAACTACTGCATCAAAGGGTCGTTCTGCCAGAAGTGGAGCAAAAAAATCCACTTCTTCCCGAAGAGGCACAGCAAAGAAAGCTTCTACTAGAAGATCAGGCACTACTTCAAGACGAAATTCTATGTCTCATGATTCTGAAGAAAATGGCATGGAGTAACTATACAATTTTATAAATAGAAAGAGACCATTTTTAAGAGGATGGTCTCTTTCTATTTATAAAAGCTATTTTATTAGATGATTTAGAGTTATAAATTTTCATTTGTTGATTTTTTTTATCAAAATAAGCAATACTAATAAGCTAATAGCGACTATACGATTGATAGTGGTTTTAGGGGTAGGAGTGAATCTTATGAATCATGCTAGATTTATAGTATATAGTATATGTATATATACATTATCATGTACCGCTTCTGAGCCTGAGATAGCACCTTTTAATGATAATACTGCTACTACTCTTACCACTGAAATAGATAATGACAATACGATGCCTACGCCAACAGCACCTTCTCCAGAGGAAGTTACTACTGATGTCAATACAGACTCCACTCCTGTATCATCACCATGGCATAGCCACATTGAACAATTATTGGTTAAAGGAGCTTTTTGGAATAGTGCTACAAGTACCCCAGAGGTATCATGGAGAGATCAAGCACTAGATTATGCTAAAGCTGGTCTTATTAATAAGACTGTATCAGTTGAAGATATTCTTACCTCATTTGATGATGCCATTAATAAAAAGTTTATCTTAGAGCAGGGATCTAACGTTACCAATATTGCAGCGTTCATTACAGAGTTTAAAGAAGATGTTGAAGCAGTACAAAAAGCATTATCAGTAGGAGAGCCTGAAAAAGAGGCAGAGGAGACGGATGAAAGCTCTCTGGAAACACCACCTGCAGCATCTGATGAAGAAAAGAGTGATGTGAGTGAAGAATTGGTACAAGAAGAGCATTCTGATAAAGAAGAGCTAGAAAAACAAGAACAAGAAGAGTTGAAAAAAGAGCAGAATGACGTCTGGTTGGAATGTTTAAAAACAATTCGCTCAGAAGGGTCAGATAAAGATGAAGTCGAAAACAGTATCAATGATGCTCTGATGATAGCACAACGCATTATTTTAGGTGAGATTGACAATAATCCATGGGATACAGCAACAATAATGAAAGATGATTTTCGTTCTGCGCTTGAAGACCGATCTCAGGTTACAGCATTATATCCCCTAGATGTGCTATCTACGTTGGACGCATTCAACATTGTTATTAATGATGTTATTAATTCAAAGAAACTAGTCTCTTTAGAATTTTCATTATCGGATGACGCAGAAGAAACTCCTATGATTAAAAAGCCTGTTATTGAGGATCAGCGCTTATCGCCCGACTTTGTTGATAAACAAGAAAAACCTCAAAGACCAATAGAAGAGATTGAAAATAAAGAACAAAACAGATCATCGTATGAGCAAGTAGATGCAGCCTATACTAACTACCAACAATCAAAACAGACTAATTCACCCCTATTGCAATCACTGCATCATCAATTCCCCTCATTTATGCAATCACGAAGTAATGAGAATATAAAGGGTCAATTACTATCACATATGAAGACTCTTGCTTCCAAAAAAGTGGATCGCCATAAAACTGCACAAAAAAAGGGTGTTCTCTCACTTCTCGCGCAAAAAGTTTTCGGATCGTGGTGGACTGGCGAGTTAGAACAGAAAGACGAATCAGACAATAAAGTACTGAAATATAAACAAGATACGCTGGTAAACAAAATAGTTCAAAACACTCATGATCCTATTACCCAAAAACCGTTAAGTAACCAGGATAGAGAGTTGGTGCGCACAGCATATAATCAATTTCAGGAACTCATAGTTGCATGTAATCCAAAATCAGAAGAATGGTGGGATCCAGAACAATCATTTCCATTACCTGCATGGTGGCAAGCTATCGTTTCTCCTTTAAGGGTTATCATACGATTTCAAGTCTTTTCACAAAATAACCTTATTGAAATGGTGAGAGAGATATTAAAGTCTACTATGATAGCAGAGGATCTTGAACGTATCGAAAGTAAGTTTCAAGATATACTAAAAAATATAGCGAAAGATATACAGCGTGACCTCGATAAGGAACGGGCACGTATTAACCAGAGTAATCAGACTAAAGAACTACGAAAAATGCGCGAAAAAAGCGACCAAGAATTTGCAAAAAAACAAAAAGTCTTACAAAAAGAACTAGAAGAAGAAAAGCAATTATTGCTTATTCAAAAAGGAGAAGCTCATGAGCAAAATAGAGATGAGTACAGAATGATTTTGCAAAAAAAATGGCAAAATCTTATGAATACTATTGCTACAAGCACTTCTGCCCAGAAAGAAAATAATGACATATGGACTCATAAAGCTCTCTTATATACACAAGAATTATTGTCTCTCACCTTAGATAGCACAACGCAACAAGAGATAATAGAGTCACATAAGATTGATTTTTCTCGTGCATTATTAGCACAGCAACGTAATAACCCGGAAGAAAAACGCCTCAATATTGTACCATATACAGATATTTTTAATCAGCTTACATTGATGAAGAAAAAATAGTGGAGGTGGCTATTCTCCACTATCAACATGTATATCATTATCAGTTACCATTACCCGTTGAATTTTTACTGCTTTTCCTGTGATGACATCCACTTCTACCCAGACTCCACATATAACAAGCGGAAGTGTATTATCAGGAAGAAATTTTGTAGGCAAGGTTGTTAAGAAGTTTTCAATAATCCCTTCTTTTTTCATTCCGAGCATTGAGTTAAAGGAGCCAGTCATACCAAGATCGGTGATATGAGCGGTCCCACCAGGTAAGATTCGTTCGTCTGCGGTCTGTACGTGAGTATGCGTTCCCACAACTGCACTTACTCGCCCATCTAGATAGAAAGAAAGTGCCATTTTCTCAGAAGTGGCTTCCGCATGAAAATCAACAAAGATTATATTAGTTTTATCTTTGAGGTAGAGCAATAAAGAATCGGCAGTTCTAAAAGGACAATCAATGAGCTCTCGCATGAACACTCGTCCTTGTAGATTGATTACACCGATGCGATGCTCTCCTACCATATATGTTGTTATTCCACATCCTGGTGCAGCGCTTGGAAAATTAGCTGGACGAAGAAGATCTTTATTCTCATTCAGATAACTATAAATCTCCTTGTGCTTCCAGATATGATTACCTGTTGTAACAACATCAACACCATTCTGCTTAAAAAAAAGTACATTTTTTGGTGTAATGCCTTTTCCATGAGCAGTGTTTTCTCCATTCAAAATAATCGTATCAATAGCATACATCTGTCTAATTTTAGCAAGATGCTTCTGAACCATAGCACGTCCAGAAGCCCCAACAACATCCCCTATTAGTAGAGCTCTTATAGTTTTCATCTCATATTACCTAGCATACTCGATGGAACGTTTTTCTCTGATAACATTTACTTTGATCTGCCCCGGGAAGTTCATCTCTTGTTCTATGCGTCGAGCAAGATTATGCGCAAGTAGATGGGCTTCATCATCATTAAGTACACTCTCTTCAACAATAACCCTGATTTCTCTTCCGGCTTGTACCGCATATACTTTTTTTACGCCTTCAAAAGATGAAGCTATCTCTTCTAACTTTTCTAAACGTTTCAGATAAGCACTTAACGTTTCACGACGAGCGCCGGGTCTTGCTGCAGATATAGCATCGGCTATCATAACAATAATCGCATAGATTGAAAGAAAGGGTACTTCTTCATGATGTGCAGCAATAGCATTAACAATAATTGCGCTTTCTCCGCATCGTTTGGCAATATCTGCACCTATAGAGGCATGAGGACCTTCTACTTCAGCTGTGACAGATTTTCCTATATCATGCAATAATCCTGCGCGTAAGGCTATGGATCCATCTAAGCCTAATTCTTCTGCAATCATACGAGAAAAAACTCCAACTTCTTTAGAATGGACAAGAACATTCTGAGAGTAACTGGTTCTGAAATGTAATTTACCAAGAAGTGTGATAATTTCTGGGTTAATACCTTGTAGGTTAAATTCTAAAACAGCATTTTTTCCATATTCTTGAATAATTTCTTCTATCTCTTTTTCACACTGAGTCACCGTTTCTTCTATGCGCGTAGGGTTAATTCTACCGTCAGCAATTAACTTTTCTAATGTCCTTACGGCAATTTCTCTACGTATCGGGTTAAAACCAGATACTGTAATATCTGAAGACTCACTATTAATAATAAATTCCATACCTGTTGCCATCTCTAAGGATTTGATATTCCTTCCCTCTTTACCAATAATTCTTCCCTTCATTTCTTCATTGGGAAGATGTACTACTCCAGATAAATGAGGTGCAACAAGATCTGCTGTATAGCGTTGCATTGCAGTTACGATAATATTAGTAGATTTTTCTTTTGCAGTATGACGAGCGTCTTCTTCTACTTTCTGTACAAATTTTTGTGTAGAAAGTCGTACTTCAGAGTCGATAAGATCAAAGAGTACTGATTTTGCTTCTTCCTTCGAAATACCGCTAATATATTCGAGTTTTGTAACAAGCTCATTGTGTATATTTTTTATCTTTAGCTCATTCGCACGTATCTGGTCTTCTGCGCGAGAAATAGCTCTCTCTTTCTGCTGTAACTCATCGCGCAAATCATTTAATTGAACCTCTCTTTTTTCTAGAGATTCAGATTTTGAGACTAATTTGCTCTGCAAATGATCAATATCAAGACGTTCGCGCTTCAGTTCTAAATCAAATTCTTTTCTTTTGTGATACATCTCGTCTTTTATTTTGACAAGAGCATCACGTTTTTCTATTTCAATATCCCGTTTTGAATTTTTATCTCGTTCTACGGCATCAGTAATTATTTTAGATGCGGTAGAAATTTTGTTCCGTGCAATATATAAAAGCGCACATGCAACTATTATACCTATACAAGAAACACTTATAGGAATAATAAACATACCTATCATAGCCCATTCCTCACTTATTAAACAGGAATAACATATATTAAACCTATTGCTGTAATTATAAAAATATGCAAAAAAGTAAGACTTACTGATGGCATGCATATAAAAAAGGTAATTATATACAACGTACTGTCACGCGCTATGTGCTTAAAATTGATAATTCTTGATCTGTATACTCTTCAAGAGCGACTATATTACGATGAGTCTCATGAATTTTTTGCTCATAGTCTAACAATATATGTGCAATGCGTATAGCAGATAGAACAGCTATTTTTTTTGAATCAGTAATTCCTGATTGATGACTGATTTCTTTCATAGTAGCATCAACAATTTCTGAAGCTTTTAATACAAAAGATTCATGGTCATCGCTGACAAGCACATAGTGCTCTTCGAAAATTTGTACTTTATAACTTTTTTTTTCATTCATTACTGTTATTTTTCATTCTCCACAAGTGAATCAATACTTTTTATCAAATCATCTAAAGCTAATCGAGTAACTGAATGTTCTTCTTTTAGCTTATGCACCTGATCAATTTCTACTAGCATTGAATTTTCTATTGCATTCAATTGTGTCATAAGCTGCGCGTTGTTCTCAGCAAGTCTAATACTTTCTGCTCGTAGTTCTTCATTTTCCGTTGTTAAAGTATCATTATTAGCTTGCAGAAGCGCTAATTGTTGTTTCAGGCTTTGTGCATATACAAAAAGTGCCTTTATTTTTTCTTCTAAAGCGCGAATAACTTCCATAATTCCCCTTTTTTATTTTCTTCATCTTGGAAGTTATTCTAATAATTTACTAAAACCGTTGTCAAGAAACTATTGCTTTGCAACAGTAACAATACGCGCAAATGCTTCTGGCTCACAAATAGCAATCTGACTTAACATCTTTCTGTTTAAGTCAATATGAGCCACTTTAAGTCCATGTATAAATGTGCTATATGACATTCCATGAGGCCTTACTGCAGCTGTAATGCGTGAAATAAATAGAGAACGCATGTCGCGTTTAAATAATTTTCTACTCTTAAAAGCGAAAGCCCATGCTCTCAATAATGTCTCATGTGCTCTTTTAAAAATATTTTTTCGTTGCCCCCAAAAACCTGAGGCTTGTTTTAATAATCGTTTATGTCTTTTTTTGGTAACCGTACCGCGTTTTACTCGTGACATTGTAATTCCTATATGTTTTTATATATATTAATATGGTAATAAAAGTCTAATCCCTGGGGCATCCGCATTTGAAAAATAAGTATCTTTACGGAGTTGGCGGTTAGTTTTTGCATTTGCTCGAGTCATTAGATGGCGACGAAATGCCTTACCGCGCTTAATTTTAACCTTTTTACCACCAGTTTTAGAAAATCTTTTTTTTGCAGAAGAATTTGTCTTCATTTTAATCTTAGACATTATATATCCTTATTCATTATTTTAAATAATAGATTCGGGACCATGTTTTACCAATCTTAGAATCTTGCTCTTGTACTAGATTTTGAGTAATATTCTGGTCGTCGAAGCTTTTTTGTATTTTATTAAATAACTCTGTTCCGCGAACTTCTTTTGTTGCTAATTCTCGCCCTCTAAATGATAGTGTTATTTTAACACGTTTACCAGTTGTTAAGAATTGAATAACTTGCTTTATTTTAGTCTGATAATCATGCTCATCAATTTTAGGATTCATCTGTACTTCTTTGACCTGAATCACTTTTTGATGTTTTTTTGTTTCGATTGTTTTCTTCTTTTTTTCATATAACATCTTTCCGAAATCCATAATTTTAACAACAGGGGTATCATCCTTTACTGCTATTAAAACAAGATCAAGGCCTGCTTCTTCGGCTTGACGTAATGCTTGGTTTCTACTTATAATTCCAACGTTTTCACCATCTTGAGTTATAAGCTGAACGTTTTCAGCACGAATTTGATGATTAATTAGCTGAGTGGTTTCTCTTCTTTCTTTCAAGCATTGTACCTTTTGTTATAAAATAACTATCTATTCCAACTCTAAAGCGTTAGGGCTATCAGGTAAAAAAGGACTATCTATCTCAGATGAAGTAGTCTGTTTTTCTGCCTGTATAATGTCCATAACGGCTTTATATACTTTTTCAAAAAACTCAGATTTTTTTAAGCTCTGTAATACATGCTCACGACCTTGCGCTATTTTTGTATTTTCATAAGCAAACCAAGACCCAGATTGCGTAATAACCTTGTAAAAAAGAGCTGCATCAAGAAGATCCAATTCTCTGCTAATTCCCTCTCCAAAGAGAAGGTCAACTTCTACTTGCTTAAATGGAGGAGCAACTTTATTTTTTACAACTTTTACTCTAACACGGTTTCCTATCGCAGCATCCCCTTTTTTGAGACTAGCAATGCGTCGCACATCAAGTCGAACTGAAGCATAAAACTTTAACGCATTTCCTCCAGTTGTAGTCTCTTTATTAGCAAATGGCATAGCACCGATATTCTGGCGTACCTGATTAATAAAAATTAAAACAGTTTTTGACTTATGAATTACAGGGGTTAGCTTTCGCAATGCCTGAGACATCAACCGCGCCTGAAGTCCCATATGAGAATCACCCATATCGCCTTCAAGTTCAGCTTTTGGAACAAGCGCTGCTACTGAATCAATAACAATAACATCTATTGCACCTGATCGTATGAGCATTTCTGCAATATCGAGTGCTTGCTCACCATAATCTGGCTGAGAAATAATAAGATCATCAACATTAATTCCTATCCCTTTTGCATATTGGGCATCAAGAGCATGTTCCGCATCAATGAATGCACAAATTCCACCATTCTGTTGGGCTTGAGCAATAACATGCATAGCTAAGGTTGTTTTACCAGAAGCCTCAGGGCCAAATATTTCAACGATTCTGCCTACGGGAAGACCACCTATACCCACAGCTTGATCTATAAGAATAGAGCCAGTAGAGATTGCTTCTATAGTTTTATTAGAAGACTCTCCAAGTCGCATTACTGCACCGCAGCCATATTGCTTATCAATCTGAGAAAAGGTGACCTCAAGCATTTTTTGTTTGAGGGATATCTCTTGTGAATTATCTTTTACGTCAATTTGAGGTGATTTAGATGTCATTTTATTTTTCATTTTGAATATTATTGGTTTGCTGTCAGTAGTATCTCATTAGTTTCTATTGTAGCATTTCTATGCAAAGAAGCAACAATGCCATCCAAAAAAAGCTTAGTTCGCAATGATTCAATATTTTTTTTAATATCGGATTGAAGGGCATTATAACTCTCCTCATCAAACGGCTGAATAGAATCAAATGCAATGAGATAACTCTCTTTTTCTCCATGATGAACCATAAGAGAACCGACTTTTTCCAACATAAGCATTGATCGGAGCGGTAAACCTTTACGTTCAAGATCCTGGACCTGTTTCTGATCAGACATACTCAGCAGAGGAGTTGTATGCAATGAAGCTGGTACAAGGGAGGCTAATTCTTTAAGGGATTTAGTTCGTGCTACATCGTAAGCATTATTAATGGTATTTTTCATGTTGGCATGAGCACGTTCCTCATAGAGGTCATTCATCACAATATCTTTGATGGAAGCAAGGTCGGGCAGATAGCGATCGGTGATTTTCGATAAAAGGACCACTATTCCTATCCCATTTTCCACATAAAAGCCATAATGGTTTTCTTTAAGGCTAAAGAGTTCTTGAGAAAGTTTAGTCTCATTTTTTGTGATTCTCGTCAGGGGTTCTTTTTTAGCAGTATTTTCTATAATGAATGATTCAATCGTTTTTTCATTACGAAGTACCTCTTTTATATCTTTTACAAATTGTTTTTTAAAACGTTCTGCCCGCAGAGTTGACCTAATATCTTCTTTGACCAGATGCAAAGGTTTATAGCTGCGAGGAATTCGTTTTATTAATTGTAGAAGCACATAATCTCCGTCTTCATTCTGAAAAATCGGTGATATATCCCCTTCGTTTTTTAATAAAAAAGCATTTTTTTCGTAGTCTCCCTTTTTGTCACCACGAGCAAACGGTTTAACAGCTCTCCACTCTTTATTCCATTCGGATGCAGGATTGTTACGAATATCAGCATAAATCTGCTCACGAGATGCCGCACGATCTTTATCGATAACAATTTCCTTAACCTCTAATTTCAGTGGTTCGGCGCTATATTTTTTGATTTTATTATCATTATAATATGCAGTGATATCTTCATCAGAAACAACAAGAGCATAGTTCTCGGGTTTAAACTTCCAGATAAAACCATCACGAGTTTCGGGGACATAATATTTTCTAAATTTTGTGTTTTGGGCCACAAAAAATTCTTGCAGTTCTTCGTCAGAAATCTGTTTTAACTTTTCTTGCGCCAAAAAATCTGATTGAGAAAATGAGAGATAAGAGAACTGTTTTTCTAATTTTTCTGTACAATACTGTTGCTTAACCTCAAAAGAAGGAATATATACGCACGCCGCTAAAAGGTCTAACATCTGTAATTGTACTAGTGCGCTTTCTATCTTATTTTCAAATTCTTGAGCGGACCATCCATTCTGTTTAAGATAGGCATTGATAATAGACATATTAAGAGTACCAGATTCATTAAAAGCAGAGAGAGGAACTATACGCGCTAAATGTTGTTGAACAAATGTAACATTATTAATAGAGCGAGTTATATACTCAGGATGAATAGTGATGCCAGTTTTTTGAGAATATTGAGTAATGAGTTCTTGTTTAATCAATTGATCCAATGCCCGCATTTTGGGATCAGTCTGTATACCCATAGCATGGAACAGAAGATCTGCTATCTGTCCGTATTCAGAACGCCAATAGGCAAGAATCTCTGATTGTTGAGCGACCTCTCGAGTAAAATAACTGTAAGGAATTTCGGTGCCATTTACTCGAATGGCCCACATATCGACAACGCCACGTTCATTTTTAACAAAAATAGATAATACCATACTTGCTACTATCATTATTACCATAAAAAGGAATATGCTTCTATATGTTGTCTGCTTAAACTGACTACGAATTGTTGTTATCATAAGTTATTTCCTTTCTTTAGCATGCCTTTAGACGAACATCATTTAATTTTTCTTCTTTTTCTAACTTTTTCACAAGAGATTCCAATTCATGGCGTTTATATGGGATCGTAACAACTTGATACCAATTCACCATGCGGCCCTTTGCGGTTCTATTGGTATGTTTTTTAACAACAGTTTCTATACCTTTATGCGCAATTTTTTCTGAAAACTTGTGTGCGGCTTTTTCAGTGCCGTAGCCGATTAGTTCAGCATAATACAAAGAATCTTCTACTTTATCAAGTGGATTACGTATATGCAGATTCGTATCACATGGCATCTCTTCCTTTGTATTATCTTGGAAAGCTTCAGGTACTCTGTGAGGTATTACAGTATTTGTTGGAACCTCTGATACCATAGGATTAGTAATCCCATCCAAAAATTCTTCGGCTCGATATTTTTTTCCCCAAAAATATCCTGCCATAAAGAATACAAAAAAAAGCATCAAAATAAACGCTATAGTAGCACTTAGTTGTCGATTCGGGATAAAAAGTCCTTGATTAGTTGTGCATACACAGTGACTGTCTTCTGAAGAATGTTTCCATCTGCTCATATTATTTACTCACATATAATAATCTTTGTAATAGCTCATTACTCGAGAAATCAATATCACAATGAGTCAAGTTTGTAGACTCTACGCATCCGATATAAGATCCATAATATGATATTTGTGACTGTATGTCTCGCTCTAATTTTCTCCAAAATGTTCTTTGTCGCTTTGCATACTGTCTGGTCTTTGTACTAATAGCATCAATTAGATCATTATATCGCTGCTTGGTATACCCGTTTTTCAAAAAAGTAACAATTTCATGATAACCGATGAGTCTCTTTTTTTCGATAAAGGGTTCCCACTCTGTATTAAGAAGAGAGCGAACTTCTTCGATCCATCCTTGTTTCATCATAGCGTGAATACGTTCATTAATGCGCCTATTAAGTTCATCTGTATCGCGCATTATACAAAGAAGAATAAAGTCAGCTGATGGATTATAATCCGCAACACATTCTGTAGGCTTTGAGCCAGTGGTATGCCATATATCTAAGGCACGCATAATGCGATATGTATCATTTTTATGAATAGCCTGGGCGCGTTGGGGATCAATAGCATAGAGTGTATCCCATACGTTATGAGTGCTATGCAATGAGTGCTGTGATTCTTTCACTTCTAATTCTTTGGGAGGGAAAAAGAGTGATCGTGCATAAAATCCTGAGCCCCCAACAAGTATGGGCAGCACATTTCTCTGCAGGCAGTCATATATTTTTGGTATGACCTGATGGTAATATTCTAAAATAGTATAGTTAATCGGTTCGTGTATAATGTCAAACATATGTTGTTTTATTGTAGAGTTAATCCAATCGGGCTTTGCGGTACCAATCGTAAAAGGAGAATACATTTGTCCCACATCCATATTAATAATTTCAGCGGGAATAGCATTGGCTATTGATTCTGCAACATCAGTTTTCCCTACTCCCGTAGGCCCATAAATACACAAAAAGAAAGGTCTTTTATTCTTATTCATAATAGTATAAGCATACACCAAATATAATATTTCGTAACCCTCTGAGTGTATGCTTATAAATATTTTTATACTTCCCTTATTTTATGTTGTTCTTTTTGTCTTATATGACCACGAAGACATTCTATGGCACTCTCTTCTTTGATATTTCGCACTATAGAGATCTCTTCGACCAGTAATGATTCAGTCTGTTGCAATAAGCTTTTTTCTCCAAATGAAAGTTCCTTATGATGCTCAATATGGCGTAGGTCTCTGTAGATAGCACAGATCTCCAATAGATCCCCACTTCTCAACTTTCCTTGATACTCTTTATTACGTTTATTCCAGTTGCTAATCGCAACATCATGATTTTTGATAGATACTGGCTGTGATAATGTTTCGAAAATATTATTAATATGTTCAGTCGAACTTAATGGCCTAATACCTACCTCGAGTGCATTATCTGTAGGAACCAATATTGTCATATCTTTGTTTAAAAAACGCAACTCAAAAAATTGAGATATTCTATCGGCAACTTTTTTTTCAACAATACGAATAATAATCGCCACCCCGTGTCCCGGGTATACAACCTTCTCGTTACGAGCAAACATGGCTACCCTTTCAAAAAGGTAAAAAACCCTTCGCAAGAGGCATGCTTTTACACCAACCATAGCTTAACACAAAGATCCGATTTATTTAAGAGCAAAAATTTTTTATACTTATGAATGAGAAGTTCTATAACATGAGGATAAGCTTTGCCTACGCTCTTACATTCTTACCTGTATAATATACGATGGTCGACAATTGAGGCGATTATTTTTCAGAGCTTTTTACTAGCGCACCAATACATGCTCTTTCGAGTATCCGAAGAAGGGGTATATGGATGCATTGGTATGCTGTTTGGTGCGGTATATCTTGGGGTCAAAGTTATTGACTTAGGACTCAGTAAAATACTTGCTACCTATTATCTAGAATATTCTCGAAGTAGAGTATTATTTGTATCATTCATCGGAAGACAACTGCTCCCCACAATTATACTCTTTTTTGTAATCGCCGGAACACTTTTTATGCTACTGCATATACAATATAGCACATACATCACCCCCCTCGTTCTGTCTATTCTTTGTATGTATACAATAACAGAGGCCTTAAAAGTACCCGCAAAAAAAGTTCTTCAATTATCTCATCACTTTCGCTCGGTTGCATTTCTTGAAATTGCCTTTATCACAGGATATCAGCTAGTTATATGGGGATACTATTCTTATTATCACACACTGGACTTACGGATTATTTTTACACCAGCAATGATTTTTTCTTTTCTAGAGCTAATAGGTCTTCTGATCTTATTATTTCGATGGGTATCAACGCTACCACAAATATGCGACATTAATAATGCAATCAGAAGTGAGTGCGTACAGAAAAACCGACTCTTTGCCTATTTTCATAGCATGAGCAAGCAGATTATATCTGCCAATGTTCTTGTCCCTGTATACGCATACTGGTTTGGTGCCCATTATGCTGGAGTATTCAAGATTTCAAGCTATTGCATTCATAGCATGCTTGCTATCCTAGAAAAAATAATTGAGCCTACAAGTTCTACGCTTTTTGCCCACATCAAAAATGAGTCGCAACGTATTAAACAACGTTATTTTTCTTTAGCATTTCATTCTATAGCAAAGCTCATGATGTTTTCCTCTATTATGGTTATAGTAATCGGAATAAAAATCGCATCCCATAGCGCCGCATTGGCAGATAAAACTATTCTCTTATCTCTCGTATTCTATTTCTTTCTTCATTATTGCGAAATATTTTTTGTTCTCATTGAACGTTTTTATGTAGTGCAAGCGAGGTCGGAATTTCTTATTATTACCGCAGGATCAAACATTTTATGGGGAGCATCTATGATGATATACCCTATGCCTCCAGGGATCGCGATCGGCTTACTCTGCCTCCTCAGGGGTGCATCATACATCATCTTACTGTCTCACATGTCTTATACATGGAATATCCAGTACCCATATCGATGGAGACCGCAGCATATTGTAGCAACAGTTCTGTTATCATTTTTATTATGGAAAGCAATCTAAAAACGAAGGATCGGTTTCTCATATAGCCCACGATTTTCCATAGTCACTTATTATAAGATTAAAAAAGAACATACGCGATTGTGGCTCAAATATGATGAAAAATAATAAACCCCCCGAAGCAAAAACCCACATTGAAATTTACCAAGAAAAAACTTTACTCTGTTTTGCCAGCCAATCTTTATATGTTTTTGACAAACGCTCTGCAAGCTGCTGAGGGGTTTCGTGGTCATTATTGGGAATTCCCCACGGTAAAGAATACTGGTTTTTCATATAGTTAATGAGGTCTTGATTGTTATTATAGACAAGAAGGTGCAGAAGCGTATTACCATCTCTATTTTGGGCATTCAATTGAGCTCCTTTATCTACAAGAATCGAAATGATCTTTTTTGCTACTTTTCTGTCAGTTAACCAGGAAGTCATATGAAGTGGAGTATTGCCATACAAATTGACCCCATTCACCTGAGCATTATTCTTTAAAAGATAGTCAACCATATCCGAATGACCATGTAGAACAGCATAATGTAATGGCAACATCCCATACTCGTCTTCACTGGCTTTATGTACAAGACGACTTTCTCGAGAAATAATTTTCTCAACCAGTGATCTATTATTAGTTATCACAGCGCAGTGAAAATCATTCAAACCAGTTCTCTTATCGATCAAAGAAGGATCCCAATGCGCATCACTGTTCTTCCGTTTCTTGAGAGCTCTCTCGATAATTTCAACAATATCTCCCATATTATAACTTAAAGCTCTTTTTATTCCTCTTTCAGCTACCTGATCGCTAATGAATCTTCCCCACCAATCAAACAGCATCTCTGTCGAAATGGGATCGAATGTAGCCAATGTTTTTTGCAAAAGGTCAAAACCTTGATTATCAGCATCACCTATCAGGGCACCAAATTTAATCAGTTTCCCTATAATCTGCATTCTCAGCACCTTATAGTCTATTTTGACAACTTGCTGAATAACAGCTTGTCCAGCTCTATTTCTACTCTTAGCATCTGCTTGATGGTGTAAAAGAAGTTCGATTATAGCCTGATTTGGTCTATATGTTCCATTCCAAACAGCAAATGCAAGAGGACTATTACCCTCTTTATCTACAATATTGGCTGTTGCACCATCTTTAAGAAGTCGCTTCACCCTATCAACTTGGCCTACTGCTGCCGCTTCTATCATTGGTATTTCTACTACGGGAACAACATCTTCTACATTAATACTATAACTAATAACCATTCCAAAAATAAAAGTCGCACAAAGGACCATTGAGAGGTAGAGTGTTTTTCTCATATTAATATTCATATTGAAACAATCCTTAGCAAAAAGAGATTATATTATTACCAGATTATCATTTATAGGTTTTGATTCGCAAGAATCTTTCTTCCACCCGATACTGCGCAAAAAAAAAGGGAACCTCCATGATGAAGCGGCCACTTTTTCCCTTTTATGGTATTTCTAAGCAGTGGTTTTCATTTTATTAATAATATAAATAAGAGAGAAACACATAATACTGATATTGAAATTGAGGAAAGAATAGAATAAATACTCTTGTTTTTAGACCGTTAATTGGTATATGCGCTTTGAATAGCGTGAGTACGTACAATTGGTAATAAATGGAAATGGGAAAACTATATGGTATGGGGTTTAATATTATCGTTATTTTTTACGTTGTTGTCTATTTCTATACTAAAAAAATCTTTCACTAAAATCTTTCACTAATCCTAAAATCATAAACTATCTTAACTATAATTAACTATAATTATAACTATTGTTTATACATCAACTTTCTTTCTTTAACCTTCTTTATAAATATCTTAATAAATATCTTATAAAATTACTCTATAGGCATATGGAACTATATCTTCCGTATATATCTTTATATATCTTTATATCTTTCTTATGTATATTCCTCATTCCTCATAATTCCGTATTAAGTATATTCCTTATATTCCTTTATAATCTTATATATCTATATATCTTATCTTTATCTTATAACGAAGTCCTCCACCCGCCCCCTTACATATAAATAATGAATAGTTCAGCATAACCTTACCCAAGGGGGCAAGGTGTGGATGGACGGAGTTCTGGTCGGGGTTCCTTGTGTTGGCTTGGCTATGGGTGTATTATGCGACAAAGATAGTAGAAAGAAAATGATTTGAAATGGTGCTTAGTGTATACCCATATAAAATGTGAGTGCAACACACTAATATTTTTTGATGGCGGAATTGACAGAAGATATATTTATGCTATATAATAAAAAAGCATGTAAAAATAGGCCGTGTAGGTATGCAATCTATGTTATAAGCCTAAAGTTTGCATTGAAATAAAGAGAATATACGTTTCAAAAAACAAAACACAAAGGAACAAGATGGGTAA
>Ga0307411_10000079_pt1 | contig 30144 bp, 24 predicted proteins | sample DK1Ometagenome_2_FD_203712 | JGI IMG/M metagenome (GOLD analysis project Ga0307411, IMG submission 203712) | Maize rhizosphere microbial communities from greenhouse at UC Davis, California, United States - DK15-O-1 | ecosystem: Host-associated > Plants > Roots > Rhizosphere > Soil | place: USA...
GCCGCGCGCCGCTCCACGTACGACCGCTGCCGCTCACCCCTGCGGTCGGTCGACAATCCTGAAAGAAGTGCTCTGGGCCGGACTCGAACCGGCACGCCCTTGCGGGCACGGCCTCCTGAGGACCGCGTGTATACCAGTTTCACCACCAGAGCCCTGCCGTCGGTACGGCCAGACCCATTCGTCTAGAGCCCCGACGCCCCGCCGTAAGCCCGATTTCCTTGGCGTCGCGGCGCGCCCCGCTGAACCGTCACCGCAGCGCGTCTACCAGGTCCACCACTTCGGCCGGGAAGCGAGTAAGTTATTGGCACCCTTGCGGTATGTCAACGCGAGCGGACCCGCCGCCGGGCCCGGAGAGGCGCGCGATTTCGCGCCGCGTGGCGCGCGAGCGAGGTTGTTCGTCGTCGTAAGGGGGCCTAAGTTGCCCTCGCGGCACCCCGCCTCCCAGCATCCCGAAATGGCTACACCCGATTCGACCGACGAGCTCCAGGTGGTCGCGCGGAACAAGCGCGCCCGTCACGACTACCACATCCTAGAGACGTGGGAGGCGGGGCTGGTGCTCACGGGGACCGAGGTGAAGTCGCTGCGCGACGGCAAGGCGAGTCTGGTCGACGCGTACGGCGTCGTGAATGGCGGGGAGGTCTATCTGCTGAACCTGCACATCTCACCGTACGAGCAGGGCAACTACTTCAACCACGAGCCCACTCGGACTCGCAAGCTGCTCCTTCACCGCAAGGAGATCCGGAAGCTGATCGGCGCCGTGGAGCGCCAGGGCCTGACCCTGGTCCCGCTCGATCTGTACTTCAAGCGCGGGGTCGCCAAGGTCACGCTCGCGCTCGCCAAGGGGAAGAAGCTGCACGACAAGCGCGACGACGCCCGCAGGCGCGACGACGAGCGCGAGATGGCGCGGGCGGCGCGTGCGCGATGACGCTCCGATGATCGTACCCATCCTGCTCTTGCTCCAGACCCTCGCCGGCCCGGCGGTGCTGACCGTGAAGGGGGCCAGCGGCGACGTCGCTGTTCCGCTCGTCGAGACGGGCGACGGGCCCGCCCTGCGTGCCGACGTGATCGCGCCGCTGGTCGGGGGCAGCTTTCGGACGCTCGCGAACGGCCACTACACGCTCGAGTTCCCGGGCGTGGCCTTCGATGTGACGGCGCAGGTGCCGTTCGCGCGGATGGAGGGCGATGTCCTGCCGCTGACGACGGCCCCGTTCGTCGAGGACGGGGCACTCTACATCCCCCTCCAGATCGTGGCGGAGATGGTGCCGCGCTACGGGACCGGCGTGATGTACGACGCCGACCGCGGGGAGCTGCGCGTGTTCGGCGGCGCGTCACGGCCGCGCGGCGTGGCGAGTCGCCCGCCCACGGCGCTTCCCGGGCCCGCCTCGATGCCGCCCCGACGGGCGGCATCGACGCCCGCGCGACTACGCGGTCGGCGCATGGTGGTGGTCGATGCGGGACACGGTGGCCCGGACAATGGAATGGCGGGCCCGATCGGGAGCCCCAGGAAGATCTACGAGAAGGACGTCACGCTCGCCGTGGCGCGCCTCGTCACGGAGGCTCTTCGCGAGCGCGGGGTCGAGGTCGCGATGACGCGCACCCGTGACACGCTCGTCGCGCTCGCCGACCGGGGGCGGTTCGCCAACGAGAAGCAGGCCGACCTCTTCCTCTCGATCCACGTGAACGCGGCGAACATGCACTGGGCCGACCCGGCCGCCGCCCGGGGCTTCGAGACCTACTTCCTCGCCGAGGCGAAGACCGAGGAGGAGAGTCGAGTGGAGCGAATGGAGAATGAGGCTGTACGCTTCGAGACCCACGCGTCGGCGCCGAAGGGCGATCCACTCAGCTTCATCATCAATGACATGGCGCAGAACGAGCATCTGCGCGAGTCGAACGATCTGGCGTCCACCATCCAGGGCGCGCTCCGGCGGATGCACCCCGGTCCGGATCGGGGCGTCAAGCAGGCGAACTTCGCCGTGCTGCGCACGTCGTTCATGCCCGCGGTGCTGGTGGAGATCGGCTTCGGCACCAACCCGGCCGAAGCGTCCTTCCTCACGGATGCGCACCGGCAGCGGGAGATTGCGGACGCCATCGCCAACGGCACCGTGGAGTACCTCGGGCATTACGAGCGCCGCGTTGCCGGAGGGGACCCGTGAGGCCAGCGATCCTCCCGGGTCGCGGCGGCCGGGCGCGTCGGGCCGCACTCCGGCCGCTGGTGGTGCTGGGGCTGCCCGTGGCGTTCGGCGCCTGCGCCTATTTCAACGGCATCTACAACGCCAAGGCAGCCGATCAGCAGGCGACCCGGCTGCTGCGGAGTGGTCGGGAGAGCGAAGCGGCGAGCTCGTTCGCGGTCGCGGCGGCGAAGGCGGAGACGGTGCTGGTCCGCCATCCAAAGACCCGCTGGCGCGGCGAGGCCCTCTACCTGGCTGGCCGGGGGTTCGCGTACAGCAACCAGTGCGACCGAGCGACCGGGCGTCTCATTGAGTTCCTCGGCCTCACGGGACAGCCGGCCGAACGCCGGGATCGTGCGGCGCTTGCGCTGGCCACGTGCTCGTACCAGAAGGGGAAGCACACCGAGGCGCTGTCGCTGCTGGATCCCCTCACGAAGAGCCGCAAGCGCGACGTCGCGACTCAGGCGTCGCTCTGGGCGGCGCGGTCGGCGATCCGGCTCGGCAACACCGCCAAGGCGCAGCAGTACCTTGGCGCCATCGACGCCGGGGTCGCACAGTGGGAGCTCGCCGCCGCCTCCATCGCCGAGCAGGAGTACCCGCGCGCCGAATCGTTGCTGTCGCTGCGGGCGCGAAGCGGCGACTACCGGGACGACCTCCGCACGGCGCTGGGCGCCCTCTGGGCTGCCGGCCGTCAGGAACAGGTGGAGACCATCGTCAGCCGGTACGATCGGGCCGGCGGCGCGGCATCCGAAAAGGCCGCCCTGCACCTGATGATGGCCGACCTGGAGATGCAGGCACGGCGAGACTCGATGGCGCGCCTCCACCTCCTCGCGGTGCCGCGGGCGACGTCCGACACCTTGGTACGGAGGGAGGCGGCCTCGCGCCTGACCGCGCTGCGCGTCCGCGAGCTGTCGTCCCTCGCGCTCGTCGAGGATGCGATTGCGAAAGGCGCGGAAGTGGCGCCCGGTACGGCGCTGCAGACCCGCCTCGAGGACAACTTGCTGCTGGTGAAGATCCTGGAACGCCGCCGCGACATCAGCGGGGCGGCACTGTTCCTGGCAGCCGAGGTCGCGCGGGACAGTCTTGGCTCGCGCGGGCTGGCCCATGCGCTCTTCAAGCGCATCGAGAATGAGATCCCGACGGCGCTGCTCGCGCCGAAGGCCCTCCTGGCGGCCGCGGAGCTTCTGCCAGACTCCGCCGCCGTGTACCACCAACGCATCCGAACGCGGTATCCGACGTCACCCTTCCGACTCCTGCTCGACGGCGGCGACCCGGCGAACGCCATCTCGTATCGGCAGGCCGACGTCGCGCTCATGTCCACGTGGCGCGATGCCGCGAAGGTCGCCGCCGACTCGATCACGGCGCGCCGTCCGCAGCCATCGAATGCCCCTGCGGACTCGGCGGACTCGATCGTGGCAGGGGGGGGCCCGGCGGCCAGCACCGCGCCAGACACGGCCCGGCCTCCGGCTTCCCCGCCGGCCTCGTCGACCACCCCGGCTCAGCCGCCGGCGCCGTGAGCTGGCGCCGCGCCCCTGGCGCCGCCTCCGGCGGAAGCGCACTCGCGGTCGCGGCCGCCGGCCTGGAGTTCCAGAACCCTCTCGTCCTCGCCGCCGGAACCGCCGCCTACGGCCGCGAGCTGGCCGACGTGGTCGACCTGGATGCCCTGGGTGGCATCGTCACCAAAGCGGTGAGCGTCGAACCGCGCGCCGGCGCCCGCGCCCCTAGGGTCGCAGAGTTCCCCGGCGGGATGATCAACGCGGTGGGGCTCGCGAATCCCGGGCTCGAGGAGGTTAGGCGGGTTCACCTCCCCTGGCTCGCCGAGCACGTCCGGCGCGCCCGTGTGATCGTGAACGTCGTCGGCAGCGCCATCGAGGATTTCGCAAGAGTCGTCGAGGGCCTGTCCGACTCCGCCGGCGTCGACGCGTTCGAGCTGAACGTGAGCTGCCCGAATGTAAGGGCCGGCGGGCTCGAGTTTGGCGCCGACGCCTGCGCGCTCCGAGAGCTGGTGGCCGGGGCGCGGCGCGCGACCGAGCGTCCGTTGTTCGTGAAGCTCTCGCCCACGTTGTCTGACATCGCCGCGACCGCGCGAGCAGCGGTGGACGCGGGAGCCGACGCCATTACCCTGGTCAACACGCTTCCCGGGCTGGTCATCGACGTCGAGCGACGGCGGCCAGTCCTCGGCTTCGGAAACGGGGGGGTCAGCGGGCCGGGCCTTCTCCCGGTTGGCGTGCTCGCGACTTGGAAGGTGCGTCGCGCCGTTCAGGTCCCGTTGATGGGCGTTGGCGGGGTCGCGTCGGCGAACGACGCGCTGCAGTACATGTTCGCCGGCGCGACGCTGGTGGGAATGGGCACGGCGGCGATGCAGGATCCGCGGCTCCCGGGTCGCGTCCTTCGCGACCTCGGGCGGTGGTGTGGCTCACACGGCGTGCGCTCGCTCGGTGAGATCGTTGGCCAGCTCGAATGGCCGACCTGATCCGGGCCGGCGCCGCCACGCCCATCGTGGCCCTCGACGTCGACAGCGTCGAGCAGGCGATGGGCATCGTTAATGAAATCAAGGACTTGTGTTCTTCGTTTAAAGTAGGAAGTGAGCTGTTCACCGCGGCGGGACCCTCGGCGGTGACCGCGCTGCGTGCGGCTGGCTGCGATGTGTTTCTGGACCTAAAGTTCCACGACATCCCGAATACGGTGGGGGCGGCAGCCCGTAGGGCGGCCGGGCTCGGGGCGAGCCTGATCACCGTGCACGCGTCCGGTGGCGTCGCGATGATCCGAGCCGCGGTCGAGGCGGTGGGCTCGGGATGCGGGGTGCTCGCCGTCACCGTCCTCACCTCGCTCGAAGCCCCCGCGCTGGCGCAGGCATGGGGGCGGGGCGCGCTGGACGTGCCCGCAGAGGTGGTTCGTCTGGCCGGACTGGCCCGCGCGGGCGGGGCGTTAGGTGTCGTCTGTAGCGGCCGCGAGGTCGCCGACGTTCGGGCGGCCTACGGCGACTCCCTCAAGCTCCTCGTGCCGGGCGTGCGCCTCGAGGGGGGCGCCGCGCACGATCAGGCGCGGGTCGTTTCCCCAGGGGCCGCGGCCCGAGCCGGCGCCTCGTACCTCGTCATCGGCCGCGCCGTGACCGCGGCGGCGGACCGCCGCGCCGCCATGCGCGAAGTACTCGCGGATCTGGCCGGCTGAACTCCGGTCGACCGCTCGGGCGGCGTCACGCGCGGTGCGGCGTCCGGCCGTGGGCGTGGCGCGATGCGTACACGTCGGCCAGCGCGCAAAGTCAAGGGGCGCAACGGAAAACGCGGCGTGGTCCGCTTGCGTGACGCTGCTAAGCCCATTAGTCTTCGTGTCTTGGCCGAAAAATCCATCCGTTCTACTGGAGCGCCACTGTGAAAGTTCGCAGCAGCGTGAAGCCGATTTGCGAGAACTGCAAGGTCGTGAAGCGTAACGGCGTGACTCGCATCATCTGCTCGCGCAACCCCAAGCACAAGCAGCGTCAAGGCTAGGTATCCATCCTATGGCTCGTATCGCTGGCATCGATCTCCCGCGCGACAAGAAGGTCGAGATCGGACTGACCTACATCTACGGCATCGGGCGCGAGACCGCCCGGAAGATCCTCGCCGCGACGGGGGTCAGCTCCGACCTCCGCGTACGCGACCTGGTCGACGCCGACGTGAACAAGCTCCGGCAGGAGATCGAGCGCAGCTACCGGGTGGAAGGGGCGCTCCGGACCGAGATCGCGATGAACATCAAGCGGTTGATGGACATCGGCTCGTACCGCGGCATCCGGCACCGCCGCGGCCTCCCCGTCCGCGGGCAGCGGACGCACACGAACGCCCGCACCAAGAAGGGGCCTCGCCGCGCGATCGCCGGCAAGAAGAAGGTGACCAAGTAACATGGCTACTGCGAAGAAGTCCAAGCGCGTCGTCGAGGCGGAAGGGATCGCCCACGTGAACGCGACGTTCAACAACACGACGATCACGATCACGGACAGCCGCGGGAACGCGGTGACGTGGGGGTCGTCGGGAAAGGCGGGGTTCAAGGGGTCGAAGAAGTCGACGCCGTTCGCCGCGACGGTCGCCGCCGAGCAGGCGGCGCGCGAGGCGATGACGCTCGGCGTCCGCCGCGTGCACGTGCGCGTGCAGGGACCGGGGAGCGGGCGCGAGAGCGCGATCCAGGCCCTCGCCGCCGCCGGCCTCCAGGTGAAGTCCATCAAGGACGTCACGCCGATCCCGCATAACGGCTGCCGCCCCCCGAAGCGGCGGAGAGTCTAATCGATGCGCTACACAGGCCCCGTCTGCCGGCAGTGCCGGCGCGAAGGCACGAAGCTCTTTCTGAAGGGCACCAAGTGCTTCACCGAGAAGTGCCCGGTGGAGCGTCGCCCGTACGCGCCCGGCCAGCACGGGCAGAACACGGCGCGCCGCCGCAAGACCAGCGAGTACGCCAAGCAGCTGCGCGAGAAGCAGAAGATCAAGCGCATCTATCAGGTCAGTGAGCGGCAGTTCCGGAACACCTTCGAGAAGGTCAGCACGCAGCCGGGCATCACCGGTCACAACCTGCTGGCCGCCCTCGAGAGCCGGCTCGACAACATCGTCTACCGGATGGGCTTCGCGCCCAGCCGTCGCGCCGCGCGCCAGCTCATCAGCCACCGGCACGTCGAGGTGAACGGCCGAGCGGTGGACATCCCGAGCTACCTCGTCCAGCCGGGCGAAGAGGTGCGGGTGCGCATCAAGTCGCGCGAGCAGGCGTCGATCATGGCCGCCATGGACCAGGCGTCCCGCGGCGCGCCGCTGTCCTGGATCGCCGTCGACCGCGAGTCGTTCAGCGGCCGCGTCCTCGAGAAGCCCGCGCGCCCGAGCATCCCGATCGCCGCGCAGGAGCAGTTGGTGGTCGAGCTGTACTCGAAGTAAACGGCTCTCGGCTTTCAGCTCTCGGCTCTCGGCGGGACGGTAGGAGGAACTGCCTCGGCATGAGAGACGTCCTCCCGCCCTTCCCGCAGGAGCCGAGCGCCGAGGGCCGAGAGCCGAGAGCTGCAGTAGTACGGTCGGAGCCCTAACCTCCGTACGGGCCTGCCGCGCGTTAGGGGCGGGGCAGGGCGTTGCCGGGGCGGCATCCCGGCATGACCAGATTCAGGGAACACGTTCACATGGCTCAGGCAATTGACCTTCGGGGGCTCGTCCGCCCGCAGCTCGTCGAGGCGACGAAGCGCGAGGACAACCACAACGTCGCGGAGTTCCGGCTGCAGCCGCTCGAGCGCGGCTTCGGCCACACGCTCGGCAACGCGATGCGGCGCATGCTGCTCTCGTCGCTGCGCGGGTCGGCGGTGTGGGGGTTCCGCATCGACGGCGTCGTGCACGAGCACCAGACCATCGCCGGGGTGGTCGAAGACGTGCACCAGATCATCGGCAACTTCAAGACCCTCACGCTCGTGCTCGACGAGGGAGTGGAGGACGCCGTGCTCCGCATCACGACGTCCGAGGCCGGTCCGGTGACGGCCGCCGACATCGGCGTGACGGGCGGGGCGCGGGTGGTGGACCCCTCGCACCACCTGTTCACGCTGCAGGACGACCGCGACATCAACGTGGAGCTGCACGTGAACAAGGGCCGCGGCTACGTGGAGGCCGACCAGCACCCGGTCGACCGCGGGCTGCCGGTGGACCTCGTGCGCATTGACGCCGTCTACAACCCGGTGCGTCGCGCGAACTTCTCGGTGGCCGAGACGCGCGTCGGGCAGCGCACCGACTACGATCGGCTGACGCTGACGGTCGAGACGAACGGCACGATCAGCCCCGAAGAGGCGGTGAGCTACGCCGCGGCGCTCGCGCAGACCCACTTCCAGTACTTCGTCGGCTTCGGCTCGCACGCGTCGGCCGCCCTGGGCGGCAACGGCGACCTGGCGGACGGCGATTCGGTGCGCTTGGCGGAGCTCAACACGCCGATCGACGACCTCGAGCTGAGCGTCCGGTCGGTGAATTCGCTCAAGAACTCCAACATCCGCTCGCTGGGCGACCTGGTGCGCCAGACGGAGAGCCAGATCCTGCAGGTCAAGAATTTTGGGAAGAAGTCGCTGCAGGAGATCGCCGATCTCCTCGAGCGCAAGGGACTGAACTTCGGGATGCGGTACGAGGAGTCTCCGGAGGGCGTGCGGATCCTGGATTGGGGAACCCCGCCGAGCCGAGCCGCCGCCGCCGCGCCCGACGACGAGGAGGAGTAGGACTCATGCGTCACCGCAAGGCCGGGCGTCAGCTCCGCCGCACTAGCGAGCAGAAGCTCGCCTTGATGCGCAACCTCGCCACGTCGCTGATCGAGCACGAGGCGATCGAGACGACCGAGGCGAAGGCGAAGGAGCTCCGCCCATTCGTCGAGAAGCTGATCACGAAGGCGAAGTCCGGCACGCTGCACGCGCGCCGGCTCGCCGGCCGCCACGTGCAGAAGCGCGCGGCCGCCGACAAGCTGTTCCAACAGATCGGGCCGCGCTTCGCGACGCGGGTCGGTGGCTACACGCGCATCCTGAAGACCGGCCACCGCAAGGGTGACGGGGCGGAGATGGCGCGCATCGAGCTCGTCGAGAGCTGAGGGAGCGTACGCAATGGCGATCAACCGCAGTCGCTGCTACTCGTGCGGCAAGGGCGTGGCCTTCGGGAACAACGTCTCGCACGCCAACAACAAGACGCGCCGCGTCTGGAAGCCGAACCTGCAAGTCGTCCGCACGCTGGTCGACGGAAAGGTCACGAAGGTGAAGGTCTGCACGAGCTGCCTCTCGGCCGGGAAGGTGGCGCGCGCGCCTCGGGGCACGCAGGTGGCGTAGTACCGCCGGACCGTTTGTCGAAGGCGAGAGAGGGGAGCCGGTCGCGCTCCCCTTTTTCGCGCCTGCCCCGCGCACACCCGCCGTGCCGACCGCACTCATCACCGGAATCACCGGCCAGGACGGCTCGTATTTGGCCGAGCTGCTGCTCGGAAAGGGCTACGAGGTCGTCGGCGTCACGCGCGCGCCCGATGCTTCGCGGGAGCACGTCGCGCACCTCGCCGACCGCATTCGCTGGGTTGGCGCAGACCTGCTCGACCAGGAGTCGCTTCACGACGCGGTCCGGGCCGCGCGCCCGGACGAGGTGTACCACCTGGCCGGACAGAGCGCCGTGCAGGCGTCGTGGGCCCAACCGGTCGAGACCGGCGAGTCTACCGCGCTGGGTGCCGCGCGCGTGCTCGCGGCACTGCATGCCGGCGCCCCGACCGCACGGTACTTCCAGGCGAGTTCGAGTGAGATGTTCGGCAGCGCCGCCGAGGTGCCTCAGCGGGAGACCACCGTGTTGCAGCCGCGGAGCCCCTACGGCGTGGCCAAGGCCTACGGTCACTTCATGACGCTGAGCTACCGCGAGGGCTTCGGCATGTACGCCGTCTGCGGGATCCTCTTCAACCACGAAAGCCCCCGCCGCGGCCCCGAGTTCGTGAGCCGGAAGATCACCGCGGGCGCGGCCGCGATCAGTCTCGGACTCGCGCACGAGCTCCGCCTCGGCAACCTCGACGCGCGGCGGGACTGGGGGTTCGCGGGCGACTACGTCGAGGCGATGTGGCGGATGCTCCAGGGCAATGACCCGCAGGACTACGTGATCGGCACGGGTGCGACGCACTCGGTGCGCGAGTTCTGCGCGGCGGCGTTCGGCGCGCTCGGGCTCGACTACCGGGAGTACGTCGTGCAGGACGAGCGGTACTTCCGGCCGGTCGAAAGCCGCCTCACGGTCGCCGACCCCACGAAGGCGCGCGAGCGCCTGGGCTGGAGCGCGCGGACGTCGTTTCGCGAGCTCGTCGAAATGATGGTGGACTCGGACCTGCGCCGCCTCCGCCCGGGGCGCTGAGGGTGCCCGCCGCGCGCTCGCGCACGGTCTGCGCCTCCTCGGCGCCGTGTCTATATTTTGCAGGCAGCGGGTGCCCCACCCGCGCCACGCCGCCGCACCAAGCGCCTCCTGACACCTATGCCGCGACGCTCTGACCTCAAGCGGATCCTCATCATCGGCTCCGGCCCGATCGTGATCGGGCAGGGCGCCGAGTTCGATTACTCGGGCACGCAGGCCACGAAGGCGCTCCGGGAGGAGGGCTACGAGGTCGTCCTGGTGAACTCCAACCCGGCGACGATCATGACCGACCCGGAAATGGCCGACCGGACGTACGTCGAGCCGGTGACGCCGGAGTTCGTGGAGCTCGTCATCGCGAAGGAGCGGCCCGACGCCCTGCTGCCGACTATGGGCGGCCAGACGGCGCTCAACGTCGCCCTCGACCTGGCCGACCGGGGCGTCCTGGGCGCGCACGGCGTGGAGCTCATCGGGGCGAACGCGCGCGCCATTCGCGTCGCCGAGGACCGCGCGGAGTTCGCCGCCGCCATGCGCCGCATCGGGCTCGCGGTGCCGAGCGGCGGCATCGCCAGCTCCTGGGACGAAGCGGCGGCGCTGATGGACTCCACCGGCTTCCCGGCCATCGTGCGGCCGTCGTTCACCCTCGGCGGGTCGGGCGGGGGGATCGCCTACAACCGGGAGGAGTACGAGGGCATCGTGCGCCGCGGGTTGGACGAGAGTCCCACGCGGCAGGTGCTCATCGAGCGTTCGGTCATCGGGTGGAAGGAGTTCGAGCTCGAGGTCATGCGCGACTGCGAGGACAACGTCGTCATCGTCTGCGCGATCGAGAACCTCGACCCCATGGGCGTACACACCGGCGACTCGATCACCGTGGCGCCGGCCATGACGCTCAGCGACCGCGAGTACCAGGTCATGCGCGACGCCGCCGTGGCGGTGATCCGCGAAATCGGCGTCGACGCCGGCGGCTGCAACATCCAGTTCGCGCTCAACCCGCGCGACGGCGAGATGCTGGTGATCGAGATGAATCCGCGCGTCTCCCGGTCCTCGGCCCTCGCGTCCAAAGCCACCGGCTTCCCCATCGCCCGCATCGGCGCCAAGCTCGCGGTGGGGTACCGCCTCGACGAGATCCCGAACGACATCACGAAGACGACGCCGGCGAGCTTCGAGCCGGTGCTGGATTACGTGGTCGTGAAGGCCCCGCGCTTCGCCTTCGAGAAGTTCGCGACGGCCGATCCGCGGCTCACGACGCAGATGAAGAGCGTGGGCGAGTCGATGGCGATCGGCCGAACCTTCAAGGAGGCGTTCCAGAAGGCGCTGCGCGCGTTGGAGACCGGGCGTCCGGGCTGGGCTCGCGCCGACCGCCTCGCCGACGACCGCCTGCCGGACGCCACGCCCGACGCGCTGCGCGGCGCCCTGCGCCAGCCCACCCCCGAGCGCGTCTTCCAGGTGAAGCGCGCCATGGAGGCCGGCATGGAGGACCGGGAGCTGAACGAGGTCACGGGCATCGACCCGTGGTTCCTGGCCCAGATGCGCGAGCTAGTGGACGCGGAGCGGTGGTATGCGACGCTGTCCGACGTCACGGCCGACGACCTCCGAGTCATGAAGCGCATGGGCTTTTCCGACCGACAGCTCGCCGCACTGCGCGGGGAGATGGAGGGCGACGTCCGCGCGCGCCGCTGGTCGCTTGGCGTGCGGCCCGCCTACAAGATGGTCGACACGTGCGCCGGGGAGTTCCCCTCCGCCACGCCGTACCTGTACGGGAGCTACGACGAGGAGAGCGAGGCGCCGCCGTCCGGACGTCGATCGGTGGTGATCCTCGGGAGCGGGCCGAACCGGATCGGGCAGGGGGTGGAGTTCGACTACTGCTGCGTCCGCGCCGCGCTGGCGCTGCGCGAGCGGGGATTCGAGACGATCATGATCAACTCGAACCCGGAGACGGTGTCTACGGACTTCGACACGTCGGACAAGTTGTACTTCGAGCCCCTCACCCTGGAGGACGTGCTCGAGGTCGTGGCGCGCGAGCAGCCGGTCGGCGTGGTCGTCCAGCTCGGCGGGCAGACGCCGCTGAAGCTCACGCGCCCCCTCGAGGCGGCGGGCGTCCCCATTCTCGGCACGTCGCCGGACGCGATCGACGTCGCGGAGGACCGCAAGCGCTTCGACGCCGTCGCTCGGGACCTCGGCATCCGGCAGCCGGAGAACGGCACGGCCACGGGAGTCGACGAGGCGGTCGCCATCGCCGAGCGGATCGGCTACCCGGTGCTGGTGCGCCCGTCGTACGTGCTCGGCGGGCGCGCCATGGAGATCGTGTACGACGCCGCGTCGCTGCGCGAGTACTTCACCCGAGCGGTGCAGGTGTCGGAGGAGCGCCCCGTGCTCATCGACCGCTTCCTCGAGGACGCCTTCGAGGCCGACGTCGACGCCGTGTCCGACGGCGAGCGCGTGGTGATCGGCGGCGTCATGCAGCACATCGAGGACGCCGGCATCCACTCCGGCGACTCGGCGTGCGTTCTGCCACCGTACCTGATCGACGAGCGCGACTTGGAGACGATGCGTGCCCACACCGTGGCGCTCGCCCGGGCGCTGAACGTCGTGGGGCTCATCAACGTGCAGTTCGCCGTGAAGAACGGCGTGGTGTACGTGCTCGAAGTGAACCCGCGGGCCAGCCGCACCGTGCCGTTCGTGTCGAAGGCGACGGGAGTGCCGCTGGCGTCGGTCGCCGCCCGGGTGATGCTCGGCGAGACGCTCGAATCGGCCGGGTTTACCGAGGAAGTTCGGCCGGCGTTCGTGTCCGTCAAGGAGGCGGTGTTTCCGTTCCGGAAGTTCCGGGAGTTCGACCCGATCCTGGGGCCGGAGATGCGCTCCACTGGCGAGGTCATGGGGATCGCCGATTCCTTCGGCGCCGCCTTCGCGAAGGCGCAGCTCGCCGCCGACAACGGGCTGCCGCTCGGCGGGGCGGTCTTCGTGACCGTGAACGACTCGGACAAGGCGAATGCCACGCCGATCGTGCGACGGTTTCACGAGCTCGGCTTCCGCATCCTGGCCACGCGCGGCACCGCGAACTATCTGCAGCGCCGCGGAATTCCCGTCGAGCGCGTCTTCAAGGTCCACGAGGGGCGACCGCACGCGATCGACCTGGTGGTGAACGGGGAGGTGCAGCTCCTGATCAACACGCCGCTCGGGAAGCACGCGCAGCGGGACGACTACACCATCCGGCAGGCGGCCATCGCGCACCGAGTGCCGTACACTACGACGTTGTCGGCGGCGGGCGCGGCCTGCGACGCGCTCCTATCGCTCCGGTCGCGCCCCTTGACCGTCCGCTCGCTCCAAGAGTGGCACGAACTGCTGCGGGCCGAGGGGCCTGGGACGAGGGACCAGAGTCCGTCGGCCGCGTCCCTCGTCCCGGGTCCCTCGTCCCTGGCCCATGGCTGATCGCCCCATTCACCCCTCCGCATCCGTCCACGAATCCGCCTACGTCGACGACGGTGCCCGGATCGGCGCCGGCACGAAGGTCTGGCATTTCTGCCATGTCCTCTCCGGCGCGGTGATCGGCGAGCGGTGCTCGCTCGGGCAGAACGTCGTCGTCATGAACGGCACCCGGATCGGCAACAACGTCAAGATCCAGAACAACGTCTCGGTCTACGAGGGCGTCGAACTCGAGGACGACGTCTTCTGCGGGCCGTCGATGGTGTTCACGAACGTGATCAACCCGCGCAGCCACGTCTCGCGCAAGCACGAGTACATGCCCACGCTCGTCCGGCGCGGGGCGTCGATCGGCGCGAACGCGACCGTCGTGTGCGGCGTGACCCTCGGCGAGTTCGCGTTCGTGGGCGCCGGCGCCGTGATCACGCGCGACGTTCCGGCGTACGCCCTGATGGCGGGCGTGCCCGCGCGGCGAATCGGGTGGATGTGCCAGTGCGGTGAGCGGCTCCCGGCCTCGGGCGAGGGTCGGTGCGCGTCGTGCGGGACGGCGTACGAGCGGGCGGGCGACGGCATACGCCCCGTCGCCGGCGCGGGCCGGGTGGGGTCATGAGCACGGCGCGCGAGTACCGAATCGCGCTGGTGGGCTGCGGGCGCATCAGCAGGAACCACTTCGAGGCGCTCGCGCGCATCGACGGCTTGTCCCTCAGCGCCGTGTGCGACGTGGACGCGCGGCGCGCCGAGGAGGCCGGGGAGCGGTGGGCCGTACCCTGGTACACGAGCTACGAGGAGATGCTCGCCCGGGCCGAGTCCCACGCGGTGGCGATTTGCACGCCCTCGGGGCTGCATCCCGCGCACGGGGTGCTCGCCGCCCGGGCCGGGAAGCACGTCATCTCCGAGAAGCCGATGGCCATCACCCTCACGGCCGCCGACGAACTGGTCCAGGCGTGCGATGCGGCCGGCGTCCACCTGTTCGTCGTGAAGCAGAACCGGCTCAACCCGTCCATCCAGCTCCTGAAGCGCGCCGTCGACAAGGGGCGGTTCGGGCGGGTGTACATGACGAATTCCACCGTCCGGTGGACGCGCCCGCAGGAGTACTACGACCAGGCGCCGTGGCGCGGGACGTGGGAGTTCGACGGCGGGGCGTTCATGAACCAGGCCTCGCACTACGTGGATCTCGTGCAGTGGCTCGTGGGGCCCGTGGCGAGCGTGATGGCCCGCACGGCAACGCTGGCCCGCCGCATCGAGGCCGAGGACTCCGGCGTGGCACTCTTCCGCTTCCGGAGCGGCGCGATCGGGTCGATGGAGGTGACGATGCTCACCTACCCGAAGAACCTGGAGGGGTCGATCACGATCCTCGGGGAGAAGGGAACCGTCAAGATCGGGGGGACCGCGGTCAATCGGGTCGAGCACTGGCAATTCGCCGACTACGATGACGACGACAAGTTGATCGAGTCGGCGAGCACGAACCCTCCGAACGTGTACGGCTTCGGGCACGAGGCGTACTACCGGAACGTGCTGGCCGTGCTGCGCGGCGAGGCGCGGGCCGACACGGACGGCCGCGCCGGCCGCAAGTCGCTCGAGCTGATCCTGGGCATTTACGAGTCGGCGCGAACGGGACGCGAGGTGCCACTGCCACTGCAGACGAAAATTTGAACCGTGGCGAGCGACGCATGACGGGTGGCGAGCCCGCAGGCACTCTCCACTCGCCACCCGCCACCCGCCACTCGTCTCTCGCCACAGCCCTGGTCCGCTACACTCCTGTTTCACCGACGCAACAGCCGAGGGCGCGCGTTGACTTTGCACCCCGTGGCCCGCGACCTTTGATCACCGCCCGCATGCTCCGGCGGCCCTAGTCCGCATTCGAGACGATGCCAGTACCCCTGTTGGACTTGCGTGCGCAGCACGCGACGATCAAGCACGACGTCATTCAAGCGATGATGCGAGTCGTCGAGGACCAGGCGTTCATCCTCGGAGAACCGGTGCAGCGGCTCGAGCGCGAGCTGGCGGAGCTGTCGAACACGCGCTACGCGGTCGGCTGCGCCAACGGCACCGATGCCCTGCTGCTCGCGATGCGAGCGCTCGACGTGGGCCGGGGCGACGAGGTGGTGACGACTCCGTTCACCTTCTTCGCCACGGCGGGCACGATCCACAACGTCGGCGCCACGCCGGTCTTCGTCGACATCGATCCGAAGACATTCAACATCTCGCCGGACGCGGTGCGCGGCGCCGTCGGGCCGTCGACCAAGGCGGTCATTCCGGTCGACCTCTTCGGGCAGATGGCGGCCATCGAAGAAGTCGCCCGCGCGGCCCCGGGCGTCCCGCTCATCGAGGACGCCGCGCAGTCCATCGGCGCCCGCCGGCGGATCGCCGGCCGCTGGACCATGGCGGGCGAGGCGGCGATGATTGGCACCTTCAGCTTCTTTCCCTCGAAGAACTTGGGCGGCTACGGCGACGGGGGGATGATCGTCACGCAAGACGAGGCGCTCTGCAACCGGCTCATGCGCCTGCGCACGCACGGCGGCTTGAAGACGTACTTCCACGACGAGGTAGGGTTCAACAGCCGCCTCGACGCGCTCCAGGCGGCCGTGCTGGGGGCGAAGCTTCCGCACCTCACCGGGTGGAGCGCTCGCCGGCGGGCCAACGCCGCCTACTACGACGCGGCACTCGCCGACGTGCCCGAGGTGACCACGCCGTACATCGACCCGCTAAACGAGTCGATCTACAACCAGTACACCGTGCGCGCCCAGCGGCGCGACGCCCTGCAGGCGCACCTGAAGGCGAACGGCATCGGAACGTCCATCTACTACCCGCTGCCGCTCCACCTGCAGCCGTGCTTCGCCTACCTCGGGTACGCGCAGGGCGCGTGTCCCGAAGCGGAGCGCGCCTCCCGCGAGGTCCTCTCGCTGCCGATCTACCCCGAGCTGACGCACGCGCAGCTCGACGAAGTCATCGCCTGTGTCCGCCAATTCTACGGCCGGTCGTGAGACCGGCCGCCAACCTTCCACCCGCCGCGCGCGCATGAAAGAGCAGTTACTCTCCCGCATTCAGGACAAATCGGCCGTCGTCGGAATCGTCGGACTCGGCTACGTGGGGCTGCCGCTGGCGATGGAGTTCGCCAAGGCGGGCTTCACCGTCATCGGCTACGACGTGAGCAAGCGGGTGTGCGACCGGCTGATGGCGGGCGAGTCGCACATCCAGGACGTGCCGAGCGACGAGGTGGCGCGCATGGTGGCCGCCGGCCGGTTCGTGGCCACGACCAAGGACGCGCGGCTGCGCGAGTGCGACGCGATCTCGATCGCCGTGCCGACGCCGCTCGGCAAGACGCGCGACCCCGACATGAGCTACGTGAACGCGGCCACCGAGACGATCGCCAACAATGCACGTCCCGGCATGCTGATCGTACTCGAGAGCACCACGTACCCGGGCACGACCCGCGAGGTGATGCAGCCGCGCATCGAGGCCTGCGGGCTCACCGTCGGCGAGGACGTGTTCCTGGCGTTCAGCCCCGAGCGGGTCGACCCCGGGAACGAGACGTGGCACACCAAGAACACGCCCAAGGTCGTCGGCGGCATCACGCCGGCGTGCACGGAGGTGGCGGTGGCGCTCTACGGCGCCTGCATCGATCGGCCGGTCCCGGTGTCGTCCACCGAGGCCGCCGAGTTGGTGAAGCTGCTCGAGAACACCTTCCGGTCCGTGAACATCGGGCTGGTGAACGAGATGGCCATTGTCTGCGACAAGCTCGGCGTCAACGTGTGGGAGGTGATCGAGGCCGCGGCCACCAAGCCGTTCGGCTTCATGAAGTTCACGCCCGGCCCCGGGATCGGCGGGCACTGCATCCCTCTCGACCCGCACTACCTCGCGTGGAAGATGCGCACGCTGAACTACAAGACGCGCTTCATTGACCTGGCCAGCGAGATCAACAGCTCGATGCCCGACTTCGTCGTCGAGAAGGTGTCGCAGGCGCTGAACGAGGAGCGCAAGGCGGTGAAGGGGAGCCAAGTGCTGGTGATCGGAGTCGCATACAAGAAGAACATCGACGACATGCGGGAGAGCCCGGCCCTGGACGTCATCCGCCTGCTCGAAGGGAAGGGCGCTACCGTGCAATACCACGACCCCTTCGTCCCATCGTTCCGGGAGGACGGACACGAGCGCCGCGGCGTCGACCTCACGCCCGAGCGGCTCGCCGAGGCCGACGCCGTGGTGATCGTCACCGACCACGACGGCGTGGACTACCAGGCGATTGTCGACGCGGCCGCGCTCGTCGTCGACACCCGCAACGCGACGGCTCGGACGCGCGCGTCGAGGGCCCGCGTGGTGAGCCTCTCGGCCACGTCCACCGAGCCGAGCCTCGGGTCCGGCCCGGCGCTCCCCCGGGCCCCGCTGGCGGCGGCGCGCTGAGCGCCGCCGGTACGCTTCGGGCCGCCCTTCGGGACCACCGACCCAGTACTGTCGTCCATTGACGGGGCGCCGCCTGCCGGCGTGCGTCCGTTATTTCTGACAGCCGTTTGGAGAGGGCATGAACATCACGATCGTGGGGACGGGCTACGTCGGTCTCGTCGTCGGCGCCTGCCTGGCCGAGACCGGGAACGACGTCGTTTGCGCCGACGTGGACGAGCGCAAGATCGATGGGCTGAAGCAGAACGTCCTGCCGATCTACGAGCCCGGGCTCGAGTCGCTCGTCGAGCGGAACCAGCAGCAGGGGCGACTGAAATTTACCACCGACATTCCGGCCGCGCTCGGCTCGGCGGACGTGATCTTCATCGCGGTGGGCACGCCGCCTGACGAGGACGGCTCGGCCGACCTCCGGCACGTGCTCGCGGTCGCCGAGCAGATCGGAAAGTACATGCGCCGGGAGCTGGTCGTCGTCACCAAGTCCACCGTGCCGGTGGGCACCGCGCAGCGGGTGGCGGCGTGCATCGGGCAGCACGCCCGGTACCCGTTCCACATGTGCAGCAACCCCGAGTTCCTCAAGGAGGGCGCGGCGGTCGATGACTTCATGAAGCCCGACCGGGTCGTGCTCGGCGTCGAGACGGACCACGCGCGGAGCGTCATGGCGGAGCTGTACGCGCCGTTCGTCCGGACGGGGAAGCCGATCATCTTCATGGACATTCCATCGGCGGAGATGACCAAGTACGCGGCCAACGCGATGCTCGCCACGCGCATCTCGTTCATGAACGAGATCGCGGGCCTGTGCGAGCGCGTCGGCGCCGACGTCGACCTGGTCCGCAAGGGCATCGGCAGCGACGCGCGCATCGGGCCGTCGTTCCTGTTTCCGGGGCCGGGCTACGGCGGCTCGTGCTTCCCGAAGGACGTGAAGGCGCTCGTCCGCACTGCGCGGGACAACCGGGCCGCGCTCAGCGTGCTCGAGGCGGTCGAGGACGCCAACGAGCGCCAGAAGCACGTCGCGTTCGCCAAGCTGCGCGGCTGCCTCGGCGCCGACGTGCAGGGCTGCCACGTGGCCGTCTGGGGGCTGGCGTTCAAGCCGCAGACGGACGACATGCGCGAGGCACCGGCGTTGACGCTCATCGAGGAGGTGCTCGACGCCGGGGCCACCGTCACGGCGCACGATCCCGTCGCGATGCACGAGGCGAAGCGCCGCCTCGGCGACCGCGTCCGGTTCGCGGACTCGAACTATGAAGCGCTCGCCGGCGCCGACGCGCTCGTCGTGATGACCGACTGGAACGAGTACCGCCACCCAGACTTCCAGCGCATCAAGACGACGTTGAAGCGGCCCGTGATCGTCGACGCGCGCAACCTCTACAACCCGGGCAAGATGCGCGCGCTCGGATTCACGTACTCTTCGATCGGGCGGCCGTGCTCATGAGAGTGCTCATTACGGGGGCCGCGGGCTTCCTCGGCTCCCACCTGTCGGACCGGTTCCTCGCCGACGGCCACTCGGTCGTCGGCGTCGATAACTTCCTGACCGGGAACGCGCAGAACGTCGCGCACCTCGCCGGCGAGCCCCGGTTCGAGCTCCTGGAGCAGGACGTGTCCGACGCGCTCCCGGACGTCGGGCCGCTCGACGGCGTGCTCCACTTCGCGTCGCCGGCCAGCCCGGTGGACTACCTCGAGCAGCCACTCGCCACGTTGAAGGTGGGGTCGCTCGGAACGCTGAACGCGCTCGCCCTCGCCCGGGCCCGCGGTGCGCGCTTCTTCATGGCGTCCACGTCCGAGGTATACGGCGACCCGCTCGAGCACCCGCAGGTGGAGAGCTACTGGGGGCACGTCAATCCGGTCGGGCCGCGGAGCGTGTACGACGAGGCGAAGCGCTTCTCCGAGGCCCTGACGATGTCGTTCCACCGCGAGTACGGGCTCGACACCCGCATCGTCCGGATCTTCAACACGTACGGGCCGCGGATGCGGCCGCGCGACGGGCGGGTGGTCACGAACTTCATCGTGCAGGCCCTGAACGGCGAGCCACTCACCGTCTACGGCGACGGGTCGCAAACGCGCAGCTTCTGCTACGTGTCGGACGAAGTGGAGGGGCTGTACCGACTGTTCCTGCACGGGGACCACAACCCGACGAACATCGGCAACCCGGCCGAGTACACCGTGCGCGAGCTCGCCGACCTGATCATCGAGCTCACGGGCACCTCGTCGGTGATCAAGCACGAGCCGCTGCCTCAGGACGACCCGAAGCAGCGCCGCCCGGATATCACACGCGCCCGACGGATGCTCGGTTGGGAGCCCACGGTACCGGTCCGCGAGGGGGTGGCGCGCACCATCGAGTACTTCCGCTCGCTCATGGGGACCGGCCGGGCGGCGGCGCGCGTGTAGCCACCCGGCGGTCGCGTCGAGCCGGGCAGGGGGCCTGCGACTTCGGCTCGAGCCGCCGGGCGGCCGGCCCCGTGGCGCGGCGAGGCCCGCCCGGAGCGCGCGGCTCCCTATCTGGGTGCCGCGCGCGCTACCTTACATCGCTCCGCGCCGGCCGCCTACCTGGGCGGCGCTCGCCAGAACCGTCCGAGTCCCCCCGGGTACCACCCGACATGGTTTCTTTTCGTAGGCTCGTCCTCGTCGCCCTCGGTGCCTCGTTGGCCATCGCCTGCCGGCCGGCATTCGAGCCCAAGGCGTTCAGAGGGACCAACGAGCAGCTCTACCGCGCCTCGCTGCGCGAGCTCCAGCGGAAGCGTTGGGACAGTGCCGTCGCCGGCTTCGAGCGGCTGACGCTCGAGCTCCCGGCGCGCGACACCCTCCTCCCGCGCGCGCACTACTACCTGGGCGTGGCCCATAGCGGCGCCAAGGAGCACCTCCTCGCCGCGCAGAGCTTCGGGCGGATGGCCGAGGGTTTTCCGAACGACACCCTCGCCGACGACGCGATGTACGAGGCAGCGCGCTCCTACCAGCGCCTCTGGCGCCGTCCCGACCTCGACGCGCAATACGGCCAGGCCGCGCTCCAGACCTACCAGACCCTGCTCTCGGTGTACCCGGAGACCCCGCGAGCCCCCCAGGTACGGCGTGAGATCGCGCGGCTCGAGCAGTGGTTCGCGACGAAGGACTACGAGAACGGGATGCACTACTTCCGCCGGCACGCCTACGACTCGGCGATCATTTACTTCAAGGACGTGCTGGAGACGTATCCGAGCACGCCGAAGGCGCGGGAGGCATCGCTGCGGCTCGTCGACGCGTACCGCGCGATCAAGTACCGGGAGGACGCCGAGGAGATGTGCGAGTCGCTCCGGCGGACCTACCCGAACGACCGCGAGGTGCGCGAGCGCTGCGGACTCGGCGGGTCGGCGACGGCCGCCGCGCCCGCGACCGTTCCCTGAGGGATGCGCCTCGGCATCTTCGGGGGAACGTTCGACCCACCGCACGTCGGGCACCTCATCGGCGCGGTCGAGGCGGTCGAGGCGCTGGCGCTGGACCGCCTCGTGTTCGTCCCCGCCGGTCGGCAGCCGCTGAAAGCGGACTCACCGGCGGCCCCGCCGCCTCGGCGCCTCGACATGGTCCGGCTCCTGGTGGGCGACGACCGCCGATTCGCCGTCGACCCGATCGAAATCGATCGGGAGGGGTTATCTTACTCGGTGGAGACGCTGGCTGCGTTCGCCGAGCGCTACCCTGACGCGGAGCGCTTCTTCGTGACCGGCGCCGACATCGTGAAGACCTTCGACCGGTGGCGCGAGCCCGACCGGGTGTTGCGCCTGGCCCGGGTGGCCGTGTTGGAGCGCCGCAACGGCGAGGATGGGGGGGAGGGCCGGGCTGAGCGCGCCGCCCTGGAGCGGGGCGGGGCGCTGTTCCTCCGCACGCGGCGGATCGACGTCTCGTCCACGGAAGTGCGGGCGCGCGTGCGCGCCGGCAAGTCGGTTCGCGGATTCGTCCCGGATGCCATTGCCGCCTACATCGATCGGGCGGGGCTGTACCGATAGAGGATAGCATGTTGAAGACCGTTCTGGGGAAGGTGTTCGGCACCCGCCACGACCGCGAGCGCCGCCGCATCCAGCCCATCGTCGACGAGATCAACGAGCACTACGCACGGCTCCAGGGCGTGTCCGAGGAGGAGCTCCGCGGGCAGACCGCGAAATTTCGCGGTACGCTGCGCGAGCGAACCGGCGACATCGAGAGCCGGATCGCCGAGCTGAAGGAGCGCAAGCGGACGGCGGCCGACCCGGCCGAGCGCGAGGGGATCGACGAGGAGCTGAGTGGGCGCGACGGGCGCGGGGGACTGGAGGCGGAGCTCCGGCAGGTGATCGCCGATACGCTCGACGAGCTGCTTCCCGAGGCCTTCGCCACAGTGCGCGAGGCCTGCCGCCGCCTGCTCGGCACGACGGTGATGGTCACCGGACGCCCAGTCGAGTGGAACATGGTCCCCTACGACGTACAGCTCATGGGGGGCATCCAGCTCCACCTCGGGCGTATCGCCGAGATGGCCACCGGTGAGGGGAAGACCCTCGTTGCCACCCTGCCGCTGTTCTTGAACGCGCTGCCCGGCCGCGGCTCGCACCTGGTGACGGTGAACTCGTACCTCGCCCGGCGCGACTCGCAGTGGATGGGGCACGTTTACACGTACCTCGGGATGACCGTCGGCTGCCTCGACGACTCGGAGCCGGGCACGTTCGAGCGCCGCGCGGCGTACGAGTGCGACATCACGTACGGCACGAACAACGAGTTCGGCTTCGACTACCTGCGCGACAACATGGTAGTGTCGCTCGACCAGCGCGTGCAGCGGGGCCACTGGTTCGCGATCGTCGACGAGGTGGACTCGGTGCTGATCGACGAGGCGCGCACACCACTCATCATCTCGGGCCCCGTGGGGAACGAGAGCGACGCCCAGTACGCCGAGCACAACGCCGCCGTCGCGCGGCTGGTGCGCAAGCAGAGCGAGCTGGTCAACCAGCTCGTGGCGGACGGCGAGCGCGCGCTCGAGTCGGGCGACTCGGAGCAGGCCGGCCTGCTCTTCTACAAGGCGCAGCTCGGCGGGCCGAAGAACCGGCGGCTCTTCAAGGTGCTGCAGGAGACCGGCGTCAAGCAGCTCGTGCAAAAGATGGAGCTCGAGCACCTGGCCGACCGCAAGCTCCCGCCGAACAAGCAGCAGTTCCGCGACTTGGAAGACGACCTGCTCTTCGTCCTCGACGAGAAGGGACACACGGTGCACCTCACCGATCGCGGGGTGGACTACATGTCACCCTCCGATCACGAGGCGTTCGTGCTGCCGGACATCTCGGGCGAGGTCCACCGCGCCGAGCACGACCCGGACCTCGACGCCGCGGAGTAGCTGGAGCGGCGGAACGAATTGTACCGCGAGTACGCGCTCAAGAGCGAGAAGCTGAACATCGTCCACCAGCTTCTGCGCGCGTACGCCCTGTACGAGAAGGACGTGAACTACGTCGTGCAGGATGGGCAGGTCCTGATCGTCGACGAGTTCACCGGCCGCACGATGCCCGGGCGGCGCTGGTCGGAGGGGCTCCACCAGGCGGTCGAGGCGAAGGAAGGCGTTCAGGTGAAGGGCGAGACGCAGACGCTCGCCACGATCACGATCCAGAACTACTTCCGCATGTACGACAAGCTCGCGGGCATGACGGGCACCGCGGAGACCGAGGAGACCGAGTTCCACCAGATCTACGGGCTCGAAGTCGCCGTGATCCCCACGAACAAGCCCGTCGTGCGCGAGGACCGGCACGACCTGGTCTACAAGACGCGGCGCGAGAAGTACAACGCCATCGTCGAGGAGACGCGGCGGCTGCACGACCTGGGCTTCCCAGTCTTGGTGGGTACGGTGAGCGTCGACGTCTCGGAGACGCTGTCGCGGCTGTTCTCGCGCGGGGGCCTCAAGCACGAGGTGCTGAACGCCAAGTACCACCAGCGCGAGGCCGAGATCGTGGCGATGGCGGGCCAGCCCGGCGCCATCACGATCGCGACGAACATGGCCGGCCGCGGGACGGACATCAAGTTGGGCCCCGGCGTGACGGAGGCCAAGCCGAGCGTGGTGAAGGATCCGGACGGCAACGACGTCGAGGTCATGGAGGACGGTGGCCTGCACATCGTCGGCTCCGAGCGCCACGAGTCCCGACGGATCGACCGGCAGCTGCGCGGCCGCGCCGGCCGCCAGGGCGACCCCGGGGCGTCGCAGTTCTTCCTCTCGCTCGAAGACGACTTGATGCGCCTCTTCGGGTCGGAGCGCATCGCCCGCCTCATGGACCGAATGGGCGCGCAGGAGGGCGAGGTGCTCACGCACCCGCTCATCACGCGCTCCATCGAGCAGGCGCAGAAGCGCGTCGAGCTGCAAAACTTCCAGTCACGGAAGCGGCTCCTCGAGTACGACGACGTGATGAACCAGCAGCGCGAGGTGATCTACTCGCTTCGCGCGTTCGCGCTCGACGGTGGCGAGGAGCTGAAGGGCGAGGCGCTGAAGATGATCGAGAAGGCGATCTCGCGGCGGATCGAGACGGCGCTGGGCGAGTACGAGACGGCGGAGGAGTGGGACTTCCCGCTCGTCCAGCAGGACCTGCTCATGCACTACCTGCTGAGCGTCCCCGAGCTGGGCGACGAGGACCGCCGGCCGACGACAGTGGCCGACGCGCAGTCGGTGTCGGTCGACGCGGGGCGCCGGGCGTTCGACGCCAAGCTCGCCGAGCTGGACGCGGTGCGCGACGAGACGGGCGCCGGTTACGGCGGCCGACTGCTCGCGCTCGTGATGCTGAACGTGCTGGACGAGAAGTGGAAGGACCACCTCTACGACTTGGACCAGCTCCGCAACGCGATCCACTACAGGTCGTGGGGGCAAAAGGACCCGCTCATCGAGTACAAGCACGAGGCGTACACGATGTTCGTGGACCTCATGAACGACATCTACCACACGTTCACGGAGCGCTTCCTGCGCGTCCAGCTCGTGTTCCAGCAGCCGCAAGGCTACCAGGAGTTCGGCGACGCCTCCGGGGACGGCCCGATGGCGGGGCCGGCACGGCCGCGCCGACCGACGAAGCGATACAACGCGCTCGGCATCCTCGAAGACGTGCCCGCTGACGAGCTCGACGGCGGCGCCTTGGGGAACGGCACGCCCGAGGTGGCGGCCTCCGGGAATGGCGCGACGGCGGTGGACGTCGGGCCGAGCGAGCCGCCCAAACGACAGCCCGCCGCTCGGGTCGAGCCGACGGTGGTGGGCGCGGGGAAGGCGCGCCGCCTCGGGGCGCCGGCGCCGACGCTCGCCAACGTGGACTGGTCCTCGGTGGGGCGGAACGACCCGTGCCCCTGCGGGTCCGGGAAGAAATTCAAGAAGTGCCACGGCGCGCAGCTGTAGCGCCGGACTAGCCCATCGAGCTCCATCGAGCGCGCTCCGGCTGGCCCGGAGTGGCAAGCGGGGACCGGCAGCTGCCGGTCCCCGCTTCGTACGTTCCACCTGGCCCGTCTACCACTCTGTCGAGTGGGCGGCCGCGCCGCGCTCCGCGTGGCAGAAACCCGCTGCGCGGCCGGTCGGGGCGCCTCCTCCTACTCCTCGTCAGGCGGCTGCTGCCCCGCCGCTGGCACAGTCAGATTCTCATCACCGGCAATGATCTCGAACTCGTTGCGGCGGTTCTGGGCGTAACAGTCCTCCGTTTCCTCGGTGCAGTTCCGGCGCTCCTCACCGTAGCTCACCGTCTCGAGTCGTCGGACCGGGACGCCGCGCTGGACCAGATACCGCCGTGCCGAATTCGCGCGCCGCTGACCGAGCGCGAGGTTGTACTCGTCCGACCCGCGCGGGTCGGCATTCCCGGCGATGCGGAGCCGCACGCTCGGGTTGGCCTGGAGCACCGGGACCTTCGCGTCGAGCGTGGTGCGCGCCGAGTCGTTCAGATCGGAGCGGTCGAACCCGAAGAAGATCGGCGCCGTGAGCGCACTGCGCGCGCTCGCGGATGCCGCGCGGGCGAGCGAGTCGCGGATGGCCGCGCTGTCGACCGCCGGCGTCGCCGGCATCGTGTCGGTCGGCGGGGTGACGGCGACGGCGGTGTCCACCGGCGGCGTCGTGGTATCCATCGGCGTCGGCTCGGGCGTGGCGACGACCGGCGGCGCCTCGGTGGGCCGCGCACCGCCGAGGAACGCGCTCAAGCCCGCGCGCAGGTTGATGTCGAACGCGGACGGCTCGGGCATGTAATTGCCGACGACGTCGGCGCGGATGGCGGCCAGGTCGCCGACGGCGAAGCGGAACCCGGCCAGGCCGCTGCCCCCGTAGTTGTACGTGTACTCGTAGTGGCTCCGCACCGGGCCGGCGCCGAGCACGAACGAGCTCCGCGTGCCGAACGGGATGTTGTAGTTGAGCCGCGCCGCGTGCACGACGTAGTTGTAGCTGTCCTTCGTGAGCTGCGTGTTGTACTGCCCGCGCGCGTTGACGTCGTCGACGTCCGCCTCGGAATACGCGAACTCGCCCTCGAACTGCCAGCGCGGCGTCATGAACACGCCCGCGCGGGCGCCGAAGCCGAGCGCGTTCTGCAGGTTCCAGTCGCTGGCGAGAATCGGGAAGTTGGCGAAGATGCCGGCCTCGAGAGTGCCGGGCTGCCGCGCCCCGCCGGCCATCGCCATGTCGGTCTCGGACATGGCCGGGCCGCCCACGAGCATATAGCTGAGTCCCGCTCGCCCACTAATGTTGAAGGCCTCAGGGTCGGGATGGTATTCCGGAATGGCGTCGAGCCGGACGGCGAACTGGGGCGTAATCCCGAAGCGCAAGCCGACGAGGCCGCTCGCGCCGTACGCCCAGCGGAAGGGGCCACCCTCGCCGAAGATCGCTTCAACGGTGTTCGGATCGTCGTCGAGGTCCACCTTGTAGTTACTGCGCACGACACCCGCACCAACGATGAACGAGCTGTTGGTCCCGAAGGCGAGCGGCCAGTTGTAATTGATCCGGGCTGCCAGGCTGGAGTAGCCCACTTCGAATTCGTCGCGGCCCGTGACGTCCTTCTCGTCCGCCGCACCGTAAGAGAAGTCTCCCTCGAGCTGCCACCGGGGAGTGAAGAAGCCGCCGATGCGCACGCCGAACCCGATCGGGTTCTCGATCCCGAAGGTGTCGGCCTGCGCGGTGAACTGCCCAAAGCCCCCGATCTCGACGGTGCCAGGCGTGTGCGCGCCTTGGGCGCCGAGCGAACTCGCGGCCAGGAGCGCCGCGACGCCGGCGGGGGCCAGACGATGGAAGTACATGGTCTCCTCTTGCGTAGAAGTGCGGCGCGGGCCGGCACCGGCGCTCGCTCGGCGCCCGTTGCCTGTCCCACGCCTCGAGTTCGCGGCAGCCCCCCGCAGCCGAAGGCCGGTTGCCGCTGGGGGATGGTGCAAGCACGTTGCATGCCCGTCAAGGCGTCCCCGCGCGGAGCGCGCCGTGCGCACACGGGTGTTGGAGGGCGGGGTCCCGCGTGCCGGCGCGCTCCGCGCGTCTGGGAATACAGCCCCCGGGCCTGCCGCGCAAGGCCCGGCGCCACACCGCGGGCGGGATCGGTCACATCCGCGCGGAATGGGTGCGAGGTGCGCGGCGGGCGCGTCTAGCATGAGAGCGCGCTAACGGTCGGCCATCGCGGGGGTGGCGGGCGCACACAGCGGGCGGGGGCTCGATGTCTAGCCAAGGTGAGACAAAGGCGTTAACTATCCGAGAGTTGCCTCGCTCCGAGCGGCCGCGGGAGCGCCTGAAGGCGCTCGGCGCGCAGGCGCTCAGCTCGGCGGAGCTGCTGGCGTTGGTGCTCGGTTCGGGCACCGGCCGGCGGTCGGCGATCGGGCTCGGGCAGGAGATCCTCGCCGAGGCGGGCGGCTCGTTGCGGCGCATCGCGGCCCGACCGGTGGCGGCGCTCACGACGCTCGCGGGCGTGGGCGTGGCGCGGTCGGTCGCGGTGCACGCCGCGCTGGAGCTGGGGCGGCGCATGGCGGCCGAGGCGCGCGACGAGGGTGCTCCCATGCGCTCGCCGCGTGATGTCTACGCGGCCTTTGCCTCGCGCCTCGAGGACTTACCCGTCGAAGAGTTCCACGTCGCCGTGCTCGACTCGCAACACCGGTTGGAGCGCGACATCGCGGTCACTCGAGGGATCCTGAACTCGTCGCTCGTTCACCCGCGCGAGGTTTTTCGCGAGGCCATCGCCGAGCGCGCGGCCGCGGTCATCCTGGTCCACAATCACCCGAGCGGCGACCCGACTCCGTCGGCGGACGACCGAGCGGTAACCGAACAACTGGTAGCCGCGGGGCGGCTACTCGACATCCCCGTGCACGACCACGTGATCGTCGGGCGCGGACGCTACCTGAGTTTCGCGGAGGCAGGACTGCTGTGACGGTGAGTGCGGCTGCGGCGTTGACCGAAATCCTTCCCGGGTGGGCGGCGTCGGAAGAGCCGATCCCCAGCCGGCTCGACCGCGAGCTATTGCTGCGGGCATACCGCTTCAGCGAGCGGGCGCACGCCGGGCAGAAGCGGAAGTCGGGCGAGGACTACGTGTCGCACTGCGTCGAGGTGGCGAAGATCCTCGCCGACCTGCAGCTCGACAGCGTCACGGTCGCGAGCGGGCTGATCCACGACGTCGTCGAGGACACCGACGTCACCGTCCCCGACATCGAGAAGGAGTTCGGGCGCGAGATCGCGCAGATCGTCGACGGCCTGACGAAGATCGGCAACCTGTCCTTCAACTCGACGCAGGAACGGCAGGTCGAGAACTATCGCAAGCTGCTGCTGTCGATCGCGAAGGACGCGCGGGTCATCCTGATCAAGCTGGCCGACCGCCTGCACAACATGCGGACGCTCGACTGGCTGCCGCCGGACAAGCGCCGGCGCATCGCGCAGGAGACGCGCGACCTGTACGCCCCGCTCGCCCACCGCTTCGGCATGGCCAAGATGCGGTGGGAGCTCGAGGACCTCGCCTTCAAGCACCTCGAGCCTGACGAGTACAAGGGACTCGCCAAGCTCGTCGCCCAGAAGCGGGGCGAGCGCGAGGCGCTGATCGCGCAGATGCGCGAGCCGCTCGAGTCGGAGCTGCGCCGCGCGGGGCTCAAGGACGTCGAGGTCACCGGGCGCCCGAAGCACCTGTGGTCGATCTACAAGAAGATGCGCCAGCGCGAGAAGCCGTACGACGAGATCTACGACCTGCTCGCGATCCGCGTGCTCGTCAACTCGGTGCCCGACTGCTACCACACGCTCGGCGTCATCCACGACGGGTGGACGCCGCTGCAGGAGCGCATCAAGGACTACATCGCCCAGCCCAAGTCCAACGGCTACCAGTCGCTGCACACCACCGTCTTCGGGCCGGGCCGGCAACTCTTCGAGATCCAGATCCGCACGCGCGAGATGCACCGCACCGCGGAGTTCGGGATCGCCGCGCACTGGCTGTACAAGGAGAGCCCGAAGGGCTCGGAGGACCTGGACCGGCACCTGACGTGGTTCCGCCAGGTGCTCGAGCTGCAGCTCGACGCGAAGACGCCGGACGAATTCCTCGAGTTCCTCAAGCTCGACCTGTACCAGGACGAGATCTTCGTCTTCACGCCGACGGGCGACGTCATCCAGTTGCCGAAGGGCGCGACCCCCATCGACTTCGCGTTCGCGGTGCACACCGAGGTCGGGCTGCACTGCCAAGGGGCCAAGATCAACGGCCGCATCGCCCCGCTCTCGCGCGCGCTCAAGAACTCGGAGACGGTCGAGATCCTCACCGCCCCCTCGGCCCGTCCGAGCCGCGACTGGCTCGCGCACGTGCGCACGGGGCGGGCGCGCCACAAGATCCGTCAATGGCTGAAGCACGAGGAGAACGCCACCTCCACCAAGCTGGGGCGCGAGATCCTGGACCGGGAGGTGAAGCGGCGGCGGCTGGCGAAGCCGGACGAGGCGGAGCTGCTGCGCGTTTCGAAGACGCTCGGCCTGAACGACGTCCACCACCTGATGGCGTCCATCGGGCAGGGCGACGTGCACGTCCTGCAAGTCCTCAAGGTGCTGCACCCGGAGCTCGAGGCGGCCGCGCCGAGCACGAAGCCGAGCGCGTTCGAACGGCTCGTCGACCGCATGCGCGGCGCGTCCAAAGGAGTCCGCATCCAGGGCGCCGACGGGCTCATGGTGCGCTACGCGCAATGCTGCCAGCCGGTGCCCGGCGACCCCGTGGTCGGGTACGTGACGCGGGGCCGCGGAGTCAGCATCCACCGCGGCGACTGCCCCAACCTGCTGATGCTGGCGCACGAGCCCGAGCGTCGGCTCGACATCGATTGGCAGGAGCAGGAGGGGGAGCGCTTCCTCGTACGGCTGACGCTCGAGGGCCACGACCGGCGGGGGCTCTACGCCGACGTGGCCGGCGCCATCAGCGCCACAGGGACCGACA
>Ga0307411_10000080_pt1 | contig 29992 bp, 19 predicted proteins | sample DK1Ometagenome_2_FD_203712 | JGI IMG/M metagenome (GOLD analysis project Ga0307411, IMG submission 203712) | Maize rhizosphere microbial communities from greenhouse at UC Davis, California, United States - DK15-O-1 | ecosystem: Host-associated > Plants > Roots > Rhizosphere > Soil | place: USA...
TTGCGGTCGCGCGCGAAAGCCTTCGCCTTCAGGAAGAGACGTTCGCCCTCACCCGCCGCCAAGTCGAAGGCGGCCGCGGAACCGCGCTCGAAACGGGTCAGGCCGGGGCACAGCTTGAGCAGGTGCGCGCGTCATTACCGACGCTCGAGGGCGAGCGAAGGGCCGCACTCTTCCGCCTCGCCGTGCTGACCGGACGCCCGCCGGCCGACTTCCCTCCTGAAGTTGCAAGATGCGAACGGCCGCCCAGTCTGAGCGGCCCCATCCCGGTTGGTGATGGCGCCGCTCTGCTCGCGCGCCGCCCAGACATTCGCCGTGCGGAGCGCGAGCTTGCTGCAGCAACGGCGCGTGTCGGTGTCGCGACTGCCGATCTTTATCCGAAGGTGAGCCTCGGCGGGTCGGTGGGGCTCACATCGAACTCGATTGGCGGGATAGTATCGAAGGACGCCTTCCGCTTCAGCCTCGGACCGTTGATCAGCTGGAGCTTCCCCAACCTCGTCGTCGCTCGCGCCCGTGTGGCCCAAGCGCAGGCGTCCGCGCAGGGAGCTTTGGCCACCTTCGACGGCGCGTGGCTCGGCGCACTTCGTGAAACCGAAACGGCGCTGACCCGCTACGCTGCTGAACTCGACCGACGCGAAGCCCTCCGCCGTGCCCGGGCACAGGCCGCGGATGCCGCGCGCATCGCTCGCCTGCGCTATCAGGCCGGCCGCGAGTCCTTCCAGATCGTGCTCGACAACGAACGCTCGCTGTCGAACATCGAGGCCGAGCTTGCGCGGTCGGACGCGCAGCTTTCCGATAATCTGGTGTCGCTGTTCCTGGCGCTCGGCGGAGGCTGGCAGGCCTGACCGCTCAGGTCAGTCCGCCAGTTCGGAGCTGAAGGAAGTCGGGATCGAATTCGGCTAGCTCGGCAAGATGCGTCCAATCCTCGACGCCAACCCGCGGACGCTTGAAGGTGAGCCCCGCATCCTTCCGAAGGACTTGAAGCGTCCGGTTAACGTGGACAGGCGTCACTCCGACGGCGTCGGCGAGTTGCTCCTGAGTCATGGGAAGATCGAAGTTCGACCGGGTTCCGAGGCCCGCCGCCTCGTTTCGCAGGCCCATCTCGCAGATCAGGTGCGCAACGCGGGCGGTTGCATTCTTGCGGCCGAGATTGCCCACCCATTTTCCAAGGATCGCTGACTGCGCCATCCCGTCCCGCCAAAAGGCGACTGCCAGGTTCGGATTACGAAGGGCTGCGTCCCATAAAAACTTGTGCGGAACGAAGACGACCGACGCGTCGGTGAGGGCAGTGATGCTCCAACTCGCCTTGGGTTGGACCACCGAATGCAGGTCGCACATCTCTCCCGGAATATGGAGCGCGGTCGTCTGGCGATGGCCGTTACGCATCTGGTCGAACCGCGCGACCAACCCGCTGGCGACAAGGCAGGCATGATCAACCACCTCCCCCGGGGAGACGATATCGACGCGATTGCGGATCCGGGCCGGCTTTCCGGGCAGGTCGAGCACGATCTTCTGTTCCGCGCTCGAAAGCTTGGAATGAAGCAGCAGCATGTCGAGAAATAACTGCAAAGAACGCTGCGTTGAGCTCAAGGATCGTGCCCTTTCGTGAAGGGCGCGCATCTTAGCGGCGCAAACGAGTTGCGTTTTAATCTATGTTAGGACCACCCGCCTCCGAGCGCCCGAAACAGACTGATCTGCGTGATAGCGACATCGCGGTTGATGTCGGCGAGCTGAGCTTCGGATTCCGCGAAAGTCCGCTCCGCATCGAGCAAGGCAAGTGAGTCGACCTGCCCTTCGCGTTGCTGGGCGCGGACGATGCGGGCGGCGACTTCGGCTTGGTCGCGGGAAGCCTTCAGCGCTTCTCGGCGACGAAGCCCGTTGCCGTAGCTCGATAAGGCTGTTTCGGTCTCCTCCAGCGCGCGTAGCACCGTCCCATCGAACTGGGCCAAAGCTTCCTGCGTGCCGGCCTCCGCGCCGGCGACCTGAGCACGGGCCCGGGCATGATCGCTGAATGACCAGCTGATCAGCGGGCCGAGCAGGAACCCAATCGGATTGCCGGCCAAATTGCCGATGCTTCCGGCGCTTGATCCAACCGACCCGCCTAGGGTGACCTGCGGATAAAGCTGTGATGTCGCAACGCCGATGCGAGCAGTCGCCGCAGCGAGACGGCGCTCGGCGGCCCGAACGTCGGGCCTGCGGGCGAGCAATTGCGCGCCATCGCCAACAGGGATGGGACGGTCCAGCGTCAGCGAAGAGGTGCGCGCGCCCGCCGTCGGGGGGAGATCGGCGGGCGCGCGGCCGGTCAGGGTCGCCAGGCGGAACAATGCACTGTCGCGCTCGGCAGCGATGGCCGGAATCTCGGCTTGTCTCTGGTGGAGAAGGGCAGCGATGCGGGCCGTATCGAGCCGCGTCGTCTGGCCGATCTCGACCTGCTTCTCGGTGAGCGCGAGGGAGCGGTCGAGCAATTCGACGATGCGCTGTGCGACCGCCAATCGCTCGGCCGCGCTCGACGCGTCGGCATAGGCACGCGCGGTATCGGATACGATCGCCACCCGGACAGCGTCAGCATCCGCTTCCGCAGCCCCGACGTCACCGCGCGCAGCCTCGACGCCACGAGAGACTCGACCGAACAGGTCGACCTCGTAGGCGACCTCAAGCCCCGCCGAGTAGCTCGTCGACGTGTTGCCGATGCCCCCGTCGCGGCCCTTGGTGGCTGATGCGCTCACGCCGCCTTGCGGAAGGCGGTCTACCTTTACTTCGCGCAACGAAGCGCGGGCACGGGCCAACCGCGCCACCGCCGCGCGCACGTCGGTGTTGTGGGTGAGCGCATCGGCGATCAGCCCGTCAAGCACCGGATCCTTGTACAAGCGCCACCAATTCGAAGGCACGGGAGCGAGCGTATCGGCCGAGGGCGAACTGGCCGCGACGAATTGACCCGCTGTGGCAGGGCGCAATGTCGGTCGCGCATAATCCGGTCCGGTGCTGCACGCCGCCAGGGCAAGCGCCGAGGCGAGGGTCATCAGGTTCTTCATTTGAACGTCCTTATTCGGCCGGGATCAGGACGAGCTGGTCGTCCGACGGGCTGTCGCGGCGGCCCTGCAGACGGTCGCCGAGCATGCGCGTCGCGACATAGAAGACCGGCGTGAACACTAGGCCGAACGCGGTGACTCCGACCATCCCGAAGAACACTGCAGTGCCGAGCGCCTGACGAAGCTCCCAACCCGGGCCGCTCGCGATCACCAGCGGCAGCGTGCCAAGGATGAAGGCGAAGCTGGTCATCAGGATCGGACGCAGCCGCAAGCGTGCCGCCTCGACAGCCGCATCGATGGCCGAGCGTCCCCGCTCATCGGCCTGCTTGGCGAACTCGACGATCAGGATCGCATTTTTTGCCGCAAGCGCGATGAGCACGATGAGGCCGATCTGCGTCAGGATGTTGTTGTCCAGCCCGCGCAGGTTCACGCCCGTCATCGCCGCCAGCAAAGTCATAGGCACGATCAGGATGATCGCCAGCGGAAGCAGAAGGCTTTCGAACTGCGCCGCCAGCACAAGGAAGACGAACACCACGGACAAAGCGAAGATTACCGCGGCGATATTTCCGGCAAGCTTCTGCTGATAGGCGATGTCGGTCCATTCGCCCGAGAAGCCGGCCGGAAGGTTCGATGCCAATTTCTCCATCGTGCCGATCGACTGGCCGCTGGAGAAACCGGGCGCGGTGTCGCCGTCGATCTCGACCGCCGGGTAGAGGTTGTAGCGTGTGACGCGATACGGACCCGTCTTGTCGGAGAAGGTCGCAACGGTTCCGATCGGCACCATCGCCCCGCCGTTGGAGCGGGTCTTGAGCTGCCCGATGTCGGCGGGATCGTCGCGGTAGGGCGCGTCGGCCTGAGCGGTCACACGGAAGGTGCGGCCGAGCAGGTTGAAGTCGTTGACGTAAACCGAACCGAGATAGACCTGCAGCGCTTCAAACACGCGCGCAGCCGGAACGCCGAGCATGTCCGCCTTCGCCCGGTCGACGTCGGCATAGACGCGCGGCGTCGCCGTGTTGAACAAGGTGAAGACGTTGGCCAGGCCTTTTTCCTGGTGCGCCTGGCCGATGAGTTGCTGTGCCGCCTGCTCGAGTGACTGGTAACCGGCGCCGCTGCGGTCCTGCACGATCATGCGATAACCGCCACCATTGCCGACGCCCTGGATCACTGGCGGCGGAATGACGAAGACGAACGCCTCGTCCATGTCAGCCAGCGCGGCGCGCATGTCGTTCTCGATGTTGAGCTCCGTGCGGTCGGTACCGGCACGCTCGTCGAACGGCTTGAAGGTGACGTAGGCAGCGCCGGCGTTTGATGCCTGCGTTCCCGAAGCTCCGTCGAAGCCGGAGAACATCACCGCCTGGTCGACGCCCGGCACCTTGAGCAGCTTGTCGACGGCCTTTTTCAGAACGGCGTCGGTGCGCCCAATCGAACTTCCGGGGGGAAGTTGGATCGCGGCCAGCGCATAGCCTTGGTCTTGCGCCGGGATGAAGCCCGACGGTGTGTACCAGAAGATACCGAGCGTCAGTCCGACGAGGCCCGCGTAGATTGCCAACGCGCGCTTCGGCGCATGCAGCATCCGGCGCGTGAAGCGGCCGTACCAATCGCTGAAGCGGGCGAAGCCGCGATTGAAGGCGTCGCCCCCGCGGTGGATGAGCCCCATGACGCCGAACTCGACGCGATGGTCGCTCCGCGGCTTAAGCAGCCGTGCGGCGAGCGCCGGCGACAGGGTCAGCGAAAGCAACAGCGAGATAATCGTCGACGCCGTGATAGTGACCGCGAATTGGCGATAGAACTCGCCGGTAATGCCGGTCAGGAAGGTGACGGGCACGAACACCGCGCAGAGCACGAGGACGATGGCGACGAGGGCGCTCGACACCTCGTCCATGGAGCGATGCGCCGCCTCGCGCGGGCTGAGTCCATGCTCGAGGTTCCGCTCGACATTCTCCACCACGACGATGGCGTCGTCGACGACGATACCGATCGCCAGCACCAGGCCGAACATCGACAAGGTGTTGAGCGAGTATCCCAGCGACGCGAGCACGGCGAAGGAGCCGATCAGCGACACCGGGATGGCGACGATCGGGATGATCGCGGCGCGCCAGCTTTGCAGGAAGACGAGGATGACGAGGACGACGAGGAGCATCGCTTCGAGCAACGTCTCCTGCACCGCAGTCATCGATTCACTGATGAACTCGGTCGGGTTCCAGATGATCCGGTACTCGAGACCCTTGGGGAACGTCTTCGACGCCGCCGCCAACTCCGCCTTGATCCCTTCAGCGGCCGCGAGCGCATTGGTGCCCGGCCGCTGGGTGATGCCGAGGATCACGGAATCTTTGCCCGAGAGGTAGGCGTTGACCCCGTAATCCTCGGCGCCGAGCTCGACCCTCGCCACGTCGCGGAGGCGGGTAATCGCGCCCGTGGGATCGGTGCGGATAATGATGTTGCTGAACTCTTCGGCCGTCTTGAAGCGGCCCTGGGTTTCGACGTTGAGCTGGTTCGCAGCGCCTGTGTTGAACGGCGGCTGGCCGACGGTGCCCGCGGCGACCTGGACGTTCTGACTGCGCAGCGCCTGGACTACCTCACCCGCGGTCAGGCCGAGAGTCGCGGCGCGGCCGGGATCGACCCACACGCGCATGGCATAATCGCGAGCGCCGAAGATCGACACGTCGCCGATGCCGTCTACGCGCGACAGGCGATCCTTAAGCTGCGTCAGCGCGTAGTTGGAGACGTAGCCGCGATCGAGCGAACCGTCGGGCGACAGCACGTTCACCGCCATCAGCCAGGACGGAGAGGTCTTGCGCACGACGACCCCCTGCCGGCGTACTTCTTCAGGCAGGCTCGGCTGGGCGAGCGCGACACGGTTCTGAACCAGCACCTGCGCGGTATCGAGGTCGGTGCCCAGCTTGAACGTGACGGTGATGGTTACTCGCCCGTCGCCGGTCGACTGCGACGACTGGTAGAGCATGTTGTCGACGCCGTTGATCTGCTGCTCGATCGGAGCGGCAACGGTGTCGGCAACAGTCTCGGCCGATGCGCCCGGATAGTTCGTGCTTACCGTGACGGTCGGCGGAACGACGTTCGGGAATTGCGAGACCGGGAGCCCGAAATAAGCAAACGTCCCAACAATCGCGATGATGATCGCGATGACGGCGGCAAAGATCGGGCGCCGGATGAAGAAGTGGCTGAGCTGCATGGGGCTCTCTTATCGAGCGGCCAGAGTCGCCTGTGAGGCGCTCGGGCTGGATGGGGGCGCGGCTTTCGACGCAATGGCCTGGCTCGCGTGTACCTGGGTCACGCGGGTCTTCACCTTGGCGCCGGGCATTGCGAACTGGACGCCCTGGACGACGATCTGGTCGCCGCGGGTGAGGCCGGATCGGATGACTCGAAGGTTGCCGACGAGCGGTCCCGTTTCGACTGGCTTGGCGGCGACGGTGCCGTCCTTGCCGACCGTCAGCACGATCTTGCGCGCCTGGTCGGTGCGGATTGCCGCATCAGGAACGAGCAAGGCCGGCGTTGTCCCACCATCCGCGAGGCGCATGTTCCCGAACATCCCGGGCGTGAGGAACAGGTCCGGGTTCGGCACGACGGCGCGGGCGCGGATCGTCCCAGAATTCTGGCTGATGCCGTTGTCGGTGAAGTCGAGCCGGCCGCGGCGGCTGTACCCCGTTTCGTCCTGCAGGCGGATCTCGGCCAGATCTCCCTGCGTACCCGCACGGCGTTCCCGCGAGCCCTTCAGGTACAAGGATTCCGGGACGTCGAAGGTGAAGTAGATCGGGTCGAGCGCGTTGATCGTCGTCAGCAACGTGCCGCCGTCGACGCCGGCACTGACGAGGTTGCCCGCGTCGATCCTGCGGTCCGAGATGCGGCCGCTGATCGGTGCGCGGATGCGCGTGAAGTCGACGTCGAGCGCACGCTGCTGGACTCGCGCCTGGGCGGCAGCGAGCGCTGCGCGTGCGGTCTGCACTCGGGCGCTCAGCTGGTCGACGTTCGCCTGCGATACGGCGTCAGCTTCGAGCAAGCGACGGGCGCGGCCCAGGTTCGTCTCCGCAAGCGCCAGCTCGCTCCGGGCAGTCGCAACGCCCGCACGCGCTTCTGCAAGCGAAGCAGCGAACGGGCGCGGATCGACCGTGAAGAGAAGCTGGCCGCGCTGCACGATTGCACCGTCGCGGAAATGAATGCCGACAATCTGGCCGGAAACGCGCGGGCGCACCTCGACAGAGCGGCTCGCTTCGAAGCGGCCGACATAATCGTCCCACAGGCTGACGCTTTGCTCGATCGGCTCGGCAACCGTCACGGTCGGCACAGGTGGCGCCTGTGCGGCCGACGGATCGCTGTCCCACAACGCAAAGCCGGCAGCGAGCAGCGCCACCGGCGTGACTGCCAAAGCGGCGCGCTGCCACAGCGGACGATTGGTGATCCTGACCTTGAGGCGCGTCGCCTCGCCGTCGGTCGTAACTTTGGAGATCATGTTCATGCGGCGGCCCTTTGCGGAGCGCTGAGGGCCGAATTGATGCGGCCGGCCATCAGCTCATATTGATCCGGCGAGAAGCCGGCGGAGAGGAATTCGGCGACGTCGCTGCCCGACACGGTGAAGCCGTAGTGCCAGGTCAGCACCGCCATGCGGCGGAGCGCCTCAAGCTGCGGATTTGCGAGCGACGGGTTCCCCCGCCCTGCGAGCCAGTTCCAGAAGCGGCGCAGGCGGCCGGCGGTGCGGATTGTCCAAAGCCGATCGATACGCGCGAGGCGGATCACCGACCATTCAAGCGGCGTGAACGAGACCGGATTGGCTCTTGGGATGGTGAGGACGATCGGCTGCGAGTCCTGCGTTTCGATTTTCGCCAGATAGGCCATGCTCTGCTCCCTCATCTTCGCCGGGCGAGCGCCGTCGGCCGCCGAAGTGCGATTTCGGCGCGAGCGTCTTTCCGGCACGCGAAGACCTGTTCGGCGAAGCGCATGGCTTCGACGTCGGTCGACTATTGGTTCGTTACGAAATTACTGGCGGACTAGAGCCCGCGGAAACTGAAAACCCTGTGTTGACGCATCGTCCTTCTACCCTGTCGATGGTCCGAAAGCGGCGCCACGAACATGACCCCAATCTTTCTGTACCGTTCAGTATAAAGACAGGTGGGACGCGTCAAGCAGATTTCTATACCGTCCGATAAAAAATGTTTGGCGGGCTATAAATCAGGCGCTCGGCCAGAGGGCGAGGCCGCTTTCGACCAGCCGGTCGAGTTCTTCGCGCGAAGCGCCCTGATTGGCCTGGACCGAGATGCCCTGAAGCATTGCGATGAGCACCCGCATCAGGCCTTCGGTGTCGACGTGGGCCGGTAGATCGCCTTCGGCCTTTGCGCGTTCGAACCGCTCAGCCAGCGCCCTTTTGCCGGCGTCCCCGCGCTTCACGACTTCTTCGCGAACCGATTGCGATTCCGCCCCGCAGGCGACGGAAGTGATGACGCCCATGCAGCCGTGCGGTTCGTTGCAACTGACGCTCATGACATTGTCGACCGATCCGCGAAGCATGGTCTCGGCGACGCCGCGCGCGGTTGGTTGCGCGAGCGCCTGGCGGATGTAGGCCAGCTTCTCGACCTCATAGAGATCGAGCGCCTTGCGGAAGAGCGATTCCTTGTTGCCGAATGCGGCGTAGAGACTTGGTCGGGTGATCCCCATCGCTTTGGTCAAATCGTTGAGCGACGTGCCCTCGTAGCCCTTTTCCCAGAACACACGAAGGGCCTGCGCAAGTGCCTGGTCGACGCAGAATTCGCGCGGACGTCCGCGACAAGCGATAGCTTCGGGTTTATTCATATCGGACGGTACATAATAGCAATGCGCGGAAAATCCAGTGACATTTCGCGGGCATGCCAAAAGGGCGGCAGGCAGAGCTCGGCTCTCGACGCAATTCAAGCCGGACGGTTCTCAAGAGCTAGTTGCTTATCGGTGCGGATAAGAGCCAAGCAGATCGTCGCCACGACCATCAGCGCCGCGAGGACGGCAAACAGGGTCGGGTAACCATGACCCGGCACGAGCCACACAGCGAGCACGGGCGCGATCAGGCTTGGGAATGTGTTGGTGAGATTGAGGATGCCCATGTCCCGTCCGCGTCGGTTCGGGCTTGGGAGGACCTGCATCGCATAGGCCGAATGGAGCGCGAGGAAAATTGCGAGGCCCCATTCGAAAATCGCATAGCCGAGAATCGCTGTCGGCGTCGTCTCCTGCGCGGCCATGGTCAGCAGGCCGATGGCGGCCATGATGACCGCGGCAATCAGGAACGGCTTGCGCGGACCCCATCGGTCGGAAAGGCGGCCGATCAGGATCGTCGTGGGGAATGCGATGGTCAGCGTAGTCGCCGAAATGATTGCGACGGTCGACTGGGTCACCGGCTGCGGAATGCTCTTGAAGTAGAAGAGCAGGAACGAGAACAGCACCGCCCCAGCGACCTGAACGATCAGCCGGGCGAGCCAAAGCAGGCCGAAATCCATTCGCAGCTGCACGGGGTCGCGCAGTCCGGGATCGATCGGGCGCGGGACCGACGACCGGTTGATCAGCAGGACCGGCGTGACCAGAGTGCAGATCAGCGCGCAGATGATGGCGAACTGCATCCATTCGCGCGTGAGCCATGGTGAGGTCGCGGCGACGCCGGCGAATGCCCCGATGGGCGCGCCTGCCGCAAGCCAGCCGCCGAGCATTCCTTTGTGCTCGTCGGGCACGGTGTCCGCGGCCCACGCTGTCAGGGGCGCCAGCATCATGTTGAGCGACAATTGGTAGACCACGACTGCAGTCACGATGGCCATCAGCGAAGAAACGAAGAACAAGGCGACGTAGCTGGCAACGGTGAGCGCAAGGCCCGCCGACACCCAATGACGTCGCGAGCCGACGAGGTCGCTGGCCCAGCCGAACGCGACATTGCCGACGCTTGCCGCCATAGCTCCTGCAAAGGTGCACACGCCCAGCCAATGGATCGCCGACGCGCCCGCAATCTCCCAGATTCGCGCAGGGAAGATGAGCGTCAGGAGAGGCGCGTAAGCGACGACGCCGCCCGCATTGGCCAGCGCGAACAGGATCAGGAACTTGCGGTTGGTTTCAGGCACGCCCGGATGGTGTGGTGGTCGATCCGCGAACGATCAACTCGAAAGGCAGGATTTGGGTGTCTTCGGGAGCTTCGCCACCCTGCGTCAATTCGATCAGCAGCTTCGCTGCACGCGCGGTCATCTCTGAAATCGGCTGGCGGATGGCGGTCAAGGGCGGCGTGCTGAACTTGACGATTGGCGTGTCGTCGAAGCTGACCACGGACAAATCCCTCGGCAGGTCCATGCCCCGCTCCTTCGCGGCTTCGAGAGCGGCGAGCGACATCTGGTCGCTACTGGCGACGATGGCGGTCGGGGGGTCGGCTAGCGACAGCAGGCGGTTGGTCGCTGCGATGCCGGACTGAAAGGTGAAGTCGCCCGGCGCCACCAATGACGTATCATTGTCGAGCCCGGCTTCGCGGATCGCACGCTGATAGCCTTCGAGACGCGCGGCGCTCAGCGCATATTCGTCGCTGCCGGTGATGAAACCGATGCGCCGGTGCCCCAGTGACGCGAGATGCCTGGTCGCGGCGTCGGCCGCTGCCGCATCGTCCATCGCAATCGCAATGCCTGGACCTGGACCGGTCGAGCCGATCCTCGCGAACGGGATCCGACTCTGGGTCAAAAGCGCGCGGATGATGGGATTGTCGCCGTGCGGCGGGGTCAGGATCACACCATCGGGGTGAAGCGCCCCAAGCGCCGAGGTCATCTCACGCTCAACATTATCGCTGTGGGTGTCGACGAGCTCGAAGATCATCCGATAGCCGTGCGCTGCGCACTCGAGCATCCCGCCCAGCAGCATCTGGTCGACCCAGTCTGTGCCGTCGCCCGATCGCCAGCCCTCGATCGTGCGGTCGCGATCGTTGAGCGCCAGAAGCAGGAACGAGCGCTTCCCGGCCATGCGCCGCGCCGCGAGGCTCGGGACATAGCCGAGCCGCTCAATCGCTTCATTGACGCGCGCGGTGATCGCGGGCCGAACATTCGGCCCGTTATTGATCACGCGCGACACCGTTTGGAGGGACACGCCGGCTTCCGCCGCGACATCTTTAATTGTCGCGGGCTTTCCGCGTCTCGCCTCGCCGGGCGTCAGGTCGCTCGAATTCCCCAAAACAACCGGCGTGCCGGTCTCACCATGCTTCGCGTCAGAACGAGAATCTGGTCAAGAAAGTGAAGCGCCGATCGTTCCGGAACGCCGACCGCGTGATCCTCGTGCCATCGAAGTCGATGACCTGTCCCGTTCGAGTCACCTCGTCGAGGAGGTTCACGCCCTGGACGCCGATCTTAATCCTGTTGTTGACCGAATAGAAGATCGACGCGTCCATCTGCCCGGTCGACTCTCCGTAAATTGGAGAGAATGGGAAGATCACGTCACGCGGCGTCTGCAGATATTTCGACCGCCAATTGTAAGCGACACGCGCGGAGAGCGGACCCTTTTCGTAGAACGCCACTGCGTTGATCGTATGCTTCGACACTCCGGCCAAAGGCAGATCCGAAGCAAATGGACTTTGCTGAGCGCCGAGCGTGGAGTTCCCGAGCGCCTTTGAGTCGACATAGGTGTAAGTAAACTGCGTCCCGAACCCGCTCAGAAGGCCCGGCAGGAAATCGTACGTCTGCTGATAGGCAAGCTCGAAGCCCCTGATCTTGCCCTTGTCGATGTTGACAGGTCCATTCACGGCGACGTCTGCCACCACACCGCCCGGGCTGGTGAACTCGCGGACGTTCTGCCCCGAGTTGACGAGGCCCTTCAAATCCTTGCGGAAGAGAGCGAATGTCAGTGAGCCCACGTTGCTGAAATACCATTCGGTCGACAGGTCGTAGTTCCATGATTGGATCGGCCGGAGCAATCGATTGCCCGTGAAGATCTGGAACAGCGGACCATCCGCCAGCGTGCCCGACGACTGCAGGTTGCCTGTGTTGTCGGAGATCGCACCGCCGGTCGCGAACGCATTCAGGTCTGGGCGCGAAATTCCCTTCGACACCGCCACACGGAATAGCAGGCCGCGCCCGACATCCAGCTTTGCATTGAAGCTTGGAAGCCAATGGTGGAATTTGATGTCTGCGTCGTCCGGAACGACCTCTCCGGTGTACACCGCGGCGAATTCGGCCTGGCGAGCCGGCGTCAGGCTGCAATAACCTGGCGCGACCTGGCCGGGTTGGACATTGGCGCAAGCGGCCGCAACTTCTGCTTGGGTAACCACGCCATCGGCATTCGTGTCGAAGAATGTGCCAATCGGATAGCTGATCTGGCCGCCCGACTTGATGACCGTGTCGACGTAGCGGACGCCGATGTTTCCATCGAGCTTCATCGTGCCGAAATCGCGTCCGAAATCGATGCGGACGTAGGCAGCCTTGGTCTTCTCGCCGACGTCGGAGATTTCGCCTGGAGTCCACGGCAAGCCATTCACCAGTCCCTGGCGGTCGGCAATCTGGCGCCACGCATTCGGCGTCAAGCTGAATGCCGTAAGCGTGTTCGCCTGCTCCTGCGTCAGGCCGCTCAGATAGTCGGCGACCATGTCATCGCCACCGAAGAAGAACGCCGAACCATTGCCGACCGGCACTGGGACGTTTCCGCGCTGGAAATCGTCGCCGAACGGGTTCTGGACCTGCGAAAAGCTCGGAAAGTCCGAGACGTAAGCGCCGCCGCACCCGAACGCCTGCGCATCGTCACAATTCCAGTTGCCGTTGCGGCCCGTCCAAGGCGCGCCAAGGTTGCCCCAGTTAGAGAAGTTCGCGTTGCGCGTGATCCGGTCACGATCGCCCCAGCGGGCGCCGAACCGCGCCTTCTTGAAGAAGCCGGTGTCGCTGACCTCATATTCAGCGTCCCCGCGAAGCGACTTCAGGCCGCCCTCGTTGTGGACACGGTTATCGAGCAGGAACCAGTAGAAGGTCTTGGTTGGATCGTTGAAATAGGCGCTCGGGGAAGTGCTCGTCGTCGGCTGCAGGAACTGCACCTGCGGCGTGTTCCCGCTATTGTCGATGGCGACGTCGGTGTACGTCTGCATCGCCGATATCAGGCCATTTTCGAACCTGTTCGACTTAATCTTCTGAGCTTCGAAATTGAGCCGCAGGCGATCGGTCGGCGAATATTCAAACTTCGCCGAAATATCCTGCGTCATTGCGCGGTCTTTGCGCTGGAAGCGCAGCAACTCGGTCGGGATGCCGAACCCGGCCTGCGTCAGCGTTCCGCTCTCGAATACATTGCCGTCGAAGGTCCAGTCGTCCGCGGGGATCGGGAACAGATTGTCGTCGTTGACCAAAGCAAGGATTGCATGCTCGTTGAGCTTCGCCTTGGTCTCCGCACGCAGGAACTCGAGCGTCAGCCGGACCCGCCTGTCGTTGCTTTGCCATTGCCCGACCGCGGAGTAAGCCTTGCGGTCGCGGTCCAGGTCGGTCGTGCGAACACCCGCACCCTTCGGAACGATGACGGACCCTGCAGGCGGGAAGTTGTCGGGATCGAAGTTGAAGCCGCCGCTGATACCCCCGGAACCGACCGGACGAATGCGAAGGCACGGCCCGTCGAGCGAGGCCGCCCGATAGCAAGGGTCGGTGATCTGTGACGCATCAGTCTTCGTCTTCAGGTTCGACTGCGAGTAAGCGAGCTGAAGACCGAAGGTGCCCGCACTGCTGTCCCACGTGTTCGATCCAAGCAATGAGAAGCCGGGCGACCACTTCTTGGCCATGTCGCCGTAATTGACTTCCAGTGCGCCCGCGACATGCAGTCCGCGATTTTCAAGCGGCTTGCGGGTGACGAGGTTCACGGTTCCCGAAATCCCGCCGTCGATCATGTCGGCGGTCGTGTTCTTGAACACTTCCACGCGTCCGAGCAGCTCGGCGGAAACGTCGTTGAACGACAATTCGCGTCCACCGTTGGCGGAGAAAATGTCGCGGCCGTTCAGCTCAGACCGAACGAACGGCAGACCGCGGATAATGACGCCCGAACCTTCGACCGAGAAGCGATCGGGATCGTCGCGTTGCTCGAAGCGGCTGATGTTGACGCCGGGAACGCGCTGCAGCGCTTCTGCAACCGAACGATCGGGGAGAGCGCCGATATCTTCTGCAGTGATGACGTCGACAACCGTGTCTGCATCCCGTTTGCGCTTTTGCGCTTTCTGGAGCGACTGGCGGAAGCCCGTGACAACGACGTCGCTGGGATCGGTTGGCGTTTCGTCGGCCGCCGGAGCCGCGGGTCCTGGCGCTGGTGCTTCCTGCGCCCAGGCGGGCTGCGCCGCATAAGCAATCAACGCGAAGGTGGATGCAGCCGAAAGAGCAAGACGCTTGCGTGAAGCGACGAAACAGCGAGTCAAATGACCCCTCCCCCAAAAGTTCAGTCTCTATTCGGCTGATTCTCCCCTCAGCCGACAATGACCATAATTTGTCACGTGAACGTTCACAACAGGATAATTTGAACGTTCACAATCTGGGTCTGGGGCTCTATTCAACAGCCGGAAAGCAGAGGGTAGGGGCCTTTGAAACCGATCAAGCACATCGTCATTGTCGGCGGCGGAACTGCGGGTTGGATGGCGGCTGCGGCATTGTCCCGGCTGCGTTCAGGCCGCGACATCGCGATCACGGTCATCGAGTCCGAGATGATCGGCACCGTCGGTGTCGGCGAAGCGACGATCCCGCCTTTCGTCGAGTTCAATCGCCTGCTCGAAATCGACGAAGCCGAGATGCTCAGCGCGGTCCATGGGTCGTTCAAGGTCGGCATCCAGTTTCAGAACTGGGGCCAAGTCGGCGAGAGCTACATCCACCCGTTCGGAAGCTACGGATACGAGCTGCATGGCGTAACCTTTCCGCACGTTTGGCATCGCTATCGACAGGAGGGCGACCGGCGGCCGATCCAGGTCTTCAACCTTGAGACGATGGCGGCCCATTTCGGCAAGTTCTCACGTACCGAAGATTACGCTCGCGACGATCTCCCGCCTACCAATTACGCCTACCACCTCAATGCCGGCCTCTATGCGAAATTTCTTCGCACCTATGCCGAGAAACGTGGCGCCGTCCGGCAGGAAGGCAAGGTCGTCGACGCCGCCTTGGATGGCGAAACGGGCTTCGTCACTACGCTGACCCTGGAGAGTGGGGCGAAGCTGTCCGGCGACCTGTTTATCGACTGCTCTGGCTTTCGCGGACTGCTGATCGAGCAGGCGCTGAAGACGGGCTACGATGACTGGCGCAACTTCCTGCCGTGCGATCGCGCGGTGGCCATTCCCTGCCCTCGCGCGGATGGCAGCGACCCGATGCCTTACACGCGATCCACGGCGCATTCCGCGGGCTGGCAATGGACCGTTCCGCTGCAGGACCGCAACGGTAACGGGCACGTCTACTGCAGCGACTTCATCAGCGACGACGAGGCGCTTTCGACCCTGCTCGGCAACCTTGCTGGAGAACCGACCGCGGACCCCAATTTCCTCCGCTTTGTAGCCGGCCGCCGCAAGAAGTTCTGGAACAAGAATGTCGTCGCGCTCGGGCTTGCGTCCGGGTTCATGGAGCCGCTGGAATCGACGTCGATCCACCTCATCAACACCGGCATCAACAAGCTGATCTCGCTGCTCAACCTCGACGGGATCACGCAGGCTCAGGAAGATGCCTTCAATCGCCTTACCGGCCGCGAATATTCGCGCATTCGCGACTTCCTGGTGCTGCACTACAGCGCGACGCGCCGCACCGATTCGGACTTCTGGAATCACTGCCGAACGATGGCGATCCCGGATACGCTCAGCGAGAAGATCGAGCTGTTTAAAACCAACGGCCAGATCTTTCGCGAGGAGGACGAGTTGTTCACAGAGACCAGCTGGGCAGCGGTGATGATGGGCCAGGGAATCCCGATGGGCGGACACAACGTCATGGCCGACACCCTGCCGGAACCAAGCACCCGGCAAGAGGTCGACGCGATCGAGCAGTCGATCCGCTACGTGGTCGGGCAGATGCCCTCCCACGGCGACTATCTCGCGCGATATTGCCCCGCGCAGCCGGCCTAGCCGCGCTCGCCTGACGGCGTCTGCCAGACGCGGACGTAATCGACCTCGAACTTCTGCGGCAGCGCGGCATCATCCATGCCTTTCGCGCCGGCCCAGTCGCCACCCATCGCGAAGTTCAGGATCATCTTGAACGGCGTGTCGAACGGCCACGCACCTTTGCCGCCTAGCTGGTCGTTGCGGACGCGCAGGATGCCCTTGCCGTCCACGCCGATCAGTATGACGTCCGCGCGCCAGTCGAGCTGGTAGGTGTGAAATGCCGAGCAATTGGTGGGCACCATCCGCTGCGCGCTCCGCTGCGTGTTGATGGTGTGATTGAACAGTTTGGTGTGAAGCGTTGCGTAGATCAGGTGCGGCTCGGCGCCGACATGCTCCATGATGTCGATCTCGCCATCGTCGGGCCATTTCTTGAGGTCGACCGGCAGCATCCAGATCGCCGGCCAGGTTCCGCGGCTGCACGGCATCCTCGCCCGGACTTCATAATAGCCGTAGGTCCAGCCGACCTTCGTGAAAATGCGCGCGGACGTGTAATCCTGCCCACCCCAGTCGGGAAACCGAGCCGGATCGAGCCGCTCCTTGCGCGCTTCGATGGTCAGCAGGCCATTGCCGACGCGAAGATTCTCGCGGCGATTGGCCGAGTAATATTGTTTCTCGTTGTTGTGCCAGCCCTCCTTGTTGCGGGCGGTGTCGTAGACCCACTGGCTGGTGTCGAGCGTCTTGCCGTTGAACTCATCCTGCCAGACGAGACGCGCGTTGGCCGGCCGCTGGACGGACCCGTCATAACTCGCGTTGGTGACCGTGAACTGGGACTGGACCAAAAGCATCATGAGCAGGGAAGCGGGCATGAACGGGCTCCATCAATGGATTGGTGAAAGGCCTTCCGCGCGCCGGTAACCGTTCCGGGCGGCAATGGCGAACGATGCGATGAACAAGTAAGCGAGAAGCGGGACGACGAAGGCCGCGCTCAGGCCGAAGCCGTCGGCGATTGTACCGACCGCGATCGGCAGCAGCGCGCCGCCGAAAATGGCGAGACAGAGCAGCCCCGACGTAGAGCTTTGCGACACGCCAGACCGCTCGAGGGTCAACGTGAAGATCGTTGGAAACATGATCGAGTTGAAAAGGCCGATGGCGAGCGCCGCATAACCTCCGACCGGACCCTCTCCGAGCAGCACGACAACGCACAGGAACCCGGCGATCAATCCGCATGCGGTGAGCAAGCGTGCCGCCGGAAGACGCATAAGCAGGATCGTGCCGACAATCCGGCCGCAAAGCGCGCCGCCCCAGTAGAAGTTGGCGAGAAGGCCGCCCGCGCTTTCGAACGATAATCCAAGCACATCCGGCTGATTAAGGAAGTTGATCATGATGCTGCCGACCGAAACTTCGGCGCCCACGTAAAGGCCTATCGCAGCCGCTCCGAAGATGGCCCAGCGCGAGCGGAGTCCTTCGAACATGCCCGAAGGAACAGGCGGTCGTGCGGACGCTGCACGATGCAGAAAGCGCCTTAGGATCAGGAAGGAAATTAACAGCAGGCCAAGCAGTGCCGCCATCATTAAAAAGGCGTGATCGACGGCCCCGAGTACCTCGCTGCGACTCTGCGCATCGAGCGGACCGACTGCATTGCCGCGAAGCGCCGGATCGCCGAGCATCACCAGCGATCCGAAATGCACGCCGATGACGACGCCGAGTGAGTTGAATGCCTGGGCGAAATTGAGCCTGAAGTGGCTTTTGTCGGGCGATCCGAGGTCCGCGGCGAGCGGATTGGCGGCGACCTGCAGCGCTGTGAAGCCCCCCGCGAGTACGAACAGGGCGGCGAGAATCGGAGCAAACGCCACGAAGTCCGTGCTGAATACGACCAGCAGGCATCCGAGCGTCATCAGCGCGAGGGAGCCGAGGATCATGTCGACCGGCCCGATGCGGCTGGTCAGCCACGCCGCGGGCAAGGACAGTAAACCGTAAGCGAGGAAGAAAACGATCTGGGTGAGCAGCGCTTCGGTATAGTTGAGACTGAACGCAGCCCGCAGGGCAACGATCAACGGGTCGTTGTTCGAAGTGATGAAACCCCATGCGAAGAACAATGTCGTGACGGCCGCGAAGGCCCATCCAAGGCGTCGTCGCTCAAACGCGTGAGCGATCACCGGCGACCTTTTCGCGCTCCCCAGCGCAACGTCGCGACCGAACCCTTGGGCAGGCTTAGGTCATAGCGCTCCCCGTCGAGCCCGATAGAAACCGGCCCGTCTCCGTCTTTGCGGTACAGGATCGCTACGCGGCTTCCGTCACGGTTGACGAAGGATGCAGCTTCGACGCCGCTACTTGGGGTCGTGGCTGTCCGGAACGCACCGGGCCGGACGAAGCGGCTCGCGTGGCCAAGCACGTAATATTCGACTTCGCGGGTGATGGCGTTGGTCGCTGGATCGATCGTCACGACGCCGCGGCAATCGCCGCAGCCCCCCTTGTGCGGACCATGCTTCGGATCGAGCGCAAGGTTCCAAAACAAGGCACCTCGCGACCAATTGTTGGCAGCGCCGATGATGAGCTTGCTTGTCAGCCAACCGAGTGTTTCGCCGAACTTCGGCGCCCACTCGCCGCCAGAGCATTCGGTGAACCAGACGTCCTTGTCGGGAAAGGCATCGTGGACCTGAGACTGGGCGGGGACATCGCCTTCGTAGCAATGCCAGGCTACGCCCGAGACATATTTGCGCGCTTCAGGGTCCGAGAGGACCGTCCACGGCATCTCGGGATTATCCCAATTGTGGTCGTAATCGAGGATCTGCGTCTTTAGGCCGCGCGACCGAAACGTCGGCCCGATGTGGCGGCCGATGATGATGGCGCGATCGGTCGAATTGACGCGCATGCCGGGGTAATCGGCGGGTTCGAAGTCGGGCTCGTTCTGGATGGTAAGCATCGAGACCGGCACGCCCTCGCGGCCGAATTCTTCGACGGTGCGCGCAAGATAATTGGCGAAGGCGGGATAATATTCCGGACGAAGCTGGCCTTTGATCAAGCTGTTGCTGGTCTTCATCCACGCCGGTGCGCTCCACGGGCTGATCATAACCATCAACTCGGGATTGATCGCCAGCGCCTCACGGGTCCGTGGCAGGACGAAACGGCGCGCGTAATCGATCGTGAAGTGCCTGAGTTGCGGGTCCGGCGCGTCCCCCGGCGTGTCGTCGTAGCTGTAATGCTCGGGCGAAAAGTCCGACGCGCCGACAGTCAGCCGCGTGAATGACAGGCCGAGCTGGTCCGCACCGCGACCGAACAATTCGGACATCAGAGCCGCACGCTTGTCCTCAGACAGGCCGCTCAGCAGCTGCGCCGAAGCATCGGTGATCGCTGCGCCGAAGCCCTGCATTTTCTGGAAGCGCTTGCCGGTGTCGATCGTCACGACTTCGTCGCCGCGCACAGGACCGACAGCGACAGGCGCGGGAAGCGGCGCGAGCTTCTGCGATTGGTCCGCCGTTGTCAGCCAAAGCCCCGGCGCGACTTCAGTTTGGGGCACAGTCGCGCATGCCGCCAGTGAGACGCTCAGCAAGGCGGCCGCCAAAGGCTTCAAGCGACCGCCTCCGCAGGGCAGAATTTGGCGACATAGTCGGAATGCGACGGCATCACATCGACGCAGCGATCAATCGTGGAGGCGATGTTGCCAAGGAATTGCTCGATCTGCGCGTCGCTCTTGATAGCGACTAGCGGGTCATAGGATCGCGGGATAATCCCCTGCCCCAGGAAAACCTGGATCCAGCTCTCTTCGCCGAACAGCTCGTCATCTTCGCGGAAAACGCGGCCGTTCGCGCGCCACAAATCGATCTTTCGCTGCAAGGTCGCGGGCAATTCCATGGCGCGGCAGTATCGCCACATCTCCGAATCGTCTCGTTCAGTCGCGCAATAATGCAGCACAATGAAGTCGCGGATTCGCTCCCATTCGAAGTCTGTCTGGCGGTTAAATTCGTCCACCGTCGCGGGATCGGCGCGTGACCCGTTCGGGAAAAGTCGAACCAGCCGGATCGCGGCCGATTGGACGAGGTGAAGGCTGGTCGACTCGAGCGGCTCGAGGAAACCGGCGGCAAGACCGAGCGCCACGCAATTCCGGTTCCAGATCTTGCGCCGCTTGCCCGGCGTGAATCGAAGCCGGTTGGGATTGGCGAGCTGCTCGCCGTCAAGGTTGGCGAGAAGCTGCGCCTCGGCGGATTCGTCGTCGATGTAACGGCTGGAATAAACGAGACCGTTGCCCGTTCGGTGCTGCAGCCCAATTCGCCACTGCCACCCGGCCTCGCGAGCCGTCGCCCGAGTCATCGGGATAAGAGGATCGGTCCGCGCGCAGGGCACCGCCATGGCGCGGTCGCAAGGTAGCCAATGGCTCCAGTCTTCGTATCCCGTCTTCAGCGTTTGCTCGATCAGCAGGGCGCGAAAGCCGGAGCAGTCGATAAAGAAGTCCGCCTCGACCGTGCGGCCATCGTCCAGCATGACCGACGCGATGTCGCCGTCGTCTTGAACCCCGACGTCAACAATCTTGCCCTCGGTCCTACGGACGCCGTGCTGTTCAGCAAGGCCGCGCAGGTACCGGGCATAGAGCGATGCATCGAAATGATAGGCAAACGCGATGTGGCCGATCGGAGAATCCTCCATGTCGGCCCGCGGATGCATGAACTTGTTGGCGAGCGCCGCCTTCGTGTTGATCGAAAAATTGCTGAAGTCGCCGCCCCGGCCCCGTTGATGGGCCCGCAGCCAGTAATGATGGCACTTCAGCCATTCCCAGTCCTGGCCAATGACCCCGAAGCCATGGACGTAGCGGCTGCCCTTCTTCACCCAATCGACGAACTCGATTCCGAGTTTGAACGTCGCTTGGGTGCGCTCCATGAACTCCTTCTCGTCGAGCGCGATGAGTTCATTGTATTTCTTGATCGCGGGGATGGTTGCTTCACCGACCCCGACTGTCCCGATCTGCTCGCTCTCGATCAGCTCGACATCGTAGAGGCCCTGGAACAGCTTTCCGAAGAGCGCCGCGGTCATCCAACCCGCGGAACCGCCACCGACGATCAGGATCTTGCGCATCGACTAGAGGCTAACGGGTTTCCGCTGGGCAAACCACCATTGGCACATCGGGCAACACGCCAAGGCGCGAGGGCGTCCGGAGCGACAGGCCGTAACCACGGTTGAACTGAACTCCCCCCTGCTGCGGCAGACAGTCGCCGGCCGGCCAATCGAACGAGAGCCTGCCGGTAAAGTCATAGGGTCCGGCAACCAGCATGTCGGCTAAGCCCAGGCCCTCGGTGCCCGGCAGCCAGGCGGCGACGAACGCGTCCGAACGGTTGATCAGATTGTTCACCGGAAGCGGACGGCCCGAATAAAACACTGTCACGACCGGCACGCCCTTGCCGCTGACCCGGTCGAGGGTCCTCATGTCATCGGGATAGCGCGCGGTGTGGCGGAGTGTCGCCGGGAAGAGCACGTCCCCCTTCATCTCCGCATAAGGCGCTTCAGCCGCGACGTTGACCACCGCGGCATAGCGGCGGACGTCCACCCCTCGCCCATCCACATCATAGTCGACGCGGCTGGCGCCAAGCGTCTTGCGCAGCGCAGCGAGCAGCGTGTCGGCATTCGGATAGTCGGAGGTCTTCGTGTTGTCGCCCTGCCAGGTCAGCGACCAGCCGCCGGACTGCATCGGCAAGCTGTCGGCACCCTTGCCGACGACGAGGATGCGAGCGTCGCGGCGAAGCGGGAGCGCACCGCCCTCATTCTTCAACAGGACGAGCGACTTGCGCACCGCTTCGCGGGACAGTTCGCGGATCGCCGGCGAATGCATCACGGACGGATCCGGTCGAGACCCGGTCGCGGGCGACGCGTTGAACAGACCTGAGCGCATTTTCACGCGGATGATGCGGGTAACGGCATCGTCGATCCGAGCCATCGGGATGCGACCTTCGCGCACGTCGGCGATCGTCGCCGGGATGAACTGCTTCCAGTCATCCGGCACCATGATCAGGTCGATGCCGGCGTTGATCGCCTGCGGGCAGTGCCATTTGGTGCAGCCCGGCACCTGCTCGATACCGTTCCAGTCGCTGACGACCAATCCGTCGAAACCCAGCTTCTGCTTCAACACACCAGTAATCAGGTGCGCATTGGCATGCATCTTGCCCCATGCCCGGCCTGATCCCGTGTCGGTGAAGCTCGAATAGCTGACCATCACCGTCTGAACGTCAGCCCGCAGCGCGCCATAGTATCCAGCGCCGTGCGTGCGGGCGAGATTAGCCTCGGTGGTCTGGGTGACACCTTGGTCGACGCCATGCCAAGTCCCGCCATCACCGAGCCAATGCTTGGCTGTCGCAAGCACCGAGGTGGAGCTGCCGAGCTGGCCCTGAAGCCCGCGCGTCATCGCCTCGCCATAAGCCCGAACGATGGTCGGGTCGGAGCTGTAGCTCTCGTAAGTGCGGCCCCAGCGCTGGTTCTGAACCACCGCGAGCGTCGGTGCGAAAGCCCAGGTGATACCGGTCGCGCGCACCTGCTCGGCAGTTGCCCGCCCGATACGCGTCATCAACACAGGATCGTTCGCAGCGCCGAGCCCGATATTATGCGGGAAGAGCGTTGCTCCGTAGATATTGTTGTGACCGTGCACCGCGTCGGTACCCCAGATCACAGGGATCTTAACCGGCATGTCGGTAGACATGGACGCCCGGTAATATTGGTCCGACAGCTTCAACCAGTCGTCGACGATGGCGTGCATGTTCATGCCCGGCCAGGCGCCGCCGCCGTTCAGCACAGATCCAAGGTAATGACGGCGCACGTCGTCGGGCGTGACCGAGCGAATGTCGGGCTGCGTCATTTGCCCGATCTTCTGTTCCAGCGTCATGCCCGCGACGATCGCCCGGATGCGCCCTTCCATCGCCGCTTCACCGACTGCCGGGCGCGGTGCGACTGCCGTCGGCCAGGGCGCCGGCACTGCCTGGCAGCTCGCAAGTGCCGCCGACGCAAGGCAAAGTAGGAACAGGGGCCGGCGCCGCCGGACCTCAGACGCTTTGAGCATGGCCGATCCTAAAACTTGTAGCTGACGCCGAACAAATACTGACGTCCGTACTTTTCGTAAGTCTCGATGAACCTGCCGCCGCCGGCCGTGGTCGGACCGCCATCGTCGAGGCCGATGCGCGTCCGGTACGGCGAGTTGGTCAGATTGTAGACCTGCAGAAGCACGCCCAGGCCCTTCATCGAACTGGTGTCCGGGAAGGTGTAGCCCACCTGCGCATCGACCTGCCGATCCGCGAGGATTTCGGTGAAGCCGCGATTGGTGAACAGCTGCACCACCTCACCCTTGAACGGTGAGCGATAGCGGTAGCTGACGCGCGCTTGGAACCCGTACTTCTCGAAATAGCCAGTCAGGTTGGCGACAGTGCCGGAGAGTCCCGGAATACGGATGTCCTCGCCGGAATTGTCGGTCGGATTGAGGTTCGATTTCGTCTTCGAATAGCTGCCTATTACGCCGAAGCCGTCGAGATACTTGGTCAATCGGCCAAGCTCCAGAGCGCCGCTCAACTCGAAGCCCTTGATACTTCCGCCCGGCCCATTGTCCGGCATCGAAATCGTACCGATCGGACTGATGACGACACCCGGTTGCGCGGTGAGAATGGTGTCCACAGTCGAGGGCAACGGGAAGCTGCTGAAATCGAACGGTCCGACGCGGGTATAGATGTAATTGTCGAGCTTTTTGTAAAAGCCCGCGATCGCGATGTAACTCGCCGGCCCGATGTACCATTCGTAGCTGACGTCGAGCGCCTTAGCCCGCCATGGCTGCAGGTTCGGGTTACCGCCGTTGGCTGACCAGGGGTGCACTTCCTGCCCCGGAATACAGGGCGGGCTGCCGCCGCAAACGCCGCTATTGAAGCTCGGCGTCAGATTGGCACGCATCTCGTCCATACGCGGACGGGCGAGAACCTTCGCCGCAGCGAAGCGCAAGCGGTGGCCGCCGCCGAAATCGTAATAAGCGTTCAGGCTGGGCAGGACATCCCAGTAGCTGTCGCCCTCCGTCACTTCCGTGATGATCGGCGGGTTGGCAGTGAAGTTGATCCGCGAGCCCGTGCTGCTCTGCTTCTGGCGGACGCCCTGGATGCCGATATTGCCGTGGAGATTGCCGAAAGCGAATTGTGCCCGCGCCTTCAGCGTCAGGACGTCCTCACGTATTTTCCACGCCTTGTCGAAATGCGCGGCATCTTCGGTCTCGGTGAAGTCGTAATATTCATTCATGATCCCCGGCACGTCGAGGCTGAGGATATTTCCGAAGCCCGCAAAACCGAGGCTCGTGGAATCGACGATGAAGCGATCGTCGACCAAAGTCTGAAGGCGATCGTTCTTGAGCTTCATGTCGAGCTCATCGACGCGCTTGCGCTTGTCGCGCCGGGTGAAGTTTGCGCCAACGTCGATCTGTTCGAGGAAGTCCAGTCCTGTCGGCTTGTAGCGAAGCCCTTCGTCCGCAGAGTAAATTTGCTCTTTGACGTGCGGTGACTTGGTCAGACCGTCGTGGCCCCAGTCGCCCCAGCCGGTACGCTCGCCCAATGAGACCTGGTTGGCGTCCGCGTAGTTCAGCTCGTTGCTGTAATGCGGGAAACCGTCCCCGCCGATGTCCCAGCCGATGGAATCGTTGGCGCGGAAGGCGTCGGAGTTCTGGTTCGCTGCCGTCGTGCAGCAGCCATAGCCGGCATAGGTTTCGGTTACGCTCTCGCGCCGCTTGTTGCTGGAGTAGCTGAGATCCGACAGCAGCGAGAGGTCATCGGTGAACTTATATTCGTTGTTGAGACCAGCCGAGAACAGCCAGTCGTCGCGCTTGTTATAGTCGTTGCGGATGTTCGGGAATGCGCCGTTCGCGGTACCGGTCACCGCAAGCTCGGTTCCGTCGCGGTCTTCCGTCGTGACGTCGGTGAAAGTCTGATAGCCGGTCCAGACGTTCGAGAACCACTGCACGCCGCGCATCGTCTCGCGCTGCTTGAAGCGCGAATAATAGAGGTCGAGGATCGTGTGGACGCGGTCGCTCGGCTCCCACTCCAGGATGCCGATGCCGGCGAGGCGCTTGTTCGTGCGCGAGTATGCGAAGAGCTCCTGTCCGGTCAGGAATGTCGCATCCTGGGCGTCGGCCGGGGTGATGAGCTGCTCTTGCCCGCAGCAGAACGTCTCGTAGCCATAAGCCTTCGAGTGCCGATTGCTCGATGGGGAATTGAGGTAGGCCACGCCCACCGCGATGCCGAGGTCGGGCGTCAGCTTGTCGATGTAGCTTGCCGATGCACGGCCGCCCCAGTTCTTTACGTCCTTGTTGAGCCGGCCGCCCTCGTTGACCTCGCCGCGTACGTTCACGGCGATCGTGCGCTCCTTGAACGTCAGCGGACGCACGGTACGAAGGTCGGCGGTGCCCGACAGGCCGAAGCCTGAAATGTTCGCATCGGGCGTCTTGTAGATGACGACGCTCGACAAAAGCTCCGACGGATACTGGTCGAACTCGACGGCGCGGTTATCGCCGGAGCTTGCCTGCTGGCGCCCGTTGAGGAGCGTTGTGGTGAAATCGGGAGCGAGGCCGCGAATGGAGATGACCTGCGCGCGGCCGTTGACGCGCTGAGCCGCCAGACCCGGGAGACGGGCGATGGACTCAGCGATGGAGATATCGGGAAGCTTGCCGATTTCCTCTGCCGACACCGCTTCGACGATGCCCTGTTCGTTACGCTTCGTATTGACCGAGGTCTGGATGCTGCGCCGAATGCCAGTGACGATAATATCGCCGTTGGCGTCCGTCGTCGTGTCCTGCTGATCCGTCGGTTCCGGATTGCCAGGGGTGGGCGCCGTGTCAGTCCGTTGCGGGTCTGCTGGAACGGTCTGCGCAACGACGGCGGACGGCATTGCGAGCAAGATCGACGTGCCGGCCAAAAGCAAAGCGCGGCGCGACCGCAAGGTCGTTTGAAGCAAGTTTCTTCTCCCCTGTTCGACCCCAACGCAGTGCACGCAAGGCCGGCGCCGCCATTCTCCCGATGGAAGCGCTTCCATTTGCTGGTGCAAAGGAAAGATCAAGTCAAGCGTTCAGGCTGGTTTGGGAGGTGCCGTGGACTCGCGGATGATCAACTGATGCGGCAAAGTCTCACTTCTCACCCCCTCGCTGCCGTTCGGAGCAAGCATTTGCACCGCACGTTCCGTGAAATCCTTGATCGGCTGGAGGATCGTGGTCAGCGGCGGCCACATGACTTCCGACATGGGCGTGCCGTCGAAGCCCGTCACCGAAATGTCCCCGGGAATATCGATGCCGGCGCGGTGCAGAGACAGCATCGCACCCGCTGCCATGTCGTCGTTGGCGCACGCAAGCGCCGTCACCTTCACGCCATCGCGCAGCAGGCGTTCCGCCGCTTCCGCTCCCGACCTGAACGTGAAATCGGCAGTCTCCAACCACGGTTCCTGATCAATCCCGCCAGCCCGAAGGGCGTCGCGGAAGCCCTCCAGACGAAGCGCTGCCGACTGGTGGTCGGGAGGTCCGTTCACGAACCCAAAGCGGCGATGCCCGAGCGAAACAAGATAGTCGCCGATCGCCCGCCCGGCCGCACGCTCATCGATACCCACGGCGCGGACGCGCCTGCTTGCATCAGGTCCTGCGGATACGGCGACGAGCGGAACGCCGGTGTCGCTTGCGGCGGCGATCAGCTTGAGATCGTCCGATAAGGGCGGCGAGACGATCACGCCGATGGGGCTGTCGCGGCGAATGATCGATTCAAGCAGTCCTGCCCGATCATCGCTCGAGGGGTCGATGGCACGCGTGACGAGCTCCAGGCCGAGCGAATGGCAAGCGCGCAAAGCGCCAAGCTCCAGGCCCGCGTCGTAATAGCTGTTCGGCTCCGTCTCCGGACTGTGCGCGTGGACCAGCATGATCTGGCGCCCCGCTCCGCTTGCGAGCGCACGAGCCTGCGTGTTGACCGAATAACCAAGCGCTTCGACCGCGCGGCGCACCTTCTCTCGTGTTTCAGGCCGGACATTCTGCTCATTGTTGAGAACGCGCGACACGGTTACTCGGGCGACGCCGGCAGCCTCCGCCACGTCATCGATAGTGGATCTGCGCATTACTCCTCGCGGTAGGGCACGAAATCGCCGAGGATGCAGACCGGCCCCGGGATCCCGCCGCTGAGTTCCACTGAGCGAACATGGTCGCCGCGGCAAATCTCCGAGCCGTGCCGTTCCACGATCAAAGTGCTCATTGCGCGGATGTTCTTGCAGGCCTTGCCGGTGTCGTTGATCCATAGCGTCTTGCCGCTGCGAACCCCCAACGTACCGTCGGGCATGACCGCCAAGTCTTCGCTGGCCGATACCGGCACGCAGCTTTGCGCCGGTCCGATGCGCTTTGCGGCAAGCTCCAGCCCGAGGGGTGCCGGATCAGTCCGAACCGCATTCGTGCAACCGCCGATCAACAACATCGCAATCATCAGGCGAACTTGTTTCTGCATGACCTATCCCCCGACAGTTTCCACAGGACCATAGCCGACTTAGCGGCCAGTCGTCACCGATGGTGTGAGGTCCATCGACGCGGCGAGCGCGCGAAGGCGCTTGCGCACGGGTTCGGCGATCAGCGCAGCCTGCGACCTGGCTACGTCCAGCACGAGGTTCGATCCGCTGACGAACAAATCCGACGCCTCCAACGCCGCCGCGACACCGCCGCATAGCCGCTGCCCAAGCCTCATTGCCAAACCCCATTGCTGGGCCCGCCGCAGCTGGGACGCGGAGCATAAGCGCGCGATGGCAGGATCGGGCAAAAGGTCGCGACCGAAGGTCGATGACAGGGCCTGCGCCATCATCACGCGTTCGGCCGCGTTGACGGCCACCCAATTGCCGTGGAGTGCCATCTCGACTCCCCGGTCCGCGCGAAAGGCTGGGTTCGCCTGCCACGCGAAATCGGCGAGCAAGCAAGCTGCTAGGCGAATGCGCGCCGCCGATGCCTTGTCGTCGAAGATTGCTCCGATCCAATTGTCGAGCAAATCGCCGTGCTCGCCGAACGCGCTTTGGCCGTCGCCGAGGCAGCGAACTTCTTCAATCAGCGGGTCTTGCTGTCGAACGCGTGGTTTGAGGCTAGTGAACAGCAGGCCCTCACGGATGCCCGACGTGGACACGACCAACCTGCTCGGGTCGAGCATTTCGATGATGCAATTGAGTAGGCTTGCGGCGACGGGTGCCGCAGCAAGGCGGACTTCCGACACCTCCGTCAGCCACTCGGGCTTGGGGTCGGACGCAATCTTCTGAAGCTGCTTCAGCCGGTCGGGCCGCATTTCATATTGGTGAATAATGGGCAGCGGATAGCCCGTGGCGAACATGTCAATGCGCGCCAGCGCGCGCCATGATCCGCCGACCATGTAGAAGGGTCGCCCCTTCGCGCGCTTGCGCAGGCCGCTCCCTTTCAGCCGCTTTTCAAGAATCTTCATTGCGTCCCGCTGGCCCGGCGATCCGGGCGTGATCTGCAGAACACCGAGCGGAAGTGAGAGACCGTCGCCGACCTTGCCGTCGGTAAGATTGACCAACTCAAGGCTGCCCCCGCCAAGGTCGCCCGCGATTCCATCGGCGTTCGGGATCGCGGAAAGGACCCCCTCGCCCGCTAGAGTCGCTTCTTCGACGCCGCTCAGCACCTCGCAGCGAAAGCCGAGTGCTTCGACCGACTCAACGAAGTCGCGGCCATTGTCCGCGTCGCGCACCGCCGCCGTCGCGACTACCCGAGTCCGCTTCACCTTCATGTGATCGAGCAGCAGCCGGAAGCGCGCCAGCGATGCCAGCGCATTGCCCATCTGCTCGGCGCCAAGACGTCCGGTCTCCGCAAGCCCTGTGCCGAGACCTGCCATAACCTTTTCATTGAACACAGGCCCCGGCATGCGCTCGGCGCCTTCGTAGACGACAAGGCGAACCGAGTTCGACCCGATGTCGATGATTGCGGTCGGCTTGCCGTTCAGCACTTCGAGCCTGAACTAATGCCCACGCTTGAACCGGAGTTTCGGCACCTTCCGACCCTTCTTGCGCGCCTCGCCACGACCGGACAGCGACGGATTGGCCATGAAATATTGGTGCAGGTTGAAGCCGTCTTCATCATCCTGCGGATGGATACGCTCGTACCAGCCGTCCGGGTGCAGCACCCAGCTTTGCTCGTCGTCGAGCAAATTGGCCACCATGACCTGATCAAGGAGTTGGGCGTGCACGGTCGGATTTTCTATCGGCAACATATATTCGACACGGCGGTCGAAGTTCCGCGGCATCCAGTCGGCCGAACTGATGTAGACCTTTGCGGACGGGTGCGGGAGCGGATGGCCGTTGGCGAATGCCCAATAGCGCCCGTGCTCCAGGAAGCGTCCGACGATCGACTTCACCGAAATGTTTTCCGAGAGGCCCGGGACGCTCGGCCTCAAGCAGCAGACGCCGCGGATGACGAGTTCGATCGGGACGCCGGCCCCGCTGGCTTCGTAGAGCTTATCGATAATGATCGGGTCGACCAGCGCATTCATCTTCGCCCAGACGCCGGACGGCTTTCCCGCCTTGGCGGCCTCAATCTCAACATCGACCAGGCGCATCAATTCGTCGCGTAGGCTCAGCGGAGAAATGATCATCCGCCGCAGATTCTTCGGCTCAAGATAGCCGGTGATGTAGTTGAAGATCTTCGCCGCATCGCGGCCAAGCCTGGCATCTGCGGTGAAGTAGCTGACGTCCGTATAGATGCGCGCGGTGACCGGGTGATAATTTCCGGTGCCGAAGTGACAGTAGGTCCGGTACCCCTTCCCTTCGCGCCGGATGACCATCGATATCTTCGCGTGCGTCTTCCATTCGACGAATCCGTAGACGACCTGAACCCCGGCGCGCTCGAGAGCGCTTGCCCAGAGCAAATTCTGCTCCTCGTCGAAGCGGGCCTTGAGTTCGACGACGGCGGTCACCGACTTGCCGGCTTCGGCCGCGTCGATCA
>Ga0307411_10000082_pt1 | contig 29336 bp, 55 predicted proteins | sample DK1Ometagenome_2_FD_203712 | JGI IMG/M metagenome (GOLD analysis project Ga0307411, IMG submission 203712) | Maize rhizosphere microbial communities from greenhouse at UC Davis, California, United States - DK15-O-1 | ecosystem: Host-associated > Plants > Roots > Rhizosphere > Soil | place: USA...
GATACCCCAGCCGGCGGTGATACCAACCAGCAACGACAGACCGTTACGGGTGTGCCTGTTGACCATGTCCATGACGCACAGGACGCCCACAACAGCCCACAGGGCGGACCAAATGCCGAGCGCGGCACCGTTGGCCGTGATAACCGCCTGCGCCCCTGACAGCGCATCCTCCCGGATCGTGGCGTAATAGATGGACTGACGTAACGCATACATGGCGCCCATCGAAAGAACAATGTTCCGTCCGATGGCGACACGTCTTCGAGCGCCTATATCACGCATCTCTTGTGCCCTCTCGGGGGTATTGTGTATTTCACCCATGCGGGCGATGCCTCCTAGATAGGCGTTGATACGTGCGGGTAGTGCGGCGCTGAGGCTGCAATCCTCAGCGCCGCACGACTATCGAAGAGTTAGATCGGCCACGACAGGTCAACGTAGATCCACCCGTTGAGCGGCCACACGATAGAGCCCGTGTCGAGTTTCGCCCAGAGCGACTGATCGTTCTTGACCGTGATTGACGGGTGCGCGATGATCGTCGGGTTGCCGGAACCGTCAAGGCCTGATGTCAGGTTCACCACAGCGTCTGCGGGCTGCCCACTCGGCGGGACCATCGAGGTCGGCAGGAATGTCGTCATCACCCGCAGCCAGGACCCGGTCAGCGTCGGACCCGTACCGCCCGTGGATCGCGTGATCCTGCCCGTCAACTGCGCCCGTGAACCCGTCGTGCCCGTGACCTTCGTCAGGCTGCCCGTAAACGAGTAACCAGACTCCGGAGTGAAACTGATGTTCTCAGTCGGGGTAATCCACGCCGTGCCGTTATACGTGTACAGCGGACGGCCAGCAAGGTCACGCCGCTGCACCGTCAAACCGTTATAAGTGGACAGGGACTCCATCTCATACTGCGAGTACACCGGCAAAGGCGCACCAGCCGCAGCGAACCGGGCCGGATTCACCAACACAATCGGCGAACCCCCACCAGCCGCCGGGACCGTGATATCAGCGACCAGGAAAGCGCGGGCCGGAAGATCAGGCGCACCCGAACCCGGAGTGCCTGCCTGATACACAACCTCGGCAGACACCGCGCCCGAACCATCGCCCGACGTCGAATCATTGACCTGGATCCAGACCCGGTCCTGACGCTGTATCGCCGAATCAGCCGGCGTCATAGAGCCGGTCACGTTCGCGTCCGTCGCCCAGCCATACATGCCCTGGTGTGTTGCCGCGCCCGGGTCGATCATCGCCGAACAAGGCTTCAACGTCCATGTGGTAGACGTCGCAGTGAACACGTCCGGGGCCGTATCAACACGGAACCCCGAACGCCCGCCAAGAGGACGGTTAGACCCGCCACCATACAGCGCCGCGTGACCCTGCCGCCAACGCTGCGCCGAAAGCTCAACACCAGAAGGGGCTATAAAAATAATCGTCATTTCAACTCCAGCTAGGCTTAGTGGTTACGGACAGCGAGGCCGTTGAGGAATAGTTCTGAGCCGAGAACGAAATGTCGTTATCGCCGGGGTCGAGACTGAACCAGCCGCGGGACGTGACGTAACCGGACCTTGCAGACTGGCCCTGCGCGAGAACTTCACGCCGGTCCATGTCCACAGTCACGAACTCGCCCGCGCCCAACTCCAGCGCCGTAGCAAACGACACCGCCTGCCGCTTACCGATATGCGTCACAGTCCAACCACCCGCAGGAATCGGACCATCAATCCGCAACCACACCGGCGCCTGCGTGTTGCCCGGATTATTGATCGTCACCACACCAGTCCCCGACACATCCGTGAACATGATCGGAAACGTGAATGGGAACGCCAGACCGCCCTCACTGAATGGCAGCCGGGTCGAGGCTGTGATGAGGTCGCCGAACTTACGGGGGTCCTTGGCGACTATCTGGATACTGAACTTTGCGGTCAGTGCGTCTATCCACGTAATCAGGACTTCATCTTGCCGGCGCGCATCACAATGCCGAACCCTGCCGGACTCGGACACCATGAGTGTGAACTCATTCAGCGACACGGCCGCGGACAGGTCATCAATAGCTAGGGACAGGGCCTCCGCAGTTGGCGCGTCTATCGTCCCCTCCAGCGTCATCACGCGGGCCTGATAGAAGCCCTCGGATGAGGTTGCGCCATGGCCTCGCGCACGCTGCGTCAGCGCCGCCGTGGAGCCCGGAGAGCCCCAGCCGGAGAAGTTCTCAAGGATCCAGAAGACCCCATTGGCATCCACTGTATTTAGGAGCAGATCGCCGATTGCAACGAGTGATCCATCGAAGACCCCCGCCGTGCCACTCCCCGGAAAGAGCAGCGCGGACGGGTATGTAATCGGGCTTGGGTAAGGCACGTTTTCTCCTTACGCTGACAAGGCGGACTGCCGGCGGCTGACGGCGTGCGCCGTGGCTATCGGGTCGTCCGTCTCGTAGATGTTGTATGTCTGACCGAAGCCGCCCGTGGTCCTGTAGTCTCCGGCCGCGGTTGCCGCGCCGTAGGTTGGCGCGGCGGGCACGGTGACTAGGCCGCCCATTTTGGCGTCAATCTTGCTCTCCATATCATCGACACCCAAGAGCAGGCCCTCGCCGATATTCACACCCAGCCCGCGGAACACGCGGGACGGGGAGTGAATGCCGAGCGCTACCTTGAACGGCTCAACAATCCAGCCGGGCAGCAATCCGAGGAAGAAGTTGCCGATTGTCCCGGCCAGCGACTTGATGCCGTCGAATAGCCCTTGGACGATATTCTTACCTGCGTCAAACAACCATTGGCCTGCACCGGAAAGCACGCCCATGATAGTGCCGGGGATCGACTCGAAGAACTTGCCGATCCCGCCAACAAAGTCTGAGATGCCCCGCGTGACGTTGTTCCACGTATCAGAGAAGAACTTGCCGATGTTATTAAGCGCCCCGCCGATAAACCCGAGCACCATGCCGATGCCGGCACTGATGACTGACCAGACAATCCCAATGGCGCCGCCGACGACGGAGACAATCGTGTTCCAGATCCCGCCGAAGATGTTGCCGATACCCTCCCAGACCTGCGACCAGTTCCCGGAGATGACGCCGGTAACCACCTGAATGATCCCCATGACGATCTGCATCACGGACCCGATCACGTCGGCGATCACGCCGAATACGGTTACGACTACGGGCATGAGCGCCTGAATGATTGGCATAAGGAGCCCGGCGATCATGCTGATCAGCGGGCCGATAGCCTGGAGCACGGCGCCGAAGATGGTCACAACCATTGGTAGGACCGTCGAAACCAGTTGCATGAAGATAGGCGCGAGCTGACTAATCAGTGTCGCCGCCAGCGCGACTACCTGCGTGATGATCGGAACAATGACCGGCAGGAGTTGAGCGAATGTCTGGCCGAGCATTGACACGAGCTGCACAATCACCGGGAGCGCCGTGGCGAGCACCTGCTGGAACACCGAAACGAACACGGCTTGCAACTGAACAAACACTGGCAGGATCGCCGTCAACGCCTGCCCGAGCGACTGACCAACCACGGCCGCAAGCTGAACAAAGACGTCGAGCAGTTGCGGGAGCATCGGCGCGATGGCCTGAAAAATGGTTCCCATTGGCGACATCGCACCAATGAGTGACATGAACTGCGGAATCAGCGGCGCCAGTATCGGGCCAAGGGTGCCGAATATCTGCCCAATCGCCGGGCCGATCTGATCGAACAGTGCGCGAGCTTTGAGCCCTAGACCTTCAAGGAATCCCGCGAAGCCCGACGATGTTACATCATCCCCGCCCGCAGCGAACGCGGCGAAGAATGCCCGCACGCCGCCCGTCACTTCCCGCAGCCCGAGCCCTACCCGCTCCATAAACCCAGCGAACCCCGAAGATGTGATTTCACCGTCGCCTGCCTGGTAGGCGGCGAACATCGCACGAACCCCGCCGATAACCTCACGCGCCCCGACACCGATACGCTCCATGACGCCGACAAATCCATCCGAGGTCACATCGCCTTCGGTAAACGCCGCCTTGAGCGCTAAGACTCCATCGCGGGCGGTAAACAGGAAGTCAACGGCGGCTGAATCCTCTTCCCAGCCAAAAGCCGCAGTGAGCGCCCCGGTAAAGTCACCCTTCACGATCAGGTCATAGAGCCCGGTCGCAGCGTTCCCAACAAAGTCGAACGCCTTGCCGAGCCCGTTTGAGAGCAGGTTGATAGCACCAGTGATCGCCGGCTTCATAGCGTCAAGCGCGCCCATGAGGCCCGAGTTAATCGTCGCCTGAAGACCGCCGATGGCACCCTCGAAGGTGGTTACGGACTTGCCAGCCTCCACCGCAATAGGATCCATACCCAGCTTCAGGAGGGACGCCTGGAACTCGTCAGAGGTGATCTGACCTTTCTCCATGGCCTCTTTGAAGTTGCCCGTATAGGCGCCAGCATCTTCCAGTGCACTCTTCAGCGGGCCAGCAGCGCCGGGAATCGCGTCCGCAAGCATGTTCCAGTCTTCAGTCATCAGCTTGCCCGCGCCGGCTGACTGGGTCAGGGTCCGAGAGACTGACTTGAAGGTTTCCGCGTTGCCGCCAGCAACCGCGTTGAGGTTACCCGCCGCCTCGGTTAGCTCCGTGTACCCGGAGACGCCGTTGGACGCGAGCTGCGCCATAGTCGCCTGAATGGTGGGCAAGTCGTACACGGTCTGATCCGCGTAAGCTTTGGCCGCTGCGGTCGCCGCCTCGATTCCAGAGGTGTCGATCCCGGCGAAGTTCATCGTGCTCTTGAACTTGTCCGTAGCGTCCGACGCTGCGGCGGCCTCGGCGATGAACCCGCCAAGGCCAACCGCCGCCACCGCTGCGATAGCCGGACCAACGAGGCCCTTCATGGTGCCGACAATGCCGCCGCCCATGCGCCCGCCGATGCCCTTGCCGATGCCGTCAGCATCAACCGCGCCGAGCTCCCTGGCAATACTGCCCTGCGCGCCCTTCATGGTGGGAACGAGTGAAATGTACGCGGTAGCCAGTTCAACGTTCGCCACGGGGGGGACCTCTATTCAGTTGCTTGTTGTCGCGCCTTCTGGCGTGCGAGGAATGCTTGTGCGCGGGTGTCCAGCCGTGCGGTGTCGGCGTCCCGTTCCTTGCGGCCCTTGGGCGGCTCGATGGGCTTGGGCGGGTTAGAGCCCTTCTGCCCGGCCTTGGTGCGCTGCCAGTTGGCGACGTTCGCTGCGTGAAGCTGCAACGCGGCGAAATGCTCGCCCTGCGTCCACGCCAGCGGCCCGCCGTACTCGCGCCACACGGCGGCGCCCGGCGGAATGTTTATCGCCAGGTCCGCCGCGTCAAACAGGTTCCCGCGTAACGCCTCGCGCAGGTCAAGTCCGTAATAGTGCCTGAAGTCGGCGCGTAAAGCCCCGCGATACTCCCGTAGGAGGTAGGCGAGGCTTAGGAGTTTCCCGCGGCCCTGCTGGCCTCGCCCCATGCTTCAAGGATCGCCTTGTACTTCCGCACGGGCAGGCCCTTGATTTTGTCCCAGCCATCCGAACCCAAGAGCGCCTTGAGGAAGACGTGAAGGTTACCGGCGCCGAGTTCTTCCATGATTTCGCCGGTCACCGCGTCACCGTCAGCGACAAGGTGCAGGTCTTCGTAGTCGAACTCCACAATCTGCGCGTCGAGGTCGGCCTCGGCCTTGGGGAGGTGGTCCTGGGGTTTGCGTGCTGCTGCCATGGTGGTTTCTCCTAAGTCTTCGTGGTGGTTTGTATTGAGAGGGCGGGCGGGGGAAACCACCACGGAAAAACACCCCGCCCGCCCGGTCTGGTTAGGCCGTGGCGAGGGCCGGGTTGTTCGTGATGATGTCGAAAGCGCCGTAGATCGTGAACGTGAACTCATACATGGTCATGTCGGAGTTCTTGTGGCTGATCGTTCCAGTGCCCGTCACTTCGGCGCGGGGGATGGAATAGCGCTTCGTCACGGCGTCATCCATGAAGTCCACAACGAGGGCCTTCTCGTTCGATGCCGAGCCGCCCGGAATGCTGATCTTCGTAACACCAGTGGTCGTTACCGAAGTGCTTCCGGGGTAGAGGAGTCCCATGGCGATAGCGGTTTCCTCAAGGCAGACAACCTTGATGGTGTCCTTGACGCCGGAAACCTTCGAGCGGACAATCGTCCCGCCCTGCCATGCGGTGAAGTCGGTCGAGGACGACTCGCGGGTGATGTCAACGCCGTCCTCAGACAGCCAGCCCAGATCCTCAAAGGTCGCGGCCGGCGCGGCGAGGTCTGCGGGAAGGGTTGTCCCCTTTGGGGCCAGGTAGACGGCGGAATCCTGATCCCCATAAATGCGGATGTTGGCGAGGTTCTTTGCCATGGTTTACTTCTCCTTCTCAGCGTCCGCGGCACGAGCGGCGCCGAGGAGGATCAATTCACGCCCGGTAAGTTCCGGGACGGTCAGGGTTGCATCCGGTTTGTGGGACTTGCCGGCGGCATCAGTCCACTCACGGGCGAGAGTGATTTTCACAATTGCTCCTAGATGGGTTGTTTGCCGCGGATCTGAACCACAGCGGTAAGGGTGTAGCGGTGGGATGTGGAATTAGGGTCAGGCAGGTTAGCCGGGCCGCCAAACTCGGTGAACGACTTCACCGCCCAGCCGTCAAGCTCAGTGCCGGGCAGGTCAGCCAGTGCGCGCCGAGCCCTGCCTAGCAACTCGATGGCGCCGGACTCTCGGGAGTGGTACGCCTCGATGGTTACCTGCGGGCTATCCGTAATCCGCGTAGGTGCAGGACCGCCAGTGCGTAGAACCCGCACGAACGGCGAAGCGGTCGCAGCACGAGTACTCACCGGGACAGCCAGCGCCGTAGCCAGGTAAGCGGATAGCAGATCCTCAATGTCGGGGAAGGTGAGGGTTTGAATCACGCGCTACCCCCTGCCCGCGTCAAGCGCCCTGGTTAGTGCCCGGTTCTCCGCTTCGGCCTTCATCGCTTTGCGGGTAGCTGTGACCACTGAGGCGCGGGCACGGGTCTTACCGATCCGCGAACCGGCCTCCATGCCTTCGCCAGCCGCCGCCGCGATCCGTGCCGCACGCGCCCGCAAATCAGCTTCCACCCCCGCCGACTTCAGCAGCGCTTGGATGCCTTCGGAGTTGATGTCAATGCGGATCTTCTCAGCCACGATCCGACCACCTTTGCAACAGGAGTTTCGTGGAGCTGATGCGGCCGGTAGGTGACTTCCACCGCTCCGGCTCCCCGATCACCGAGTAATCGCCGGACGGTAATCTGATCCTGTCCGTAGCGGTCACATCCGCGCTGTAGGGGCCATAAGCGGTCCAGTCAACCCGGACAGCCTCACGGTTCTGCAAGTCCTCCACAGGGGCGCCAGGCTGTAACGTCCAGCCTGTCAACTCGGCCTCTTCCGCAGCCTCCCAGTCGGGAACCATTGAGCCGTGATCCAACACCAAGGGGGCGCGTAACCGGGTCAGTGTCTCAGTTGCGAAACTCACCAACATCAGCGGCCCCCGGTTATCCGGTACTGATCCAGCATCCGCTTTTCGTGATCCATGAGGACCACGCCACCGGAAACGCCGGGCGCAACCTGAGACATAGAAATGGACACCGCGCCGGCCTGCTCCCGAACAACACCCGTAGGTGAAGCGGATGCACGGGCGGCGATAGACCGGATCACGCTGACGACGTCGGGAACCTCATCAAAGCCATGTTCGATAGTGAGTCGCACCGAACGGAGTTTGTCAGGCCATGCGCCGGGGATCCGCAAATACCCGGCCTCGGACCATTCCAGCGTTGATACGTCCAGCGCAGTCCCGTCAATCGTCGCGGCCGTAACATCCAGCAGCCGCAACGACTTCACGAACAGTGACGCCGTGCCGGTCCCGTCAAGGACTAGATCCTGAATGACCACCGGGGCGATATGCCAGCCGCAATACTTTCGGACGGCAGCCTCAGCCGCCGCCAGATCATCAACGGCAGGGTCAGCGCTTGGTGTTGACAGCAGGCTTGGAACGTCCATCGTCTGCCGCCTTATTCTCGGGTTTCACTGACTTGTTCGCCGGGGCCGCAGCCTTGACTTCAACCGCACCCGCGGGCACGTCGGCGTCATCGAACTGGAAAGTGGCACCGTTGTATTCGTAATTCTTGAGAGCCATGATTCAGGTTCCTTCCTGGGTGAAGGGTGGGGCACCTAAGCGCCCCACCCTTCAATCAGTGACTAGGCGACGGGGGTAACCGTGGTCTTCACGAACGCAGCCGGGCGGCGAACCGCAAGCTGCAAGCGACGTTCAGCGCGAACCGTGATGCGGTTGTTGGTGAAGTCGTTGCCTTCGGTGTTCGTGGCCTCGACACGGACGCCGCCCTTAGAGACGACAGAGCCGGCCTGACCGAACGCGCCCACAAGGACGGTGCCGGTAGCGATTGCCGGGGTCACGACGGTCTGGAGGCCCCACAGCGGGGGCTTCTCCATGATGGAGCCGTTGCCGTACTGGCCGGAGAAGAAACCGCCGCCGAAGTACTGGCCATTGGCGTCCTTCGATAGGCGCAGGGTCTGGTAGTCGGCCGGGTTGATGACGATGCCGTCAGCGGTCAGGCCGGAGCCGGTTTCCACCTTCGTAATGGCGCGGAAAATGGTGTCCTGAGCGTTGTCACCCGCGGCGGTGGAGCCGCGAACTTCGGTCTGGATGCCGACACGGTTGAGCAGGCCGCGGATGTTACCCGCAGCGCCCGAGCCATTGAGAAGCTGATCCTCAATGAAGAGGTTGAGCTGGTACAGCAGGCGCCCATCAATGGCGGTCTTCAGGAACGGCAGGTCTTCGACCAGTTCGTCAGATTCCTTGATGAAGCCGGCAACCTTGGCAAGCGCCTCGGTGACGGCGGTCGGGTCGCCGAAGTGGAGTTGCGGCTTCTGGCCATTTTCCGCGACGAGAGCGAACGCGCCTTCAACGAGGGCCGACTCGACAAAGTAGGTCAGCGCGGCGCCGGAGATGGTCTCCGAACCGAGTAGATCCTCGATGGTCAGGCGACGACGGACACCCGTGATGATGTTCGTGTCAATGCTGGTCAGGGCGTTGCCGAAGACGGTACCGGTCACCTGGACGTCAGACGCCGCCTTGAACTCCGGGGTGGAGACGGTCAGACGCTCGCCGCGCTTGCCGGCCAGTGCGGTGCCGGCGGTCTTGGCGAAGTAGTCGCCGAGGGACTTGGCCTGCGCAACCTCGGGAGCCTTGGCGGGGCCGGCTTCCTTGAACTGTGCAAGCAGGGCATCGCCTTCAGCAATGGACTTCTCGCGGATCTGAGCGGACTCAATGTCAGCCTTGATGGTGTCGAGTCGTGCGCCCTGATCGGCGGTGAGAGTATTGTCTTTCGCGGCCTTGATGAGGTCAGCAAGTTCCGCCTTGAGCTCTGCGAGAGTTTTCACAGAAGTCCTTCCATAGAGATGGCTTTTTGGTAGGTTTCCAATGAGCCGATGTCTACGGCGGGCACCTTGGCGGGCGGTTCCTCAGACTTGGCCGCGGGCGGCTCCTCATCCTTGACCTGCTGGCCGGTGCTGGCCTTTCCATCGTCATTCGTTGCGCCGTCAAGCAGCGCCTTGAGTGCGGACTTCAGAGCGTCCGCCGCCGTAATCGCGTCATTCACGACTTGGACGTTTTTAGCCGAGAGAACCCGGCCGGCCTTAGCTTCCATATCGTCAGACTTGGCGCTAAGGAGTTCAGTGGATTGGTTCATGCCAACGAGAGTCGGGCCAACCTCGTAAAGCTTGAGGCGGCGCAACTCGGTAGCCTTGATCCCGTCAACCTCAGTCGGGCCGGAATCCAGCACCGAATAGGCGAACGAGAACTGCGTAACCCGGCGCCCCTTCAGCAGCTTATGGACCTGCGCGGCCTTCGGGTTGTCGAGGTCAAGCTGGCCTTTGACCAGCAGGCCCGTGTCAGTCTCGGACGCCTCAACTACAGAGCCGATATGGGAGAACGGGTCATTGGAGTCATGGGACCATACGACAGGGATGGGGTCGCCGGAGGTTTCCCACTCGGTCAGGTTGTCCGCAAACGCTCCCTTGGCGATAACGTCGCCGCCGGAGTCCACGTTTCCGAACACCGCAACGATGGCCTCAAATTCGCCGGTATCGTCGCCAGTGGCCTTCACCTGGGCGGAAAGATTCTTAGTCTTCATGTGCCCTCCTGGGCAATAAAAAAGACCCCGGAGGGTCATGGTTCGGAAAGTGGATTAGGACAGGCTGATTTCAACGCTGCATCGGCAGTTAGCGACACCGTCAGCGCCCAGGACCGGATCTCCGGGCCAATCCGCACCGTTGGAGAACTTCTCCCGCGTTGGTACGGTTTCGCCGTTCATGCGAGCGTGCTCTGCCCGCGGGTCCTTGGAGTTGACGATCCAGGTCTTGGTTGACTCGGCGCTATTCTGCTTAGCGGTCTCCATAGTGGCGAACCCCGCAAAAGTCGTCAGCAGTGTTGCCGCGATGACGGCGCCGCGTGAGTCCTGAGCCTCATCAAAGACCTTCTCCGGAGTGCGGACAGGATTACCGTCCGTATCGGCGCCAGGGTCGGACAGTGCAGCCTCGATCTGCTCAAGGGTTGTGGCGTTGATCTTGCCAGCCCTCGACTCGGCCACGGCGCGCAGGAACTTCTCAGTCCTTTCCACGTCATAGGCGTCAGGCGCTAGGCCGGTAGCCGCCAGCACATCGGCGGCGACTTGACCTGTAACAGACATAGCCACGCGGTAAAGATCGTCGGCCAGTTCCTTATCCCAGCGTTCCTGATCCCACCATTCGGGGGACTTGGAATTGAGCCGGGCCAGCACCGCCTCCCGTTGCCGCTTGAAGAACTTCTGAACAGCGGCACTCGTCTGCTGCGCCGAACCGTCGTCAGCCTCACCCTTCACCGACATAGCACCGGCCTTCACCTGTACGCGGCTTAATTTCGGCGCACTGTCACGCGGGGACGCCTGATCGCCGACAAGGACATTCAGCGGCGTCACAAGAGCGTCAGCATCGCCCGCAAGCGCCGGCATGTTCTCAAGTGCGCGGGCCTCGTTCGCGGTCATCCACGGGCGACCAACAGCCGCGGACATGACCGCGGCCTGCTCATCGAACGACGCCGCGAGCTTGGCCTTCACGTTGAACTCAACATAGACGCCGTCACGCGAATCCAGCCGCGGGACCAGTTTGGAGTTGATGCGGTCCTGGATCATCTTCAGCCACGGGCCGAGAGTTTCGCCGTACAGCATCTTGCGGAACTCGCGGACGTTCGCATAGGACACACCGCCAGTAGCACCGAGCATCGCCGGGTTGATATGCCACGCACGGGCCACGGTCTCAAGCGACAGGTTCGCCGCTTCGATCCACTGTTCCTCGCGGGCGTTGAACCGGACCTGATTAATGGTCATGCCATCTTCAAGGACCGGCATCCCGCCAACACTGGAGCCCTTGGCCTTGTACGCCTTCATGTCTTCCTTGAAGCGCTTACTGCCTTCATCGGACCATTCGGGCGCGTCCTTCGGTCGGGCAATGTAAGAGCCGATCTGGCCGCCGTTTTTCCAAATGCCAGTGCGGAACTGTTGCGCCGCGATCTGCTCGGCCAGGATTTCCTTCAGGGTGGCAACGACGGGTGAGCCGCGATCCCCGTAATAAGGCGTCCAGTTCTTGAAGTGAATCAAGTCCTTGCCCTCAATGCGGATCGGCGGCTTCGTCACGTCCGGCAGGTAATGAATGACCAGATCGCCGTCAATTTCCGAACCCGAAACGATGGACACAAGATCCACAGCAAGGGGCCGCAACTGCCAGCCGGTGGACGTCTGAGCCAGCAGCCACCACGCCTCATCATGCAAAGCAAGATCGGAGACCAGCGCAACCTTCAGGTCATAGCCAGTCATCGCTGGGTTGGGATTCGAGAGCAGCTTAGCCACCGGGGAATCCGTGAGCCGCTGACGGTCGGTGTCCGAAACACGCTGATATGTCGGGAGCCCAAGCTGGCCGATGTTCCGGGCCAGGAAGTCAACCACCGTGCGGACGTTATGCTGGGTTTCCCACAACTGAGCCGGCGCCATACCCGTCACCTTGCGCAGCGCCTCGATAACCTCTGCCGCGGACGGGCTGGTAGAGCTAACCTCAACGGCCTGGTAGATGATGGATGAGCGGCGGAACATGTCAAGGACGCCCATTAGACAACCACCATCCCTCTTGTTTCATACGAACTTGTCTTCGGCTTACCCGCACGGCCGGCCGAAACGGTCAGGCCCCAATACGCCTGCTCGGCGGCGATCAGCGGCGCCACATCCATCGGGGACTTAGAGCGGTTGAACACGAACACATCCCCTAGCTGTTTGGTCACCGCCGTGGCGGCTGCTGCGTCAAGGACGGGCTGTGAAAGGTGAAAGACGTTCCCGTTGCGGACAGCGTCATAGAACGCTCCAGCAGCGGCCCCAAGGTCCGATCCGGCGCACTCCATGACAGGCAGGCCCGCGGCGAGAAGATGCTCGATCAGCGCGGACGCCGGAGCGCCCTTACCCTGAACAACAATCGACTCAGCACCGATGCCAGCGAACTTCTCCACCAGCGTCGGGACAACCCACTCAGTACCGGCGCGCTGCGTGATGACCTCGACATGCGCCCGGCCATCCTCGCGCCAACCAGCCACCGCAAAATAAGACATCTCACGGTTAGCGGACACGTCAACGGACAGCATCAGCGGCGAACCCTTGGCAATAGTGGACTCCGGATCATTCCGGGACTCCCACACGCCAGCGCCGAACGGCGACTCAGCATCGACCGTCACCCACTGGCAAAGATTCTCAGTGCGGAAGACATGCTCCGGGACGCCCTCAGCGCCGCCGACACCCACAAGGGCAGCCTTGGACGCGAGCATTTCCTCGGTCACATACGCGATGCCATGCTCATCCTCATAACCCATTGACGGGTTAGCCTGAGCCCAGCCATCGCGATCCCAGATCCCGCAGTCATCCGGCGCTGACCACTCAAACAGGCCCATCGTCGTATCGTGCGAGTTGGCGAACTCTTCGATGGACTGGACGCCCGCCGAAACGTAAGCATCCCAGTCAGCCATGCGGGCGAGACCCTGCTTACGCAGACCGCGCAACACGTCAGACTTAGCGGTGCCAGCATTAGACACGGCGAGCACCTGAGAAGAGAACCGGGCGTTGGTCGTGTTCGTCAAAGCGGACCAGGACTCCCAATCGCGCTGCTGCCTCAGTTCATCAAAGGCAAGATCGGTGACAGACAAGCCACGGCCACCGTCATCGGATGCGGCCTCGCACTTATAGCGGGACCCGTTGGAAAGCTCCAAGTATTTGTTGCCGTTCACATTCGACTTATGCGCGATGTACTTGCGCCCAGCCGAACGCTGGAGGGCTTTCGTTGACAGGTCCAGGATTTCCTCAGCCGCGTTCAACTTATGTGCGGCGCCCAAGATTAGCGGCGGCTCAGCTTCCGGGCCATCCCACATCAACATCCGCCACAGCAGACGGGTAGACATGATGAACGACTTGCCATTCTGCCGGGACACCAACAACAGGACCGTCTTGAACCGCAACACCGGAAACTCATCACTGGAGAACGAACCCAGAGCAAGCTCAAGAGAATGGATCAGAAACCATTCCTGCCACGGATGCAGATGACGGCCGGCGATCTTCGCCGCCTCGATAGCCTCAAAGCCCAGTGACGTGTCCGGCGTCAACTCACGCAGCGGACGAGTCCACAAACGCGGCTCAGTCTTACCCAGCCTGCGCTCTACCGGCGCGCTTCCTCTTGAGTTCGTCAATGGGGTCAACCTCCTGGGCTTCACCCTTCACGCCCAATTCCTTACGGGCTTCCGGGTTCAAGCCCAGTGAAGTGAGCGTCTTATGTAGATTCGGGCCGGCGACCGAGTAGGCCTTGTGGATTAATTCGGCATCAGCGGCGGCATGGGCGGCATCAACGTAAGCTGCATAGCCGCGGGCAAGTTCCTTAGTAGCCTCATCGGCCTCAGTGAGCCACGTAGCGGCCCGCAAGGACTTCTCGACAGCCGCAGCCAAGGGGCTAGATTCATCCGCCATAGGGGCCTCCTACTGTGTACTGCGCGCACACGTGCGCGACCCCCTATCAGACAGACGGGGGGAGAGGATGGCTACCGGGCCAAAGGCCTCCGGGCGTTTGGAAGTTCAACATTTGAACCCCCCTCCCCGTCAGGCCAGCCAGTCTCGTGTCAAAATCCCAAGGCCGGTCACGGTGAGTTTATTGCCGCGTGTTCTATTACATCCTCTATGGCTATGCCTGAGGTTGCCGGGATCTTCGGCGAGGTGAGGGTGTGTTGACCTTGGGTAGAGGTGGTCAGGTTCCCATACGGCGTCGTCGTTGATGTCGGTGACGGTGTAGTCGATGGGTTGTCCGCATAGCCAGCATGGCGCCTGGTCTTTGACGCCTTGCGCTCGGAAGGTTGGGCGTAGGACTGTGCGCCAACGTCGTGAGCTGTTGCCATCACCAGCCATTAGACCGCGACCGTCTCATAGCTGATGAAGAACTCGCCAGCGTATGACGCCGAGAACATGTTGGCGCAGTGTTGGCAGAAGTACAGCGCGCATAGGTTTGGGAATAGTACCCGCGCCTTAGCCCACGCTGACGGGTGCTTGTCGCAGCGCTGCCCGCCCATCAGTCGTCGTCCTCTACGCTGCCCATGATCGCCCAGTCAACGGCGTCTAGTTCAGCTTCCAGCGTGTCGGTTCGGAGGCGTGCGGCGTAACTCTCCAGCACTTCACATACTGCCCTGTAAAGCCTCATGCCGAACCTCCTGGCGTTGAAGGGGTGAGTTACTGGATCAGCCGCATTACTCGATGGTTAGCCGGCGTCGGTCACTCAGTGGGACGCTAGAGGCTCGAACCCTAGTTAGCGAATGCCCTGCGCCCTGGTAGGCGCCGCATACGTCCCTCCCGCGTTCATGTCCGCGGGTTATTCACTTAGATGCACCGGTCTTGTACCGCCGGCACTCGGGATAGTGCGAGGCGCTGACTTATGGGGGGTCGGTCAGCGCCTCAGTCTTTGGGGTCCGATGGGCAAAACAAAAGGCCCAGCCACTTGGCTAGACCTGAATGATTCGCCCGAACATCGGAGACGTGACTAACTCTACGCGACTCCTACCTCACGCGCAACATCTATCTCCTGCGTGTCGAGCGCCCTCAGTAGCCATGCCACTTGATCGCCAGCCCATCCAGCCTCACAAGACGCGCATTCTATGTCCCATGTTCCGATGGCCCGCATGTTGCCTTCGTCGTCCCAGCAGCCCAACGAGAGGCATGTCTTACGTTCCTCGCCATAGGTCGCCCAGCCACACGACGGGCAGACCTTCCCGACCAGTTTGCGGCGTGGCTTGACGGGCCACAGGAGTGCGTTGATGCGGTCCACCCAGTCCAAGGTGACGTGGCTCAGGTAGGTGTCCCATTCCGGCGTGAGGTCCAGGCCGGCGATCCACGGCAGGAGCCGTTCAACACTTTTGGTCCAGTGCACGCCGGTCATCTCGTGGTAGTCGGATTTCGCGGCAGCTTCGATCTCGCCGAGCAGGTCGAGCGCGCTTACGTTGATGGGGCTTGGTGCACCACTCGCGCCACCGCCTGACATGGAGTTCCCCGGCGTCACCGCTGCCCGTAACTCATCCAGCAGCGCGGGGACCTTGTGGGGCTTGTTGTCGGGGCCCGTGCGGAGATGTTCCGATGCGAGTTGATGCAGGTTGTCGCGCAACGTCATGAGTTCTCCTGTGCCGGTGGGTCGATCTCTCCGTCGTCGCAGCATTCATCCGTTACGGTTCGCTCTTCACCGCATGAATTGCAGTAGCCTAATTCCTCACCGTACGGGCCGATTAGATACCCATCAGGGCTGTACTTGTCGCTCATTCGGTCCCCTCGATCTCGATTATTTCCAGCACGATTTCCGCGTTCCCCTTACCACCGTGGCGATGGTCCGGACCGACAACCCATTCGGTGGAGTCGTCCACTAGGAGCCCTGCATCAACGAGCCCATCAACTGCGGCCTTCGTTGTCGGCGCAAGGTTGTTCGTGTCGTAGCGGCCGGCTCTTGGCTTGAATATGTGGGCGATGATGTGGACTTTCCCCTCGAATGGCGGGATTCCTCGTGCCGCGGCGGCGGATGCTTGGCGCCAGGTCTTAGTGAGCTTGGCTTGGGCCATCCGGTGAAGCCGCTGGTTGGAGTTGATGAAGTCGCAGGGCGCGGGGATGTCGATCGTGATGTGCCTTGGAATGCGCTTGCTAAGCGCCTCGTTTGTCACTCCCGGCACTCTCTCCCCACGGGCCTCTTTTGTCCCGCCTGCGCCGTCTCCTGCGGGCTGTGAACGGGTCATGCGGCTGCCTCCATTGAACGTCCCGGCGAAATCTTCATCTTTCATGCCGGGCGCCTCCTGGTGACGACTTGAGTTGTGCGCGTCGGCCCACGCTTGGGCCCACTTTTCGCTCGCACGGCGGGCGCCATCTCGGCACTCCTCGCACCATGCGATGTACGGCCGCTTGCCGAACCCGTCGTTTACGACCGCGATCATGTTGCGTTCTCCAATCGTTGGTGCCATTCGTCATGGGCGTCCGTGTAGTTCCAATGCACGAGAGCGCCACACCCGATGCAGACTTGCGGGGAGGCGTCGAACCAGTCGCGGGCATCCATATATCCCCTCACGCGGCTGCCTCTATTGCGGGCTTGTGGTTGGCGGCGAACACTGCCCGGGCGAATCCCATGGGGGTTGCGCTGCGGAAGTTGGCACGCTCGGGGCCGGGGCTTGCAAAGTGGATCCGGTTGTCCGGGGCGCCCAGGGTTTCGTCCTTGTCGGGCGCCGGCATTACGAAGCCGTTACCGGTCCAGAGGCACGTCTTTTTCGTGTAGTTGTCGCCGGCCTCGTATGCGGTGTAGTCGGCGGGGTGGAACGTGTGCTGCGGCTTGCCGAACGCGGACGCGAGGACCGAGACGGGATTCTCCACAAAGTACGGTGCGCCTGACAGTCGGCCGATGGTCCGGCATTGCTCGGCGACCATGACGGCCTTAGCCTGGAACATGCGATCCTTCTCGCGCTTGGACTCAAACCAGCGGGCGCCACTGACGGCCATGTCCGTGCAGGGCGGATAGCCCGCAACGAAAGCGATCCTTCCGCCCTCAATTAGGTCTCCGATTAGCGGCATAGCGTCCTCGACGGTGCCGGCAAACTTGGTGACGCCATTCTCGGTGCGCGTTGTTCCGTGCTGCGGATCTACGGCCACAACCTCGTATCCTGCCTCGATCCACGGCAAGCAGCCGTTCAAAGTAATGTCACAGAGCGATAGATAGACGTTCCTCATGATGCTTTCCTATCCAGGTTGTTGTGGGTGAATAGCTCATTGCGCTTGGCTATTGCGGCGGCTTCAGCTTCGGCCTTATCCGCGAACAGCCCTACGTGATGCTCTCTAGAGTTGTGGGTGACGCGGGCGCGCCACTTTTGGGCTCTCGGGTGCCAGTTGACGCCACGAACCCCGCTTGTGTTATCACTGCGGAGAACCCCTTGGTTTTCGAGGTTCTGCTTTGCTGTGGCGACCCTAAGATGCTGCGGGTTGACGCATAGCCGGTTGTGGCATTTGTGATCTAGCATCTTTCCTTCGGGGATCGGCGCAACTAACAGCTCCCATGCGAACCGATGCGCCAGAGCGCCTCTTGTTGCGCCGAGGCCAAAGTGCCCATAGCCGTTGCTGTAAGTCGCAGCGGTCCAGATCCAGCACGTACTTGTCTTATCGACCTTCACCCAAAAGCGTTCCTCTGTTTTCATGCCTGCTCCTTAAAATCGAATGCCGCCCCGGTTGGGACGGCGTTGAGGGTTTGGCGGGTCATGCGGCGGGTCATAGCCTGCCCCGCGCTTTCAGGTCGGCGATGCGTTCTTGCCGGCCCTGCTCCATGAGGCGGTCCCATTCGGCCGGGTTGCGTTGCCGCCAGGAGCGTTGCGTCCGGCCGTCGCTGGCTTCGAGTTCGCGGCGGGTCTGCGGTACCTCGATAGCCCTTGTCCCGGCTTCTTTGGATGCGCGGTTGTTCAGCGCCCGCTTGAGGATGCCGCCGGGTTGTGCTTGCTGGCCGGGATTGGCCCGGTAATGCTGCACGACGGCTTCCTCGGCCTCGGCGTAGGTCAGTGGCTGCATTGAGTGGTGCCAGATGTCGGCGGCGGCGTCGTTGGCTTGCACGAACGGATCGAACTGGTTTACCCAGATGACGAGCTGCGTGGTTTGTATCAGGTCCATGGCTATCCTTCGATTTCGAACATTTGCGCTTGGCGGTCCTGTTTGGCTTGTGCGCGTTGCATGAGTTCAAGGCCTGCCTGTAGCCGGACCTGGGATCCGGTGGGCCTCATTGCGCTTTGGGGTGTTTTGTCTGGGAGTGGTCCGTCCTCCCAGCATTTGCCGTTGAGCCAGGTTGCGGGGAGCTTCGTGTATTGCTGTTCACGGTTTGGGTCGTCCCGGTATCGGATAGCGCCTTCGACTAGGTCCTCGGCCGATGCGAACTTGCGGGCCTTTGCGTACGCCTTCTCAGCAACGCCCTTGGATTCCTTGCGTGGATATTCGAGGTACCAGTCGATGAACTCGTCTGCCATGTTCGGCTTTGCCGGACAAGTGTTCCCTAGTTCCCTTTCCCCTGTTCCCCTGTTCCCCTGTTCCCCTGTTCCAGCGGCGGAACTTCCGCCACTTGCCGCGGAATTTCCGTCACCAGCCATTTCACCGCTAGATGTCAGGGTTTTTGGGTTGTCCGGGAAGGGTACGCGCTGCTTGGCACGCTTCTCTGTGCGCTGGTGCGTTTCCCATGAGGGGATCCAGTAATAAGGGCGTCCCTCGAAGTCGAAAAACATTACCGAGAAGGTGCGCGAAACTTCCGCGATAAGTCGCGGAATTTCCGCCACTCCTATTTCATCGTTCGGAAAGGCGAAACCGATGATGCGTTTGAAGTTCCCGTCGCCTATGCCGTAGTCGTCGGCGAGGTTCCACATTGAGATGTAAAGCAGGCGTGCCCGCAGCGATGCCCTGGCGGTGTCCGGGGAGTCCCAGAACTCCGGCTTGATGGTCCTAATGCGGGCCACTAGAGCCTCCTTTCCTTAGTTGCGTTTTCGTTTGATCCCGGCGGCTTTGCGTCCGGCCCGGTATTGGGCGTCGTAGGCCTTGTGCGCTTCGTGGCAGTCGTCGCACGGGTCTTGTCCGTGGCGTAGGTGTTGCTGGTAGCCGGAGTTGTGGCCGCACTTCTCGGGGATGAACTGTGCAGACCCTTTCGGCCTGCCTCCCGGCCCCTTGCGCGGCTTGTGCGGCTCGTCGCCGCGGTAGACATATCCAGCCATCACGCGCCTGCCTTAGCTGCTTTGCGTCTGGCGCGGCCTGCGTGGTCGAACTCTTGCAACGCTTCCCGGCATGCGTCGCATACGGGAACGCCGTAGCGCAGGTGCATCCGGTAGTTTTTGGGTTGCCCGCAGTTGCCGGGGTTGAATCCTGGACCGCCGATGGTCACCTCGGGCTCGTCAAAGCGGGTGCCGTTGTACTTGTAGTATTGGTTCCCCATTACGCCGTCACCCGCCGGCGCTTGTCCCATGCAGCGGATTCCTTGACGGCCTCAAGTAGCCCGTCACGGCCGCCGTGGATGGCGGGTGGCAGTGCGAGTTTCTGCCGGATCGTGGTGGTTCGTGTGCGCGCTTTGGTGAGCGCTTCGGAGATTTGCTCTTTGCGGCGTTGGAGTCGTGCGAGTTCCAGCTCTGCGTCCTGGATGGCGGCGAGTTCACGCTCGGCTGCTTCGACTTCGGCGGCGGCGATTTGCTGGCGGATCCGGAGCGATTCAAGGTGTCCGCGTGATCCGCCTCTTACGTAACTCATTTCTTACCTCTTCTCACTTTTAGGCAAACGAAAGGCGCCCGACGAGTGCCAGGCGCCTTTCGTGGTGCGGGTGTGCTACTTCAGTTGACGGCCGAACGGTGCGCGGGCAATGAGGCACCGGAACGCATAGACCGGCAGGACGAGTTGCCAGTACGTCAGACCCAGCTCCGGGAACCATGACGCAGCGAACCAGAACAGGATGAGCGTGGTCAGGGCGAGGCTCAGTAGCCCTGCGAAGATCTTCTCGAACCAGTCCCAGCCGCTCCACTTCGGGCGGACGATTTCAGCTTTGATGTAAGTCTCAGGCACGGGGTTTCCTTTAGTTGTTTCGGTTGTCGAGTGCGGCCCTGATCTGCGCCAGGGTGACGGGTCGCTCGGCCGGTTCGATCCGGCATTGGTGCGGGTCGACGCGCCCGTTCGTCACGGTCAACTCGCCGCCGCAACCGCAGTCCGTGCGGAACGTGGCGTGGATGCCCTTGGGTTTGGTGCGGAAGTTCGCCATGGCTAAAAAGGTGCCTCGCCCTGAGATCCCCATCCGCCGGAGTTCGCCGGCTGACCGCCCCAGTTGCCGCCCGATGCCTGCTGGGTCTGCGGTGCGGGCTGCTGCTGTCCCTGCGTGGGCTGGTTCTTCGGCACGAGTCCGACCGAATCAGCGACGACGTCCAAGGATTCGCGCTGTTCGCCGTTCGCCTCGTAGGTGCGGGTAGACATGCGGCCGGAGACGATGACCTTGCCCTTGCCGCCCTGCGCTTCGATCTGCGCATCGAGCGCTTCAGCGAAACCGCCGAACAAGGTCACGTTGAACCAGGTCGTTCCGCCGTCCACGTACTGCCCGGACTGATCCTTGACGCGGGCAGTCTCAGCCGCGGAGAACGACAGGCGCGGCTTGCCATCCTGCCCGAACTTCAGTCCGCGGTTCGTGCCGATATTTCCGGTAAATACTACGTTCGCCATGGTTACGCTGCTTCTTTCGTGAGGGTTTCGAGTTCCGAGATCCACTGCTTAGCGGTCTCGGGTGTGATGTGGATCCGGGCGTTTGCGCCCTCGATTTCAAACTGTTGGCCGAGGGTTTCGTGAACCGGCCTGCCTGCGGGCTTGAGGTTCCCGGCGATGACCGTGACTGAAATGGCGCCGCTCATGCCGCCTGCCCTTCGACGTAAGCGACGATGAACTCGGGCGCGTTCTGTTCCCGGAGCCAGGCCAGGTAGTCCGCGGTGGTCCCGTTCGTGATGGCCTTCTGCGTGTTGTCGATGACGTCGGCGGGGATGGTGGTGGCGGCGGGCTTGGGTGCGTCGGCGAGCGGCTTGACGGTGAAGTTCTTCCGCTTGCCCCTTGTCGCCGTCAGTGCCACGGTCAGCGGCTTGTCGAGGTGGCTCATCTCCGCGATTTCGATGCCGCCGACTTTGTCCCGCCCGAACGTGATCTCGGGGTTACGAACGAGGGTTAGACGGCGCCCGGTGTATGCGGCTGCTTCCTTGCCCCACGCGATCACCATGACCCGCCTCATGCTCTTGGACGGCCGGTAAGCACGTCCGGGGAACTCCATAAGGTGAACGTCTACGGGCTGCTCAGGGGTGCCGGCCGTGACTTCCTTGACGGTCACAGTCACGGGTCCCGCCATGAGGTCGTCGGCGTTGAGCTGGTCGGACTTCGGGGCGATACTCTCAGTCAGGTCCATCAGAAAACAATCTCCTCAAAGTGGTCTATGCGTTCGGTCGTTGGCCTGCCGTCGATGGCGGCCAGGTAGGTGTCGATCATTTGCGAGGCGTTGTCCTCGAATGCCGTCACGGCGTCTTTGATGGCGGTGAACCAGTTGATGTCCGGATACACGCGCTTGACGTAAAGCGGCATCCCACCGGAGTAGCTGACGTAGTCCAGCCATTCGCGGCCGGAGACGAGCAGCCCGCACTGGATCTGTGCCATGTTCTCCAGTGGTACGGCGTCCTCGATGATCGTCCGGAGCTGGATCTTCTGCTTCCGTGACTTGATCTCGATGAGCCCGTCGTCGCCAACGAGCCCGTCCGGTGAGTAGCCGATCCGGAATCCCCAGTCGTCGCGCACCATGAATCCGACTTCGGTGGCCGGCGCGTAGTGCTCGCTGTAGATGTCGCGAGCGTAGGGCTCGTCCAAGGTCCCGCGCAGCATGTCGGACGTCTCATGCATCGGCTCGACGTGGCCGGTGATGCGTTCGGCGACGAGTTGCGCAGTGAGCCCGCGTGACGTGTCGTTGGACGCCGGCTTGATCGTCTTAGGCGTGATAAGTAGGCCGACAACCGAGGCCGTGATGACGCCGCAACGTGCAGCGAACCACTCGTCCGTTCCCTGCTCGATGTCGTTGAAAATTTGCAAGCTCATGTTTCTCCCCATGTGTAGGCATAAAAAATGCCGCTCGGTGGCGGCTTAGTTGTTCCCGTGCTGTTTACAGCCGGGGTCTGTGGGCTTGGTTCTGCGCGGGTCGTAGCGTGCTGGTGGGCAGGTGCATCCCGGTTCGCGGTTGGTGCGGCGGTTCCAGAATGTGGAGCCCGTACCGACTTGCTCAGTCATCGTCGTCAGCCTTTCGTTCCGGGTCGGGTCCGATGCGGTCGGCTTCCTGGGACCGGGCCTGCAAAGCGCGCAACGCCTCATAGTCCGGGTTGCGGGGGCTCACTGTTCGGCCCTCTCTTCCGTGGTCAGATCCCGGTATCGTCTCGCGGCCGGTTCCCATGAGCGCGTGGCCCGGATATGCAGATCCGGCAGCGGCTCGTTACGGTCGAAAACAAGCCCGCGGAGTTGCTGCTGTGCTGTGACGGCTTGCACGAGTACAACCTCGGCGGCGATCGTAGCGGCCTCAGCGTGAAGCTCAGCCGCGCTCATGCCGCCGCCTCCATCCGTGCGAGTCCGGCTTCAAGCTCAGCGACGGCGGCCAGGTTCTCGGCCGTGGCGAACCGTGCCGCACGGTCGCGGGCAATAGCCACGCGTCGGCGGGCGGCGTTGATGTTACGGAGCGGGAACAGTGCGACTTCTTTAGCGATCATTGCGGGCCTCCAGTATCTTGGATTTGGGGATGCGGAAATCGTCAAAGTCGCCTGAGACTGTGACGGTGGTGTCGTTGACGGCGATCACGTCATACCAGCCGTACGGGGTAGCGACTTGGGTTGCGGTGGTGAAGTCGATCATGATGCTCTCCGGAAGTTGGGGGCGGCTGTGAGGGTTCGCCGGCACTCGGCCCGCTCATGGTCCGTCAGCGCGTCCCACTCGGTCAGGGTTAGGCGCCATGCGTGCGCGGTCATGATGTCGGCGTATGCGTACTTGACCGCGGCAGGCTCGGGGCGGCGGCGACGGAACCAGCGGATCATGCCTTCACCTCGGCGGCGTTGGCGATCTCAACAAGCACCTTCAAAGCCGCAACAAGTTCCTTCACCATCAGGAACTCGCCAGCCTCACCGGTGATTGCTTCGGCCTGGCGTAAAACACTTGCGGGGGTTGGGTTAGTCGTCATAGCGGGCATCTCGCATTCGTTCGTAGGCTTCATCGGCTCGATCATGCTCTTCATGGATGGGGCAAAGGTCGCCGTAATCAGGGACCTCGTTTTCGCAGAACTCGGCAGGCTCAAACTGGGTCCGCGGGTACGTTTGCGCCGGGCAGTAGATGGGGTCAGTCACGGTCGCGACCACCTATCCGCCGGCGCATTCCAGCGCGATCCGCATCCGGTCCACGGGCCTCCGGAATAGGACACACACCGCTTGCACTTGCGACATAGGTTCAACTGCCAGCCGCGGAGAACAACGCCGCACCATGCGCAGCGCCGGCGGAACCCAAGCTCAAGCGGATTGCGGCCCGTCATGATGGCAGCCGTCCAGAGTCCAGCGCCTCTACGATGTAGCGCACCCTGTCATTCGGATACTGCGGGTAGGCGCCATCTGGGCGAGTTGGGATGAAGCGCCCGCGCACTTCGACTTCATGGGCGATACTCTCGGCCTCAGTAATATCGAGCGGAGCTTCCCACTGTTGAGTAGCCGCTTGGATGATCTTGGCGAGGTCGCTCATTTCCCCTCGCCCCATTCCTGTGCGGCCTCAGCTTCGAGGGTGTCCAGGTTGTCGTCGCGGATCGCCTTCACAAGCCAGACGCCCGCGAAAATGAACATTGCTAAGACGGCGGCGATCATGACGCTGCCTGCTTTATGTCGGCGGTGATCATGCACGCCTCGTATTCGGACATGCCGACAGCTCGGAACACGGCGACCATACGGCGGTCTGCTTCCAGTTCCTCGGCGGTAATCTTGATGTGGTTCATGCTGCAACTCCTTCGTTGGTTTTCCGGCGCCAGGTGCGGAGGCGTCCGTGTCGGCGGGTCTTGCTGGTGGATGTTTGGTCGCCGATCGGTTCGATAAAGCCGAGCGACTTGGCGGCCGTGAATGCGGCGCCGTACATGTTGCTATGCGGTGCGGGTCGCATCTCGCGGCGCAGGTCATCACACGTCATGGACTCCTGCGCGGCGGCGATACCGACAATCGTTGAGATCGCATCCTGCGTCCAATCGGTGTCGAGCTCTTCAAGTGCGGCGGCGGTCATGCTGCCAACACCTGGATGCGGGGGGCGACGAGTGCGCCGTACTTTATTAGGTACTCGACGAGCACGTTGTTTACGGCCTGCTCGCCCGTCTCGTCGGCGTTCTGGCGAGTGTAGGACTCGGCTGCGTTGTTGAACTTGGCGGCGAACTCTGCGAAGTCCGCTTGGCGCTGCGTTCGGTATGCGACCCGCTTGGCGTGGTTGTGGTTGATGCCGGGGAAGGCGGCGATGATCTGGTTCTTTAGGCCGGTGGCCGTGGTGATTTCGGGCATGACGAATAACCTCTGTTTCTGCGTCGGGCCCGTGGGCCGCGAACGGAAGGGTGAGATGTTTGCCCTCTGTGGGGCGGGGGTGTTGCGGCCGGCGTTACGCTGCGGCGGGTGTTACGCGGAGAGCTTGCGGAGTGCTGCGGCGATGCGGTCTTTGTCGTATCCGCCGCGCTTGGTGCCGGCTACGATCTGCGCGATTTCGTCCTGCTGGCCGGGGGAGAAACGGTAGAGTCTGCCGATTCGGTCGCAGGGCCATTCGCCGGCTTGTGCTTTGCGGCGGACCGTGTCGTCTCCGATCCGGTACCTGGAGGCCATGTCCTGCGTCGTTGCGTAGGACTCGGATGGGCGGCTCATGGTTACGCCGCTTGGGTGAGTGTGGCCGGCAGGAGTGCGGAGGGTGGGACGTCTAGTACGCTGGCGATTTTGATGAGTTGCAGGACCCTGAAGCTCATTCGGTCTCCGCGGTGCTGTTCGAGCCCCCGGCGTAGGGTGCTATAGCTGATGCCGATTTCCTGAGCGAGTTCTTCCTGGGTGAGATTCTTGTCACTAAGGACGGTCAGGATGCGGTCGGCGATTTCGCTGTCTGATGTGGTTGGTGTTGCCTCTGTGGCTGGCGACTTGTTCATGTAACCAATGTAGATGTCCGTTCGGACAATTGCAAGGGGGTACCTGAAGTCAAAAGTCAATGAGTTACATTGGTGTATTTCAAAAACACGTGGTATCCGCGCACGTATGCGTGTGTGCGCGTAAGTATCCAAGTACCCGCGACTATTGCCAAGTTGTTCAACCGAACATTAGAGTTGCCGCTATGAACACCTACGGCGAACGACTCGAAGCTGCTCTATCTACTCAGATCAAGGTTGAGCTTGCAGACCGCGAAATGGAACAGAAGGACCTCGCGGAGGCCGTTGGCATCGAGAGCGCAACGCTTAGCCGCTACATGACCGGTAAGCGCTCCATGCCGATGCCGACGTTCTTCAAGGTCGCCGAGGTCCTGGGGCTTACCGCTCAGGAATTGATGTCGCGTGCAGAAGCCCGCGTGCCGTCAGAAGCTCAGACGGCATAACGCCGGCAGCTTCGGCAGCGTCCCCGAACTCCCTCACGGTGAGTTCCTTGATGGTCTCCGGTGCGATGGCCTGGTGCTGCATGATCTATCCCCAAAACATTAGAACGTATGTACTACTGAGACCATAGCGGCTGACAGTGACAGAATGCCCACGGAGTGACTAAATGCTCCGATTGTGGCATCTGTGAGGTTAGGTTAGCTCAAATGCGCACGGTTAATAAATCGGATGTTTGCCGGGCGTGTCACTCCATGAGCCTGCGTCATACTTGGTTCATATGCACACGTTGACGGTCATTTGGGCATAACCTGCATGTGAGCAATTATTCATGCGCATAGAACGGCTACGCTAATGCCCGTGCCTTCAGTATCCCAGCCCGCTCCGGGCCCCTTTGCCCGTGCCCTCAGTGCCGAGGTTCGCGCTGTCATGGCACGGAAGCAGGTTAGCGGCGCACAGTTGGCCCGGCGCGTGGGCAGGTCGAACAGCTACATCGCCAAACGTCTCCGCGGTGACGGGCAGTTCACGGCAAACGACATTGAAGATATAGCCGAGGCGCTGGAAGAGGATCTACTAGCCATCCTTCACGCAGCCGTCAGAGCAACCAGGCGCTAGACAAAAAAAGGACCCCCCACCTAATTAGGTGGGGGTCTTTTGTGACGGGCCTACGCTTCAATAACTCCGGTCAGCGCCTGTTCAACCATGGCAGCGGCTCGGAAGTGCGCGTCCGGGACAAGGTGCCCGTATGTTTTCGTGGTGGTGATGATCGACTCGTGCCCTAGTCGGTTAGCAAGCTCGTATAGGTTCATGCCGGCGGCTATCATCATCGAGGCGTGGGAGTGTCTGATGTCGTGGATTCTGGGCCGCTGGTCAAGCCCCAAGTCCGCACCTTTCACGGCACCGTACCATTCATCGAGCCACTGGCGGTGTTGTGGATAGACGCCCGTTGCGGGTGAGATTGTGAATACCGGTTTGTTGCGCGGGGCTAATTCGACGCGGTCACGGATCGCCGCAACAGTGGATGGGGCCAGGGACACGGTGCGGCGGCCCTTCTTTGTCTTTGGTGCACCGACAGCCCAGCCGTCCTCGATCTCCTGGTAGGCCTTCATGATCCGCACAGAGGGCGTTGCGGCGTCCAGTTGGAAGTCTGTGCGGGTGAGTGCCGTAGCCTCGCCTAGACGCAGCCCTGAGCCGATCAGGAGGCGCCACATGGGCCGGTGCCATTCGCCGGCTTTGTCGATGATGGCGTTCACCTGATCCATGGTCAGGAACATGGCCTTATCCTCGGTGGCATCATCCTTGGGCAGTAGGCGGCCGTTGCATGGATTGTCCAGGCGGAGTCGTCGCCGAACGGCGGAGTTCATGGCGGCGTGAACGAACCCGTGAACGTTGGCGACAGTCTTAGGCGAGCATCCCTTCTTGGTCATGGCCTTAATCCAGTGGATCAGGTCGTCCTCAGTGACCTGATCCACTGGCAGATGCCCGATGCCGGCGAAGTGGTTTTTGATGTAGCCGCGGTAGCGCTTGACGGTGTACTCGCGGACGTTGATGAGCCGTTCGATATGCCCTAGTGCGACGTCCTCGAATGAGGGGGACCGGGAGACCTGACGGAGTAAAGCCAACTCGGCCGCGTGGGTGTCATGCTTGACGGCTTCGAGCAGGTTCTTCCACTGGGTGGCCGCCGTCTCGGTTGCCAATGTTTGCCTGCGTCTAACGCCAGAGTCGTACCATTCGACACGGTAGCTAGTGATGTGTCCTGCGCTGTTTTTCCGTGTCTCAATGGTCGCCATACCAGTTGACTCTACTAGGCCTTGGGGGGATTTTCGAGGTTCTGGGGGGGATGCCCGGCAACTTCGTTGAGTTACCGGGCATCCGGGGGCGGAGACGGGGGGATTTGAACCCCATCCGGTAATGGCGCTCTGAAAGCGTTTTCGCCTTGCAAATAAAGGGAAGTAGGCCCCTTGGTGCCGGATTATCAAAACCGCAGAAACCGCTCTATTGGGGGGTAGTCGATTGGGAATCCCCCCAATGGGGGGACTTGGCGACCGCTCGCCGGCTGCGGCCACGCCATGAGATTTCGCGCTTCTGAATCGCTAGCGCCGGACTACTCGCAAGCTCGGCCTTCATCTTCTTAAGCTCCGCCGCTGCATCCTCTTTCGATTTCCGGCAGATCACCTTCCTGCGCCTCTTCCCGTCCAGGCCCTCGGGTAGTTCAACGGATACGCACCACATCCCGTCGCCGCGCTGGTAGACGGCGCCCTCACCTTTTGGGCGTCGGCGTTTGGCCTGCTTCCGGCGTTCGGACAGTTCCGCGTATTCGTCCGCCAACCATTGCGACGGTTCCTCGCCACGGTCTGCCAGCTTCTTCAACACGGTGCGGTCGGCGGTGTAGTTCCGCTCATCCTCAGCCGTCCACCGCGGGCTAGGCATTGCGGGGCTTCCTGTAGGGGTTCACGCGGGCGGGTGTGATAATGCACCGGCAGGGTGAGTCTGAACAGAAGCACCCCGCGATGCCAGGATTAGCCTGCGAAGTGCGCTCATCGTCAACGCCTTGGTAATACGCCGACTGCCACACCTCAGGAAGCAGGTGCGGGGCTGCGGCTTCGAGGGCTATTCTCGCGTCACGCAGGAACAGGGTGCGCATCTCGTCTGGCACAAACTCCCAGGCTCCCCATCCATGCATCGCCATCGCCCGCGCCGCCGCCTCGACCGCCTCCTCGCTGATATTCATTTCGTCCCCCATGTTTCTATGTACGCACGTAGCGCGTTTCTGATGATGTCGGATAGTTTCTCGCCCCGCCTTGCCGCTACCTGGAGTGCCGCGGTCCACAGGGCGTCGTCAACACGGACAGCACGGCGCGGGGTACCGGCGCTCATGGGGTGGGCTTACGGTAGGGGTTGGTGGCTGGGTTTGGCGGCTCGAATGGGAACGCCGCCCCATGCGTGCGCCCCTCATACCACGCCGCCGCCATCAGGTGCGGGGCTGCGGCTTCGAGGGCGGCGCGCAGGTTGCGTAAGCGGTGCGGCTCCTTAGTACCACCCGGCCACAGTTCTTTTGCAGCCGCTTCTATCGCCTCGTCGGGGATCATGCCCACGCCTCCATCATTGCTTTGTGTGCCCGTTGCTGGGCTTTGAGGGCATCTTGTAGGTGTGCCCGGTATTGGGCGACGGTTACGGTTTTGTCGGGCGTCTCGGTGAGGTCAAGGAGCCGCTTCTGTGCCGCCTCATAGATCACCACTGCCGCGTCGAAAGTCTCGCCACGTTCACTCATGCCTGCTTGTCCTTCTTGGAATAGTCAACAGATATAGAACCTGCAGGTGCAGTCCAGCCGGAGAGCTTGAGCGCGTTGAAGATCTTCTCCGTGATAAGCCACGGCTCGGCAAGATAGAGCCACTGCATACGCTGGATCGCTTCGGACGCGGTAAGTTCATCGGAGGCTTCCCGCGTGGCATCGGCGGCGTTCTTTACCCAGTCCTTGACTATGCCCTGCACGAGTTCATGTGACTGGTATTCGAGCGTCGCTCGTTCACTTGTTCCCCCATGTTTCTATGTACGCACGTAGCGCGTTTCTGATGATGTCGGATAGTTTCTCGCCCCGCCTTGCCGCTACCTGGAGTGCCGCGGTCCACAGGGCGTCGTCAACACGGACAGCACGGCGCGG
>Ga0307411_10000083_pt1 | contig 29112 bp, 45 predicted proteins | sample DK1Ometagenome_2_FD_203712 | JGI IMG/M metagenome (GOLD analysis project Ga0307411, IMG submission 203712) | Maize rhizosphere microbial communities from greenhouse at UC Davis, California, United States - DK15-O-1 | ecosystem: Host-associated > Plants > Roots > Rhizosphere > Soil | place: USA...
GTGCAGCCCCCTGCGGAACATCCTGCCCAGACCCTTGGAGCCGTTCTGGACCTCCATCGACTGCCTGATTCCCGCCGCCTGCGGGACCTTCACGCGGATCGCCATGACCTCCTCATCTCCTCTCCGAGTGGCCCGCCGGAGCCGTTCCGGCGGGCCGTTTCCACTGGTTCTCGCAGGCCACTTTTCAGCGGCCTTGGACCCACTTTCTGGGGTCGTTGTGCTCTTCCCAGGAGGGGACCACGATGCGGTCCCCATACCTGGTGTACCCGATGTGCGTGCCCGGCGGGATGAGTCGGTTGCCCGCCGACGGGCCGCCGCACGAGAGGCAGGGATCCCCCTCCAGACGGCCGTGCTCGCAGCGGTGCAGATCCAGCAGCAGCTTGGCCAGACGGCTCGTCTCGACGTCCTGCGGGGTCGGCAGCTCAGCCACGAGCGGCTTCCAGGGCTCGCTCCGAAACGGACGAATCGGTGTGAACACCCTTGAATTCGGTGCAGGCGCAGACCCCTCGGCCCTGCGCCAGCTTGTGACGGCAAGCCGTCCGGGACCCCTTCACGTGCGTTCCGGTGTGTTCGTGCCGGGGGTGCCCGCACCCCGAGGGGCCGGTGCAGAGCGTCTTCTCGTGCAGGCTCATCGCGTTCTCCTCGTTCCTGCTGGTCAGCGTTCGGCCGCCAGCTCGCTCAGCTTCGCCGCCAGCTTCGCATTCAGATCCAGGGCCTGCTCGTAGGTCAGCTCGGCGAAGATGCCGGGGTCCTCGTCGAGCTGGGCGTCCCCCAGCGGTACCGTCATGCGCTCGCCGAAGCCGGTCTTCACCGGGCCGAAGCCGCCGATGACGATGTGGCACCCCGGGGTCATGCTCTTCTCCACGGCGAGCCGGGCGCTCCTGTCGATGTCGCCCAGGCTGTTCAGGGCACGGATCTCGCTCACGCTTCCTCCTCTTCCGACCAGGTGTTTCCCTGGTAGTCCTCGTGCTTCGTGGCCGGGTAGTGGCCCTTGTTCTCCTCGCACTGCCACGGCTGCACGGGGTGCTCACCGTCGCACTTCTCCACGTTGCCGTGCTCGGCCATGGCCTCACGGATGATGGAGTCCTCGGCGAGGCCGCCGACGCCGTAGTCCGTGGGGTCCCAGCCCCGCTTCTTCAGCGCCTCGATGAGGGCGCCGACCAGCTCCTTGCCGGAGATCTCGCCCTCTTCGCGCTGCTCGATCGCCTCGGAGACCGATTCGAAGATCTCCGTTCCTCCGGTCCAGCTCACGTTCTCTCCATTCCGAGGGTTCTTACGGGGATTCGCCCTGGAATCCAAGGCGAATCCCCACGGTCATACGGTCTCGATGCGGGTCACCCGGTAGAGGCCCGTGTAGATCTCGCGTGCCGCCTCCGCATCGTCCACGTCGTCCAGCTCGACCAGGAAGGTGTGGTGCTCGCCCGTCACGTCCGTGCAGGGCTTGCCGTTGACCGGACACGGGCCGGTCTTCTTGTCGCGCGGGTTGTGCTCGGGGTTCTTGGCCAGCCTCACGGTGACCAGGAAGGCGGCCATCAGGCGAACCGCCCGTAGCGCACGGACTTCGTCCACAGCTTGACCTTTTCGACCTTCTTGCCCGGCTTCGGGGAGTGCCAGATGTAGCCGCTGCCCGCGTAGATACCGACGTGGTAGATCGAGTTCGCCCCGCCGAAGAAGACCAGGTCACCCTTGGTCCGCTTGCTCGCGGAGATCTTCGTGGCCTTGTTGTACTGGGCCTGGGCCGTGCGGGGGAGCGTCTTGCCGTGCTTCTTGAACGAGTACAGCATCAGGCCCGAGCAGTCGAAGGCGTTCGGACCAGCGGCGCCGCTCTTGTAGGGGTCTCCCTTCTGAGCGGCGGCGGTACTCAGAGCCTTCACGCGTATCGAGGTGGCCGCATCGGCGCTGGGCGCCACGGTCAGCATCATCCCTCCCGCGAGCGCGGTGGACAGGGCGACGGTGGTGAGCTTCTGCATGGTGCGATCTCCTTGGATTCCGAGGTTCTTCCGGATGTTCGCGCTGGAATTCTGGTCGAACTACCAGCTCATTCCTTCGGGGCTGAAGTAGACGGGAATCTTCGCTACCCGAGCGCGCTTGACGCAGTCGGTGGTTCCGTGCGAAGGGTGCTCGCCCGGCGGACACCAGCGGCCGTTCTTCCGGCAGGGGTTCGCCCACGCCATGACGGCCTGAGCCCCGGCGTCGACCATGTCCTGGTTGCGCAGGTTGCCCGCGTAGTTGCCGTGGGTGTCCCAGTCGGGCAGGTAGGGCTGCTCCAGGACCAGCTCGTCGATGAAGTGGGAGGACCAGTCGCTCACGATCCTGTCGGCGCCTCGCCTGTTCTTTCCGTTGCGGATGAGCAGGCGGCCGTGGCGTTTCAGCAGGCGGGTCAGCGGCAGGTGGACCGCCCTACGGTCCGTCCAGTCCCTGGAGCCGGTGATGATCAGCTCGAAGTACGGCAAGTTGAGGACCAACTTGCTTGCCTCTAGCTGCGATTGGGCGTCCATGTGCCTCCTTTCGAACGGCCTAGGCCGATCCTACCCGATGGCCTACCGCCCGGGTAGGCCACTTCCTGGGGCACCTTGTCCAGATTCGTTGCGATTCTGGCCTTCCTCGAATCACCATGAACTCCTGCGAATCAGGCATACCGGACCACTTTTTATGGATCTCCGACACGCTACAGCAGGACATAAACGGGCGATTCGGACAGCCCGAATCACCCGATTCACCCGTTCTGTCAGTTACCCTTCGGTAGCTTTTCTTCCGAGATTCGGGCGCCTTCCGGGCCGATTCTTGTTACTTCTCGGTAGCTTCTCTTCGGGTTCGGTGTGAAGGAAAGTTACCGGACGGTAGGCAGATGGCACACGAAAGGCCCGCCGGTCTCCCGACGGGCCTCCGTTCAGCCGTACGCGATCCAGTCGGGGATCATCGTCGGCTGGATGACGGACTCCTCGACCATGAACCCGAAGTCGTCTCGGCGAAGTCTGCCGTCTTCGGTCCGCATGTACCGGTCGATGTGGATCCCTTCCTCGTCGCGCCAGATCTCCGGCCATCTCGGAATGTCCATCGGGTCCACTCCACAGGAAGCGAGCATGGCGAGTACGTCTTTTCGCCGCTTCTCCAGAAGGGCCCTGACGGACTCCGACACCTCGGTCCGGAGCATCGTTCTCATGTCGTTCCTCATCGGTCTCCCTTCACGCCAAAGAGGGGCACGGCGTGATGCCGTGCCCCTCCAGGCGGTCTCACTTGAACTGGACTTCGGTTCCGTCGGGCCACACGAAGCGGGCGTTCTCCCTGCGCACCCCGTCTTCGTCGGCGACGACGCGCCAGATGTCACCGGCCCACTCGCCGTCGACCACCATCACGCCCTGGACGGTTCTGTCGATCTCCGCCATCTCGGCGACCAGCTTCTTCACGTCCTTCTCCAGGTCGCGACAGTCGAAGGACTCGCGCCACGGAATGGCCGCGCTCGACGTGAAGACGGTGGAGATGCCGGTGTCGGTCTCCTCCTCGGAACGCTCAACCGCGAGAACCACGCTCGGGTCGTCCCGGGAGTCGGGCTTGTTGTCCAGGTAGAACCGACTGTTCTTGATCTGTGACCACGGGAGCGGCGGGTCGATGGTGAACACCCCGCTCACCGATCCGGTGTAGCTCAACGCCTTCCCCTCTCCTTCAGGAACAGGAACGCGCGAGCGGCCACCCCGGAACCAGCCAGGGTGGCCACCCACTCGATCGCGTACGACATCAGCCCTTGGTGCAGAGCGGGAAGAGCTTGTTCTTCTTCCCGGCCGGGATCTTGGCCTTCACGCAGTTGTCGTAGTCGGCCTTGCGGACGTCCTGCTCGTACAGGTAGCCGTCGTCGGCGAGGACGAAGATCTCGTACTCCGTCTCGCAGCCCTTCGGCTTGAACTTGTACTTCAGCTTGGGGAGCTTCTTGCTCTTCAGCTTCTCCGGCTTTTCCGGCTTCTTCTTCAGCTTGACGCCCTTGTTCTTGACGGAAGGGGTCACGCTCGGGCTGGAGCTGCGCTGGTTCGTTCCGGAGCTGGTCGACGGCGCCTTGGAGGCGGGGGTCGAGGCAGCCTTGGACGGCGCCTTGGACGGCGTCGAGCCAGAGGCCGCTGCCTTGCCCTGCTTCTGCGTCTTGTTGCTGTCGCTGCTGGAGGAGTCGCTGTCGGAGTCCGAGCTGGACGAGTCACTGGAGGACTTCTTGCTGCCCTTGTTCCCGCCCTTACCGCCGGAGACGAAGGCCACCGCGTCCATCGCGATGTCCTCGCCGGGGCAGTCGTAGTCGACCTGCTGTCCCTGCACGAGGCCGGAAACCTCGTAGTCGTAGGTGTCGGTACCACACGCGGAGACGGCCAGGATGATGCCAGCGGCCCCAGATGCGATCACTGCGGTCTTCTTGTTCACGGTCAATCCCCTTTCCTGGAAACAGTATTGCAGGAAAGTGGGAAGTTGTCGAGTCGCTTCTTCGTAGATTCGTGCGAAGCTATGACCATCACACGGAGGGAGGAACCCGTGTCTACACCGATGAGCGCAGCCAGATTTCTGGCCGCTCTGAAGGCGGAAGGCGTCGAGGTTGTCGAAGTCGGCAACTGGGAGACCCACAACCGCAACAGCAAGGGACCGTGGGGTGCCGTGCACGGCGTGATGATCCATCACACCGTCACCAGTGGCACCCAGAACACCGTCAACATCGTGAACAACGGCTACTCCGGCCTGCCCGGTCCGCTCTGCCACGGCATGATCGCCAAGAGCGGCAAGGTCTACTTGGTTGGCTACGGCCGTGCCAACCACGCTGGCCTCGGCGACCCGGATGTACTCCAGGCGGTCATCGACGAGCGCTCGGCGCCCGCCGACAACGAGGCCACCGTGGACGGCAACAGGGCCTTCTACGGCTTCGAGTGCGAGAACCTGGGCAACGGCAAGGACCCCTGGCCCGCAGCCCAGCTCGAAGCCATCGAGCGGGTCGCAGCGGCCATCTGCCGGTACCACGACTGGGGCCCGCTCTCGGTCATCGGCCACAAGGAGTGGCAGCCCGGGAAGGTGGACCCGCTGGGCTTCACCATGGACTCCATGCGTGCGCGCGTGCGCTCGCGCCTGGGCGCCGGGCCCGACAAGCCGACCCCGCCGCCGTCCACCGGCACCACGTACACCGTGAAGCCGGGCGACACGCTGAGCGGCATCGCGAAGGCCCTGGGCGTGACGGTCGACGCCCTGTACGCGGCCAACAAGGACAAGATCAAAAACAAGAACGAGATCTTCCCTGGGCAGGAGCTGACGGTCCCCAAGGGGTCCGGCCTGCCGAAGCCGCAGAAGCCGAAGGTCGACCTGTCGCAGCTCATCGCGGCGGCCAAGTCCGACCCGAAGGCGTCGGGCCAGCCGGTCACGTACGCCGGAACGAAGACGGTCGAAGCCGCTCTGGTGGACGAAGGGCTCCTGGCGAAGACCTACCTCGACGGACACTTCGGCACGACGACCGTCGAGGCGTACCGCAAGTGGCAGCTCAAGCTGTACCCGGGTGCCAGTACGGCTCCGGGTGGTGCAGCAGATGGCATACCCGGGAACGACAGTCTCACTAGGCTCGGCGAGAAGCACGGTTTCACCGTCGTCGCGTGACCACGAAAGGTGGCCCAATGAAGATCTTCGGCAGAGAGCCGGTGTACATCCTGGCCTTCATCGCCGTCGCGCTGAAGCTGGCGTCGGCGTACGGCCTGGACGTCTCCGACGAGATGCAGGGCGCCATCATGGCTTTCCTCAGCCTGGTGGTCGCGCTCGTCGAGGCGGTCGTCCTGAAGACGGGCGCCGTCGGTGCGGCCGTGATCAACCTGGCACAGGGTGCGCTGGCCCTGTTCCTCGCCTTCGGGCTGGAGATGAGCGCCGAACAGCAGGCCCTGTGGATGCTGATCGTCGAGAGTGCGGTCGCGCTGTGGCTGCGTGAGAAGGTCACGGCTCCCGTCGCCTCCGTACCGATCGAGCAGAAGGCGCCCACCGCCTTCAGCCGGGCGGCCTGATGGCCACGGCGATCCGGCGGCTGTACAAGAGGCTGGGTCGCCGTGGTACCGCACTCGTACTCCTGGGCCTGGGCAAGGTCTGCTTCGGCCTGGGGTACGCACTCGATCCGGGCCCGAGCCCGGTGGGTCTGGGACTCCTCAACAGGCATGGCGGCGTTCAGTTCTGGTCGTCGGTCTGGATCATCTGCGGATCCATCACCTTCGGGTGCGCCTGGCTCCGCATCGGGAGGGATTGGCTCGGGTTCTTCACCGCGCTGATCCCTCCCCTGGTGTGGGGTTCCACGTTCCTCTGGAGTGCGGTCTCCGGCGACTATCCCAGGGGGTTCGCCCTCGCCGCGTGGTACGCGATAAGCCACGTCGGCATCATCCTGTGGGCCGCGTCAGTACCTGAGTACTCCGTGCCCCGCCAGACCCTCCAGAAGGAGCGAAGATGAGCGAAGACTGGGGGGCTGTCCTGCCCGTCGTCGGGGCCGTTCTGGGGGCACTTGCGCTCCTCGGTTCTGGCCTTTTTGCCGCCCGTGCCACCAAGGCGGCTGCCAAGATGACCGCCGAAGCCCAGCGGGCGACTGCTGTGGCGAACGCGGAACCGGCCCAACGGCAGCAGGATCTGGCGACCTTCCGCGAGATCCGTGACGGGCTGGAGAGGAAGCTGGAGCGGCACGAGAACCGCATCGACAGCCTCACTTCTCTGGTCCGGGCGTTCTCCTGGTACGTCTCGGAGCTGACCGGGCAGATGCGCTCGCATGGCATCGAACCCCCGGCGCCGCCGGAGAGGATCGTCGAGTACAACCGCAACGGAACCTGACGAAGGGCCCGGCCTGGGGAGGCCGGGCCCTTCTGAATTCACCGCCTGCGCAGGGCGCCGCCGTTCACGATCGACCCCCGAGGAAGGGCCGACTCGCCCGGCCTGCCGTCGTTCATGCGCAGGTAGCCCTTCACGCCGGAGCCGCCGGATGCCGTACTTCCCGGAATGATCTGCCGTTCATCCCAGGGCAGATCCGGGAACTCCTTGCGGGCCTTCGCCAGGCGCGTACTGATGGTCTGCGGCGAGCAGTCGAACTTGACCGACAGGTCGAGATGCGACAGACCTTCGAGCCAGGCCAGCGCGATCTCGTGATTGTCCAAGTCGGGCCGCTTCACGCGTCCGTCCATCGCACCCCCTCGTTTCGGCCCGCCTCGTGTTCCCTCAGCTCGGAGGTCAGGGAGGGGTTCACGATCCGCAGGATCTCGTAGATGTCTGCGGGGCGCAGGTGCGGCCACATCATCTGCCGGGCCTCCTTGTACTTGCGCTCCAGACGCTCCCTGGTGGGCCCGTCCAGGTGCTTGAGGCGGTCGGGCAGGGAGTTGTGGGCGTTGTCGCTCGTCTTCACCAGCATGGCCGCGTAGCCGCCCTGGATGACCCGTTCGATCTGCTCACGCTTCGTCGATCCCGGCACCTTCGTGACCGCGTCAATGATCTCCAGGGAGATCTCGGTGACGCCCGCCGCCCGCAGGGACTCCAGGGTCTCGTCGGTGTCCTCGACGACGTCGTGCAGCAGCCCGGCAACCCGGACGGGTTCCGAGAACGACGCGAGGCCAGCGGAGACCGCCCGCGCGTGCTCGATGTACGGCACCCCGTTCTTGTCGAACTGATCCTTGTGCGCCTTGGCCGCGATGACGTCGGCTTCCCAGGTTCGCATTACGCCTTCTCTCTTTCCGAGTCGTCCCGGTAGAGCGATCCCATCCGGGACCTCTTCTCCAGGTTGTTCAGGTATACCTCGTCGTCGATCGTGCCGACGCTCGTGAATCTCCAGCGCTGAACCGGTGACGTCTGGCCAGGCCGGTGCAGGCGCCCTTCCGCCTGCTCGTTCATCACGTTGTCCTCGGTGTAGGAGATGATCGCCTCACACCGGCAGACATCCTTCAGCCAGTCCACGCCCTCCGAGAGGGACTGGAGCTGAGCGATCAGCACCCGCCACTCGGTGCCGAACCCCGTCTCGATCTGCTTCCGCTTGGCCGACGTGGTCTTCATCGTCCAGGCCACGGCCTGCGAGCCGAGCGCCTTCTCTGCCATCCGGGCCCAGCGTGCGGAGTGCGTCCACACCAGAAGGGGCTCCTCTGGAGGAAGGTCGGCGAGCAGGTCGATCAGTGCCGTCAGCTTCGGCTGCGGGGCGTTCTCCTCGTAGGAGATCTCCAGCTTGTCGATCGCGTAGGAGACATGGACCTTCGTCTGGCCGGTGTCCTCGTCGGTCTTCTCCTCCAGCACCTTCAGGTCGTACACCCTGGCGTCCATCCGCAGCTCGAAGTGCTTCTGCGGGGTGACCCAGCTCTTCTTCCTGCTGGTCACCTCGTCGGCCCGGAGCGTCCCCAGGGCGGCCTGTCGCAGTCGGGTGCGCTGTTCCACCGGTAGCGGTGCGGCAACTGGCTGATCAGCCAGCCATGCCAGGGACTGCCCCTCGAAGTCGCGGTACTGCTCAAGCTGCTCAGCGCCGAGCGGTACCAGGATCTCCCGCTCGATGACCGGCGGAAGCTGGTCAACGACCTCTTCCGTGCGATACCGGACCACGGCCGGGATGTCGCGCCAGACGCCGCCGGGAATCAGCTCGTCCCCGATGGTCTCGATCTCGACCTTCTTGCCCGCCTTGTAGTAGCTCTTGTCGTCCATGTGGAAGTGCGCGCGGGCCCAGTCGTGGAACGCCGGATACCGGTCGGGCCAGATCAGGTTCAGCGGGGTCCACAGGCCCTCCGGCTTGTTGCCGCCAGGCGTGGCCGACAGGAGGAGCCAGCGGTCCGCCTTGATGCACTTCAGGACGTAACGGGGGACGCCGTGCCGGTTCACCATCCGGTGGGACTCGTCGAGGATGACCAGATCCCAGGTTCCGGTCCGGGTCCACGGCGGGACGGTGCCCTCCTTCATCGCCTTCAGGGCAGCCGCCTTGGTCGCCTTGGGCTCCTTGGCCAGAGCGTTGCGGCCGTTGGACGCCCGGCGCCGGATGTCCTCGGGTATACCGCCATGCATGGCGTTCCATCCGATGATGAAGACACCGGGCGGCTTCACCCGGGAGGTCAGTGCGGTCCAGTTCTCGGTGTCCTTGCGGTGCGTCCCGAGGAGCCGGGTGAGGCCCTTCTCCGCAAGCGACGGGAACTGCTCCTCGAAGGTCCGCTGCCACTGACCAAGGGTGTTGATCGGGGCCACCACGAGGACGCGGGGCATGCGGCCGAGCTTGAGCAGACGCACCGCCTCGACGCTGGTGACGGTCTTACCGGCACCGAGGCCGGAGGCGTTGATGCCACCTCCGGCCAGGATGCGCCGCGTCTCCTCCTGGTAGGGACGCAGGGTCTTCACGCGCGCTTCTCCAGTTCGTTCACGGGCGCCTGGTTCTTCTGCCGCAGGTGCGCCTTCATGACGCTCGCGGCCACATGCTCGGTGTTGTAGGTGTCGTTCGGCACGTCGCCGCTGAGGTCCACCCACGAGTAGCCGTCGTGGCTGTAGTCCTGCCCGGGGTCGCGGGGGACGGAGAAAGTCCAGCCGACGACCCGCTTGGCCAGCGGAAGACCGGCCATGACGGGCCGGAAGTCCTCAGCCTTCGGGTGCACCTTCCGGGCGTCCTCCTCGTGCTTCAGCACGTCTCTTCTCCTTCTCGCTCTGCCGCCCGGTTGCGGGCGACCTCCCTGTAGGCGGCGCGCACGACGGCGTCGCCCCAGTCTTCCCTGATGGCGCGGATCGCCTGGTTCAGGCGGTCGCGCAGCTCGATGACGGCTTCCAGGTTCAGGTGCGGCTCCGGGCTTCCGTGCTCACCCTTCTCGAAATACAGCCGGAGGTGCGGACTCTCGGCGGCCGAGGAGTCCTGCACGCGCAGGCGTCCCCCGTCCCGCATCTTCACCTCGCTGCCGCCGTACATGTACAGGCCACGGCCGCCGCCCAGGTCGGAGGGTTCGTTCAGAGGCATGCGAACACCGCCGCCGACTCCGCATCTCCGGCCAGCCCCAGCTCGCCCGCCATGTCGGCCAGGTCGTAGGGCCACATCTTGTTGGTGTACGTGATGACGATGGTCGCCCCTTCGCGGCGGGCGTGATTGTTGCCTCGCCTGGCCTCGGGCACTCCACGCACGTGCTCCATGACCTTCTCCGCCGCCTCCTCGTCCAGGCATTCCAGCCGGACTTCCGGCAGATTCTCACCCTCCATGGGCCTGCATCCTTTCCGCATCGCGCAGCTTCCAGCTCAGGAACGTCACGGCTCCTTGCCGGGCGACCGCGTCCTCCATCGTGTGGGAGCTTTCACCCTCGGCTTCAGCCAGGAGTTCTCGTATGACCCTGATGCGCTCCGGGTCGCTTTCCGTGTCGGCCATGGCGTTCCTTTCTCGCTGAGCGCCCAGCCTATTTCTAGCCGATCTGGCCCAGCATCCCTACGGTGCCCTTGACCGCGTCGAGAGCGATCTGTCCCGTGTTCGTCCCTGCGATGAGGAGTCCGAAAACCAGCACCAGAACTGCCGTGACTTGCACACTGCCCGAGCTGCGCGGCTCCTCTGAGGGACGGAGCCGGAAGAACAGGACGATCGCGAGAAGTACCGCCAGGTCGATGTGGAGATTCATGGCCCCTCCTCGGGGGCTACCGGCTCAGGACCGCCCTCGCCCAGGCAGGCGAGAAGCAGTGGGACGGGTGGTTGAATCCGATGCCGCAGCAGGTGCACAGGCGGATGCCGATGAACCAGTGAGGCACCTGCGGGAGCCGGGCGTCAGCCGACTCGCGGTGCGCCGCCTCGGGCTGGCCGCAGTTCGGGAAGAGGCAGTGACGTTCACCCCGGAACACGTGGTCGCCGATGAGGGTCAGTGCCACCTGCGCCGCACCTCCTCGATCAGGGGGAACGTCTCGGGCGAGGACATCATCTGATGCGCATGTGCTACGCAGCGCTCCAGGCTCTCGACCTTGTTGCCCTTGGTGACGGCCAGCAGGAACGGCGCGGCGAGACCACAGGGTCCGAGCACCTTGTCGCTGAATGTCTCGGTCAGGGCGGCCTTGCACGTGCCGCCCCGGCTGGACGTGGTGGCGACCCACTCGGTGACGAACTTCGGCACCGGCCGGACCTCGACCGCCGGGATGTCCAAGTCGTCGCCCCAGGTGTCGACGTGGACCGCAGAGGTGTTCGGCTCCAGGTAGGACGCCTTCCAGTAGCGGCCCTCGTCCACGAAGACGACGGACCACAAGGAGCCGTACTCCTGGTGCTCGACGAACTCACGGTGCACGACGAGCTTGCTCATGCCCTCGACGGCGATGTGGTGACGCTCCAGCCACTCGACCGGGAAGGTGCGCACCTCGGCCTTCACGACTTGCGCCCCGGGACCTTCTTGAGGGGGCCGATCTCCGCGACCGCCAGAGCGGCGCGGTTGACGGTGCGGCGCACGGGCCCGACCTTCATGCCGCCGATGCCCGTGGTGGCGATGACACCGGCCGCCGCGATACCCGCCTCGGGCGATCCGGTGACCGCCACGGCTGCGGCGCCGAGCACTCCGGCAACCGTGATCGAAGCGACGTCGTGGGCCACGAGGTGGTCGTCCACGTCCTTGATCGGCTTCACTTCTTCTGCTCCCTTCCGTTGGCGATCTTCTCGATCGCCCGGTTCAGCCATTCGCTGTTCTGGTAGACCACGTAGAACGTGATCAGGTAGGCGGTGAACCCCCAGGGCCCGATGGGCTCCCCCAGAGGGATGGCGATGCCGAACGCGACACCGACCGACAGGACCATCGCCACGAAGACGTAGCGCAGTTCGTGCGGCTTCATCGGCGGGTCCAGATCCTCTCGGACATGCTGAGGCGGATCATCCAGCAGGCGAAGACCCACGTCATCGCCGCGAAGAAGTTGACCTCCTCGTTGATCAGGAGCGCCGGAACCATCACGACAAGCATTCTGGCCAGGTAGGACATCACGTTCCTTCGGAGTCGAAGAGGGCGCCCTGATCCTGGTGACCCCCGGGCGGCTGCCCTCCGTTGTCGATGAGGGCCCAGTGCGCCGCCGGGTCGCTCAGGTCCAGCCGGTGTGCCAGCCACTCGCGCAGAAGCGGGAGCTGGTCGCCGGTCCAGGAGGGGTTCTCCTGACGGGGCCGGTCGCCGTAGCGGACCGAGGCGGCAGGCATGGGGAAGGCCGCCGTCGGCCGGTCGACCCAGTTGATGACGGTCGACTTGCTGACGCCGAGGTGCTTCGCCACGTAGGTGCTGTCGTAGAAGGTCTGCACGTACTTCCCCTTTCGGCCTAGGCCAGCTTAGCACAGCCCCGGGTCGAAATGCCTCAACCTTGTTGGGATTGCTCGAACTTGAGCTTCGCGGCCTCCAGGATCCCGGCGATCTCGCGCAGCGTGTCCACGGAGTAGGGGTCCAGGCCGTCCTTGCCGTGGCCGGAAATCCTGGCCTCGATCCCCAGGTCGCGCAGGCGGGACTTCGCGACCGCCCGCTCCTGCTCCAGGGCCACTTCGGTCAGCGTCTTGAAGTACTGGTGGTAGGCCCCCTGCTGGGACGTGCGGTCCTCCTTGCTGAATGGGACCGGCCTGAAGCCGTACGCCGACTCGATGAAGACCCGCTTGGTTCCGATGCTGGTGATGGCCAGCTCGCGCTGGCTGTTGCCGTCGAACACGACGACCTTGCTGCCGACCGTCAGGACTTCCCCGCCGGTCTCGAATGAATTTGCCATCCGTCTCTCCTACCTTTCCTCAACTTATCCAATCCTAGCGAAAGTTGAGGGGCATGGAAACACGAAGACCCCCTCCGGCGAGGAGGGGGTCCTGTGCCCTACGTCACTTCATCCACGGCCACGGCGCGTTCTTGCCCTGCTCCAGAAGCTGGATCAGGCCGAAGCTCGCGTCCGAGAGGCCACCGAAGCAGTGACGGTTGGTGCCACCGGTCTCCAGGATGGAGCCCGCGTAGCCCGCCATGTTCCACAGGTAGACCGGAACGCTCTTCGGGATCAGGTCGTCGATCCGCGTCTCCGGCATGCCGTACACACGCCCGCTCATGTTCGACGGGAGCCAGCCCGGCCGCGACTGCTCGTCGGTGACGATCACGACCCGGTTGAACTCGCTCGTGAAGTTGTCCTTCACGGCGCGCGGGATGTCGGTCCCGTTGATCGACGGCCCGAAGCTCTCGACGATCTTCAGAACGCTCGCTCCGCGCGGCACGTTGACCGTACGCGAACCGGCGCCGCCGCCCCGGCTGTTCCAGCCGCCGAGGGCCTGGTCACCACCGAACTCGACGAGCTTGGCGTCCTGCGCCTTCACGGCCAGTGCCGCCCCGAAGAGCGCCGCCTGGTCGGCCAGCGAGATGTCGCTCTTGTTCGGCGTCGAACCCCAGCCGCCCGGGAACATGCTCGGCGAGCGGTCCACGAGGATCAGGGTCTTGCCCCGCAGGGTCGGAACCAGCTCCAGCGAGCCCGCCAGGCCGCGCTCCAGGGCGTGCCCCCAGCGCAGCGACGACAGGGCGCGGTACGCCGACAGGAAGCGGTACGGGAAGAGTCGGGCCTTCCGCACGCGCTCACCGTCCGAGAGAACCTTGGCCACCATGTCGGCCGAGGCGTCGGAAACGCCGACCTCGTCGAAGTTGCGCAGGTTCTTGATCAGCGCGCCCGGCGCCATGGTCGGGATCATCGCCTCCCACAGCAGCTTCTTGTCGACCTTGCCGCCCAGCTCCGACAGCACGTCCTCCCACGTGAGACCCGCGTCCTTGAGCACCTGCGGGGCGATCAGGCCCGACCCGTGGATGTACTCGGCCGACGCCTTGCGCGGGACGATCGCAGCCGCCTGGCGCCACTCGCGCTGGTTGTGCGTCATCGACAGGCTCGGCGTGATCGCTCCGCTGTGCCCGTGGCGCCGGTCGAGGATCAGCCGGAACAGGTCCGACTGCCACTGAGCGGTCGGTGCCGGGTGGACGATGTCGATCACGTCGGCGAACCGGTAGGCGCGCTTCGGCGAGTCCCACTTCCCGTACGCGTACTCGGTGTACAGGCGTGCGACGGCCCGCTTCAGGCCCTTCTTGACCGGCAGGTACCGCTTCGGCCACGCCTTGCCCGCGATCGAGAACCAGTAGGCGATGAACTCGCCCGGCTCGTCGGCACGCTGGAGCACGCCGTCGACCATGTCCTCGACGCCCTTGTACCGGTGCTGGTCGCAGAGCGTCTTGGCGACCTCGGCCGCCGCGAGCAGCGACGTGGTGCGCATGTAACCGTCGGTGCGCAGCCACGGCAGCATGGCCGTGACGTGCTCCTGCTCCAGCATCGCGGTGCCGTGCAGGAGGTCCACGTAACGCTCGTTGCGGTCGTTGGCGCGCTCGTAGAACGCGTCCTTGCCGACGAGGTTGGACACCGAGAGCAGGTACAGGTCCGACAGCGGACTGCGCGTGAAGCCGCTCGCGCCCTCGAACGTCTTGGTCGTGCCGGTCGTCGCCACCTGCGACGTGACGCGCGCCTTCGCGCCCGGCTTGTTGAACGTTGCCATGACCCTTCTCCCTTTCCTTGAAACGCAAAAACCCCCTGTCCCGAGATGGGAGCAGGGGGCGCGTCTCGATGTATGTGTGGGGTGCCCGGCCAACAGATAGGCCCCGGTGGTTCTTTCGAACCTTCCTCGACCAACGCTCTGCCAATTGAGCTATCCGAGAGCAAGCTCGCGGATCAGGAATCGAACCTGAAACATTTGGTTCCACTGTGAAGTAACCGTTGCCAAGACGCTCCGGACACCTCACCCACACACCGAGAAACAGAAGATCCAGAGGAGCCACCGGCCAACTAGGCGAGACCCGGTGTTTGCCAGTTATGCCAAGCGTCGGCAACGACGGGATTCGAACCCATCCTCAGTTTCTTTTTCCAGAAGAAGTAACCGTTTCTCAAAACGCTCCGGTAACCCTTCTGGATCTTCTGTTACGCGCCCCGGCCAACAAGTTGGCGCCCGGTGTTCTCTTCGCAGAATGAAGTAACCGTTCGCACGAACGCTCCGGGGTGCAGATAAAACATTACGGGATCCTGCGAGGGGATCGCAAGTCTTTTTAGTACTCCCGAGGGGCGATGATCCAGGAGGCCCGCTCCTGGACGGGCTCCATCGACAGGTAGCGCAAGCCGTTGCGCAGGCAGCCGTCGTCGGGGAAGTCCACGCCCGGGATGCGGACGTTGGGGTTCCACTCGAAGTTCGGGTCGATGCACTTCGGCGACCAGTCGTCCGCCTCGTACACGGAGCCCGCGAGCGCCAGGCCGTAGAACTGCGTGTTGGAGTGCCCGAAGGTGATGACCTCCAGCCCCTGCTCCTTCAGCGTGGCCTCGGCGTTGTCCCTGGTGACCAGCTCATCGGGGATGCCGGAGGCCAGCAGGATGGCGCGGCGCATGTGGAACTCGTATCCCTCGCCGTCGTCGTCCTCCTCCAGGGACGCCTCGTACTCGGTGAGCCAGTCCGGCTCGAACTCGTCGAGGTTCTTGATGGCCCAGTCACTGTCGTCGGGGACGCCCAGGCTGTAGCCGTAGAACAGAACTGCCATCGACATGTCGACTTATCTCCTGTACGCCAGAGGGGGCCCCGCCGGGGCCCCCTCAAGGGACGTGACGATCAGGCGCTGATGTCCTGGCCGTTCTCGGACTTCTGCTCGGCCTGACGGGACTGCACGGCCATCTCGCTCACCGTGCCGCCGTACTGACCGGAGATGGTGCGGTACGCCTCGGCCGTGTGCCGGACGTCGTCCGGCTCCAGGCCCGGGTGGGCGGCCTGGACGATGCGCTCGCTGGGTCGTGCTGCCATGCTCTTCCTCCTCAGACGCGGACGATGCCCATCTGGCGGGCCTTGGCCAGCCAGCCCGGGAACTCGTTCATCAGGCGCCGGTACAGCTCGGCGTCGCGCATCGCGGTCGGGTCCTGGCCGACGGCGAAGAAGTCCGAGTTGTCGATGGGCCGGTACTGCGGGACGGGGATGTCGTCGAGACGCTGGAGGAAGCCCAGGCCCTCGTCGTCGTCGTAGTCGTACTCGCGGTCCTCGCCGAAGCCGACGAACTGCCAGAAGATCGGCAGGTTCGCGTACTGGCAGATGCGCCGGGCGGCGGCCTTCTTGTCCCTGGGCGAGCCGTCGGTCTGGAAGATGACCAGCGCCGGGACGGACTTGCCGGTGGACTGGTAGTGCTGCACCACGGCGTCCATGGCGACGGTGTAGTCCGTGCCGCCCATGTGGCCGAGTCGCGAGTGCGCCTTGGCGATCTTGCCCTGGTAGTCCTCCAGGGACAGCTCGTCCATGCCCTTCAGCTCGTGGTCGAAGAACACGACCGGCACCCGGCCGTCGTCCTCGAAGAGCGGGGCCATGCCCAGGATGCGCTCGGCGAAGTACTGGACGGCGCCGCCGCTGTAGTAGCTGCGCCCCGGCCAGTCCATCGACCCGGAGCGGTCGAGCACGAGGTAGACGGCCGCTCGCTCGCCGTCCAGGCCGTGCTGGTTCGCCGCGAAGCTCGCCTTCTGGAAGGGCTTCTCCAGGCCCGGGGCGACTTCGCGGATCTTCTCGATGGTGTACGTCACGTTCTCCCTTTCCGAGGGTCAGTGCTTCTTGACGGGGCGGGCCCACTGCTCGGGCGGAACGCCGCCCATCCGGCCTTCCGGGGCGTCCGGAACGTCGGTGCGCGCGAGCGGGCTGGAGCCGTAGTTCCCGATGGAGTGGGACTGCGTCGCAGCGGGCCCGTTCTCCACGAGATCCGAGGCGGCGTCCAGGGCGTCGGCGTCAGACATATGCACCTTCCTGCCAGGCGAGCAGAACCTGCCGCTCGCGGTATTCGTCCAGTTCCTCTCGCGAGAGGAACGTGATTCCGTCCTCGCGGATGACGACCGGCGCCTCCGCCTTCTTCTCCTCACCGTTCACGTGTGCACGACGGGATTCGAACCCGTGGACCCTCCGGAAATCCCAGTTCCGTCAGGTCGCCTGCCCCCACTCCTGGGAGAGCTTCAGCAGGCACCTTTAGGCCGCTCAGGCACATGCACTGCCGGACCCGTTAGCCCGGCCCAGATTCCGCTTTCAGGAGTTCTACACGGAATCGTCCGATTCATCTTCCACTCCAACCGGAGAGCCCACGACCGGATTCGAACCGGCGCCTCCGTCCGCTGGCCTTACCCAGTAGGACGACGTGCTAGGCCACTACACAACGTGGGCGCTCGGTGCCCTGCCAGTCACCGAGCAGCGGATTCCGTGGCCCGGGTGCCACCCGGGGTGCCTCCCCAACGGAATCCTCAGTGGTACGTCACCCCGCCACCGGCTTTCTACAGCCGAGAGCGGGGGTAAAGCGGACCTGTAATTCAGGTCCAGTTGGCGGGGAGAGACTTGAACTCTCGACCTTCGGATTATCGGTCCGATGCTCTGACCAACTGAGCTACCCGCCAGTGATCCATCCGGAAGCGTGTCGGACCGCCTCCGGTGGATCGGTGCGCCGAGCCGGGCCGTAACCGGTTCGGAGCGTTTCGCCCGGGTGTCGGATTCCCGAACTAAGTGAAACTCTACCGGGTGTTGCTGGCCTAGGTCAACAGATCCAGGTCAGACCGCTAGCCGGAAGTTCTCTCCGTCCGCAACGATCAGGCCCTCGCGGGTGAACGACCGGAGGAAGCGGCTGGCCTGCGTCACACCGCAACCCGTGTGGGTCGCGAGAAGGGCGGGGGTCCAGACGGCCTGCGGCTGGCCACGCAGGGCCCGCAGGGCGACGTCACGGGGGTACTTGCCGCGACCGTGGTCCGGGTGCGCCAGAAGGGCCACCATCTCGTCCGTGACGGTCCAGGTGCGCACGAGGTTGGGGCCGTGCACGTTGAGGTAGCCGTGCCCCCGGAAGCGCGGTCCGCGCGGGAGGAAGTGCGGCTCCACGCCCGCGCCGGGGCCGAGGACCGTGTCGGTGTTCTGCGGCGTGTTGACGCGGAGGCAGAAGGAGAAGTCGAAGTTCGTGCGGATGCCCGACGTAATGCCCCGGTCGTCGCCCGAGCGGAGCGGGTTCTGGGTCATCCACATGATGATGATCTCGCGCGAGCGGCCCTGGCTGGACAGCTCGGTGAGCTTCTGCATCACGGACTTGTCGGGACCTTCGAGGAAGGCGTACTCCTCGTCGCCCTTCGGCGCCTTGCCGCGCCTCTTGTCCTCGTCGATCACGGCCTGGAGGACGGAGTAACCCTCGTCGATCGGGATGAGCCTGCGCGGGCCGAGCTTCAGGTCCCACTTCGAGATCCCGAGCTTGGCCATCTGGGCGGCCCGGTCCTCCATCCGGGCGTGCTCGCGCTCGATCATCTCGATGATCTCTTCGTGAGTCACGGCGCAGGTGCAGATGCCGCGCCAGACCGTGGCCTCCTCCCCCTTCCCGTCGATGAAGCCGCCCAGCTCCTCGTCGGGGTGAACTACAGCTCGGGCCATCAGGGCGCGCGTGGACCAGCTCTTGCCGGACCCCGAGGCACCCCCGACCAGCAGGCGCTCGTTGCGCGGAACGTCGACCTCCTCGCCCGTGACGGTGTCGAGTCCGAGCGTGGTGATGTCGGGGTGCCAGAACATGTCCAGCTCGTCGGTGATGTACCGGGTGCGCACCGCGAACAGCACCTTCGAGGACCGGCCGCCGGGGGAGAGGTCGCTCAGGTGCTCGTCGAGCACGTCGAGCATGGCGCGTATGGCCTGGTGCTTGGCCCGCAGCTCCTTGATCATGTCGCGCCCGTCGAGCTTGAGGACGGCGACGACGCCCGACTCGGTCAGCTTGGCGGAGTCCAGGTTCACGCCACGCAGCCCGCGCGCCTTGGCCTGGGGGTCCCAGTACTCGGGCGTGAGCAGTTCCAGGAGGCGCAGTTCCTCCTCAGTCGCGACCAGCACCGGGCACCTCCATGACGGCGTCGAGCGCCGGGTCCAGGCCGAGCGGGAACATCACGCCCTCCTCCTGGTCCACGACGATGAAGATCCTGAGCGGCGCCATGAGCGAGCACACCCGTCCGGCCTCCTCCAGGGAGACCTTCTGGGTGAGCGGCCAGACGGCGATCATCGTGCCCGCCTTGGGCATGCCGAGCTGGATCACGGCGTCCATCGGAGTGAGGGCCAGGGCGCAGTGCCCGTCGAGCGGGTTGTACGTCAGTGTCCTGTTCTCGCGCCGCACGGGGACGGCGTAGTAGGAACCCATCGTTCTCTTCTTCCTCTCCTTCAACGGCGAAGGCCGGACCTGGGTCGATCGCCAGGTCCGGCCTTCTCGGGGTGTGCTGCTCGGTCAGGCCGAGGCGACGGGGCTGCCGTAGCCGTAGCTGACGGGGGTGCTGGAGTCGCTGTCGCCCTCGTCCGAGTCGGCCGAGTCGTCGGCCTCGTCCTCGTCGGTGTCGTCGGCGGAGTCCGCGTCGGTGGAGCGGTTCTCCAGGGCGGCGACGTACTCGCGGGCCTGCTCCTCGGTGACGTCGGCCTGGAGCACGAGGGCCGGGACGGGGTCCACGCCCTTCTCGGTGGCCTTGTCGACGATCGGCTTGACGACGTTCACCAGCACGGAGTCGCGCAGGTTCACGGCCCACGACTCGCCGCGCTCGGCGGCCTCGGCCAGTTCGGCGTTCGCGGAGGCGATGGCCTCGGCGTCCTTGTAGGTGCTCTTGAGGTTGGTCGCGGCGGCCTCGAAGACGAGCTTCGCGTAAACGGCGATGTCGGCTTCGCTGGCGCCGGGGAAGTCCTTGGCTGCGTTGCGGAAGATGGACCGCACTGCGGTGGTCAGAGACACGTTCTATTCCTCTCCGATGTCCTGCTTCGTTCTGCGAACTTTACTGTGCGTGCTCGCTGTTCGTCGGTAACAGCGTATCACGATTTGGCCTGAGCCACTACTTCTGGGACGGGCCCTTTGCCTGCTTCCGGATCGTCGTGTTCTCCGGGTGTGCCGAGTTGGCGAAGTCGTTCCAGCGCGGCGAGACGCTGACCTTCACGGCCTTGCGGGCGGCGACGCGCACGCGCTCCCCGTTGTGCGGGTTCCGGGCCATCCGCTCCTTCTTCTCCACCAGCGCGAAGCTGCCGAAGTTCGTGATGGAAACGGTGTAGCCCTGGGCCACGGTGCGGGCGCAGATGTCGAAGACGTTTTCGACGGCCTCCTGGGCGACGGATCGAGCCAGACCCATCCGATCGGCCAGCGCCTCCGCGAGGAGCATCTTGTTCAGGTTGCCGGGCTTCTGCTCGACGTTTGCCACGTTGGGCTCCTTTCCTCAACTGTACCTATCGTAGCACCCTTTGAGATTCAAGTTGGCTAAAAGGGTGCGGTTGGCCAGAGAGTGTCTGTTGCTGGGGAGAACAAGGGTACGACGGAAGACCGTTCATGTTTGCACCAACGAGAGAAACGATCCGGCCACGACGAAGGGGACCCGGTAGGAACCGGGTCCCCTTCGAGGTTCCGCGTACTTGACTCAGCCGAGCGGCGGAAGGTTGCGCTGGTGCGCGCGTGCTCGGTCGATGGACGCCTGACTGCGCGGCTGCGCGACGAGCTGGCGCATCGTCTCCATGGGGTCCTCGGCGACCTTGGCGGGCTTGGCCTTCTCGCGCGCCGTCTGCGAAGCGGACTTCTTGCCCGCGTACTTCGTTGCGGCGAGGCGCTGGTCACGGCTCGGCATCAGTTCTCCTTCTCCTCTGAAATGACCAGCGGCATCCGCGCCGCCAGCCAGACCTTCTCCTCCGTCGACATCTCGCGGAACGGCTCGGTCGCGAAGTAGACGACGGCGTGCTTCAGGTGCGCGATCTCCTCGCGCTTGGCCAGCAGGGGGGCGATCACGTACAACGACCCGAGCGCGACGTACATGTTCACGCCCTTGACCTCGACGTGGGCGTGCTCCACGACCGGGGGTATGGGGCCGATCGGGTAGGTCGTGTACTCGGCCCCAGCCGCGTGCCCCTTCGTCTCCGCCTCGACCCGGCCGTCCGCGTTCGGGTGGTGCAGGTAGACGCCGAGCAGATCAGGGGCGGACGGGACGCCGATGGAGATCTCGACATCGACCACCTCGAACCCGGGAGTCACCGGGCGCCGCCCATGTTGTCGCGGTCGAGAACCACGGCCTCCTCCAGGCGGTTGCCGATCAGCACGGCGAGCACTCCGGCGACCGAAAGCAGGACCCAGCTCTTCAGCTTCTTCACGTTCCTCTCCGTTTTCCTGTCACGTTTCCCTGGTGGATCCGACCCGAAAAGAACCCCTGACGCACGTAGACTCGGAGCGTCGTGCGCATCCGAGTCCACGTGGTGTGCCCCTGTGTGATCAGCCCTGGTTTCCGCCGAGGCCATGGCCGCAGCCCGATCCGTTTCTGGCTCCGCACTGGGGGCACGGGTTGGGGTTCATCTCAGGCCGTCACCCCCTCGGCCTGCTTCAGCTTCTCCAGTACCTCGTGGGCCCAGGAGTTCTTCGACCGGGCCGCCTGGTTGAGGCGGCTCCTCAAGCGCCGGATCATGGTGGAGTCGTTGTAGCTGTACTCCGTCGCCACGTCCTTCACCATGGAGGTGAAGTTCTGGGCGGCCTCGGGGGAGAGTCCCTTGGTGAGAGCCTGCGCCGCCTTGTCGAATCCGCTCAGCTTGGAGCGCTTCTTGTTGTTGTTTCGGCCGTTGCTCACGCTTCAGTCCCCTTTCCGAGACCGCCCTGTCCGGCGGTGAGTCATACTCTTCCAGAAGTGGCCCAGGCCGTCAAGTCCGGGCAATGAAGGTACACTTGACCTGCGTAGAAGAGGAGGTGAGATGAGGAGAGCAACACTCGGATCCCAGCGGAAGACGAAGCAGAGGCAGCGCCCTGATGTGCTGGCGCCGTTCCTGGACCTGCCGGAGGCGGGGAAGCGGCTGTCGTTCACGCAGGTGCCCGACTGGGTGATGCTCTGCGATCGGGTGAATCCGACGGCGTTCCGGCTGTGGTGTGTCCTGCGCTCGATGCAGTTCGAGAACGGACCAGGCATACCGCCGCTGACCCTGGACGAGGTCTGCTGGCTGCTGCCGGGCATCAACAAGAAACCCACGTCCAGAACGAGGGCCAGGGAGGCGCTGGACTGCCTGCTGGCCGAGGGTCTGCTGAAGGACGTCACAGCGGAAGGGACGTCGAAGGCGGCACCCCGGCTCTACCTGGCGATGGATGAACCGCAGGGGCCGATGGGGTGGAGCAGCGCCCGGCGCAAGCTCAAGCGCTACACGAAGCTCTGGCGCAAAGCCGAGTGAAACAGCAGACGGCCGCCTCCACGGGGGGAAGAGGACGGCCGTCTGCTGTACACGGTAGAGGAAGCCTCGGCCCGATCACCGGGAAATCGGAAAGCTCTGGACTTCCTCAAGAGTGGTGACAGCCGTTTCCAGGTTGGGAAAGATGCCAGCATGGACTTCAAGAACCCGTTCAAGAAGCGGCCGGAAAAGAAGGCGGCATCGGCCCCCGCCCCCACCGCGAAGCGTGCGACCCCGGCCTCGACGCCCCGGCCCGCGACGACCTACCGACCGGACCCCGACCCGGTGCTGCACAGTGCCTTCTACACCCCCACCCCGAGCCCCCGGTCCGACGACTGTGGCACCTCGTCCAGCTCGCACTCCTCGGGCGGCGGGTCGCACCACTCGTACGACTCGGGCAGCTCGCACAGCAGCAGCCACAGCAGCTACGACTCGGGATCCTCGCACTCCTCCAGCTCGTACGACTCGGGCTCGTCGGGCTGCGACAGCGGCGGGGGGTTCTGAGAGGATGTCCCCCGAGCAGGGCCCACCTGGGAGCGTCGGTATCCCGGGTGGGCCCTGACTCATATCACCCCGGCGATGGCCAGGATCAGCACCACGAGCAGAACCACCACGAGGATGCCGACGACGTCTCGCGTAGTCATGTGGACCTCCTTCACGATGGACGTCTACCCAGGCTGAACCGTCCTACGAGAGGGCAGCCCAGCGGGAGCCGGTGTTCTGCGAACCCGAGCTGAGAGTGATGCTCGACGGAAGTGCGGTCTGCCCGGTGCCGGAGGTGAGGAACCGGGAGGTGCCGGTGGTCAGCCCCGCGTTGATGGCGCTGGAGACACCACCCGAGGCCGCCACCGACGGCTGGGTACCGGTGCCGACGGAGAGGAAGGCCACGTAGTAGTCCCCGACGGCGAGCGTCTGCGCAGCCGTGAGGGCGGCCGTCTTCAGGCCCTGCGAACCGAAGTTCGTGGTCTGGTCGGCGCTGACGGCGAGCCGGGTTCCGGAGGAGTTGTACAGGCCGACGAAGTTCTGGCCGCTGGTCAGGGAGGTCCCCGCCGTGGTCACGCCGTACAGGATGTTCGAAACCACGGTCGACCGGTTTACGATCTTCACCTTGGACAGGTAGACGACGCCCGTGTTCAGGGGGAAGGCGTCGGCGACCGTGGCCGGGTCCTGCGTCCACGTGATCAGGTTGTGGTCGGCCGGGGTGAAGGTCGGGTTGTTGACCGTGCTCAGCGGATACTGGAGCAGACCTGCGGGCATCGCGTTGCCCGTGTTGAAGGTCGTGATGTCCCGGAAAACCGTGGACGAGGACTTCGTGTAGGTGACCGTGCCACCCGTGTTGTTCTCGATGCGAATGCGCTCGAAAATGTTCGGAGCCGCAGACGTCGTGTTCAGGTCTTCGATGATCTGGAGCGTGCCGCTCGATTCGACATTGACCCACTTCGCCTGGAAGAGGTTGTTGTACGAGTTCGATGCGCAGACGAACATCTTGTTTCCGGACTGCCCGCTGTCGCCGGTCACGTAATTGCAGTAGAACTCGTTGCTCTCGCCGTTGGCGATGTTGATACCGGTCTGGAACTGCTCCAGGTTCAGGCCGTAGAACCGCTGACTGGCCGTCGGGGCGGCCCCTCCGACGTAGATGCCTGTGCAACCGGTCGAGTTGGCCCCGGCCTCGAACATGTGCCAGATGTTCTGGTTCATGTTGTTGGCCTGGGAGTCGAAGTAGAGGGCGTATCCACCCGTTCCGACGATCTCCACGAAGAAGCGCGAGAAGACGCAATCTCCCGCGTTCTGCACGCTGGAGTTGTTGATGATTTTGATACCGTTGCGGCAGCCCTCGATCTCGATGTTCTCGAAGGTGGAGCGCCACGGCATTCCCAGCTCCATGCCCCACGTGGTGTACGAGGCATTGAAGGCGCCGTTGATGCGGAGATTCCGGAAGCTGGAGTGCCAGAACGAAATCGTGTTGTTGTTGCCGACGTCGTTCACGCCGATCGACTTGATTCCGATTCCAGATCCTGCGATGTAGATGCAGAACGAGTCGAGGTGAACCTGAGCCCAGTCCGAGATGGTGATGGCGACGACATTCGAGGCGGCGTTCAGGTAGGTCGCCTGCTGGCCGCAGCCGCGCAGGGTCACCGTCTTCGCGTTGTCCTCGTCGATCGTGCCGTTGATCTCGATGGTGGCTGCGACGTTGAAGGTTCCGGGGGAGAGCAGCACCACGCCGCCACCCGTCGCCTGCACCGCGTCGATCGCCGCCTGGATCTGCACCTCATCCGCCGTGCCGTCACAGACGTAGTCGGCCATTGCCTTGTCGGCGGCCGAGGAATCCGAGGCGGCCACGTACATAGCTCCGGCGAGCGCCCGGCTGGCGGCCGGGGTGTACTTCCAGGTGCCGCCGATCCGGGTGTAGACGCGGCTGTTCGTGGTGTCGACACCCTGCATGCCGTCGGTCGGCACGAGCGGGGCGAACGTGGCGTCGGAGATGGCTCCGGCGTTGGTGCGCAGGGCGGGCGCCACGTCACCCTTCACCCCGCCGCCCATGTTGTCGCGGGCCATCGTGCCGGGGGCGTTGATGTCGAGCGCGGCCACGGCCAGCGTGCCCTTGGTGATGAGCATGTTGCCGATGATCAGGTTGTTGCCCGAGTCGCCGACGGATTCCTCGCGGATCAGGGAATGCGCGGCGCCGTTCGTCGTGTGGGAGGTGAGGGAGTTGCCGGAGATCAGGTTGCCGGTAGCGGCGAACTCCAGGTGGATACCGCTGTATGCGCCAGCGGTTCCGACCGCGCCGATGCCGAAGATCGTGTTGCCTTCGACCACGCAGTTCTGAGCCGCGAGGAAGATGGCGTCACCGGCCACTCCGTCGAAGTTGCATCCGATGATCTTCGTGGCCGCCGCGTCCTGCACGCGGATCGCCGGTCGGCTGTTGCCGCCGTTGACGAAGTTGCAGCCCAGGATGGTCTGCGTTCCGGCCGAGTCGTGGATCATACCCATGACCGCGCCGGACCCGCCGAGGAACTGGAAGTCGCAGGCCACGATGAAGTTCTCATCGCTCGACGTCAGGTAGATCGCATTGCCCTCCAGGGTGGAGGTGTTCGCGTTGTCGAAAAGGCAGTGCGTGACGACGTTGTTGTGCCCGAAGGCCGTGTTGTTCTGGCCAGAGAACACCAGGCCGGTGCTCTTGCAGGCCGTGAAGTGAAGGCGCTGGAAGATGCACTCCACGGCGCCCATGGCCCAGATTCCGCCGGACGGGCCGGTGGTCTGATTCGTGTGGTTGCCGTCGATGGTGAAGTCGGAGAACGTCGAACGCGTCTCGTCCCCGGAGAAGGTGATCGCGTTGTCGTCGACTCCGGCGGCCAGCTTCAGCACGGTGCCCCAGCCGGACCCGATCAGGCCCAGGCCGACCCCGCTGGGCCAGTTGATCGTGGCCCCCAGGTTGAAGGTGCCGTCGAGCAGGCGCACGCGGCCCTTGCCGGGCGCTCCGTCGACCAGGTCGATGGCTGCCTGGATCACCAGATGGTCGTCAGTGCCGGTGCAGATGAAGTCCGCCTCGTCCGTCGAGGCGGAGTCGGCGGCGGCCACCGTGATCTCCCCGGACGGAACGCGGCCCCGGGTGAAGGTGCTGGTGGTGCCGATCGCGTAGGTGATGTTCGAGCCCAGCCGGACTTCCCCGTTGTCGCCCGCGTCGAAGATGCCGCCGGTCGCCGCGTGCAGGTAGGCGTTGTCGATCTGCACGAACGCGGTGTCGGTGAAAGAGCCGCCGTACTGAGGCGAGTTGGTGCTGGCGCCGCCGTCGTCCACCCCGGGGAAGTTCGTCCAGTCGCCGATGATGAGCGGCGTCGTGGCGCCGTTCGTGGCCACGCCCGCGTACCCGCCTCCTCCGGCGCCGCCGTTGCGGCCGTCGCGCCGGGTCATGAGGTTCGAGATGACGATCGGCGGGGTGCCGGTGCAGTCGAGGTAGACACCGTTGAAGCCGTTGCGGTCAGTCGAGCAGCCCGACATCAGCATGCCACCCGACCCGGCGCCGTTGCCCCAGTTGCCACTCAGGTAGAAGCCGTGGTTGCCGTTCCACTCGGCGCGGCAGCCGACCATCTGGGAGTTCGCGGCGTTCTGGAGCATCCAGCCGTTGGACCAGTTGCCGATCGCCTGGCAGTCCACGGCCGTGAGGTCGACCATGCGCTCACCGAAGAAGCCGTGCGCGTGGTTGTTGTCGAGCATCACCCGGTGCATGCGCCAGGAGTACGGGGCGACGCCGCCCTGAAGGCCGCAGTAGATGCCGGAGTTCGGGAAGCGGCGGATCGTGACATCCCGCAGGGCCACGTTCTGCACGTTTCCCTTGGCCTGGATGCCGTCGACTCCGGCCGCCACGTTCGATCCGTCGAGGGTGACGTTCAGGACCCGCTGCTCGCCGGAGATGTCCGCGTAGCCGCCGTCGGTCGCGTCCAGGAAGCGGATCGCGGCGGCGCCCGTGAAGGTGGCCAGTGGCTTGATCTGGGCGTTCGGCTCATACAGGTCGGTGACCGTCATGAGGTCCGAGCGCAGGGTCATCAGCGTCTTGCCGGGCGGTACGACGATCGGCTCGTCGGTGGCGAAGGTGAGCGGCGGCAGGGCGATGACGCTGCCCGCCGGGGAGCTGGCCAGGATCGCGTTGATGGCGGGTGCGTCGTCGGTGGTGCCGTCGCCGACCACGCCGTGGTCCATGCCGTTGATCCACAGGGAGTCCTGGGCCATGTAGAGGCCGTCGGCCGTGGCCTGGTCGAGCGCCCCGACGTCGGCCGCGTTCAGGCTCACCGCGCCGGTCTCGCCGTTCACGGAGGTGACGGGCGCGGTGGGGAGCTGGGCGCTCGGGACCTTGCCCGTGTTGTCGAGGGTGGCGACGCCGTTGTTGGCGCCCTTCTCGTCGCTGTCGATGGCGCCGACGTCGGCGGCGGTCAGGTCAACCGCGCCAGTCTCTCCGTTGACCGAAGTGACCGGCGCGGTCGGGAGCTGCCCCGAGGGGACCTTGCCGTCGAGGCCGAGCGTGGCCACGCCGCTGGCGACGCCCTTCTCGGTCACGTCGACCGCTCCGACATCGGCGGCGGAGAGGGTCACGTCGGGCCCGGATTCGCCGTTCACGGTCTCCACGACAGCCTCTCCGGCCGTCGAGGTGTCAGTGATGAGGCCAAGTGCTTCCAGGCCGTCCAGCAGGCTCTGGAGGGCTCCGCCCGTCGTCCGTTCGCCGGAGACCGTCTGCCTGCCGACGGCGGTCGCACCGAAGAAGCCGAGCAGGTTGTTCAGGCCGTCGATGGTGTGGACGGATGTGTCGTCCGGGCCGCTTCCGAACAGCCACTTCCCGCTGGCGTGAGCGGTGAACTCTCCGGACTCCAGGCGGAGGTAGGTGTACTGCTCGCCGAGGAAGTTGACCAGCTCGAAGACCGATACGAAGAGGTCGGCGCCCGAGGCGTCGAGGTCCAGGTCCGCGCCGGACTGCCGGAGCCGGTAGCTCTTCGCGTCCTCCTGGCCGACGAGGAGATCGCTGTTGATGAGTGCGAGCAGGCCCACACCCAGGCGCTTCAGGAATGTGTCCATCGGGCCGGAGCCTGAGCCCCACTGCATCTCGCCGTCGGTGAGGCGGCGCCACAGATCGTTGGTGTTGACGAGGGTCCGGGAGGACTGGGCGATATCGTCATCTGCCGAGCGCAGCGAGGAGACGGTGCCGGTGAACTCGGCGCCCGAGAGCTGGGCGTACCCGCTCAGGTCGACAGCGCCGCCGCCGCCGGGGCCCGAGCCGAACTTGCCCGCCTTGATGAACAGGGCCTGCGACGCGTTGGAGAGGTCGGTGGCCGAGCCGGACGTCGCAAGGAACCCCAGGTTGATGGCGTTTCCGGGGAGTGCCGGGTTGGTCGCGAAGGCTTCCTTGCCCGCAGCGGAGACCGCGTCGTCGAGCGAGGCGTACGTCTGCTGCCCGTACTGGAGAACGTGGACCTCGGCACCCTCGTTGGTGGGGAACATCCAGAGCTGATGGACCACGTACTCCCCGCTGGGCACGGGAACCAGGGAGCCGTTGTTGTCGTAGTTGCCGACGTCCACAACGGTCGACGACAGCACATGTTCCAGGTCGGAGTCACGCAGGACGTTCGTCCAGGACGCGGGGGTTGCTCCGATGGTGTTGGTGATGTGCGGGTTGTTGGTCTCGGTGCCACCGTCGAAGTGGTTCCAGCCCCGGGAGAAGACCTGGCCGGATCCCACGTTGAGCATCAGGTTCGCGCCGTTGGGGCTGACGTCGTTGCCCGAGATGCCGAAGGCGCCGATCGCGTCCATCAGGTCGTAGAGCTGGTTGACCGGGTTACCCGAGATGGTGGGGATGGACTGCGCGAGGAAGATCGATCCGTTGTCCTGTGCGGCCATGCCGAGAACGATGTAGGTCCGCCGATCCTCGGGGGTGGGCCGGTTCTCCTGCTGGAAAACGTTCAGGTCGGAGTCCATCACGAACCAGGTGATGTCCCTGGTCTGGGCAACGCTGTCCAGCTCGACCGTGATGACGCTCGTGCTCTCGACGGGCGTGATCGTTGGGGGGTCGGTGAGGTAGTCGACGATCCGGCCGCTGAGGGGATTGATGTCGATGGCCAGCGGATTGTCCGGGTTCACCGAGATGTCACCGCCGGAGGTGATGCCGGTGTCGAGGCCACCGTCCACGCCGGAAGGGCCGGTGGGCCCCACGAGAGAGGCCAGCCACTCCTCTTCGGTTCCGACGAACCCGTTGTCGACCGCGACCTGGTAGGCGGAGTCCCCGTCCTGACCGTCGGCGCCCGGGGTTCCAGGTGCACCGGGCGTACCGGGGCTGCCAGGCGGGCCGGGCACGGGTACGTAGTCCACTCCGCAGACGTCGACCGAGAGGATGTCGGTGATGTCGAGAGCGCCGGTTCCCTCGGGCAGGGCGAAAATGCCCTCTTCCCAGTCCCCGCCTACGAACTGCCGCAGGCGCCACATGCGGCCGTCGGCCG
>Ga0307411_10000084_pt1 | contig 28974 bp, 24 predicted proteins | sample DK1Ometagenome_2_FD_203712 | JGI IMG/M metagenome (GOLD analysis project Ga0307411, IMG submission 203712) | Maize rhizosphere microbial communities from greenhouse at UC Davis, California, United States - DK15-O-1 | ecosystem: Host-associated > Plants > Roots > Rhizosphere > Soil | place: USA...
GCCCAGCCGCAGCGCCAGGCCGGGCGTGGCGCTGGCCTGGGCGGCGTAGTGGTCGGCCAGGTCGGCCAGGCGGGCGGCGGGCTCGCCCAGCACCCAGTTCTGCGCGAAGTCCAGCGCTGCCAGCCCTGCGCACAGCCGCGGCTCGCGCTCGACGAGCAGCGTCGTCAAGCCAAGCTGGCCGAGCCAGGACGCGGCGCTGCAGCCGGCCGGGCCGCCGCCGAGGATGGCAACGTCGAAGGAGGTGGGATGGGGCATGGGGATCCGCGCGGAACCGCGAATTATCCCAGCCGCGGCTTTTTTCTGGCCAGGCGTTTGAAGATGCGCCAGCCGAGCAGCACGGCAAGGATCACGCCGTAGACGGCGGGCTCGGCGAAGTCGTTCTTGCCCGCGCGCATCCAGATGAAGTGCATCAGCGCGATGACCGAGACGGCGTAGACGGCCTTGTGCAGCGCCTGCCAGCGCTTCGCGCCGAGGACCTTGATGGCCTTGTTGAAGCTGGTCGCGGCCAGCGGCAGCATCAGCGCCCAGGCGGCAAAGCCCATCAGGATGAACGGGCGCTTGGCGATGTCCACGGCGATCTCGGCCAGATCCAGACCCATGTCCAGCCAGCCATAGGCCAGCAGGTGCAGGCTGGCGTACGCGAACGTGAACACGCCGAGCATGCGGCGCAGGCGCGCCAGCGCTGCCAGGCCGGTCAGCTCGCGCAGCGGCGTGATGGCCAGCGTCAGCCACAGGCCGCGCAGCGTCCAGTCGCCCAGGCCGCGAATCAGCGCCTCGGCCGGGTTGGCGCCCAACTGGTTCGTGAACGCCGCGTAGACCAGCCAGGCCAGCGGCAACAGGCAGGTGACGAACAGCGCCGGCTTGGCGACACCACTCAGCAGCGCCTTCGACAGGGCCTGGCGCATCAGAAGTTGCGTCTCAGGTCCATGCCGGCATAGAGCTGGCCGACCTGCGCTTCGTAGCCGTTGAACATCAGCGTCGGGCGCTTCTTGGCGAACAGGCCGTCCTCGCCGATGCGGCGCTCGCTGGCCTGGCTCCAGCGCGGGTGGGCGACGCCGGGGTTGACGTTGGAATAGAAGCCGTACTCCTGCGGCGCCGACTGCTCCCAGCTGCTGACCGGCTGCTTCTCGACGAAGCGGATCTTGACGATGCTCTTGGCCGACTTGAAGCCGTATTTCCAGGGCAGCACGACGCGCACCGGCGCGCCGTTCTGGTTGGGCAGCACCTCGCCGTACATGCCGAAGGTCAGCAGCGCCAGCGGGTGCATGGCTTCGTCCATCCGCAGCGCCTCGACATAGGGCCAGTCCAGCACGCCGGAGCGCAGGCCCGGCATCTGGGCGCGGTCGGCCAGCGTCGTGAACTCGACGAACTTGGCCTTGCCGGTGGGCTCCGCCCGCTTGATCAGTTCGGACAGCGAGTAGCCGACCCAGGGAATGACCATGCTCCAGCCCTCGACGCAGCGCAGCCGGTAGATGCGCTCTTCCATGGCGCTGAGCTTGAGCAAGGCGTCGATGTCGTAGCGGCCCGGCTTGGCGCATTCGCCTTCGACCATCACCGTCCACGGCCGGGTCTTCATCGTGTGGGCGCGTTCGGCGGGGTCGGACTTGTCGGTGCCGAATTCGTAGAAGTTGTTGTACGAGGTCGCGTCGGCGTAGCCGGTGGGCTTGTCTAGCACCACCGCGCCGGCCGCGGCCGAGCGGGCACCCGGCAGCTTGGCCAGTTTGCCGCCGCCGGGCGCCGGCTGCGCCAGCGCCAGTGGCGATGCAGCCGCCAGGCCCAGGCCGGCCAGTGCCGTGCGGCGATTGAGGTAGGCATGGCGCGGCGTGATTTCGCTCGGGTGCGGTTCGTGGGCGGGGGGCGTCTTGATCAGCATGGGATGGCGCGGTGTTGGATGAGGTCGGTCGGCGGGCGGGCGCCACAACTTACACCGATGCATCGGGTTGTACGTGAACGGGTGTGAATACCCGACCGGCTCAAGGCGGCTCGAGCGGCCGGCCAACCACTGCGACTTTCATCACGGCCGGTGGGCTTCCGAGCCTCCCCGATCGTCATATTGATCTATGTCATGACGCAGGGTTAACCCTAGGCGCAACATGCATCCAGCTGCATGAAACGGCTTCCATCAGAGGCCCCGGCAGCGGAAGTTTGGAGAACCCCATGTCCACCTACGTCGAAGTGCTCGTTCCCGTTCAGCCTCTCACCCCGCGCCTGGCATCCTGGATCGGCGATGCGATAGACGCGGTGCAGGTGTTCCAGCGTGCGCACGCGGCCCGCGCCGAACGGCGTCGTCTGCTCCGCGAGGCGATTGCTTTGCGCTACCTCGCGCACGAAATGGAGTCTTCCATGCCGAGCATGGCGGCAGACCTTCGCCGCGCCGCGGACAGCGCGTTCTGAGACAGGCACTGCCGCCTGGCGATCGTCGGGCATGGCGTATTTGCACCCTGGCCCACTGGCGCGCTCGGCCTTCGTCGTTGTGGGCCACCGGCCCTGGCTCATCTGAAGTCCCGGCTCTCGGTCGGTAGCCGGCCGAGCAGCGGGTTCAGGTTGGTGAAGCGTTGCGCCAGCAGATGGCGTACATCGCCATCCCCGCGCTGCCAGACACCTTCCACCGCCAGCAGCCGCGCACCGAGGATGGTGCTGCGGTGTTCCTCGTAGACCTTGGGCCAGACGATGACCTGCACGTTGCCGGTCTCGTCTTCCAGCGTGACGAAGATCGTGCCCTTGGCGGTCTGCGGCTTCTGCCGCCCGGTAACGATGCCGCAGGCCTTGGCGCGGCGGCCGCTCTTGACCTTGTCGAGTTGCGCCGCGCTGAGCAGGCCCTGTTTGGCCAGGCGCGGTCGCAGCAGCGCCAGCGGGTGGCGGCGCAGCGTCAGGCCGGTGGCGGCGTAGTCCCACAGCACCTCCTCGCCCTCGGCGGCGGCGGGCAGTTCGAGGTCGTCCTCGGGCAGCAGGCTGCCCTGCAGCAGCGCCGGCATCGCATGCAGCGCCGAGGCTTGCCAGACCTGCTGGCGGCGGTGGCCGGCGAGTGACGTGAGCGCATCGGCGGCGGCGAGCTGTTGCATGTCCTGCTGCGTGAGGTGCGCGCGCAGGGCCAGGTCTTGCGGATGGGCGAAGTGGCCGTCGCTTTCGCGGGCCTTCTCGATGCGCTCGGCCGCTTCAGTGCCGAGGCCACTGACGAGGCGCAGGCCCAGGCGGACGGCCGGTTGGTGCTGCCCAGGGCGCAGCTCCAGCGAGCTGTCCTTGTCGCTGTGGTTCACGTCGATGGCGCGGACTTCGATGTCATGCCGGCGCGCGTCCTGCACCAGCTGGCTGGGGCTGTAGAAACCCAGCGGCTGCGAGTTCAGCAGCGCGCACAGGAAGGCCGCGGGCTCGTGGCACTTGAGCCAGGAACTGACATAGGTCAGCAGCGCGAAGCTGGCGGCGTGGGACTCGGGGAAGCCGTACGACGAGAAGCCCTTGATCTGGTCGAAGATGCGCTTGGCGAAGTCGTCGGTGTAGCCCCGCTCGCGCATGCCGTTGACGACCTTGTCGTAGTACTTCTCCAGCACGCCGGGGCGCTTCCACGCCGCCATGGCGCGGCGCAGCTGGTCGGCCTCACCGGGGGTGAAGCCCGCCGCAATGATGGCGACCTGCATCACCTGCTCCTGGAAGATGGGCACGCCCCGGGTGCGCCATAGGGCTTCCTTCAGCGCCTCGCTGGGGTACTCGACCTGGTCGGCCGGCAGCGCCCGGTTCTTCAGGTAGGGGTGCACCATGCCGCCTTCGATGGGACCGGGCCGTACGATGGCGACTTCGATGACGAGGTCGTAGTACTCGCGGGGCTGCAGTCGCGGCAGCATCGACATCTGCGCGCGTGATTCGATCTGGAAGACGCCGACGGTGTCGGCCTTGCAGATCATGTCGTAGGTGGCGGTGTCGTTGTCGGGAATGGTCAGGTCGATGGCGGTCCCGCGCATCGGGTTGACGAGATCGAAGCAGCGCCGGATGGCGCTCAGCATGCCCAAAGCGAGCACGTCGACCTTCATCATCTTCAGCTCGTCGATGTCGTCCTTGTCCCATTCGATGACGCTGCGGTCCTTCATCGTCGCGTTCTCGATGGGCACGAGGCGCTCCAGCAGCCCCTCGGTCAGAACAAAGCCGCCGACGTGCTGGGACAGATGCCGCGGCAGGCCGTTGAGCTGACGACCCAGTGTGATGAGCTGTTGCAGCCGCGGGTCGTCTTCCGGCAGGCCGAGCTTGTGCAGCAGTTCGATGCGATGCTCTTCAGGCAGCACCTGGGTGGACCAGCCGCTGTGGTCCTGGCTCATCACGTCGAGCTGCTCTTCGCTGAAACCCAGCGCCTTGCCCACATCGCGGATGGCGCTCTTGGGCCGGTAGCTGATGACGACGGCCGTCAGCGCGGCACGGTCGCGGCCGTACTTCTTGTAGAGGTACTGGATGACCTCCTCGCGGCGCTCGTGCTCGAAGTCGACATCGATGTCCGGCGGCTCGTTGCGCTCGCGGCTGATGAAGCGCTCGAACAGTAGCGTGCTGCGGGCCGGGTCCACCGAGGTGACGTGCAGGCAGTAGCAGACGATGCTGTTGGCCGCCGAACCGCGGCCCTGGCAGAGGATCTTGATGCTGCGCGCGAACTCGACCACGTCGGCCACGGTCAGAAAGTAGTGCTCGTAGCCCAGGTCCTCGATCAGTCCGAGTTCGTGCTCGATGCGCGCCTGCCAATGTGCCGGCACGCCATCGGGCCAGCGTTTGGCCGCGCCCTGGTAGGTCAGGTTGCGCAAATGCTGGCGTGGCGTGAGGCCCTTCGGAACCACCTCACTGGGGTAGCGGTAGCTGATCTCGTCGAGCCTGAACGAGCAGCGCTCCGCGACGTTCAGCGTCTCGGCCATCAGCTCGGGCGGGTAGATGCGCGACAGCCGGTAGCGGCTGCGCAGGTGCCGCTCGGCGTTGGGCTGCAGGTCGAACCCGCACGCGGCCACCGTCCGGCCCAGGCGTGTGGCGGTCATCACGTCCTGCAGCGCCTTGCGCGAGCGCACGTGGAAGTGCACGTCGCCGGCGGCGACCAGGGGCAGGGCGGTGTTCTCCGACAGCGCCTGCAGCCGCTGCAGCCACAGCGCGTCGCTCGCCTCGCGCAGCAGCTCAACGGCGATCCACGCGCGCCCGGTGAAGTGCTGCAGCGCCCATTGCGCCGGGGCCGGCAGCTCGGCATCGGTGGCCTCGCGCGGCAGCACCAGCAGCGCCAGGCAGTCGGCCAGCGTCTCGGGGGCGATCTGGCGCCAGTGCAGCGTGTACTCGCCCTTCACGGGGCTGGCGCGGCGCAGCTGCGTGATGAACTGGCTGAGGTTGCCGTAGCCGTTGAGGTTCTGCGCGATCAGCACGAGCTTGAAGCGCGCTGTGCCGGTGTCGTCGCGGACGAGAAATTCGCTGCCGATCAGCAGCTTCATCAGCTGGGGTTGCTCGATGTCCTCGTTCGGCTCGCCGGCTTCCTTGGCGGCCTCCTTCAAGGCGTGGTGCGCGGCCTCGCGCATCTCGCGCAGCTGCTTGTGCGCCCGCACGACGCCGGCCAACGAGCATTCATCGGTGATGGCGAGCGCCTCATAGCCCATGTCCACCGCGCGGCCCACCAGCTCGGACGGCTCGGACGCCCCACGCAGGAAGCTGAACGCCGACAGGCAGTGCAGCTCGGCATAGCGTGGCATGTTGGGGCCGGGCCTGGGCAGCGGCGTCGTGTGCGGCGCGGCGTCCGAGGGCGGCCGGGCGGGAGCGCTCATGCGAACACCCCGTGCAGGAACCAGCCCGACGCGGCCGATGCCGGGTCGGGCAGCCGCTCGTGATAGACCCACAGCAGCCCGCGCGTCGCGCTGCGGTAGACGAAGTAGTCGCGCGTCTGCAGGCCGCCCGCGCCTTCCCACCAGCCGGCCTCGATGCGGTGCGGCCCGCTGATGCGCGCCAGCTGCCCTGCATACACCGGCTGCTCCTGCGCATCGCAGCGCAACGGCTGCGGCGGCTCGACCAGCCAGGTCGGCTGCGGCCCCGGCGGCGAGCGCACGGCCGCCGCCGCCGGCGCGGGCCAGGGCTGCCAGCTCTGCATGCGGGCCAGCCGGTGGTCTTCATGCAGCCGGCCTTCACGCACCCGGCTGGCGCCCAGGCGCACGGACAGTCGCTCCAGCAGCGCATTCGTCGTCGCGCGCTCCTGCGGATCTGAGGGGCCCGGCAGCAGGCTGCTGCTGGCTTCTTCCAGCGGCAGAACACAGTCGGTGCTGAGGCTGATCTCGCCGGCCGGCGCGGCCAGCGTGGTGCGGGCCAGGTGTTCGGACAGCAGGCGCGTCAGGCGGCGCAGGTCACGCGTCGTGTCGGCCGTGGCGATGCACAGCTCGCCGCTGCCGCCTACATCGCGCGCGCGCATCGCGTCATGCTGCCAGGCCAGCCGCAGCGCGCGCACGCCGGCATGCCGCGCCGCCAGAAAGGCGCAGAGCTGGCGCAGCAGCGTCTCGGCGAAGTGCAGCAGCACGGGCGCGTGCTCGACCCGCCAAGGCAGCTCCAGCCGCGCATCGAAGCGCTCGGGCAGCGTCAGCCAGTCGTGCACCTCGGGCAGGTCGCCATAGGCGCGGTCCAGCGCGGCCAGCAGCGCCGGGCCGAAGCGCTTGGCCAGCGCGGCGCGCGGCAGCCGGCGCAGCTCGCCCAGGCGCGTGCAGCCCAGCCGGGACAGCATCGCGTGATGGGCTTGCGCGGCGCTCAGTGCCGCCAGTGGCAGTGCGTCCAGGCGCTCATTGAGCGGGCCGTGCTGCGGCGCTGGCGACGCACGCGCCAGCGCCAGCGCCGCCAGCGCGGTCGGCGCCCAGGCCATGGCGCCCAGCCCCAAGCCGATCAGAGCCGCCTCGGCCTGCAGCTTCTGGCGCAAGGCGCGGGCGCCGCCGAACAGGCGCAGGCTGGCCGACACCTCGGCGACGACGGCTTCCTCCAGCCGCGCGACCCGCGGCGTGAAGCTCAGTGCCAGCCAGCCCAGCGCGTCGACATCGCCGGCCGGCGCATCAGGCGTGGAGCACAGGGCGAGCCAGCGCATGGGGGCGCTCCGACGGCGGGCTGACCGGTGTGGGCGAGGGCACGGGTTCGGGGGCAGGCAGGGGCTTGCGCCTGGCCGCCGTCAGCAGGGGCTCGACCGCGCCCGGCACGGCCGGCAGCGTCAGCCATCCCTCGTGCGCGGGTCCGCGGCGCTTGAGCAGGTGCACCTGCAGGTCCCAGCCGTCGCCGGGCTTGACGACGAGGCGCAGCGGCGCGGCAGAGGACTGCTGACCGGCATGCTCGGGCCGCATCAGGAAGATGGGGGCGTCCGAACTCAGCGCGCTGACCTGCAGCCGGCGGATCTGCTCGGGCCGCGCCTCGGGCAGCCAGGCCAGCACGGCGACGCGCGACTTGATGGCCTGCTCGGTGGCCCAGAGCGCCTCGGCTGGCGTCCCGGTGGACACCCAGATCAGTGCCGATGGCGGCAGGCCGAGGGCTTGCAGGCCGGGCAGGTGCGGCGTCTGCGGTGGGTTGACGAGCAGCAGCGAACGCGTGGCCGCCCCCGGCGCGGCCTTGCGCGGCCGACGGCCCGCTGGCGCGGCAGACGGCAGCACCTGAGCCGCCCAGCAGGCGCGCAGGCCCGGCGCCAGCAGCCGCCACTCCAACACGCCGGCCTGCGGCGACAGCAGCTCGATGGCCGCGCGCGTGGGCCAGCCGCCACCTGGCAGCTCGGCATCCAGCGCCGCGAAACCGCTGGGCAGCGCCGGGTCCGCCGAGGTGCTCAGGCTGCTGCCGCGCCACAGCCGGCCTTGCAGTTGCGCTTCAAACGACGGCCCGCCGGGCGGGCTCTTCAGCAGCGAATGGCCGACAAGAGGCGGGCTGGCAGAGGGGGGAAGGGTGGCGGACAGCATGGCCGGACAGACAAGGCGGGGGAAAGGATCGGAGCTTGAATGAGATCACAATACTGTATGTATATCCAGTATTTTCCACCAATCGCCCCGGCCGCCCCGTTAGTGCCGGTCCGCTGAGTTCACCGCCGCCGCGCGCCCGAACGAGCGCGCCTGCATGTTCAGGAGAATCCGTCGCCGTCGAAATCCACGGCGTCCTCGTCCCGCGCCAGCGTTGGCGGCGCGTCCTTGGGCCTCATTGCTTCCAGTTGCTCGCGCAGCTTGGCCACCTGATCCAGCCAGTAATTGGGCGTGCCGAACCACGGGAAGGCGAGCGGAAAGGCGGGGTCGCCCCAGCGACGGGCCAACCAGGCGCTGTGGTGGATCATGCGCAGCGTGCGCAGCGGCTCGATGAGGCGCAGTTCGCGGTCGTCGAACTCGGCGACCTGTTCGTAGCCGTCCAGCACGGCGTTCAGCAGATGCCGCGCCGCATCCGGTTCGCCGGGCAGCAGCATCCACAGGTCCTGCACGGCCGGCCCGGTGACGGCGTCGTCGAGGTCGACGAAATGCGGTCCGCGGTCCGGTGTCCAGAGGATGTTGCCGGGATGGCAGTCGCCATGCAGGCGCGCCAGCTGCAGGTCGGGCAGGCTGTCAAAAGCGGCCTGGATGGCGTCGATGCATCGCCGGGCGGCGTCGTCCCATTGCGGCGCGATCTCGGCCGGGATGGCCTCGTGATCGATGAGCCAGTCGCGTGCGGCCAGGGCCGGCGCGGCGCTCGACCAGGCCAGGCGCTCGGCGAACGGTCTGGCGCGGCCGACGACATGCAGTCGGGCCAGCAGCCGGCCGATCCAGCGCAGCACCTCCGGGTCTTCCAGCTCCGGCCCGCGGCCGCCCTGGCGCGGCGTGACGGCCAGGCGCTGGCCTTGGTAATGGAAGAGCGTCGAGCCGCCCTCCAGTGTCCAGGGTGCGGCGACCGGCACTTCGGCCGCGGCCAGTTCGGCGGCGAAGGCGTGCTCTTCCAGGATCTGCGCATCGGTCCAGCGCTTGGGGCGGTAGAACTTGGCGACGGCCGCCGCACTGCCCGAGCGCGCCTCCTCCAGGTGCAGCATCAGCACGCGGTTCTCGAAGGAGTTGAGCTGCAGCATCCGGCCGTCAGCGCGCAGCCCGGCGGCGTCCAGCGCATCGAGCATGAACTCCGGCGTCAGGTCGCCGAAGCTGAGATCAGGGGTTGCATCGTGCATCCGGCGAGTGTCGCCGGACTGGGTCAACCCCGGCGCGGGCGCTGGGTCGCGTAGCGCGGCGCGTCGACGACGACGCCGACGATGTCGTCCATCATGGCTTCATCGTCGGCATCGTCGAGCACCGGCAGGTTGCGCGGGTTGTAGCGCGCCGCGTCGATGTTGCGCTGCGGGGCGCGTCGTTGCGGCATCTGAGGCGCATGGGCCGGCATGCGCGGATGGCGCTCGCCGAAGCCGTCACCGTGGTTTGCGCCACCAAAGACATTGGCGTCCTGCCACAGCGGCAGCGGCTGGGAGAACTGGCCCCAGTCGCTGCCGTAGTCCTCCTCACCGGCACCACCGCTGCTGCGGCGGCGCGGCAGGCTGGCCGTGGCCGCCGGTGCGGGCAACGGGCCGCGCGGATTGCTGCCCTGCGGCACGAGCAGCTGCAGCTCCGCCACGCTGGGCAACTGGTCCGGCGCGCAACGCAGGTAGCGCACCCGGCAGGCCGACAGCACGGCATGCTTGATCTGCAGGCTGCGCGGCGTCACGCCGCGTTCGCCCTCCAGGTCGATGGCCGCGAGCACACGGCCGTTGGGGCTGCAGACGGCGAAGGTCACGTGCGAGGCCCCCAGCAGGTCGAACCAGTAGCGCACTTCCTTGGCCTCGGTCGGCTGGCAAAAGCGCACCAGCGGCAGCTTGGACAGCACGACGTGATGGGGCAGCGCCTCGCGCAGCAGCCGGAAGACCTGCCGCTCATCGGTCGTGAAGACCGGTCGGGCTGTGAGTGACCACTCCGCCGGCAAGCCTTTATTGGCATACGCGGGGCGACGCAGTGCCCAGACCAGGCTGATTGCCAGGCCCAGCACGCACACAGCCAGCGCTGCGATCCAATAGATGGCGTACGGCATGTCCCTCGGGGAGTTCGGCGTCGTCGCCGGCGGATTCGCGGCGCATCAGGAGTTCAATGTAGCGTAATCAAGTGACAGGTAATTACTCGCTATTCCTGATTCCCCCGGCCTTAGGGGGTATGCCCCCGTTACTCCTTGGCGGCGCGCCCCGAGGCGTCGAAATGAGACTTGATCTCAGCCACGCTGTCGACGAAATCGTTCAGTACCTGGGCTTGGCGCTTGAACTGGAAGTCGAGCTCGCCCAGGTGCCGCTCCAGCGCCTGCTCGACCTGGGAGCCGAACGATTCCGGTGGCAGACGCAGCCAGGCGTCGGACTCGCTGCCGTCGCGCTCGACGATGGCGCCGGCCATCGTGGCAATGCGCAGCATCGGGCGGTTCTCGCTCAACGCATGGATGAACAGCGTGTCGACGCCGCGGTTGCGGGCATGCAGGGCGGCGGTGTCGAACAGCCGCCGGCCCAGGCCACGGCCGCGCGACTGCGGCAGCACCGAGACGCCGAACTCGGCCATCGTGCGGCCAGGCTCGCCGGGCACCGGTTGCCCGTAGGCGAGGTGGGCGAGGGCGACGAGTTGCAGCCTGCGGTTAAAGATGCCCAGCACCTCGTCACGGGCGAAGTCGATGCTCAGCGCGTACTTGCGGATCTGCTCGTCGGAGGCCGGGTAGCCGAAGCGCAGGTAGCGGTCGCGTGCCTCCAGCGTCACCAGGTGGTCGATGATGCGGCGGCGGTGGCGGCGCGCCAGCGAGCGGATCGGCACCCAGGTCGACAGCCGCTCCAGCGCGGCGCGGGCGCTGGCCAGCGGGCCGCCGCCAGTTTCGGCCGCGGGGGGCGCCGCCGGATGCGGGTCAGGCCCGAACGCCGACAGCTCCTGATCCCAGTCCGTCAATGGAGCGGCAGGCGGGGGCGCAGTTGCGGGCGCAGGGGCGGTAGGCGGTTTTCTGGGCATGTCAGGACCGGCTGGTTGTGGCAAGAGTAACGCGGCAAGCCCTTTCGGACCAAGAACCGAGCTGCTACACTCGCGGGCTTTTCCGTCAAAAGGCTGCGGGAAAGAAACCGAAGCACGGCCAGAGGCCGTCGCTGCGCCGAGAGGTTGTGCAACAGACACAGCACCGAGGCCGGTTGAAGTTCAGCCATCCATTGCCGGTTCTCTGCAGTTGAGGACTGGCACAGCGAAAGCAACTCATGAAGACCTTCAGCGCCAAGCCGGCCGAGGTGACGCACGAGTGGTTTGTGATTGACGCCACCGACAAGGTGCTCGGACGTGTTGCCAGCGAAGTGGCACTCCGTTTGCGCGGCAAGCACAAGGCCATCTACACGCCTCACGTCGACACCGGTGATTTCATCGTCATCGTCAACGCAGACAAACTCCGTGTCACCGGCAACAAGGCCACCGACAAGGTGTACTACCGTCACAGCGGCTTCCCTGGCGGCATCTACGCCACGAAGTTCAAGGACATGCAAGCCAAGCACCCCGGCCGCGCGCTGGAGAAGGCCGTCAAGGGCATGCTGCCCAAGGGCCCGCTCGGTTACGCGATGGTCAAGAAGCTGAAGGTCTACGCAGGCCCGACGCACCCGCACACCGCCCAGCAGCCCAAGGCTCTCGAGATCTAAGGAACGGCCATGATCGGAAACTGGAATTACGGTACGGGCCGTCGCAAGTCGTCGGTCGCTCGCGTCTTCATGAAGAAGGGCACGGGCCAGATCATCGTCAACGGCAAGGCCATTGACGCCTACTTTGGTCGTCAGACCTCCATCATGATCGCCAAGCAGCCCCTGCTGCTGACGAACAATGGCGAGGCCTTCGACATCAAGGTGAACGTGCACGGCGGTGGCGAGTCGGGTCAAGCCGGCGCGCTGCGCCTGGGCATCACCCGCGCGCTGATCGACTACGACGCGACCCTGAAGCCCGAACTGAGCCGCGCCGGCTTCGTCACGCGTGACGCGCGTGAAGTCGAGCGTAAGAAGGTCGGTCTGCACGGCGCCCGTCGCAGGAAGCAGTTCAGCAAGCGTTAATTTCTGCGCTTGGATACAAAAGGCCGCTCAAAGCGGCCTTTTGTTTTTGCGCGGACAATCCCCATATTCCTTTCTGGACAGATTCACAGGAGCCCGCCATGAGCGCCGTGCTTGATACCCCCGTCACCGACATTCCCGTGCCCCTCGTCTTCACCGACAGCGCCGCCGACAAGGTGCGCGACCTGGTGGCCGAGGAGGGCAACCCGGACCTGAAGCTGCGTGTGTTCGTGCAGGGCGGCGGCTGCTCCGGTTTCCAGTACGGCTTCACGTTTGACGAAGCCGTCAACGAGGACGACACGCAGATGCAGAAGAACGGCGTGACCTTGCTGATCGACTCGATGAGCCTGCAGTACCTGATGGGCGCCGAGATCGACTACAAGGAAGACCTGCAGGGTGCCCAGTTCGTCATCAAGAACCCGAACGCGACGACGACCTGCGGTTGCGGCTCCAGCTTCTCGGTCTGAGCTTGCTGCACACCACGCGATAAGCCGCCTCCGGGCGGCTTTTCACTTTGCTGAACATGGCATCTGCCCTGCCCACGCCGGACCCCCGAGCAGAGCGCTCGGAGCGCATGCTGCTGTGGCTGGTGGCGCTGGGCTTCTTCATGCAGACGCTGGACGCCACCATCGTCAACACGGCGCTGCCGGCGATGGCGCGCAGCCTGGGCGAAAGTCCGCTGCGCATGCAGTCGGTCGTCGTCGCCTATTCGCTGACGATGGCCATGCTGATCCCGGCGACCGGCTGGCTGGCGGACCGCTTCGGCACGCGCCGTGTCTATGTCGGGGCCATCGCCCTATTCGTGCTCGGCTCGGTGCTGTGCGCGCTGGCGCCTGACCTGAACCTGCTCGTCGCCGCGCGTGTCGTGCAGGGTGCGGGTGGCGCGATGCTGCTGCCGGTCGGCCGGCTGGTGGTGTTGCGGACGATCCCGCGCGAGCGCTTCCTGCAGGCAATGAGCTTCGTCGCCATCCCAGGTCTCGTCGGCCCCCTGCTCGGGCCCACGCTCGGTGGCTGGCTGGTCGAGGTGGCGTCCTGGCACTGGATCTTCTTCATCAACGTGCCGGTCGGCATCGTCGGCGTGCTCGCCACGCTGCGATTCATGCCGGTGCCCGCGCCGGTGGCGGTCAAGCGCTTCGATCTGGCCGGCTATGTGTTGCTGGCCTTCGGCATGGTGGCAGTGTCGCTGGCGCTGGATGGGCTGTCGGGGCTGGGCTTGCGCCAGGCGTCCGTGCTGTTCCTGATGATCTTCGGCCTGGCCAGCCTGACGGCGTACTGGCTGCACGCGCTGCGCCGGCCCGATCCGCTGTTTTCGCCCCGGCTGTTCCGCGTCGGTTCGCTGCGCATCGGGCTGCTGGGCAACCTGTTCTCGCGTCTGGGCAGCGCCTGCATGCCCTTCCTGATCCCGCTGCTGCTGCAGGTGACGATGGGCTATTCACCCGTTGAGGCCGGCATGATGATGCTGCCGGTCGCGCTGGCAAGCATGTCCATGAAGCGCGTGACGACACCGCTCATCGTGCGCCACGGCTACCGCCGCGTGCTGGTGGTCAACACGCTGCTGGTCGGGCTGACGATGGCAGGCTTCGGGCTTGTCTCGCCGGGTCAGCCGCTGGCGCTGACCATCCTGCTGCTGGCCCTGTTCGGGGCGGTCAACTCCATGCAGTTCACCGCGATGAACACGCTGACGCTGAAGGACCTTGAAACCGGTACGGCCAGCAGCGGCAACAGCCTGCTGTCGATGGTGCAGATGCTCGCGATGGGCATGGGCGTGGCCGCCGCGGGCGCCGTGCTCGCTGCCTTCACGGCGCACTACGGCATGGACGGTGTGCAGACGCTGCAGGCCTTCCGCGCCAGCTTCGTCTGCATGGCGTTGATCACCATGGCCTCGGCCGCCATCTTCTGGCAGCTCGCGCCCGAGGACAGCCGCGCCGTGCCGGCCAGCCGTGAGCAAGACCTGCCCGAACCCGGTTAGGGCCTGTTCGCACCACGGCAACGGGTCGTGAACAGGCTCTAGGCGGGGTGCAGGGCGCCCAGGCGGCGCAGGCCCGCGGCGCCGGTCACGGCCGGCAGGTTGCCCGGCAGGCCCGTGACGAAGCAATGGGCCAGCCAGGCGAACGCGGCCGCCTCGACCTGGTCGACGGGCAGCCCGCGCTCGGCGCTGGTTTCGACCTTCAGGCCGGGCAGCAGTTCAGCCAGGCGCTGCATCAGCCGGCCATTGCGTGCGCCGCCGCCGCAGGCGATGAGCATGCGCGCTTCGGGCATCTGCGCCTTGAGCGCGTCGGCCACGCAGCGGGCGCTCAGTTCCAGCAGCGTGGCCTGCACGTCCTCGGGCCGCTGGCCGGGCGTCAGTCGTGCCTGCAGCCAGTCCGCGTGGAACAGGTCGCGCCCCGTGCTCTTCGGCGGCGGCAGCCCGAAGAAGGGTTCGGCCAGCAGCACGGCCAGCAGCTCTGGCAGCACCTGGCCGATCGCCGCCCAGGCGCCGTCGGCGTCGAAAGGCAGGCCGCGGTGGCCGGCGATCCAGCCGTCCATCAGGCAGTTGGCCGGGCCGCAGTCGAAGCCGCCGGTGCGGCCATCGGCGAACAGCAGGCTCAGGTTGCTGATGCCGCCGAGGTTGAGCGCGGCCACGTCGGCATCGGCCGCGCCGAAGACCGCGCGGTGGAAGGCCGGCACCAGCGGCGCACCCTGGCCGCCAGCGGCGACGTCGCGGCTGCGCAGATCGCAGACGACGTCGATGCCGGCCTGTTCCGCCAGCAGCGCGCCGTTCAGCAGCTGCGTGGTGTAGCCATCGAAAACATCGGGCCGATGGCGCACCGTCTGGCCGTGGGCGCCCAACGCGGTGATCTGCTCACGCCGCGTGCCGGTCGCTTCGAGCAGCTGGGCGACGACGTCCGCATAGGTGCGCGCAACCGCATTGGCGGCCAGCGCGGCGCGGTGCAGTTCGTTGTCGCCCGGCGTGTTCAGCGCGAGCAGTTCGTCGCGCAGGGCCGCAGGGAAGGGGGCATGGACATGGCCGACGACGGCCAGCCGGTGCGCGTCGAAGAGCACGCCGTCGACGCCGTCGAGCGAGGTGCCCGACATCAGCCCGACGTAGCGCCGGGCGGCGGGATCAGTCGGCGGCAGAGACGCCATCCATCGTCTGGGCGACGGCCAGCTGGGTCTTGACGCTGGAGACGACCTGCTGGAACTGGACCTTGGCGTAGTTCGGCAGCGTGATGGCCTCGGACGCGCGGGCGATGATGCGCGGGTCCATGTGGCGGCCGCCGACACGGAACTCGAAGTGCAGGTGCGGCCCGGTGGCCCAGCCGGTTGCGCCGACGGCGCCCAGGCGCTGGCCCTGCTCGATGCGCTGGCCCTTCTTCACGTCGATCTTGCTCAGGTGGGCATAGACCGTCGTGCGGTCCCCGGCGTGGCGGATGTGCACGACATTGCCGAAGCCGTTCTGCCAGCCGGCTGTCTCGACGGTGCCGTCGCCGACCGAGCGCACCGCCGTGCCGGTCGGGGCGCCGTAGTCCACGCCGTTGTGCTGGCGCCAGGTTTGATGGATGGGGTGGAAGCGCATCGCGAAGCCGCTGGTGATGCGCGAGAACTCCATCGGGCTGGCGAGGAAGGCGCGGCGCTTGCTTTGGCCGTCGAAGCCGTAGAAGCTGGCCTTGCCGCTGGCGCTGTCCTTGAAATACACCGCCGAATACGTGCGGCCGTTGTTCGTGAACTCGCCGGCCAGCAGGCGACCCGTGCCGCCGTCCCACTGGATGGGCTCGCCGTCGGCCGTCAGCGTCTCGTAGACGATGCTGAAACGGTCGCCCTTGCGCAGCTCGCGATGGAAATCAATGTCGCCCGAGAACATGTCGGCCATCTGCGAGGCGATGGCGTCGGGGATGTTGGCGTCGTCGGTGGCGGCGAACAGCGAGGTGCGGATGCTGCCGCTGCCCAGCGCCACCTGCGCCTGCAACGGGGCGACCTCGGTGCGCGCGCCGAAGCGGTCGCCCGTGCGTTCGATCGTCAGGCGGGTGAAATGACTTGATTGCTGCTCGACCTTCTCGGCCGGGAAGCGCACGACGATCTTCTGCACCTGGCCGGCCGCGTCGGCCGTGACATGCACCATCTTGCCGGCGCGGCCCTGCAGCACGCGGCGGCCCATCGGGTCGTTGCGCAGGAAGGCGGCGGCGGCGGGGTCGAAGGCGCCAGCGCGCTTGAGCAGGCTGTCGGGCGTGTCGCTGGAGCGGGTCGCCTCGGCGCGCGTCAGGCCGATGGCGTGGGTGGCCAGCTCGTCGAGCTGGGCTTCGATGTCGGGGGCGGCGAGGGTCTCGACCAGCGTGCGGCGCGGCAGCTCGGCGGCGTCCGGGGCCATCGGCGCGATGCCGAAGGCGGTCACGGCGAAGCAGCTCAGCGCGCTGACGACGGAAGCGGTCAATGCGCGGGGGTGCCTGGCGGCGAAGGTTTCAGCGCATTTCAGCGCAGTTTGCAGTTGCTGGAGTCGTTTCTGGACTGCGGTCACGCTCGGCATCCCGGGGGTTGTCGCTGGGGCAATCCCGGCCAAGCCGGTTCCAGACGAAGGGCCGCACAGTGGTGGAACGGGGCGGCCCTAAAATCCATATCGGTTGTGCTGAAGCAACACCCCCGATTCGAAGGGTGAATTCTAACGGCATTGTCCTACCCGGCATGCCGGTTAACCCCGATAGATCAACAACTTAACACTTTGGTTCGGCTTGTTGCCGAATAAGCCGCGCCATGTCCGACGCTTCCCGATTCCCTGTTACCGACGCCGTCCGTGAGGCGCTGGCAATCACGCGCCGTGGCGTCGACGAACTGCTGCCCGAGGCCGAGTGGACGAAAAAGCTCGCCCGCTCGGCTGCGACTGGCGTGCCGCTGCGCATCAAGCTGGGCCTGGACCCGACGGCGCCCGACATCCACGTCGGCCACACCGTGGTGCTCAACAAGATGCGCCAGCTGCAGGACCTGGGCCACCAGGTCATCTTCCTGATCGGCGATTTCACGTCGCTTATCGGCGACCCGTCGGGCCGCAACGCGACGCGCCCGCCGCTGACGCCCGAGCAGATCAAGGCCAATGCCGAGACGTACTACGCCCAGGCCAAGCTGGTGCTGGACCCGGCTCGAACGGAGATCCGCTACAACTCCGAATGGAGCGAGCCGCTGGGCGCGGCGGGCCTGATCCAGCTGGCCGCCAAGTACACCGTGGCGCGCATGCTGGAGCGCGACGACTTCACCAAGCGCTTTCACAGCCAGACGCCCATCTCGGTGCACGAGTTCCTCTACCCGCTGATGCAGGGCTACGACTCGGTGGCGCTCAAGAGCGACCTGGAGTTGGGCGGCACCGACCAGAAGTTCAACCTGCTGATGGGCCGCCACCTGCAGCAGGAGTACGGGCAGGAGCCGCAGTGCATCCTGACCATGCCGCTGCTGGAGGGCCTGGACGGCGTCGAGAAGATGTCCAAGTCCAAGAACAACTACATCGGCATCACCGAACCGGCCAACACCATGTTCGCCAAGATCCTGTCGATCAGCGACGTGCAGATGTGGAAGTGGTACGAGCTGCTGTCCTTCAAGTCGATCAGCGAGATCGCCGCGCTGAAAGCCGAGGTCGAGGGGGGGCGCAACCCGAAGGATGCGAAGGTCGCGCTGGCCAAGGAGATCACGGCGCGCTTCCATAGCGCAGCGGCCGCCGACGCGGCAGAGCAAGACTTCAACAACCGCGCCAAGGGCGGCATCCCGGACGAGATTCCCGAGGTGCAACTCAGCGGCGCGCCGATGGGCATCGCTCAGGTGCTGAAGGCCGCGGGCCTGGTCGCTTCGAGCAGCGAAGGCCTGCGCATGATCGAACAGGGCGGCGTGCGCCGTTCGGGCGAAGTGCTGTCGGACAAGGGCCTGAAGCTCGATGCCGGCGAGCATGTGCTGCAAGTCGGCAAGCGCAAATTCGCGCGGGTCATGCTGAGCTGAGCGCGCTACGTTCAAAAAGAAGGGAGGCCGCGCCTCCCGGGGGACCCGCCGGCGGGTGGTTAGCTGGCGGACTGCCCGATCCCCACCATGGCTATGCGCTTGACGCTGTGGTTCTGCGCCGACGTCAGCACGGCCGCAACGGCGCCGTAATCCACCAGCTTGTTGGCCTTGATGTGCACTTCAGGCTGAGCGGCCAGCGCGAGAGTGCCGATCTCCTGCATCTTGGCGTCCACTGCGGCGCGTCCGGCCAGGGGCTGGGTGTCCCAGTAGATGGTGCCGTCGAAGTCGATGGAGACCACGTGGACCGTGGGGTCTGGCGCCGGCACCTTGGGGCCTCCCTGGCCGATGAACAGGCCGGCCGTGTGCAGTTGGGTCGGGATGGTGAGGATCAGCATTACCAACAGCACCAGCATCACGTCGATCAGCGGCGTCGTGTTGACATCCATCAGGGCTTCCGGTTCTGCGCTGCCTGACAAAGTCGCGAGCTTCTTTCCCATGGTGGTCTCCCAGGATCCATGCCGTGCGTCGGGATGACGAGGCTGCGTCGATGGTGCCAGTTGGACGGAAGAAGAACAAACAAAGGCAAGCCGCGGCCTTCCCTTGTTGCGTCAAGGCTTCACGGGCCGCGGATAGCTTCCCGGCTTGATGACCTGCACCGGCTGCTCGGCAATGCGCCGCTGCAGCTCCGCGATCGCCGCTTCCAACTGCGCATCCTGGCCCATGGCCGTCGCGCGCGGCGGGTTGTCCACCTCGATGTCCGGCGTCACGCCGATGCCTTCGATGAGAAAGCGCCCTTCAGCGTCAACCTGGCCGGTCTCGGCCGCACGCATGATGCCGTTGTCGATGAGGCGGTTCTGGTCCGACAGCCACACGCCCGCGCCGGAGCTGCGCTTGCCGATCACCGGGCCGAGCTTGAGGCGCTTGAAGCCTTCGGCGAAGGTCTCGCCGTCGCTGTAGGTGTCCTCGTTCATCAGCACGACGGTGTGGCCGCGGTAGACGTTCTGCATGTTGGCGTAGACGCCGGTGCCGCCCGGCGAGCGCGGCTGCCAGAAGGCCCAGCCGCGGCGCAGCAGCTTCTCCAGGATCCAGCTGTCGATGTTGCCGCCGTTGTTGTAGCGCACGTCGATGACGAGACCGTCGCGGTCGCTGGCGGCGTAGAACTCGCGCACGAAGTCGGCGATGTCGGCCGCGCCCATCGCGCGCAGGTGCACATAGCCGATGCGGCCCTGGCCGGCGCGCTCCACGGCGCGCGCGCGGCTGACGCGCCAGTCGTTGTAGCGCAGCTGGTTCTCGCGGGGCTGCGCCACCGGCGTGACGATGCGCTGCACCGTGCGCGCGCCCTGCTTCACCTCCAGCAGCACCTGGCGGCCGGCCTGGCCGCGCAGCAGTTCCAGCAGATGCGGCGCATCGGCCGTCGGGCGGCCGTTGAGCGTGGTGATCACGTCGCCGACCTTCAGGCCGAGGCCCGGCACCGCCAGCGGTGGCGCCTCGGAGGGCAGCTCGGGGTCGTGCGCGTAGATGGCGTCGATGCGCCAGCCGTCGGGCGCCCGCGAGAAGCGACCGCCCAGGCCGGCCAGCGTCGGTTCTTCGGACGCTGGCCGGACGTCGCCGGGGGCGACCTGGCTGTGCAAAGCGCCCAGTTCGGACACCATCTGCGCCATCAGCTCGGCCAGCTCGAAGCGGTCGGTCAGGCGGTCCACCAGCGGTTCGTACTTGGCGCGCACCGCGGCCCAGTCGACGCCGTGCATGGCGGGGTCGTAGAAGTAGTCGCGGTGCATGCGCCAGGAGTCGGCAAACATCTGCCGCCACTCCGCGCGCGGCTGCGTGGCGATCTGCCAGTCAGTCCAGCGCACGGTCAGTTTGGCGAGGTCGGCGGGCAGCTTGGGCGCCGCATCGACGATCAGCACCTCGGGCGCGCCTTGGCCCTGGTTGCGCACAAGCATCAGCTTCTTGCCGTCGGCGCTGAGCTCGTAGCCGCGCACGTCGTGCGCCAGGATCTCCGCCGGGCCGCCCTGGTTGTCGATGCCGACGGACTTGAGCTGGCTCTTGCGGTCGAGGTCCTGATCGAGGAACCACAGCCGCTTGCCGTCGGTGCGCAACGCGCGGTAGTTGCCGGCCGGCACCGGCAGCTCGTACAGACGCCCGGCCAGGCCTTCGAACTGGATGGCCGGCTTGCCCTTGGGCGCGGCGGGCTTCTTGTCCTCCGCCTTGTCCTTATCCGGTTTGCGCTCGGTCGGCTCCTTGTCGGTCGCCTTGCGGTCCTCGGCGCGCTGCTCGTCGGCCTTCTTTTCGGTGGGCGACTCCAGCTCGTCCTTCGGTGCGAAGGGCGAGCGCAGGCCCGGCTGCAAGGCCAGCGCATAGAGCTTGCTGCGAAAGCCGAAGAACGGCCCGGTGTTGCGGTCGCCCCAGGGGCTCGGGTTGCCGGTCGTCGCGAAGTTGCGGCTGGAGGCGAAGTACAGCCACTGCCCGTCGGGGCTGAAGGCGGCGCCGTCGCTGTCGTAGCGGTCGCTGGTCAGCGTGTGCGTGCGGCCTTCGGTGACGTGGTGCAGCTGCAGCTGGTTGCGGTCGGGGTGGCGCACCGAGGTCGTCCAGGCCAGCACCTGCGCGTCGGCGCTCCAGCCTTGCAGTTGCGGGCTGTCCAGGCCGCTGCGCGCGATCTCCCGCGTCGTCTTGGCCCGCAGGTCGGTCAGCGCGATGCGGCCTTCCTTGTCGGTGTGCGCCAGCCAGCGGCCGTCGGGCGAGGCCAGCAGGTCGCGGCGTTCGGTGGTGGCGCCGCTGGTGAGGCGCTCAGGCTGGCCGGTGCCGTTGGCGGCGAAGCGCCAGATCTCGGTCTCGCCGCTGAAGTCGCAGATGGCGAAGATGCTGCGGCTGTCGGCGCTGAACTCGCCCTTGCGGCAGCGGCCATCGGGCTGCTGCGGCAGCTCGGCGCGGCGCAGCGGGCCCACCCCCTGCGTCGCGAGGCGGCCGCGGGCGGCCAGCAGCACGCGCTCGCCGTTGGGCGCGAAGGCCGTGTCGGTCAGGAAGTCCTGCGGCTTCTTGATCCAGCGCTCGCGCTGCTGGTCGAAGTCGCCGCCCAGCCCGATATCGAGCTTCCTCGGCGCATCGGCCTGTGCGAGGTCGACGAGGTAGAGGTCGGCGCCCAGCGCGTAGACGACGCGGCTGCCATCCAGGCCGGCGTGGCGGATGTCCCAGCCCTTGTGCTGCGTGTGCTGGCGCAGGTCGATGCCCTGCGCGTTGACCGACCACAGGTTGACCGTGCCGTCGCGGTCGGACAGGAAGGCGATGCGCTCCTGGCCGCCGGCGCGGTAGGGTAGGGGGCGGCGGTCGTTGTTGCCTTCGGCCAGCAGCGGCCGGGCCTCGGCGCCGCTGCCCAGGTCCAGCGACCACAGCCGTGCGATGGCGCCGCCGCGGTACTGGCGGGCGTTGTCACCGCGCAGCCCGCTGCGGGTGAAGTAAAGCGTGCGGCCGTCGACGCTCAGCGCGGCGTCGCTGGCCTGGCCGACCGGCAGCTGGCGGCGCTGGCCGGTCTTCACGTCGACCGCGAACAGCTGGCTGCCGGGGCGCGCCTCCAGGCTCGTGTAGATGACCTCACCGGCGGCGCTGAAGCCCCAGACGCGCATGCCGCCGCCCTCCCACGTGAGGCGCCTGGGCGGGCCGCCGGCCACCGGCATCAGGTAGATCTCGGTGCCGCCGTCGTACTGCGCCGTGAAGGCCAGCCACTGGCCGTCGGGCGACACGGCCGGCTGGCTCTCCAACCCCGAGTGGGTCGTCAGGCGCTGGGCGTTGCCGCCGGCCAGGCCGACACGCCAGAGGTCGCCCTCGGCCACCAGGTAGACCTGCTCGCCATGGAGGGCGGGCTGGCGGTAGAAGCCGGTGGTGCCAGCCCAGGCGCTCGTGACGCACAGGGCCGCGGTCAGCGCGGCAAGACTCGGACGGGGCATGCGTGATCTCCTCGAAGGGATGCCATTGTGTTGCTAGGGGGAAGCAGAGCGATTCGTCACGGCGGGTGAATCCAAGGGCAGGGGCCGCCCGTAGAGCAGCCAGATGCCGAGCCGGCATCGCCACACAGGATGCCCCCATGAATGCTCGACCGACCCGCAGCGCCCTGGGCGTGGCGCTGCTGTGCATCGCCTGCGGCGCACAGGCTTCCAGCCACCGCGAAGCGCCCTTCCTGACGACCGTGCCCAAGGTCGATGCGACGGACTTCTACATGTTCCGCAGCTACGAGGCCGGCCGCGACGGCATGGTCACGCTGATCGCCAACTACCTGCCGCTGCAGGACGGCTATGGCGGCCCGAACTACTTCTCGATGGACCCGAACGCGCTCTACGAGATCCACATCGACAACGGCGGCGACGCCAAGGAAGACATCAGCTTCCAGTTCCGTTTCAAGAACACCTTGTCGAACAACGGCGCCGGCACATCGCTGAACGTCGGCGGCAAGATGGTCGGCATCCCGCTGATCCAGAGCGGCGCGGTGGCCAACGTGAAGGACGCCAACCTGCAGCTCGCCGAGAGCTACACCGTGACCGTCGTGCGCGGCGACCGCCGCAGCGGCACGGCCCAGGCGGTGACGCACGCCACCGGCGGCGCCACCACGTTCGACAAGCCGGTCGACAACATCGGCAAGAAGACGATTGCCGACTACCCAGCCTATGCGGCCAAGCACATCTACCCGGTCACCATCCCGGGCTGCAACGTGCAGGGCAAGGTCTTCGTCGGCCAGCGCCAGGACCCATTCGCCGTCAACCTGGGCACGATCTTCGACCTCGTCAACGCGCCCGTCTCGGTCATCACCGATCCCGCGCTCATCAACGCGGCGCCCAACACCATCGGCGACAAGAACGTCACCACGCTCGCACTGGAGGTGCACAAGGACTGCCTGAAGTCCGCGGGCAGCGACGTCATCGGCGGCTGGACGACTGCCAGCCTGCGCCAGGGCCGCCTGCTCAACCCCAAGCCCGCATCCGCCCACCAGGCTGCCGAGAAGGCCGGCGGCGCATGGGTGCAGGTGTCGCGGCTGGGCATGCCGCTGGTCAACGAAGTCGTCATCGGCCTGAAGGACAAGGACAAGTTCAACAGCGCCAAGCCGGCGGACGACGGGCAGTTCGCCGACTACGTGACGAACCCCACACTGCCGGCGCTGCTGGAAATTGCGCTGGCCCAGCCGAACACGGCGCCCACCAACTTCCCGCGCAACGACCTGGTCACCACCTTCCTGACGGGCATCAAGGGCGTGAACCAGCTGGCCACGGTGACGCCGTCCGAGATGCTGCGCCTGAACACATCAATAGCGCCCGTTGCCTTCGCCCAGCAGAACCGGCTGGGCATCGTCGGCAACATCCTCGCGGGCGGCACTGACAACGCCGGCTACCCGAACGGCCGCCGCCCGAAAGACGACGTCGTCGACATCTCGCTCGTCGCCGTGATGGGCGGCCTTTGCATGGCCAACGGCGACACCGACAAGCTCGGCTTCGGCGCGGCTTGCAAGCCCAGCGCGGTGCCGCTGGCGGCGACATCCTTCAAGCTGCATGACGCGGTGGACCAGGCCGTCGTGCCGCTGCTCGCCAGCTTCCCCTACCTCAACACGCCCATCCCGGGCACCAAGTGAAGGGGCCGCCATGCTGACCCACAAGACCGCCTGGCTCGCGCTCGCCGCGGCCCTCGTGCTGGCTGCCTGTGGCGGCGGTGACGACGACGAAGTCCACCCGCCCCCGCCGCCCGTCGCGACCGCGGTGCCCGACAGCGCCGTGGCCTCCTCCACCGCGCTGGTGAACTACCTCAAGGGCCAGAAGGCCGACGACGAGACGTCCGAGGCGCTGACGCTGCCGTCGGTGGACATCGCCATCAGCGAGACCGAGGAACCGCAGTCGTTGTGAAGCTCGCCCTCGTGCTGTTGCTGGCGCTGCCGCTGGCCGCCTCGGCCGAGCCCTTCGTGCCGAAGGACGATGCCGAGGCCGTGCAGCGCCTGCCCTACCGCATCGACGCCGCGGAACGCCAGCGCCGTGCGGCGCTGGCACGCGACCCGGCCCAGCTGCCGCTGGCCGTCGCCACGGCCCGCACCGCACTGCAACGCGCCCGCGTGCACGGCGACCCGCGGGAGCTTGGCGCGGCCCAGGCGGCGCTCGCGCCCTGGTGGCGGCGCGCCGATGCACCGGCCGAGGTGGTGCTGCTGCGCGCCCGCGTGCAGCAGGCGCAGCACGCGTTCGATGCCGCCCAGGCCGACCTGCGGGCGCTGCTCGCGCGCAGCGACCTGTCGCCCGAACTGCGCGCCCAGGCGCTGCTGGACGCGGCGGCGCTGCACCAGCTGCGCGCCGAGTTGCCCGAGGCCCGCGCGCTGTGCGAGCAGCTGCAGCCGTTGGCGGCATTGCCAGCCGCCGCCTGCCTGGCCGAGCTGGCCAGCTTGTCGGGCCAAGCCGCGGCGGCGGCGCAGACGCTGGCGGCCTTGAGCCCGGGCCGCAGCATGCCGCCCTGGCTGGCGCTGATGCGCGCCGAGCTGGCCGAGCGGCAGGCCGACGACGCGGCGGCGCTGGCGCTGTACCGCGCCGCGCTGGCCGGCGAGGACAGCGTCTACACGCGCGCCGCCTGGGCCGACTGGTTGCTGGCCCGCGGCCGCAGCGCCGCGGCGCTGGCGCTGGTCGAGGACGGCCCCGATGCCGGCTCCGATGCCCTGCTGCTGCGTCGCGCCATCGCGCTGCGGCAGCTGGGCCGCGACGCGGCCACACCGATGGCGCTGCTGCGCGAACGCCTGGCCGCCGCCGACCGCCGCGAGCCCGGCAGGCACGCGCGCGAGCAGGCCCGTTTCGCGCTCGACGTCGAGCAGAAGCCGCGCGAGGCGCTGCGGCTGGCGCAGGCCAACTGGGGACTGCAGCGGGAGCCCGCCGATGCGCTGCTGCTGCTGCGGGCGGCCCTTGCCGCCGGCAAGGAGGGCGATGCCGCGCGCCGTGAGCTGGTGGCCACGCTGCGCAACAACGGCTGGCAGGACGCACGCCTCGCCGCCCTCGACCGGAGCTTTGCGCCTTGATCCTCCGCCTGCTGTTCTGGCTCTCACTGCTGCTCGGCGGCGCGGCCCAGGCCCACCAGGCCAGCGAGGCCTACCTTGTCTACCGTGTCGAAGGTGCGGAGGTCGAGCAGCGTCTCGACATCGCCCTCTTGGACCTCGACCGCGACCTGGGCCTGGACGCCGATGCCGACGGCGTGTTGAGCTGGGGCGAGGTGCGCAGGCGCTGGCCTGACATCGACGCGCTGGCGGACGCTGGCGTGCGCTTCACGGCCGACGGCGCCGCCTGCGCGCGCCAGGGCCGCGCCACGCCGCAGCTCGAGCCGCACAGCGACGGCATGCACGCCGTGCTCGTCAGCCCATGGCGCTGCCCGGCCACGGTGCGCGAGCTGGCCGTCGATTACCGCCTGTTCGCCACCACCGACGCCGGGCATCGTGGCCTGGTGCGATGGGCCGGCGCCGCCGCCGAGCCGCTGGTGCTGACGCCGGGCGCCGGCCCGCAGCGCCTGGCGCAGGGCAACGGTGGCCTGGCCGGCTTCGTCGTCGAAGGCATGGCCCACATCGCCGGCGGGCTGGACCATGTGCTCTTCCTCGTGACGCTGCTGCTCGTCGCCGTCTGGCGCCGGAACGGCGCGCGCTGGACGCCGCGCGACAGCGCGCGCAGCGCCTTCGCCGAGACGCTCAAGCTGGTCACGGCTTTCACCGTGGCCCACTCGATCACGCTGGGGCTGGCGGCCACCGGCGCGTTGAACCCGCCCGAAGCGCTGGTCGAATCGCTGATCGCACTGACCGTGTTGATCGCCGCGCTGGACAACCTCCGCCCGTTCGTCCCCGGGCCGCGGTGGCTGGCGGTGGGCCTGTTCGGCCTCGTGCACGGCATCGGCTTCGCCGGCCCGCTCAAGGACCTCGGCCTGCGCGGCGTGGAACTGGTGCTGCCGCTGCTGGCCTTCAATGTCGGCGTCGAGCTGGGCCAGCTCGCCGTCGTCGTGCTGCTGCTGCCGCTGGCCGCGGCCCTGCGCTCGGCCTCGGCCTACCGGCGCTGGATCGTCCCCGGCGGGTCGAGCGCCATTGCGGTGCTGGCGCTGCTGTGGTGCGTGGAGCGCAGCTTGGCGGTGCAGCTGCTGCCTTGACACCACAGCGGGCCACAACCGCATCCCGGGTTCGCGGGGGAGGCGCGTCGATTCGCGGGTTGCCCGCGTTGACCGTTTTTGACGGGTTAGTGAAAGTCGCGCCGTCTTCCTCACCCGCCCGGAGAAATCGCGCATGTCCCACAAGCTTCTGCTGGCCTCGGCCACCCTGCTCACGGCCCTGTCCGCCCAAGCGACCGTGTCCGTCACGAGTGCTTCGTTCGCCTACAGCCAGAGCTTCGACAGCCTGGCCACCTCGGGCGCGACGAACGTCTGGGCCAACGACTCGACGCTCGCAGGCTGGAGCCTTTTCAACGGCGCGATCGCCTTGACCAACTACCGCGGCGGCACCGGCAGCGACAACGCCGGCGCGGTCTACAGCTTCGGCGTGTCGGCCAGCGGCGAGCGCGCGCTCGGTTCCGTCGCCAGCGGCACGGTGGCCGCCCCGACGCTGGTGGCCGCGTTCACGAACAACAGCGGCACCGCGCTGACCAGCTTCACGCTGGGCTATGACGGCGAGCAGTGGCGCAACGGCGGCAACGCCAGCCTGGCCGCACACAAGCTCACCGTGCAATACGGTTTTGGCGCCAGCTTTGCCGCCGTGACGGACTGGACGACCGCCGGCGCCGGCTTCGACTTCACGTCGCCGGTGACGGCCGCCACGGGCGGCGCGGTGGTCGGCAACACGGCCGGCCTGGTGAGCGGCCTGGGTGGCACCGTCACCACCGACTGGGCGGCCGGCAGCACGCTGTGGGTGCGCTGGAACGACGCCAACGACATCGGCAACGACCATGGCCTGGCGATCGACAACGTCACGCTGAGCGTCACCGCCGTGCCCGAGCCTGGCACCTACGCGATGCTGCTGGCTGGCCTGGGCGCCATCGGCTTCATCGCCCGCCGCCACCGCGGCTGATCGACCGCCGCTAAGACAGCCAACGGCCCTTCGGGGCCGTTGCCGTTTCAGACCGCCGCGATGCCCATGGCCACCTGGCCCGCAGGCACATGGACGGCGGCGCTCTCGACATGACCCGCCTGGTCGTCGAAGAAGAAGTCCGGCTCGAACTCGCGCAGGAATTCGCCCTTGGCCAGGCCGCCGAGGAACATCGCCTCGTCGACCTCGATCTGCCAGTCCATCAGCGTGCGGATGGCGCGCTCGTGAGCGGGCGCGCTGCGGGCGGTGACGAGGGCGGTGCGCACCTTCATGCCGCCGCCCGGCGATTGCTGCAGGCGCTGCAGCGCCTGCAGCACCGGCTTGAACGGCCCGGCCGGCAGCGGCAGGTGGGCGCGGCTGCTTTCGTGCTCGCGAAAGGCCGCGAGGCCATCGCGCTGGTAGATCTGCTCGGCCTCGTCGGAAAACAGCACCGCATCACCGTCGAAGGCGATGCGCAGCTCGCGCGGATGCGCGGCCGAGGCGCGTGCGGCGTCGGGCATCACGCGTGCCGCCGCGACGCCAGCAATCAGCGCCTGGCGCACGTCGGCGTCGTTGGTCGACAGGAAGAGCTGTGCCGACAGCGGCTTCAGATACCGCCACGGTGACGCGCCGCGCGTGAACACGCCGCGCTCGATGCCCAGGCCATAGTGCCGCGCCGAGCGGAACACGCGCATGCCGGAGATGGGGTCGTTGCGCGACAGCACCACCACCTCGACCTGCGGCGCCCCGCCGCCGCCGTTGAAGGCGAGCAGCTTCTGCACCAGCGAGAAGGCGACGCCGGGCCGCGCCGGTTCGTCCAGCAGCCGCTGCTGCAACGCCATGTAGACATGGTCGTCCTCGGCCTCGAACACCTGGTTCTCGGCTTCGAAGTCGAACAGGGCGCGCGAGGAGATCGCGACAACGAGCTGGCCGTTCAGGGTGGCGGGCATGCCGCGATTCTGGCGCGGTTCATGGCGTTCACTGCATGAAGCCGATGCGCGATTTCCTGGCGGTGCCGCTGGGCAGGTCGTCGCACAGCACGGTGTCCCGCCGCGCCAGCCTCGCGTTGCCGAACGCGGCCATCCACGCCCGGCGCATCTCGCGCGGCGCCAACTCGGCCATGCGGTCCAGCACCGCGTCGCCGGGGCGCGCGTCGAAACGCTGCCCCCACTCGTGCGAGCCGCGCAGCTTCTCGTACAGCCGCAGCGCGATGGCGCGCGCCGCGGCGAAGTCGGGCGCCTGCACCTCATACACATTGACGCGGTTGAGGATGGGATCGGGGATGGCGCTGGCGTCGTTGGCCGTGGCCACCCAGATCACCTGGCTGGCGTCCACCGCCACCTCGGCGAACTCGTCGATGAAGCTGCTCGCCGTGTCGTGCTCCAGCAGGCTGTACAGCGAGCCGAGCGGGTCGTAGGCGGCCTCGCCCCCGGCCTTGTCGATCTCGTCGACGACCATCACCGGGTTCGCGTAGTCGCCTTCCACCAGCGCCTCGAACACCTTGCCGGCCCGCGCGCCCTTCCACTGGCTGGACGCACCGGACAACACCCAGCCGGCCGTTAGCGAGCTCATCGACACGAAGCCCATGCCGGTGCCCAGCAACTCGGCGAGCTGGCGGGCGAAATGCGTCTTGCCGACGCCCGGCGGCCCGAGCAGCAGCAGCGGCGTGATCTCCAGCGCGTCGCTGCTGTCGTTGCACAGGGCGATCTGGCGCCTGACGTCATCGAGCGCCTCATGAAAGTTGGGCAGCTCGTCGTACAGCGCGTCCATCACCGGCAGGCCCGAAGGCTTGACCTGGAAGCGCTGCTCGCCCTTCTCCAGCATGCGCTCGTAGGTGGCGCGCAGCGACTCGTGTTCCTTGGCGGGCAGCTTGTCCAGGCGTTTGCTGACGTCCTCGAGCCGGTAGATGCTGCGCATCCTGGCCACGGGGATGCGTGGAGCGACACAGGCAATGGCGGTACTG
>Ga0307411_10000085_pt1 | contig 28904 bp, 36 predicted proteins | sample DK1Ometagenome_2_FD_203712 | JGI IMG/M metagenome (GOLD analysis project Ga0307411, IMG submission 203712) | Maize rhizosphere microbial communities from greenhouse at UC Davis, California, United States - DK15-O-1 | ecosystem: Host-associated > Plants > Roots > Rhizosphere > Soil | place: USA...
GGACATCCTCGTCAACAACGCCGCCAAGCAGCAGGCGCGCAAGTCCATCGACGAGATCGACAGCGAGCAGTTCGACGCGACGTTCAAGACCAACATCTACGCACCCTTCTGGCTGACGAAGGCGGCACTGCCGCACCTACGGCCGGGCAGCATCATCATCAACACCGCTTCGGTGGTGGCCTACGACCCACCGGCGGAGATCCTCGACTACGCCTGCACGAAGTCGGCGCTGGTCGCGTTCACGAAGTCGCTGGCCAAGCAGCTGGCCGAGCGCGGCATCCGCGTCAACGCGGTGGCTCCCGGCCCGATCTGGACGCCGCTGCAGCCCAGCGGCGGCCAGTTGCCCGAGAAGCTGCCCGAGTTCGGCCACGACGCGCCGCTCGGCCGCCCCGGCCAGCCCGCCGAGCTGGCCGGCAGCTTCGTGCTGCTGGCGTCGCAGGAGGCCAGCTACATGACCGGCAGCGTGCTGGGCGTGACCGGTGGCAGACCCGGCCCTTGAATGAGGCGTTGAGGCGCGTCGCCGGGCTTCAACGGGGCGCCAGCAGCGCCTCCAGATCGGCCAGCCCGATCGGCTTGGCCAGGTGGCCGTCGAAACCAGCCACCAGCGCGCGGGCACGGTCTTCGGGTGCGCTGTAGCCCGTCAGCGCGACGAGTCGCAGGCCCTGCGTCTGCGGCGCGCCGCGCAGCTGGCGCGCCACCTCGTAGCCATCGATGTCGGGCAGGCCCACGTCGACAAGCACGAGGTCAGGCTGCAGCGCCCCGGCGCGCGCCACCCCCGTCACGCCAAGGTCCGCCCATTCGGCCCGGTGGCCCAGCAGTTCCAGCAAGGCGACCAGGCTCTCACCGGCGTCCACGTTGTCTTCGATGATGAGGACGCTCCTGCGGCCTGGCTGTTGAAGCGGGCCGGTGGCGGCAGTGGGGTTCAAGGCGTTCTCCATGAGGTTGGCGATCGTCCGCCGGCGCCGCGCGTCGAGCGGCCCCGGGGAAGGATCGCTCTTCGTATCCGATCCCGCATTCTGCGGCCCGCATGGTGCTGCCTGCGGTTGCGCGGCCTGAAGCCACACGCCTGCACGCATAACATCCAACCCGTGGGGACCGCAATCAAGGCTGGCGATGGGCGATATCACTGAGTGGATAGAAGACGCGCGCGGTGGAGATCGCGAGGCACTGGACCGGATCTTCAACGCCTTGTATCCAGAGTTGCGGCGGATCGCGCATCGGCGGTTGTCGCCGCACGCGCGCGACGCGGTGCTCGACACCACCGCGCTTGTCCACGAGTGCTACTTGAAGCTGCTTGGCGCCAACCGGCTCAGCGTGGACAACCGCGTGCACTTCGTCGCGTATGCCTCGACGGCCATGCGGTCGATCATCGTGGACTGGGCGCGTGCCGCGCGCGCAGACCGGCGCGGCGGCGGCGCGGATCATCTGCCGCTGGACACCGACAACGCGAGCCGTCTGGTGCAAGCAGAGGAAGAGGTGCTCGATGTCGACGCGGCGCTGGCCTCATTGGCCAAGCTGGATCCGAGATTGGTCCAGGTTGTCGAGATGCGGTATTTCGGCGGCATGAGCGATGACGAGATCGGGCAGGCGCTGGGCCTGACCGGGCGCACCGTGCGACGCGACTGGGAGAAGGCCCGCATGCTGCTGGCCCATGCGTTGAAGTCCTGACGCGCCCATCCCCGGCCAGCCCTGGCCAGCGATTCCAGCGTCGTCATGGCCCGGCGCCCCGCAGCGATTGAACCGTTTGGCGCACGGGCCGATTGACCCGTGTGAGTTCGCTACGACTTTCCCACCGGGATGCGGACAGGAAGGGGAATCGTCACCTCGGCGAAGGACAGCGCGTTGGCCATGTCCGATTCGAGGCCGGCGGCGCGTACAGGAGGCATGGCCCTCAACGGGCCCACGCCCCAGACCGCCGGAGACTTTCATGCTTGAGCTCAACCACGACTGGCTGATCGCCGCGTTCTCGGTGTCCAACAGCGTGCGGGCGCTCTTCTATCTGCCCCAGGTGATCGCGGTGGCGCGCAGCGTGGACGGCGCACGCGACATCGCCCTGTCCACTTGGTGGATGTGGGCGGCCAACAATGCCCTTGGCGCGGTCTACGCCGGTGTCGTGATGTACCACCGGGTGCTGGCGATCTCGTTCCTGCTTTCCGCCGTGGCCTGCCTGGTGATCATCGCGCTGGCACTTAGGGCCCGGCGGCGGATGAACAGGTGCCGGAACGGTCTGGGCGTGGCATGAAAGCCGCCTCCACCCCCAACAATTCGCTCCCGCGGCCGGTGCCGCAACAGAACAGGAACGCAGCCGTCGCAACGACCGACTCGGGACCGGTCGATCTGAAGCGCGCCTGGCTGCTCGGTCTTCCGCTGGCACTGACGGTGCTGCTCAGTGCCTTCCTGCTGTTCCAGGTGCAGCCGCTGATGAGCAAGCAGATCCTGCCCTGGTTCGGCGGCAGCCCGTCGGTGTGGACGACGGCCATGCTGTTCTTCCAGTGCCTGCTGTTTGCCGGCTATGCCTATGCGCACGTGCTGGCGCGTTACCTTCCGCTGCGCCAACAGGCGCAGCTGCATGTGCTGCTGCTCCTGGTTGCGGTCGCGCTGGCGTGGTCCATCCTTCCCGACGCCACGCTCAAGCCGCACGGCGCGCAGGCGCCGGTGGCCAGCATCCTCATGCTGCTGCTCGGCTGTGTGGGCCTGCCGTACTTCTGCCTGTCCACCACGGGGCCGCTGATCCAGCATTGGTTCGGCAAGGCCTATCCGGGGCGGTCGCCCTATCGGCTGTATGCGCTTTCGAACGTGGGCTCCTTTCTGGCGCTGCTGAGCTTCCCGTATGCGTTCGAGCCGGTGCTGACGCTGCAGGCGATGGCGGCGCTGTGGTCCTGGGGCTTCTGGCTGTTCGCCGCGCTATGCGCTGCGGTGGCCTGGGCGATGTGGGGCGTGCAGGCCATGCCGTCGGCCACGCCGGCCGCTGAACCGGCGCAGGGCGGCACGTCAGGGCCCGGCGACTGGCGACGCCTGGTGTGGATTGGCCTGCCGGCCCTCGCCTCGCTCGCCTTCGTCGCCACGACGGACCGCGTCAGCCATGACATCGCGCCGGAGCCACGCCTGTGGATCACCACGCTGAGCCTGTACCTGCTGACCTTCATCATCTGCTTCGACCAGGAGCGTTGGTACCGGCGCCGGCCGGTGGCCATCGCCTGCCTGCTGGCGGTGCTGCTGCTGGCCGCCAGCCGCGAACTGCCCGGCTGGCTGGGGCTGGACTGGGACATCGGCGTGACCGGGCTGCGCTGGAGCCATTTCGCCACCATGTTCCTGATCTGCCTGCTCTGCCATGGCGAGCTGGTGCGGGCGAAGCCGAGCGAGCACCGGCACCTCACCGACTTCTACCTGTGCATGTCGCTTGGCGGCGCTTGTGGCGGGCTGTTTGTCGCGCTGGTGGCCACCCCGCTGTTCAACGAATACCACGAATGGCCGATGTGCCTGGCCGCCGCGCTCGGGCTGGCGTTGCTGGTGCTGCGGCCGGCAGGGGCGTCGCAGCGCAGCGGCTGGCTGCTGGCCGGCCTGGGCGTGGTGCTGGCCGGCGCGATGGCGTGGCTCGTCACGCCGCAGTTGCAAGGTGTCGCCGCCTCGGATGAGTACCGCGACACCTATCTCTCTCGCCAGCGCAATTTCTACGGCACCGTGTCGGTGAAGGAACGCATCGATCTGAAGGACCCGGCGATGAGCTACCGGGTCTTCTACAGCGGCCAGATCACTCATGGCATCCAGCTGCTGCAGCCCGACAAGCGCGGGTTGGCGGTGTCCTACTACGGGCCCGAAAGCGGCGTCGGCTTGGCGCTGGACTATGCCAAGGGCCGCCACGCCAGCCTGCGCGTGGGCATCATCGGCATGGGCATCGCGGCGCTGGCGAACTACGCCCGCGATACCGACAGCTACGACTTCTACGAGATCAACCCGCAGGTGGTGGACGTGGCCCACACGCTGTTCGACAACCTGGCACGCTGCCGGGCCGTCAGCCAGCGCGTCATCCTCGGCGACGCCCGCCTGCAGCTCGAGCAGGACACCAACAGCCAGCAGTACGACGTGCTGGTGCTGGACGCGTTCTCCGGCGGGTCGGTACCCGTCCACCTGCTGACCCAGGAGGCCTTTGCGACCTACCGGCGCCATCTCAAGCCCGACGGCATCATTGCCATCAACATCACCAACGGCTACCTGAATCTGCACCCGGTCGTGAAGCGCCAGGCGCAGGCGCTTGGAATGGGCTACCGCTTCCGCTTCTCGGAATCGAAGCCGGCGCAACTGATCCGCAAGGCGCACTACGCCCTGCTCACGCGCGACGAGGAGTTCCTGCGGCGGCATGCCAATGCCTACCGGCAGTTCTTCGATGACCAGGGCCGGCTCCTGCGTACCGAAGACCCGGAGATTCCCGGCGTGCCGCTGTGGACCGACAGCTTCAGCAGCATCAACGCGATCGAGATCCGGGACTGAGCGTGGCCAGTTCAGATTAGGGGACCGGGGCAAATGGACGCCGCCACGATGTCCAACCGGCGGCCCGAAGCCCGTAACGCTGTTCAGCAACGGGCCGAAACGATGCCCTGCGAAGTTCCAGTCACTCTGAAAGGAAATCCATGTCGCCTCGTTCGCACGCACTGACTACCCCGTCCACGCTGGTTGCCCTGGCCTTGTGCTGCGGCACCGGCGCCACCCACGCGGTGGTTGTGGTGGAGGCCATCGGCAGTGGCTATGTGTCCGGCGACAACGCCAGCACCCGGCTGGCAATGGAAGTGACCCAGCAGGTGCTGGCGACCGGCGGGCGTTCGGCCAGCGGGGCCCGCGAACTGCGCATCGCCAGCGCCACCAGCGTGTTCGCCGGTGCCACCATCTCCGGCTCGTCCTTTGCAGCGCCCGGCGTGCTGAAAGCCAGGATCGACGGCCTGGCCTTCGTGACGCCCGTCGAGCCCAACGTCCCGACCATCTCGAACGGCACGCCTGTCGCGGCAGGCGACTTTTCCAGCAGGTTCCAGGACACGGTCTTGCTCAGCAGCGCCACGTTGGCGGCAGGCACGCCCGTGCAATTCGTCTACACGGTGGACTTGCACGCGACGTCGAACGGCGCCGGGCACGCGGGACCGCAGTTCGGCGGCTACGACTCGGGCAGCTTCTACTTCCACTACTTCCTGCGCAGCAGCAGCGGCGGCGCCGCCATCGACTCGATGTACCACTATCCGAACGGGCTGTACCAGAAGGTGCCGAGCTCCTCCTTCCGCTTCCCCATCACTGTCAACGGTGTGATCGGTGAAGTGGTGACGCTCGGCGCAGATCTCAGCCTCGGTGCCGACGACCGCGCCGGCTGGTACGGGGTGGGCGCCGGCAACCTCAGCTGGTACGGCGACGTGCAGGAGACGCACCTCGATGCCTCCAACACGGCCCGCTTCTACCTCGACGCCGTCACGCCCGGCCTGGATCTGATTGCGGAAAGCGGACACCAATACGCCACCACTGCCGTGCCCGAGCCGGGCAGCTGGATGCTGCTTGCCCTCGGCCTGGGCACCTTGTGCGGGATCACGCGAAGACAGTCACGGTCCCGGCCGTTGCAGCCCGATCCCATCAACAGGTAGGCAGAGACCATGGCCCCGAGGAATGTGAGATGAGCATCGCACGCAGTCGCTTCTATTCCGGTTTTGCGCTGGCCGTCGCGCTCTTGACCCTGATCGGGTTCTTCAGAACGTTCTACGCGCGCCCCCTGTTCGACCTGCCGCCACTGCCATCGACATTGGCATTGCACAGCGTCGTCTTTACAGCCTGGGTCGTGCTGTTCTTCGTGCAGACGCGCCTCATCGCGGCGCGCCGGGTCAAGGCTCACATGGCCCTGGGTTTGGCCGGCGCAGTACTGGGCCTGCTTGTCGTCGTCGTGGGTCTCATTCCAGCAATCGACGTGGCACTGAGCGGCCGCCACAGCCCGATGGGCCTGACGTCCGAACAGTTCTTCATCGTGCCCATCTTCAGCATTGGCACATTCGCGATCTACTTCGCACTTGGCTTGGCGCTGAGGCGCAACGCGGCGTATCACAAGCGGCTGATGATGCTCGCGATGATCGCCGTCCTCGGCCCAGCGATCTTCCGGGTGCTGAAGCTGTTCAACGGCGCCGGCTACTTCCTTGTCGTCGAGACGGCGATTGCCGCAGCCTTGGTTCTGTGGTGTCTCGCTCATGATTGGCGCAAGCATCACTTCGTGCATCCGGCATATGCCGTGGGGGGCAGCTTGCTTGTGCTGTCCTGGCCACTGCGCATGGCAATTGCGCCCACTGAGGTGTGGACGAATATGGCCGCATGGCTTCTGCACGGTCCCGGTCTGTAGATTGGCGCCGATGGGGCGCCTGGCATCAGCCCGACCGGCCGCGCGGGCAATCGGCGCTTGCGCGCTGCGCCGCGAGGACATGGCCGCTGCCTTCGCCGAACGCAGCCAGCCGCAGCGCAACCGCTTCATCAAAGGCGCGGCAAGCGTCATCCATCCGCCCCTCACTCAGCATCACGCGGCCGAGCGCCTCCTGCGCGTCCGCCTCGATCGGGCGGTAGTACGCGCGCAGCGGGGATGCACGCATCCGGCCGAGCAAGGCTTCGGCGGTGTCGCGCGCCTGCGCGTTGAGGCCTTGTTGGAGCAGCGCGAGCGCTCGCAGGGCCTGCCCCAGCGTGAGGTCGACGGGCAACGGGTTGTTCTCGGCACCGCGCCTCGGCGCGACGCGGGCCAGCGCCTGCAACGCGATGTCGGGTTGCTGACGATGCAACGCGATGCGCGCAGCGACAAGCGCCACCGGGTTGCTGACGGTGCGCTGCTGCGCTGGCGACAGCCGGGCAAGCAACGACATGGCTTCTGCGAGCGCTCGCTCGGCGGCGTCCAGGCGGCCCTGGCCCAGCCGCTGCTCGGCCCGCAGACGCAGAGCCGCGACCAGCAGCGGACTCTTGCCGCTGGCCACCTTGCGGTAGTAGTCAATCACCGACTCCAGACGCGATTCGGCGTCATCCCAGCGGCCTTCAAACAGCAGCGCCTGTGCAACAGAAGACCTGACGACCGTCTCCGGGTATGGCGGGTAGGTGTTCTGCGCGACCATCGCCTCCGCGCTGCGCAGCAGTTGCCACGCTTCTTCGCGGCGCGACGTGCGAAGCAGGAACAAGCCGAACGCTGATTGGCTGTGCAGCGTATCGACATGCGCTGCGCCGTTGCGTTCCAGTGTGAGGGCCAGCGCGCGGCGATGGCTCGCCTCGGCAGCGGGCACTTTCTGCAGCAGGTTCTGCGCATTGGCCAGCGTCAGCAAGGCCGTCATCTGGGTGCTGACGCTGGCCTGCGTGTCGCTTTCCAGCAGGGCGAGCGTCTCGATGAAGGCGGCTTCGGCGCCCGCCAGGTCGTCGACGCGCCACAGGGAGATGCCCAGGCGGTTGAGCGCATTGGCAAAGTCTGGCGACTTGGGATGGTGCTGGCGGTAGATGGCCACCGATTGCCGTGCATGGTCGATCGCCTGCTGACCACTGTGGCTGTAGGCCGTTGCCATCGCCCAGAGCAACTCGGCGCGCTGTTCGGAGTGGGTGTCGCCGAGTCTGTCCAGGATCGCTTTGGCCTCGTCGAGGACACGGCGCTGCTCTTCGCCCCGGTCTCCCAGCCCTTCGAGTTGCTGGCCGTAGCCGGCCAGCGCCTGTGCGACGCGCCGATCGCCCGCGCCGAAGGCCGCTTTGAGCGCCGCGGCGCGGCGACCGTACAGGTCGGCCGCCTGCTCGTCCAAACCCAGACCGTAGTACATGTCGCCGAGCAGCAGCAACACCTCGGCGCGGCCTTCGGGATCGTCCTGCAGGTTCGAATCAATGCGCTTGGCGCCGATGTCCAACAGCTCCCGCGCCGTTGTCTGCCGGGCCTTCAGCGGGTCGGCCTGCGCGTCGGTATTCGTGCGGAAGATGTCGGCCATGAACGCCTGAATGGCGCGTGCGCGCTGCGCCTGTCGCTTTGCGACGCTCGCCTGCCACAGCGACAAGGCACTGCCAATGAGCAGTGCAAGCGTGACCAGCACGACGGCCCCGACGGCCAGCCGGTTGCGCAAGACAAACTTGCGGGCGCGGTAGAGGCGGCTTTCCGGACGTGCCAGCACCGGCTGGCCGTCGCGATGGCGGCGCAGGTCTTCCGCCAGCTCGGTGACCGTGCTGTAGCGCTGCTCGGGGCGCTTGTGCAGCGCCTTCAGCACGATCGTGTCCAGTTCCCCGCGCAGCGAGCGCCGCAGCGCGTGCAGCGTGCAGCCCCGTGCCGCGGCGGCTTCTTCCGTGATGCGGCTGCTGGGGGGCGCCGGATCGACCTCGATGATGGCCTGTTCCAGCTGAGCAGGGCTGCTGTGGCTCAGCCGATAGGGCCGCTGGCCGCACAGCAGTTCGTAGAGCACGACGCCGAGCGAGTAGACGTCGCTGGTCGTGCCCAGCGCTTCGCCGCGAACCTGCTCGGGGCTGGCGTAGTCCGGCGTGAACAAGCGCCCGACCTGCTGCGTCAGCTCACTGCTCACACCCGGGTCGTCGGCGTCGGCCAGCAACTTGGCGACGCCAAAGTCGAGCAGCTTCACGTCACCACCGGGATTCACGAGGATGTTGGCCGGTTTCAGATCTCGGTGGATGACCAGGCGGGTATGCGCATACTGGACCGCTTCGAGCACCTGCATCAGCAGCGCGAGCCGTTGTGCCGTATCGAGTTTGTGTTCGTCGCAGTAGGCGGTCAGGTGGGCGCCTTCGACGTACTCGAGCACCAGATAAGGCCGGCCCGCGCCGGGGCCGTCCACAGCGCAGACGCCGGCGTCGTAAAGCCGCGCGATGTGGGTGTGTTCCAGACGGGCCAGGATGTCGCCTTCGCGCCCGAACCGCTCGGCCAGCCCGGGCCGCCAGACGAAACGCTGCGGCAGCTTCAGCGCCACCTGGCGCGTCAGCTGGCCGTCACTGCGTTCGGCCAGCCAGACGACCGCCATGCCGCCGCTGCCCAAAGCGCGCAAGAGCCGGTAGGGGCCGATGGCATCGCCTACCTGCAACTGCTCGGCGGATTCGTCCCGAGCAGCCGGTCCGTAGGCTTGCACCAGGAGCGTAGGCCCTTGGTTCAGGAAGTCGCCGGTCTCGTGTTTCGCATGCGCGGCCAGCAGCTGCTGTATGACGGGCTGCAGCGAAGGCTGCTGGCGCCGCAAATCCTCCAGCCAAGCCGCGCGTTCATCGGCAGGCAGGTCCAGCGCCTGGTCGAGCAAGCTCGACAGCTGGGGCCAGAGAGTTGCGGATACAGGGATCACGGCACGCTGCCTTGAAATGCTTTCCTCACCACAAAGCTCTGCAAGCCGCCAAACGTACAGCCGGCGCGCGATTCGCACCACGGGGTGGCGCGCGAGCTAACGGATCAAGTGTAGGAGGCTGCTGTGACTGGGCACGCTTGCCCGTGTTGTTGGCCACCCAGCCCCACTTGAAAGGACCGGCGTCGCCGGTTGGCCCTGAGGATGCGCTGGTCCATGGGCCAACCGCTCCCGCACGGAGCGCAGATCCTGAATCCAAGGCTCCAGGAATGACAAAGCCCGCACTTGGCGGGCTTTGCTAAGTCCTTCACAGGACCTTTTATTTCTTGGTTGCGGGGGCAGGATTTGAACCTACGACCTTTGGGTTATGAGCCCAACGAGCTACCAGACTGCTCCACCCCGCGACTGAAGCTAGCAGTGTAGCACAGGTTTTGTCATGAAGGCAAGGCGGGATCCGCCGAGCGCCCTTGAACCGGCCATGCGAGGCGCTGGTCCTGCCGGGCTGATGTTTCCGACGCGCCGCCGTCATGCCGGCGCACATCCAAACCACTCCGTTGCTGACACAACTTCGCGCGGCGATGGGCACACTGCGGCCATGCCCGATCTGGTCACTCGCCGCCCACAAGGGCTCTATTGCGAACCCGGCGATTTCTACATCGACCCCTGGCTGCCGGTGGCGAGGGCCGTCATCACGCATGCCCATGCCGACCACTGCCGGCCCGGCCACAGCGCCTATCTGGCGCACCGCGACGCCCTCGGCCTGATGCGCGCGCGGTTGGGCGACGACGCGCCGCTGGAAGGCCTGGCCTATGGCGAGACACGCCGCATCGGCGCGGTGGACGTCAGCCTGCATCCGGCCGGCCACGTGCTCGGATCGGCGCAGGTCCGCATCGAGCACCGCGGCGAGGCGTGGGTCATCGCGGGCGACTACTTCGTCAGCGGTGCCGGCGACTGCAACACCACCTGCGCGCCGTTCGAGCCGGTGCGCTGCAATGTCTTCGTCACCGAGAGCACGTTCGGCCTGCCCATCTATCGTTGGGCACCGCAGACCGAAGTGCTGGACGAGATGCGCGCGTGGTGGACTGACTGCGCGCGCCAGGGCAAGCATGCGCTGCTGATGGGCTACAGCCTGGGCAAGGCGCAGCGGCTCATCGCGGGGCTGGCGACGGCAGACGTGCCGGGCCCGGTGCTCGTGCACGGCGCCGTGGCGCGACTGAATGCCGCCTATCGTGAGGCCGGCATCCAACTGCCCGAGGTCGAGACGGTGACGCCCGAGACTCCGTTCAAGTCGTTGCGCGGCGCCCTCGTCATCGCGCCGCCGGCCGTTCAGGACAGCCGCTGGGCCAAGGCTCTCGGGCCGCACAGCGACGCGTTCGCCAGCGGCTGGATGCGGCTGCGCGGCGCGCGTCGGCGGCGCAGCGTGGACCGCGGCTTCGTCTTCAGCGACCACGCCGACTGGCCGGGCCTGCTGTCCGCCATCGCAGCCACCGGCGCGCAGCGCGTCATCGTCACGCACGGCGACGAGGGCGCGCTGGTGCGCTATCTGGCGGAGCTTGGGCTGCAGGCCCAGGCCTTCGCCACCGAGTTCGGTGACGAGGCCCACGGTGTGGAGGCCGAAGCATGAAGCGCTTCGTGGCGCTGTACCTGGCGCTGGACGCCAGCACGTCGACGCTCGCGAAGGTGGCGGCGCTGAAGCACTATCTGGCCGACGCGCCGGCGCGCGACGCCGCCTGGGCCGTCTACCTGCTGGCCGGCGGCACGCCGCGCCGCGCGGTGCCGACGAACGAGCTGCGTGCGCTGGCCTGCGAGGCGGCCGCGCTGCCGGAGTGGTTGTTCGAGGCCGGCTACGCCGCCACCGGCGACCTGGCCGAGGCGATCGCCTATGTGCTGCCGGACCCCGAGGACAGGCTCGACGAGCCGCTGGCCGATTGGATGGAACAGCGCATCCTGCCGCTGCGGGCGCTCGACGTGGCTGCGCGCCGCGAGGCGGTGCTGGCCGCCTGGCGCGGGCTGTCGGCGGACGAGCGCTTCATGTTCGTCAAGCTGGTGGGCGGCGGCTTCCGGGTGGGCGTGAGCAAGCTGCTGGTGCAGCGGGCCCTGTCCGAATGGTCGGGGCGCGACGCAGCGGGCATCGCGCAGCGCATGATGGGCTACACGGACATCGACACGCCGCCCACGGCCGAACGCTTCCAGGCGCTGCTGACGGACGACGTGAGCGGCGCCCGCGGCGGGCAGCCCTACCCCTTCTTCCTGGCGCACGCGCTGCCGGGCGAGCCGGCGGCTTCGCTCGGCACACGCGCCGACTGGCTGGCGGAATGGAAGTACGACGGCATTCGCGCGCAGGTGGTGAAGCGCGAGGGCCAGGTGTGGATCTGGTCGCGCGGCGAGGAGCTGGTGACCGCGCGCTTCCCGGAGGTCGAGGCGGTAGCGAGCACTTGGCCGGACGGCACGGTCGTCGACGGGGAGCTGCTCGCCTGGCTGCCCGACGAGGCGGAGCCGGCGCCGTTCGCACTGCTGCAAAAACGCATCGGCCGCACCAAGCTCTCCAAGGCCATCCTGGCCGAGGCACCGGTTCGGATGCTGGCCTACGACCTGTTGGAAAGCGAAGGCGTGGACCGGCGGCATGAGCCCATGCACGTGCGGCGCGCACGGCTGGAGCAGCTCGGCATCGCCACGTCGCCGCTGGTGGCAGCCGAAGATTGGGCCGGCCTGGCCACGGCGCGGGCGCAGTCGCGCGAACGGCGCGTCGAGGGCCTGATGCTCAAGCACCGCGACGCGCCCTACGGCATGGGCCGCACCGGCAACGCGTGGTGGAAATGGAAGGTGGCGCCGCTGAGCGTGGATGCCGTGCTGGTCTATGCGCAGGCGGGTCATGGCCGCCGCGCCAACCTCTACACCGACTACAGCTTCGCGGTCTGGAACCGCGCGCCGCGCGATGCAGCGGACGCCGAAGCGGCGCTGGAGGCCACGGGCGGCGAGCTCGCGCTGGTGCCCTTCGCCAAGGCCTACTCGGGGCTGACGGACGAGGAGATCAAGCGTGTCGACCGTGTGATTCGCCAGACGACGCTGGAGAAGTTCGGCCCGGTGCGGCGGGTGCGGCCCTCGATGGTGTTCGAGCTGGGGTTCGAGGGCATCCAGGCCAGCACGCGGCACAAGAGCGGCATCGCCGTGCGCTTCCCGCGCATGCTGCGCATCCGCGACGACAAGCCGCTGCACGAGGCGGACACGCTGGACACGCTGCGCAGGCTGATGGCGGTCGGGGCCGGTGGAGGAACGGATGGCACCGAAGACCTCGCCGACGACTGACTGGCTGGCAGCGCGCGGCTGGAAGGCCTTCCCCTTCCAGCGCAACGTCTGGAAAGCCATGGCCCAAGGCCACTCCGGCCTGCTGCATGCGACCACCGGATCCGGCAAGACGCTGGCCGTCTGGCTGGGCGCGCTGCAGGCCTTCGGCGGCACCGAGGCGCCATTGACGGTACTGTGGGTGACGCCGATGCGCGCCCTCAGCCAGGACACGCTGCTCGCCCTGCGGGCGGCCGCGTCGGCCCTGGCGCCGCACTGGACATTGGCTGCACGCACGGGCGACACCTCAAGCAGCGAGCGCGCCTCGCAGCAGCGCCGCTGGCCGACGGCGCTCGTGACGACGCCGGAGTCGCTGAGCCTGATTCTGTCGCGCGCGGACGCGCCGGACGTCATGAAGCGCGTGCGCCTCGTCGTCGTCGACGAATGGCATGAGCTGCTGGGCACCAAGCGCGGCGTGCAACTGCAGCTGGCGTTGGCCCGCCTGCGGCACTGGAACCCCGGGCTGATGACCTGGGGCCTGTCCGCCACGCTCGCCAACCTCGAAGAGGCGGCGGACACGTTGGCGCCGGGCGCCGTCATCGTGCGCGGCGCGCAGGACAAGAAGATCGACATCGCGACGCTGCTGCCCGCGCGCATAGAGCGTTTTGCCTGGGGCGGGCACATGGGACTGACGATGCTGCCGGCGGTGATCGAACACGTCGAAGCCGCGGCCAGCACGCTGGTGTTCACGAACACGCGGTCGCAGTGCGAGCGCTGGTTCCAGGCGATGCTGGAGGCGCGGCCGGACTGGGCCGGCCTGATCGCGCTGCATCACGGCTCCGTCGACGCCGACATGCGCCGCTGGGTGGAGGCGGCGATGAAGTCGGGTCAGCTCAAATGCGTGGTTTGCACGGCGAGCCTGGACCTGGGCGTGGATTTCCTGCCCGTCGAGCAGGTGTTGCAGATCGGCTCGGCCAAGGGCGTGGCGCGGCTGCTGCAGCGCGCCGGCCGCAGCGGGCATGCCCCGGGCCGGCGCTCGCGTGTGACGATGGTGCCGACGCACAGCCTGGAGATCGTCGAGGCCTCAGCCTTGCGCGCGGCGGTGGAGGCCGGCCGCATTGAGCCGCGCCGGCCGCCCGAGGCGCCGCTGGACGTGCTGGTGCAGCACCTGGTCACGGTCGCATTGGGCGGCGGCTTCCGGCCCGACGCGCTGCTGGCCGAAGTGCGCACTGCGCCGAGCTACCGGCGGCTGAGCGACGACGCGTGGGCGTGGACGCTCGCCTTCGTGCGCCATGGCGGCGAGACGCTGCGTGCCTACCCGGACTTCCAGCGCGTCGTGCCGGACGACGAAGGCGTGTGGCGCGTGCCCGATCAGCGGCTGGCGCGGCGGCACCGCAGCAACATCGGCACCATCGTGTCGGACGCGGTGGTGAGCGTGCAGTTCCTCGGCGGCGGGCGCATCGCCACGGTCGAAGAGAGCTTCATCTCGCGGCTGCGCAACGGCGACGTCTTCCTGCTTGGCGGCCGTGCGCTGGAACTCATCCGCATCGAGGGGCTGACGGCCTATGTGCGCGTCGCCAAGCCGGACAAGGCCAAGCTGCCGCGCTGGGATGGCGGGCAGTTCCCGATCTCCGACACGCTGGCGGACTCGATGCTCGAGCGCTTCGACGAGGCCGCCCAGGGCCGCTTCACCGACCGCGAGATGCGCTTCGTCGCGCCGCTGCTGAAGCTGCAGGCCGAGTGGTCGGCCTTGCCCGGGCCGCAGCGGCTGCTCGCGGAAGTGCTCGAATCCGCGGACGGTCACCACCTGTTCCTGTTTCCTTTCGCGGGCCGCGTGGTGCACCTGGGCCTTGCGTCGCTGCTGGCCTGGCGCGCGGGCCGCGAGACGCCGGCGACGTTCACGATGGCCATCACCGACTACGGCATGGAGCTGCTCAGCGCGACGGCCATCGACTGGCCGGCGCGCCTGCGTGGCCTGCTGGCGCCGGTGGACCGCGCCACGCTGCGCGACGAGGTGCTGGCGGGCGTGAACGGCAGCGAGCTGGCGCGCCGGCGCTTCCGGCAGATCGCGCGCATCGCGGGGTTGATCTTCCAGAGCCACCCCGGCGAGGCGCGCAGCCAGCGGCAGCTGCAGGCGTCGGCGTCGCTGTACTTCGACGTGTTCCGCCAGCACGACCCGGAGAACCGGTTGCTGCGGCAGGCTGAGGCGGAACTGCTGTCCGCCGAGCTTGATGTCGACGCGCTCGGCCGCACGTTGGCGCGCATGGCGTCCCAGGAACTCGCACTGCAGCAGCCGGCACGGCCGACGCCGCTGTCGTTCCCGTTGATGGTGGAGCGGCTGCGCGAGCGGGCATCGACGGAGTCGCTGGCGCAGCGGCTGTCGCGCATGCTGGCGGAGCTGGAGGCGGCGGCCGGGGGCAAGCAGGCGCCGCCGGTGGACGTGGGCTCGCGGCTGGCGTTCGGGCAAGCACCCGGCAAGCCGAGGTCGCCACGCACGCGGCGGAGGCGGCGTTGAGCCTGCGCGTCGACGCGGCGGGAGAGACGCTATGGCTGCTGGCAGAAGGCGCGGTGTGGTGGCCGGCCGAGCGCACCGTCTTCGCCGCCGACCTGCACCTGGGCAAAGGCGCCGCCTTCCGCGCCCAAGGCCAGCCGGTGCCGGCGGGCAGCAGCGCACGGACGCTGGCGCGGCTGCATGACCTTGTGGCCGCGCACGACGCGGCGCAGCTCGTCGTGCTGGGCGACTTCTGGCATGGCCCACAGGGCATGACGCCGTCGCTGCTGGACGCCGTCGCGGCGTTCGCCGAGCGCGTGCCGACCGTGCTGGTGCTGGGCAACCACGACCGACACGTCCACCCGACCGGGCTGCCGCTGCGGGCAGTCAGCGGTACGTTACCGTTAGGCCCGCTGACCGCCGCGCACGAACCGCCGCCGCCTGGCGCAGCGGGCTTCACGCTGGCCGGCCACTGGCACCCGGCCGTGATGATCGGCAGCCGCGCCGGCGACCGGCTGCGGCGGCCGTGCTTCGTGCGCTATCCACATGCGCTGGTGCTGCCGGCGTTCGGCGGTTTGACCGGTGCTCTCACGATGAGACGCAGCGATCTCACACGCCAGGGCGCCGATGTCGCTGTGCTCGGCGACGGACGCCTGCACTGGCTGCCGCCGCGCTGACGCTTGCTTTGGCCAAACACTTGTCTCAAGACCGAGAACTGTATTTATAACCAGTATCCACCATGCATCACCACCCGGCCACGTCACAGCCGTTGCAGCACCGGCCGGGTTGGACCGACTACGGCCGGTCACGGATCCCGAACGGTTGCGGCGCTTGTTTGGCGTTTCCCTTCCTCCCGCTGCGCCAAGGCAATTGGCGCTGGCCGGGATGGACGTCGCCTCAACCCGATATGAACCTGCGTCGCTGTTGAACGAGCCGGCCCCGCTGGGCTACAAGCTGTTCTTCGCCTTGTTCCCGGAACCTCTGGACGTCGAGCGGCTTTACGGCGCATCGACTCGGATCTTGTCCGCACATGCGTTGCGACAGACCCGGCAGTCGGTCGACCGGCTGCATGTGACCCTGTGCACCGTTCACGACGACATGCTGGGCATGCCGCAGCAGATGATCAACGCGGCCATCGCAGCAGGCCAGAAGATTCAGGCGCTGCGGCTGCCGCTGAGACTCGACAGCGCGGCCAGCTTCAAGAAGCATGGCGCTTTCATGCTGCGCGCCGATGCGTCAACCGATGCAGCTGTCGCCGGCTTCCGCCGCCCTCTGATGACCGTATTGCGTCGCTTCGGCATGAAGCCCACTGAATCGCGGAACGCTCACATGAGCTTGGTCTACCGCTGCGAGCATGAGGTCAAGCCGCACGCCATTGAGCCCTTGTGCTGGACGGCATGCCGCTTCGTGCTGGTGCTGAGCCACGTCGGCCGCACCCGGCACGAGTGGCTGGCTGCGTGGCCGCTGTCCTGTCGATGAGCAGGCATGAAAAAGCCCGCACGAGGCGGGCTTCGCAGGTCAGCGAACGCTGAACTTATTCAACGGCTTCGCCGGCGGTCTCGCCTTCAGGGCGGTCGACCAGCTCGACGAAGGCCATGGGCGCGTTGTCGCCGACGCGGAAGCCCATCTTCAGGATGCGGGTGTAGCCGCCCGGGCGGTTCGCGAAGCGCGGGCCCAGTTCGTTGAAGAGCTTGCCGACGATGTCGCGGTCGCGCAGGCGGTCGAAAGCCAGGCGGCGGTTGGCCAGCGTGGGGACCTTGGCGAGCGTGATAAGGGGCTCAACGACGCGACGCAGTTCCTTGGCCTTGGGGACCGTGGTCTTGATGGCTTCGTGCTGGAGCAGCGAAACGCACATGTTGCGCAGCATCGCAGCGCGGTGGGCGCTGGTGCGGTTGAGTTTGCGGAGGCCGTTACGGTGACGCATGGTGCTTTTCCTTTCACTTCATTAATGCCGCCAGCCGGATCAGGTACTGGCGGGTGCACCGGGTGGCGTTGGTCAGCGCGCCACCCATCTAAAAAACGTGCCCTCTCGGAGGGCTGGCCGGTGTACTCACCGGCCGGGAGCGAACAATCAACGCTTGTCGAGACCTTGGGGAGGCCAGTTCTCGAGACGAGCGCCCAAGGTCAGGCCGCGCGAAGCGAGGACTTCCTTGATCTCGTTGAGCGACTTGCGACCCAGGTTGGGGGTCTTCAGCAACTCGGTCTCGGTACGCTGGATGAGGTCGCCGATGTAGTAGATGTTTTCGGCCTTCAGGCAGTTGGCCGAGCGCACGGTCAGTTCGAGCTCGTCGACCGGGCGCAGCAGGATCGGGTCGAAGCTGCTGGAGCGCTGGGCCGGCTGGTCAAAGGCGTCGACCAGGTCGGTGCCTTGCAGCTGGGCGAACACGGCCAGTTGCTCAACCAGGATCTTGGCCGAAGCACGGATCGCTTCCTCGGGCGAGATGGCGCCGTTGGTTTCGATCTCCATGACCAGCTTGTCCAGATCGGTACGCTGCTCGACGCGGGCGTTCTCGACGGCGTAGCTGACGCGCTTGACGGGCGAGAACGAGGCGTCCAGGACGATGCGGCCGATGCTCTTGGTCGGCTCGTCGCCGAAGCGGCGCATCGTGCCGGGCACGTAGCCGCGCCCCTTCTCGACCTTGATCTGCATGTCCAGCTTGCCGCCTTGCGACAGGTGGGCGATGACGTGCTCGGGGTTGATGATCTCGACGTCGTGCGGGGTCTGGATGTCGGCCGCGGTGACGGGGCCTTCGCCTTCCTTGCGCAGGACCAGGGTCACTTCTTCACGGTTGTGCAGGCGGAAGACGACGCCCTTGAGGTTCAGCATGATGTGAACCACGTCCTCTTGCACGCCGTCAATGGCCGAGTACTCGTGGAGCACGCCGGCAATCGTCACTTCCGTCGGCGCATAACCCACCATCGACGAGAGCAGCACACGGCGCAGGGCATTGCCCAGGGTGTGACCGTAGCCGCGTTCGAACGGCTCCAGCGTGACCTTGGCGCGATGACCGCCCAGGGGCTCCACGTTGATGGACTTGGGTTTGAGCAAGTTGGTTTGCATGAGGTCTTTCTTTCAATACCCTCGGTTCGTTACACCGATAAGGCTGAGGACCAGCCGGGCAGAGCCTTCGAAGGGCTGTGATGCCCGGACGAGGAAACGCCGGCCGCGCCCAAAATGGGCGTGGCCGGCGGGGAAAACGATTAACGCGAGTACAACTCGACGATCAGCGATTCGTTGATCTCGGCGCCGAACTCGTCGCGGTCGGGAGCCTTCTTGAAGACGCCTTCCAGCTTCGTGCCGTCGACGCTGACCCAGGCCGGCAGGCCGATGGAGTCGGCCAGCTTGAACGACTCGGTCACGCGCAGCTGCTTCTTGGCCTTGTCGCGCACGGCGACGGTGTCACCGGCCTTGACCAGGTAGGAGGCGATATTCACGACCTCGCCATTCACCGTGACACCCTTGTGCGAAACCAGCTGGCGGGCTTCTGCGCGGGTGGAGCCGAAGCCCATGCGGTAGACGACGTTGTCCAGACGCGATTCCAGCAGCTGCAGCAGGTTGACGCCGGTCGAGCCCTTGCGGCGCTCGGCTTCGGCGAAGTAGCGGCGGAACTGGCGCTCCAGCACGCCGTACATGCGCTTGACCTTCTGCTTCTCGCGCAGTTGCAGGCCGAAATCGGACGTGCGCTGGCCGGAAGTGCGGCCATGCTGGCCAGGCTTGCTGTCGAACTTGACCTTGTCGCTGATGGCGCGGCGGGCGCTCTTCAGGTAGAGGTCGGTGCCTTCACGGCGGGAAAGTTTGCCCTTGGGGCCGAGGTAACGTGCCACTTTGCGTGTCCTTGATCAATCTGACGTCGGGGTTCGGAATCCGAGTTGCCTGACGCGAGTCCAGCCGGTGTTGTTGTGGGCTTGGACGGTGGGCTTATGAGCGACTTCGAAATGAAGCGGGCTCAAGACTGAAGCCGGCGCGGCACTGAAGTGCCCGCCGGCTCCGGGAAAACGCGCGATTATCGCACCGTCATCCGGTTCTGCAATATCCCTGTCACCTGAATGGGACGCGGATGCAGGACTTAGATGCGACGACGCTTCTGCGGACGGCAGCCGTTGTGCGGCACGGGCGTCACGTCAGAGATCGAGTTGATGCGGATGCCGAGAGCAGCCAGCGCACGCACCGAGGACTCGCGACCCGGACCCGGGCCCTTGATCTTGACGTCCAGGTTCTTGATGCCCTGCTCTTGCGCCGCACGGCCAGCCACTTCAGCCGCCACCTGGGCTGCGAAGGGCGTCGACTTGCGCGAACCCTTGAAGCCCTGGCCACCCGACGAAGCCCAGGAGAGGGCGCCGCCTTGACGGTCGGTGATGGTGATGATGGTGTTGTTGAACGAGGCGTGGACGTGCGCAATGCCGTCGGCAACGTTCTTGCGGACCTTCTTGCGGACGCGCTGGGCAGCCGAATTATTGGGTGCTTTTGCCATATTGACCTTCTTTCAGTTCGGTGCAGCGATCACTTCTTGCCGGTCGCCGCCGACTTGCGCGGACCCTTGCGGGTACGGGCATTGGTGCGGGTGCGCTGGCCGCGCATCGGCAGGCCACGGCGATGACGGAAGCCACGGTAGCAGCCGAGGTCCATCAGACGCTTGATGTTGATGGACTGCTCACGGCGCAGATCGCCTTCGATGGTCAGCTTGTTGACCTCGTCACGGATCTTCTCGAGATCGCCGTCGGTCAGGTCCTTGACCTTCTTCTCGAACGGAATGCCGCAGTTCGTGCAGATCTTCTGGGCGGTCGTACGGCCAATGCCGTAGATCGAGGTCAGACCGATCTCAGTGTGCTTTTGCGGCGGAATGTTGATACCAGCAATACGTGCCATGGTTGTCCTCTAGTCCTGTCGTGCGCGCTCGGGGCTTAGCCTTGACGCTGCTTGTGGCGCGGGTCGGTACAGATCACGCGCACCACACCCTTGCGGCGGATGATCTTGCAATTGCGGCACATCTGCTTCACGGATGCCGAAACTTTCATGGTCTGTGCTCCTTGGCCTAACTTCTTTTAGCGCTCTTGACGCGTCCCGGGGGTTCAAACAGCTCACTTCGCCCGGAACACGATGCGAGCACGACTCAAATCGTACGGTGTCAGTTCAACGGTCACTTTGTCGCCGGGAAGGATGCGGATGTAGTGCATCCGCATCTTGCCGGAGATGTGTCCGAGGACGACATGCCCGTTTTCCAACTTCACACGAAACGTAGCGTTGGGGAGGTTTTCCAGAATCTCACCCTGCATTTGAATGACGTCGTCTTTCGCCATGCCAACGTTTCGTGCGGTTTAAATCAAATATTTCCTTAGAACAGCCGGGGCCCTCAATTGGGCTTGAAGCTGGCCTTCTTCAGCAGTGACTCGTACTGCTGACTCATGATGTAGCTCTGCACCTGGGCCCAGAAGTCCATCGTCACAACGACGATGATCAACAGCGACGTGCCACCGAAATAGAACGGCACGTTGTACTTCAGGGTCAGGAACTCGGGCAACAGACAGACCAGCGTGATGTAGATCGCACCAGCCAGTGTCAGTCGCGACAGGATCTTGTCGATGTGCTTCGCGGTCTGATCACCCGGGCGGATGCCTGGAATGAACGCGCCACTCTTCTTCAGGTTGTCGGCGGTCTCGCGGCTGTTGAAAACCAGCGCCGTGTAGAAGAAGCAGAAGAACACGATCGCGGCGGCATACAGCAGCACATAGATCGGCTGGCCCGGGCTCACCGCATTGGCCAGGTCCTTCAGCCAGCGCAGGCCGTCACCCGTCGCGAACCAGCTCACCACCGTCGTCGGCAGCAGGATGATGGACGACGCGAAGATCGGCGGGATCACGCCCGACATGTTCAGCTTCAGCGGCAGGTGCGACGACTGGCCACCATAGACCTTGTTGCCGACCTGGCGCTTGGCGTAGTTCACCAGGATCTTGCGCTGACCACGCTCGACGAACACCACGACATAGGTCACGGCGACGATCAGGGCCACGATGAAAAGGGCCGTGCCGTAACCCATCGCGCCGGTACGGACCAGCTCGAACAAGCCACCAATGGCACCTGGCAAACCCGCGGCGATACCGGCAAAGATCAGGATCGAGATGCCGTTGCCCAGACCGCGCTCGGTGATCTGTTCACCCAGCCACATCAGGAACATCGTGCCGGCCACCAGGCTGGACACCGCCGTCAGGCGGAAGCCGAAACCGGGGCTCAACACCAGACCGGCAGAACCTTCCAGTGCCAGCGCGATCGACAGGCTCTGGAACAGCGCGAGGCCCAGCGTGGCGTAGCGGGTGTACTGCGTGATCTTGCGGCGGCCGGCCTCGCCTTCCTTCTTCAGCTGTTCCAGCGTCGGGACCACATAGGTCATCAGCTGCAGCACGATGGAAGCCGAGATGTACGGCGTGATGCCCAACGCGAACACGGTAAAGCGCGACAGCGCCCCGCCCGAGAACATGTTGAACAGGCTCAGGATGCCGCCGGCCTGGCCCTTGAAGAACTGCTGCAGCTGGACCGGGTCGATACCGGGCACGGGGATATGCGCCCCGATGCGGTAGACGACCATGGCCAGCAGCAGAAAGACAAGCCGGCGACGCAGGTCGCCGAACTTGCCACTCTTGGCCAGCTGATTCGCGTTGGTTGCCACGCTGGATCAGTTCCTGTGATTAAGCGACCGAGCCGCCCGCCGCCTCGATGGCCGCCTTGGCGCCCTTCGTGGCGTTCACGCCCTTCAGCGTGACCTTGCGCTCGATGGCGCCTGCCAGGATGACCTTGACCGACTTGGCCAGCTGCGGCACCAGGCCGACAGCCTTCAGCGTCGACACGTCGATCTCGTCGCCGGCCAGACCTTGCAGGTCGGACAGCGTGATCTCGGCGTTGTACTTCAGCGTCAGCGACTTGAAGCCGCGCTTGGGCAAGCGGCGCTGCAGCGGCATCTGGCCGCCTTCGAAACCGACCTTGTGGTAGCCGCCAGCGCGGGACTTCTGTCCCTTGTGGCCGCGACCGGCAGTCTTGCCCAGGCCCGAGCCGATGCCACGGCCGACACGGCGCTTGGCATGCTTGGCGCCCTGTGCGGGCTTGATCGTGTTGAGTTCCATCGTCTTGTCCTCGGTGTGCGCGGCGCTTACAGCACCTGCACCAGATAGGCGATCTTGTTGATCATGCCGCGCACGGCGGGCGTGTCTTCCAGGGTGCTTTGGCTGTTCAGCTTGCGCAGACCCAGGCCGACCACGGTGGCGCGGTGCGAGGCACGGCAGCCGATGGGGCTACGCACCAGCTTGACCGTCACGGTTTTCTTGTCAGACATGTTTTGCTCCGCGATCAGTTGAAGATTTCTTCAACCGTCTTGCCGCGCTTGGCTGCGACAGAGGCCGGCGTGGTGGAACGCTTGAGAGCGTCCAACGTGGCGCGGACCATGTTGTACGGGTTGGTCGAACCGTGGCTCTTGGTCACGATGTCGGTCACGCCCATCACTTCGAAGACAGCGCGCATCGGACCGCCGGCGATAACGCCGGTACCGGCAGGTGCCGGGGCCATGATGACGTGCGCCGCACCGTGCTCGCCCACCACGTTGTGGTGGATGGTGCCGTTCTTCAGGCTGACCTTGACCATGTTGCGGCGAGCCGACTCCATGGCCTTCTGCACCGCGACCGGCACTTCCTTGGCCTTGCCCTTGCCCATGCCGATGCGGCCATCGCCGTCGCCGACCACGGTCAAAGCAGCGAAGGACAGCGTGCGGCCGCCCTTGACCACCTTGGTGACGCGGTTGACCGCGATCATCTTTTCCTTCAGGCCGTCGTCGTTGCCTTCAGCCTGAGCGCCGCGGGGTTGAAACTTTGCCATCTCTTATTCCTTGATGCGTCAGAACTGCAGGCCGGCTTCGCGGGCTGCTTCGGCCAGGGCCTTGACACGGCCGTGATAAGCGAAGCCCGAGCGGTCGAACGCGACCTTCTCGACGCCAGCGGCCTTGGCCTTCTCGGCGATGAGCTTGCCCACCAGCGTGGCCGCAGCGACGTTGCCGCCGTTGGTGCTCAGCTGCTCGCGGACCGACTTCTCGGCCGTCGAAGCTGCAGCCAGCACCTTGCCGCCGTCTTCGGAGACGACTTGGGCGTAGATGTGCAGGTTGGAGCGGAACACCGTCAGACGGGCCACGCGCTGGATCGCAATGCGAGCGCGGGTCTGGCGCGAACGACGCAGGCGTTGTTCTTTCTTGGTCATCATGGCGCTGCTCCTTACTTCTTCTTGGTCTCTTTGAGGGAGACCTTCTCGTCCGAGTAACGGATGCCCTTGCCCTTGTAGGGCTCAGGCGGACGGAAGGCACGCACCTCGGCCGCGATCTGGCCGACGACCTGACGGTCAGCGCCCTTGATGAGGATTTCGGTCTGGGTGGGGCACTCGACCTTGATGCCGGCCGGCATGTCCTTCACCACGGGGTGAGAGAAGCCGATCTGCAGGTTGAGCTTCTGGCCCTGGGCCTGGGCACGGAAGCCCACGCCGACCAGGTTGAGCTTGCGCTCGAAACCCTTGCTGACGCCGTTGACCATGTTGGCCACCAGCGCACGCATCGTGCCGCTCATCGCATCGGCTTCGGCCGAGTCGTTGGCGGGCACGAAGCTCAGCTTGCCGGCTTCGTTCTTGACGGTGACGAGCTTGTTCGACGGACGCACCAGCGTGCCGAGCGAGCCCTTGACGCTGATCGACTCAGCACCGACGGTCACATCCACGCCTTGCGGGACGTTGACCGGCATTTTTCCAACGCGGGACATTGTTCCTACTCCTTCGCTTAGGCGACGTAGCAGAGCACTTCGCCGCCGATGCCGGCTGCACGTGCTTTGCGGTCCGTCATGACGCCTTGCGGGGTCGTGACGATCGCCACACCCAGGCCATTCATGACCTGAGGAATGTCGTGGCGGCCCTTGTAGATGCGCAGGCCGGGGCGGCTGACGCGCTCGATGCGCTCGATGACCGGACGGCCAGCGTAGTACTTCAGCGCGATTTCCAGCTCGGGGCGAGCAGCTTCACCGCGGACGGCGAAATCATCGATATAGCCTTCGTCCTTCAGGACCTTGGCAATCGCCACCTTCAGCTTGGACGACGGCATGGCAACGCTCGTCTTCTCGACGATCTGCGCGTTACGAATGCGGGTCAGCATATCGGCGATGGGATCACTCATGCTCATTTGCGAATACTCCTATCGGCCGATTACCAGCTGGCCTTGACGACACCGGGGATGTCGCCCTTGAAGGCCAGTTCACGAATCTTGTTGCGGGCCAGACCGAACTTGCGGAAGGTGCCACGCGGACGACCCGTCAGCTCGCAGCGGTTGCGCAGGCGAGTGGGGTAGGCATTGCGGGGCAGCTTCTGCAGTTCGAGGCGGGCGGCGTAGCGCTCTTCCTCGGACTTCTTGAAGTCGTCGATGATGGCCTTCAGTTCCGCGTACTTCTTGGCGAACTTGGCGACCAGCGCCTCGCGCTTCAGCTCACGTTGTTTGATCGAGAGTTTTGCCACGATTCACCTCAGTTCTTGAACGGAAACTTGAACGCCGCCAGCAGAGCCTTGGCTTCGTCGTCCGTCTTGGCAGTCGTCGTGATGCTGATGTTCAGACCACGCAGAGCATCCACCTTGTCGTACTCGATCTCGGGGAAGATGATCTGTTCTTTGACGCCGATGTTGTAGTTGCCACGGCCGTCGAAAGAGCGGCCGGAGATACCACGGAAGTCACGAACGCGCGGCAGCGCGATCGTCACGAAACGGTCCAGGAATTCGTACATCTGGACGCCGCGCAGCGTGACCATCGCGCCGATCGGCACGTTGTCGCGGATCTTGAAGCCGGCGATGGCCTTCTTCGACTTGGTGACCACGGGCTTCTGGCCGGCGATCTTGGTCAGGTCGCCCACGGCGTGGTCCATGACCTTCTTGTCGGCGACGGCCTCGCTCACGCCCATGTTGAGCGTGATCTTGGTGATGCGGGGCACCTCCATGACCGACTTGTAGCCGAACTTCTCGACCAGGCCGGGCACGATTTTTTCGCGGTAATGCGTTTGCAGACGAGCCATGTCGGACCTCTTATGCCTTGATCTCTTCGCCGGTCGACTTGAACACGCGCACCCGCTTGCCGTCGACGAGCTTGACGCCCACACGATCGGCCTTGCCGGAGGCGGCGTTGAAGATCGCCACGTTGGATTGATGGATGGGCATGGTCTTGTCGACGACGCCGCCGGTGGTGCCCTTCATGGGGTTGGGCTTGACGTGCTTCTTGACGACATTGATGCCGTCAACCACCACGTGGTCGACATCGGTGCGGGCGGACACAGTGCCGCGCTTACCCTTGTCGCGGCCGGTCAGCACAATGACCTGGTCGCCGGTACGAATCTTGTTCATGGCTTACCTCAGACAGTGGGGGCTCAGAGCACCTCGGGCGCCAGCGACACGATCTTCATGAAGCGCTCGGTACGCAGTTCACGCGTGACCGGGCCGAAGATGCGGGTGCCGATGGGCTCCAGCTTGGCGTTGAGCAGCACGGCGGCATTGCCGTCGAACTTGACGAGCGAGCCGTCCTGGCGGCGCACGCCCTTGGCGGTGCGAACCACCACGGCGCTGTAGACCTCGCCCTTTTTCACGCGACCACGCGGGGCAGCTTCCTTGATGCTGACCTTGATGATGTCGCCGATGTGCGCATAGCGGCGCTTGGAGCCGCCCAGCACCTTGATGCACTGAACGGACTTCGCACCAGTGTTGTCCGCGACGTCAAGCCGCGATTGCATTTGGATCATGTCTGTCCCCAACTTGTCCCGAAACGCACCACCCTTGCGGGACGCGGCGAGTCGGTCAGTCTTGGGCCCGTAAGTCGATCAGCTCGAAGCGTTGCGCTTTTTGCTGCCCGACGGTTGAGGGCGGATTCCGAAGGCCGCAGCACATGGGCTCATGTGCCTAGCGTTCGGCGAAGCTGCGCATTATGCATTGACGATCGAGGAACCGTCAATGCCTGTACGCGAAGTATTTCTAAACGATCACGCGGCCTTGGCCTGGGCCAGCATCGTCGCGGCATCACTGACCTCGAACTTGCCCGGGCCTTCGACGTTCAGCGTCTTGACGACGCCGTCCTTGACCAGCATCGAATAGCGCTGCGAGCGCAGCCCCATGCCCTTGGCCGTCAGGTCCAGCGTCAGGCCGGTCGCCTGGGCGAACTGGGCACTGCCGTCGGCCATCATGCGGACCTTGCCGCCGGTCTTCTGCTCGCGGCCCCAGGCGCCCATGACAAAGGCGTCATTGACCGACACGCACCAGATCTCGTCCACGCCGGCCGCCTTCAGGGCCTCGGCGGACTCGACGTAGCCCGGCACATGCTTGGCCGAGCAGGTGGGCGTGTAGGCGCCCGGCAGGCCGAAGATGGCGATGGTCTTGCCGGCAGTGGCCTTTTCGATGTCGAAGCTGTTCGGGCCGAGCGAGCAGCCCTCGCCTTCCACTTCGATGAATTCCTGCAGGCTGCCTGCGGGCAGCTTGTCGCCAACCTTGATCATGGTGTTGCTCCTGGGAAAGTGTTCCGGAAACGAAAAACCGGCGCGCCAGTTGCCTAGCGTGCCGGTTGTGCAGCGGTCATGAGACCGGTTCTTCAGACGATCTCGGCCTTCTCGACCAGGCGGGTCACGACCCAGCTCTTGGTCTTGGAGATCGGGCGACCTTCGCTGATCTCGACCACGTCGCCGTTCTTGTACTCGCCCTTTTCGTCGTGGGCGTGGTACTTGCGGGAACGCGCCACGATCTTGCCGTAGAGCTCGTGCTTGGCGCGACGCTCGACCAGGACGGTGACCGTCTTGGCGCGCTTGTCGCTGACCACGCGACCGACCAGGGTGCGGGTGTTCTTCACTTGGGCCTCAGTCATTTCGTGGCCTCCTTCTTCTTTTGTGCCAAGACGGTCTTGGCACGCGCGATGTCGCGGCGGGTCTTGCCCAGCTGGCTGTGGTTGGTCAGCTGCTGAGTAGCCTTTTGCATGCGCAGGCCGAAGTGGGCCTTCAGCAGGTCGGTCACTTCCTTCTCGAGGGCAGCGACGTCCTTGGCGCGGAGTTCAGATGCTTTCATGGTGTCTTCCTCAGGTGCCGACCTGGCGGGCCACGAAGGAGCAACGCAGCGGCAGCTTGGCAGCGGCCAGCGTGAACGCTTCGCGAGCGAGCTGCTCGGGCACGCCGTTGATCTCGTAGAGCACCTTGCCCGGCTGGATCTCAGCCACGTAGTACTCAGGGTTGCCCTTGCCGTTACCCATACGGACTTCGGCAGGCTTTTGCGAGATGGGCTTGTCCGGGAAGATGCGGATGAAGATCCGACCGCCGCGCTTGATATGGCGCGAGATCGCGCGGCGAGCCGCCTCGATCTGGCGCGCCGTCAGGCGGCCGCGCTCGGTGGCCTTCAGGCCGAAATCACCGAAAGACACCGCAGCGCCTCGGGTCGCAACACCAGTGTTGCGGCCCTTCTGCTCCTTGCGGTATTTACGACGAGCGGGTTGCAGCATGTTTATTCTCCTTTGGCCTCACCGCCGGCTGCGGGGACCTTGCGGACCACGCGCTTGGCAGCGGGCTTGGCTGCGTCACCCGTGGGGGCGGCGGCAGCGGGCTGATCTGCTCCGTCACGCGGGCCACGATCGCCACCCGGACGGCCGCGGCCACCAGGAGCGCCCGGACGGGCGTTACGGCGCGGGCGACGATCGTCTTCGGCGCCCGCGGGGGTGTTGATGACCGGAGCCTCGCCGTTGGCAAGACGGTCACCGCGATAGACCCAGACCTTGACGCCGATGACGCCGTAGGTGGTCTTGGCTTCGGAGAAGCCGTAGTCGATGTCGGCCTTCAGGGTGTGCAGGGGCACACGACCTTCGCGATACCACTCGGTACGAGCGATTTCGATGCCGTTCAGGCGACCAGCGCTCATGATCTTGATGCCCTGGGCACCCAGACGCATCGCGTTCTGCATCGCGCGCTTCATGGCGCGGCGGAACATGATGCGCTTCTCGAGCTGCTGGGTGATCGAGTCGGCGATCAGCTGGGCATCGACTTCAGGCTTGCGCACTTCTTCGATGTTGACGGCGACGGGCACGCCCAGACGCTTGGTCAGCTCAGCCTTCAGCGCTTCGATGTCCTCGCCCTTCTTGCCGATCACGACGCCCGGACGAGCCGAGAAGATCGTGATGCGGGCGTTCTTGGCGGGGCGCTCGATCAGGATGCGCGAAACGGCGGCATTCTTGAGCTTGGCCTTCAGGTAGTCACGAACCTGCAGATCCTCAGCCAGCATCGTGGCGAAGTTCTGGTTGTTGGCGTACCAGCGCGAAGCCCAGTTACGGGTGACCGGCAGGCGGAAGCCAACCGGATGGATTTTCTGTCCCATAGTCTTCCTTGCGCCTTAGTTGCCGACGGCCACGAAGATGTGGCAGGTGGGCTTGCTGATGCGGTTGCCGCGGCCCTTGGCGCGAGCCGAGAAGCGCTTCAGCGTGGCACCCTGCTCGACATAGATCGAGGTGACCTTGAGCTCATCAATGTCCGCGCCGTCGTTGTGCTCGGCGTTGGCGATGGCGCTTTCCAGCGCCTTCTTGATGATCAGGGCTGCCTTCTTCTGGGTGAAGGTCAGGATGTTGAGCGCGTGATCCACCTTCTTGCCGCGGATCATGTCCGCCACGAGGCGGCCCTTGTCACACGAAAGGCGAACGCCGCGAACGATTGCTTTGGTTTCCATCGTTGGCATCCTTACTTCTTCCCGGCCTTCTTGTCGGCCGGATGGCCTTTGAAGGTGCGGGTCAGTGCGAATTCACCCAGCTTGTGGCCGACCATCTGGTCAG
>Ga0307411_10000086_pt1 | contig 28813 bp, 29 predicted proteins | sample DK1Ometagenome_2_FD_203712 | JGI IMG/M metagenome (GOLD analysis project Ga0307411, IMG submission 203712) | Maize rhizosphere microbial communities from greenhouse at UC Davis, California, United States - DK15-O-1 | ecosystem: Host-associated > Plants > Roots > Rhizosphere > Soil | place: USA...
ACCCCGATCCCGCGCAATGAACGCGGCGAGCATGTGCGGAACCAGCGCCACCGCATCGACTGGCCCATGCAAGCGGCTGTACACCTCAACATAGGCCTCGAGTTGCGCTTCAGTTCGACTGGCACTGTGATCGTCAGTTTCACGCTCTCAGCTCGTGGCAGCGCGCCCAAGTATCCACGAGTCCGATCTCCAATAGTCGAATGCCGGTGGTAGTTCAAGTACGGAGCAGACCTCCTGACTGGAGGCACCAGAAAGGCTCGGCACTAGCATGCCGTCAAACTTAAGGGATCAGCAGCCGGTAAAGGCCGCGGGCTTCTTGCCGAAGAAGGCATCGAGGCCGATGCGGAAATCGTCGGTGGCCGCGCAGGTCTGGAACGCGACCGACTCGGCGTCGAGCTGGCTGGCGAGGTCGCGATCGAGCGAGCGGCGCATCAGCCGGCGCAGGTTGCCCAGTGCCACGGTCGGGCCCTTCGCCAGCCGCTGCGCGAGGGCCATGGCCTCGGCTTCGAGTTCGGCCGCGGGCACCGCGCGGTTGATGAGGCCCATGCGTTCAGCCGCGGCGGTGTCGTAGGTGTCGCCGAGCATCGCGATCTCCATCGCGCGGCGCATGCCGACGAGGCGCGGCAGCGCCCACGAGGCGCCGACGTCGCAGCTGGTGCCGATGTTCACGTAGGCAAGGTTGAAGCGCGTGCCTTCGGCCGCGAGCACGAAGTCGGCCTGCAGCATCAGGCTCAGGCCCGCGCCGGCCGCCACGCCGTGCACCTGCGCGACGAGCGGCGCGTCCATGGCGTCGAGCACGGTCAGCGCCTCGTGCAGCGGGCCGATGAGGTCGGCCGCGCCCTGCTTCGGGTCGGCACTCAGCACGCCGAGGTCGCCGCCGGCCATGAAGCCCTTGCCCGCGCCGCTCAGCAGCACGGCGCGCACGCTTCTGTCGGCCGCCAGCTCGCGGGCGGCGGCGAGGAAGGCGTTGGCCATCGGCACGTCGATGGCGTTGAGCGCGGCTGGACGGTTGAAGCGCAGCGTGGCCACCGCGCCGTCGCGCTCGAGCTGAAGCGGGATACTAGTGGTCACATAGGCCTTTCGAGTTTTACTAAGCGTGGCGCGTGTCGTAGGCTATCGAACTCGGATGCAATGGGTAAAGGCGGGGCGAAAATTTCTCGAGTCGCCCTCTCACATCCGCTCATGCCGCATATGCAGGTCAGGTCCGCTCGATGCCCTTGAATGTGCGCAAGACCTCGGCTGCATGCGCGGAGGGATCGTATGGTGGGTTGCCAACGCCGTGCGCGGTTGGCTCCGTAGTCACGGCGCTCCAAAGCCGGTCATGGTTGCCCGCAGCGAAGTCTAGGAGCGCGTCGCGAACAAAGGTGTCCCGGATGGCTTGCTCGCTGCTTTTTCGTGGGCGTTGCTGGCCGACGATGCCGTACATCTCCGTACCGTGTACCGCGTGCGCTCCTTCGACAGGACCTACGGTCAGCAGGTGGGCGTTGCCGCCTGCGGCGGCGTGGGCGAGTGCCGCGCGTGCGGCTGGTAAGGTGAAAAAGTAGTCGGTGAAGAGCGCCCCGCGCACCTCGACCGGAGTGCGTCCGTTGACGTCGTACGCCGCGACGATGCGCCGGGCACGGCTGCGGGGGATGCGCGACTTCTTGACGAGCTCGTCGACGAGGTTGTCGATGCTGCCCGGGTCGAATTTCTCGGTCGCGTTGATAACCCACCAGTCCGCCTCATTTGTCGCGGTGCTGAAGAGGATGTCGACGTCGCAGAGACGTCCGGCTTCGAGGACGCGCAGCGGGGTGTCGGCGAGAACGGCCCCGGTTTGAGCATGGTCGTTCACGATGCCGATCGTCGTGTTGTCGATGCCATGTCTATCGCCGATATCGCGCGGGCTGACCTTGATGAGTGTCTCGGCAAGGAGCTTCGCATCCAGAGCGAACAGTTGTTGTGGATCGTCCGCGATGCCGAGTTCAGTCAGAAACGTGATCGCGAGTTCTTCGGCCCACCAGGCCGGAACGATCCGGGATGCACCGCCGGAGAACGCAGCGAGACGACGGTAGAGACCGTCGGCGGCCGGGGCGGCGAGGAGGCCGATCGTGGAATACGCGCCGGCGCTGTGACCGGTGACGGTGACGTTCCGAGGGTCGCCGCCGAACCGGGCGATGTTCTCTCGCACCCATTTGAGCGCGGTGATGATGTCCTGCAGGCCCAGGTTGGTGGCATCCGCGAACACGCCGCCGTACTGGGAAAGCGACAACCACCCGAATGGGCCAAGCCTATAGTTCAGGGATACCCCGATGGCGCGGCCGGTGGTCGCGAGACCCGAGGCATTCGAGGTGGTCTGAGTGTTGGCGCCAAGTTCGAAGCCGCCGCCGAAAATGTAGACGATCACTGGAAGCGGTTGACCACCGGCGTCCTCGGGTGCCCAGACGTTGAGATTCAGGCAGTCTTCGCTCAAGCCGTTGTCGGCCTCCAGCCAGCTCGTGTCGCCGCCTTGCATCGGGGCAGGCCCCTTCTGGTCATAGGCCAGCTCCGGGTTGAACGGCAGCAGGGTTGGTCGGCGAAAGCGATCTGCGGTGGCATAGGGGATGCCCAGCCAAGAACGGATCGCTTGGGCAGCAGTATCAGTGTTGGTCATGTGTTCGGTCCTTGAGTTGATGGTGTGCCTTCGGGCGAGGAGGTGTGCTCTTCCTCGCAGGGGTGGTGCGCAGCCTCGCCCAGTGGTGCATGCGCAGAGGCGAAGCGCGAGCTCAAGATCTTGACCTCGCGCGAAGGTGCCGTGACTCAGACTGGCGGCGCGTCGCCGAGCCGGAATTCTCGGGTGATCGCGTCCAGTTCCTGCAATGCAGGGGCGTTCAGTTTCGTTTCTTCGGCCTGCAGCACTTCGCGCAGCTGGGACGCACGGCTCGCACCGATCACCGCGCAGGTGACGCCAGGTTGTGCAAGCACCCATGCCACTGCGAGCCGTTCAGGCGCCAGGCCGGCAAGCTGAGCCAGATCCATGATGCGGCTCACTGCCTGGAACTCTCTCTCGTGCCAGTACCGCTGCCTGTATGCGGCTGCGGTGTTTCCGGCGCCAAAGCGCGTTCCGGCGTCGGGCTCTGCCTCGCCGTGGTACTTGCCCGTGAGCAAGCCACCGGCCAGCGGGTTGTAGCAGAGCGTCGCGAGGTTCTCTGCCTCGCACATGGGGAACAGGTCTCGCTCGAATTGCCGGAACAGCAAGTTATAGCGAGGCTGAACCGTCACGGGCTTCACCAGCCGGAGAGTGTCGGAGCGCCCAAGTGCGCGAGCGATCCGCCACGCGCCCCAATTGGATACGCCGACGTATCGGGCGCGGCCGCTGCGCACGATGGTTTCGAGCGCCTCGAGCGTCTCGTCGAGCGGCGTGGAGGGATCGTCTCGGTGCAACTGGAACAGGTCCACGTAATCGGTACCGAGCCGGGCAAGCGATGCGTCGATGGCGCTCAGGAGATGTTTGCGCGACGTGCCGGCATCCCATGGCAGCGGCCCCATCGGGCCGCCGGCCTTCGTCGTGACGATAAAGCGTTCGCGGCGGCCCTTCAGCCATCTGCCGATGATTTGCTCTGTGTACCCTTTGCGCTCGTCGGATGCGTCACTCGGGTAACGATTCGCGGTATCGATGAAATTGACCCCCGCATCAGCGGCGGCATCGAGGATCGACATCGACTCTGTTTCGTCGGCATTGGATCCAAAGGTCATTGTGCCAAGGCACAGGCGAGAGACTCGCAGCCCGGTGTTGCCAAGACGGATCAGATTGCTATTGCTCATGGGTTGTACTCCTCAAAACCAACGAAGACGCTGGCCTCGGCCACGCTCCTGCGCTCGGAGATCACCGCATTGGCAGGGAAGGTGTCGTCAGGCCAACCAAGCGCGATGCTCTTCATGATCACCTGATCGTCGGCAATGCCAGCATGCTCGCGCACCACCGGCGATTGCATGATGCCCTGGCTGTTGATCACGCAGCCCAAGCCCCGCGACCAGGCGGCGTTGACGAGCGCAGTGGCCACCGCCCCGCAGTCGAAGAAGGTATCGTCGCTACCGTCGCGCACGCGGTCGTAGGTGACGATGACGCAGACCGGCGCGTCAAACTGGCGGAAGCCGCGCATGACCCAATCGTGGCGCCTCTCCGTGTCGTCTCGCGCGATGCCCATCGCGGAGAACAGCTGCTTGGCGACCCCAATCTTCCGCGCGCGGTGGGAACCTGCGAAATCCGGGCCGGTTCGAAACTCCCGGGATTGCGGCACACCGGCCAGCATCCTCTCCGTATTGCCGGCGCGGATGCGGGCCAGCGGCTCGCCGGTGACGACATAGAAATTCCACGGCTGGGTGTTGTTGGACGATGGGGCCCGCATGGCCAGTGCAATGATCTCCACGATCAATGCTCTGGGGACCGGATCAGATTTGTAGCCTCGGATACTCCGGCGGCCGAGGATGACGTTGTCAAATTGCATCGTGCCCTCCAGTCCTCGGTTGATCGTCACTCCTCCCGGCGCCCGCACGCAGCCTGATATTCGCGAACGAGCCGCGCGACCAGAGTGGCCACGTCGGGGATGTCCTCGATGAGATCGATGCCTTGCCCGCCGCTCCAGATGTCCCGCCACGGCCGGATGTCGGTCGGCAGATGGTCGAAGCGCCCGGCGCCGGGCATCGCGAGCGTCTCGATGTCGATTCCGCACCGCTGCAGCGACGGCTTCAACCAGTTCGCCGACACGCCAGTGACATTGGGCGTGTAGACCAGGTCTTCCGATGTCGATTCGACGAGCATCCGCTTGTAATCGGCAGGCGCATCGGATTCCTTCGTGGCGATGAAGCGCGTTCCCATGTACGCATAGTCGGCACCCAGAACCTCTGCGGCCCGCACGCCGGCACCCGTCGAGACGCCCCCCGCCATGACCAGGGGCCCCTTGAAGATCGTGCGTATTTTTTCGATCAAGGTCAGATGGGACAGAAGCCCGGAATGGCCGCCTCCGCCCAGACCAATGGCGATCAGGCCGTCCACGCCCTGCCCGATCGCCTTCTTCGCGAACTCCACACTGATGACATCGTGCAGCACGCCCATGCTCTTCGAGTGCGCGACGCGCACGACCTCGCGCGGCCCGCCGCCCACGCTGATGACAGTCTCCACGCCGTAGCGACCTGCGAGCGTCAAAGTCTCCTCGAGCTCAGCCGTGGGCAGCTTGGCGGAAACGTTGACCACGAGCGGGCCCACCTTGGTGGAATGGGCCAGCGCTTCCTTCCGCGCGCTCTGGATCGCTTCCATCCATTCTTCGAATTGCTCGAGGGTTCTCGCGTTGTGGCGCGGCAAAACACCCACCAGTCCCGCGAGGCAAGCCTCTCGCACCAGGTTAGGCCCTGTCACAAGAAACATGGGCGCGCAGATGACAGGAACCGAAAGGCTTGAGCGGTTGAACATGGCTGATGTGGCTTTTTCTTGCCGGGTAAGAGAGTGCATGGGCGGTTGGCTACTTCGGCTGCGTCGGCTTGCGCCAGTTCCGCTCGCTGAAACCCGTGAACAACAGGGGAGACTTCCCGACGAAACGCTGAACAGCATCAGCGTGGTAATCGGAGCCGATGGCGACGGCCTGAGCGAGTGCCTCGGCTTGCGCCATCGCCGACTGGCTCGACTCGAAGGCCTGATTGAGCAGCTGCTTGGTGAGCCCCACAGCGGCAACGGATGCCAGCTTCATCTTGCGTGCGAGCTCAGTGGCCGCCTCGATGGCTTCGCCTTCGGGCACCAGGTCGTAGACGATCCCCATCGCCTTGGCCTCTTCCGCACCCAGCACGCGCGCCGAGAAGATCAACTCCTTGGCGCGCTGCAATCCCACGATGCGAGGCAATGTGAAGACGAGGGATGTGTCCGGCACAAGTCCCATACGGCTGAACGCTGCGCAGAAACTCGTCTTCGGCGTTGCAATGATGAAGTCGGCCGCCAGCGCGATGCTGAATCCGGCCCCGAAAGCAGGCCCGTCAACCGCCGCAATGACAGGCATCTCGAGCTTGAGGAGGTCGCGAAACCAATCCTGGATGTCCGTCATGCGGCTATGGATCATCTGGGTGGTCTTTTTCGTGGCCATGCCCTTGACGTCGCCGCCGCCGCAGAAGGCGCCCCCGCGCCCGCCGATCACCAGTGCCCTGACATCGAGCTCCTTGTGGTCGATCCCCTTGCGCAGGCGCCGGATGACGTCAGCAATCTCCACCCGCATGACATCGTCGAGCGCGTTCCTCGCCTCCGGACGATTCAAGTGAAGAAAGGCAATGCTGTCTTCGATGTTGAACTCGATTGCTTCATAAATCATGCACGTACCTCTGAGGTTGGTAGTTGGCTTGGTTAGATCGACGTCCCTGGCTTCTCGCGCTGCAGGTGTGGCAACAGGCGAACCACGACCTCGCGTTCTGCCGCGAACGCGTAGCAGCTGTCCACGCGAAATCGGCGCTGCGCGTCGATTTCAGGATCGCCAGTCGAGACGACTCGTAGCGGCGCGATGCCTTGCAGAACGGTAGTGGCCATGGGTCCCAAGAGTTCCACAATGTGCGTGCAGGACGCCACGCCCCCCAGCATTTCGCGTACGCGCTTGTTCCAGCCCGCCCCGATGCTGAGACCCACAAGCGCCTGCAGCGCGGCCGCTGCTCCCGGGCAGATGTTGAAAGGCGTCGCCGACATCCTTGCATCCGCAGCGTAAACCTGGAGGTCAGCGTCAATCACAAGCCGAACCGTGATGTCGTGCAGGTGGTGCCCTGGCGGGGCATCCTCCTCAGCCAGCAAGCGCCGAAACGGGTGTGTCTTGGTGTCAACCAGGCGGCCTTCGACTTCGAACAGGCCGTCATTGCGGCGGTAAAAGCGCATGTCTACTTCGCGGTGGTGCAACTCTTCGCGGGTCACTGCATCTGTGCTCAAGAAATTCTCCGGCCTTGCGAGTGACTCATCCCACCGCAGCGCGGAAGATGCGCATGTAATTGCCGCCTGAGATCTTTCCAGCCTCTTCGGAAGTAAACCCGCCGCGCAGCATCGCCGCGATCAGATTGACCCACTGCGCATAGTCTTGCAGCGCACCAGGGGCGACCTGTTGATCGGTCCCCACGCAGACATGATCGACGCCGATGACGTCGGCCATTTCCTTCAGTCCCTCGACGTACTTGTCGAGGTCAGGAAAGATGGCCCAGATCCCGATGGCACCACCGGTTTCAGCAATCGCCCTCGCATGATCCGGGCTCACGCAACGGGCGGCCAATCGGGTGGATGCCATCGCCTTCGAACCGGCAAGTGCTGTGTGCGACAGCAGCAGCGGTTTGGTGGAGACTTTTGCCGCAGCCTTGGCCGTTCGTTCGGTGGCGTGCGCCACATCGACGATCATTCCCAACCGATGGCATTCATGGATCACCTCGGCGCCAAATTCGGTCAACCCTTCGTGCGTCACCACGCCCATCTGGAAGTCACCGATATCGTTCGGGGTGAAGTGAACAAGCTGAGCGGAGCGGATGCCGCGCTGGTGGGCTTCTTCCAACCGCTCCAGCTTTCCTTCCATGAAGTCCAGGCCCTCGACGCCTCTGATCACCGACGGATGACCTGCAGCGTGGGCCGATTCAAGATCAGCTGCCGTTAGCGCGCGCTGCAAACCATGGTGCACCATCATCTCGTCGGCCCAGGCGAGGCGTTCAAGATGGTGCTTATAGAGCTCACCTTGCCTCGGCAAGCGGGTAAGGCAGGCGACCCCGGCTGCATTCCTGCCAAGAAGTGGTTCATCCGGGATTTCCGACAGGCACACCGCGGCAAGGGAGCCGGCCCGCATTCCGGCGGCAAGCATGCCGTTGGGGGGTGCCGGAGAGTAGATGCCCTCCGGTCCGCCGTGCGTATGGACATCCACCGAGATGGATTTGTGCAGCACATCCAGCGCTTTGGCGCCAAGCTCGGCGCCCTGGGCCGCTTCGGTCGAACCGTAGGGCCCGACACCGCCGCTGAGGATCGCCTGGACCGACGCCATCGGCGTGCTCCAGATCGAATGACGGCAAGAGGTGCCAAACGTATGGAAATGACCGCAGCACATCGCTTTTCAGACCGTGAAGGTTGCACTTAGCCCGGCTTCGCGCCGGAGATGTCAACCATCCGCTTCCATTTGGCAAATTCGCTCGGCATATTGCTGCGCATCTTGGCCGCGTCTTGCAAATCCATCACGTAACCCAGCCTGTCGGCCACTTCCTTGAACTCAGGAGTATTGGCTGCCTCAAGCAGGATCCGCGAGATTTCAGAGACTGTGGCTGCTGGCGTACCAGCCCGCGTGACCGCGAATATGGGCGAGGTCACATCGTAGCCACGCACGCCCGACTCATCCAACGTCGGCACATTGGCCAGTGCCGGGACGCGTTTCGAACCAGTGACGGCCAGGGCGCGTAGCTTTCCGCCTTGGATCATCGACATTGCCGTCGAGGTGCCGGTGAGTCCCATTTGAAGCTGCCCGCCGATTACATCGGTCATCACCTGGGAGGCGTCTTTATAGGGGATGTGAACGATGTTGATACCCGCCATGTGCCCGAACTGAGCACCCGCCATGTGGGTGGGCGAGCCGACACCCGCCGATGCATAACTGATCGTTCCCGGCTGACGCTTAGCTTCGCTGATGAGCTCCTGGATCGTCTTGAACGGTGAATTTGTCGCCACCACGACTGCAAATGCGCCCTGAACGAATTGGGCGAGCGGAACCAAGTCGCTCACGGGATCAAACGGCAACTTCGCATAGAGGTAAGGGTAGGTGAAATGCGCACTCGTCGTTATCAGGATCACGGTGCCGTCTGGCGGAGCCTTGGCGGCGAAGTCAGTCGCGATCTGGCCACCCGAGCCTGCCTTGTTCTCAACTACTACTGGAGAGTTCCAATGCTTCGCCATGTAGGACGCGAAAAAGCGTCCCAACACGTCAGTGCCTGGGCCAGGCGAGTTCGGAACGATCACCTTGATCGTTTGTGACGTGAAGGGCGCCGCCACGGCAAAGGGCGGCAATGCGAGCGCGGCCAGGCCAAACTTGGCAAGTTGACGACGAGAAATCATGTTGTCTCCACTTTTAAAAATTTGAACAGTCAATGTAGAAAATCCAAGAGACCTTCACCAGCCGCATATCCACAATGTGGTCGGAAGCGCGCCGATCAGACCCAGCGCGTGAAGCTCTCCACTTTTTCCCGCGGCGGCCTATACGCATTCACTGGTGCGGACTCGTCTGCATAGCCGATCGCCATGCCACAAACAAGCATTTCATTGGAGCCCGCATCGATCAACGGCATGACGATCTTTGCGTAGTTGTTCCACGCCGCCTGGGGACACGTGTGCAGGCCGAGCGCACGCGCAGCGAGCATCAAGGTCTGCAGGAACATGCCGTAATCGATCAGGGAGCCACGGCCCATGACGCGGTCCATGGTGAACATGAGGCCAACCGGTGCATCGAAGAAGCGGTAATTCCGCTGTGCCTGCGCGTGCATCTTGTCTTTCTCGCCTTTTGCAATTCCTAGAGCACCGTACAGGCCCCAGCCGTTGTGACGTCGCCGGTCGATGTAGGGCGAGATCCACTGCGCGGGGTAGTAGCCCTCCACCTCTCCGTACTCGACAGCCAACGAGGGATCGGCCTGCGTCGCATCGTGCGCAGCGCACACTTTCGCGACGAGTTCATCGCGACGATCCCCCTGCAGCACACGCACCCTCCATGGCTGGGTGTTCGTGCTGGACGCCGCGCAACTCGCAATCCGCAAAATCTCTTCGATTTGCTGACGCGCGACCGGTTTGTCGGGCAAGAACGCACGGCACGAGAAGCGGCTCTCGATGGCCGACACCACGCTCGCAGGATCCTGCACGACTGTCTTTACTTGGGACATGGTCATCGAAGTGCCTTGATGGTGTTTAGCCTCTCAGACCGTGCCCGCTTGACGCAGCTCGGCAATCTGCCCGACCGAAAGTCCCACGAGTTCGCGCAGGATCTCGTCGGTATGCGCGCCGAGAGCTGGCGCTGGCCTGATCTGCGGTGCAGGCGTACCACTGAACCGTGGCTGCACAGCCGGCATCTTCAGTTCGCCGATCTGCGGGTGCTCGACGGTCGCAATGCTGCCTCTAGCCTGGTAATGTGGGTCTGCGACGATGTCCTTGATCGAGTAGATCAAGGAGTAAGCGAGCCCCTTTTCTTCGAGAATCCGGCACGCCTCAAGAACCGGCAGCGACTTGATCCATTCAGCAACGATCTCGTTGACCTCCTCGACACGCGCGGTGCGTTTAGCGTGGCTGGAAAAGCGCTCGTCGCCGATCAGGGCCGGAATGGCTTCGCACAGACGGCCGTACATGCGATCGTTGGACACGGTCAGGACGATGTAGCGTCCATCGCAGGTTTCGAAATGGTCACCGGGGGCGGCGGCAAAGTGGAGATTGCCTGTGCGCTCGCGCGGCAGCCCCATCTTCTCGTACGCTGTGACCATCACGTCGGTGAAGCGGAACACCGTTTCGTATAACGAGAGATCGATCTGCTGACCTGCGCCGCCCTGCATATCACGGTGGTAGAGCGCTACCATGGTTCCGAAAGCGCCAAGGACCGCGGTTGAATAGTCAGCCATTGCCGTGCCGAGCTTCACCGGAGCGCGGTCCGGATAACCTGTGGCGTTCAGAGTGCCGCCCATAGCAAGCGCAATGCGGTCATACCCTGCGCGGCTTGCATATGGACCGGTCTGGCCATACCCCGAGACGCTGAGCATCACGAGCCTTGGGTTTACCTTCTTCAGGTGCTCCCATGACAGGTTCCATTTATTCAGGATGCCGGGGCGGAAATTCTCCACGAGCACGTCGGCGTCTTTCAATAGTTCCTTCAGGATCCGCTGGCCTTCGGGATGGTGCAGATCGAGTGTCACGGACTTCTTGTTTCGCGCTTCGACATTCCACCAGAGGCTTTCGCCTTCCACCATCGGCCCGATATGGCGCAGCGCGTCCCCACCGCGCGGTTGCTCGATCTTGATCACGTCCGCGCCCAAGTCGGCAAACAGTGTTGCGGCGACCGGGCCGGCAACCATCGTGCCTATATCGATCACACGCACGCCGGCCAAGGGCCCTTTGTCTTTCGTTTCCATACTATTGGTCCTTTAGTAGTCCGTATCAGCTGCGTCACCGGAATCGGCGCAATCGGCAAACCATGGCCTCAGCTCAGTCGCCTCTTCGTCCGCACAAGAGAGAGACGGCGCGACTCCACTTAGCCGGCTCCTGAATCTGGAAGCGGATCGCGTCGTCGGGAGAACCGGCCAGCGGCTCGAGCCCCTTTGCACGCATGTTTGCGGCCTGTCGTGAATCGCGCAGATAAGCGTTTGTCGGCGCGTTGAGCTTGGCGACTTCGTCGCTGGTGCCTGCGGGTGCTTGGAGGCCGCCCCAGGAACGCCGCGCCGGGTGTACTTCCTGTAGATGTTCATGCTTGTCTCAGATTCTTTGTATAGGGGCGAAGGACTACTTTCCCGTGAACTGCGGAGGGCGCTTTTCCTTGAAGGCCGCAAGCCCTTCGACACGGTCGGTCGAGAAGTGGTGCAAGTTGCTCAGGGCTCGCTCGTAGCGCAACCCGATGGACGCCGGCTGGTCCAGTGCATCGTTGAGCGCCTGCTTCATCCGAGCCAGCACCAGCGGGCTCTTTATCGCAAGCTTCTTGGCCAGTGCGGTCACGGCGCCGATGAAGCCGTCATCAGCGACCACCAGGTTGACGAGGCCAAGCGCCTTCCACTCGCTGGCCGGATGCATGTCGCCCGTGAACATGAGGAGCTTCGCGTTGTTCAGTCCTACCTTCCTCGGCAAGCGCACGGTGGCGCCTGCACCCGGAAACAAGGCGTAGTTCGAGTGGGCGTCGCCAATCCGGGCGGACTCGGCGGCGATGACGAGGTCACAGGCGAGCACGAGCTCCAGTCCACCTGCGACCGTAATACCGTTGAGCGCGGCGATGACGGGTTTGGTGGAGGCTTCGATCAGCTCGGTTAGAGCGCCGATCGCCTTCACGAACTCGGCGCCACTTTCGGGACGGCTCCTGGCGGGGTCCTTCAGGTCGGCGCCGGCGCAGAAGGCTCTGCCCTCGCCTGTCAGAACAATGACGCGGACTTCCGGATCGCTTTGAGCATCTTCGATCGCCCGCGTCAATGCGACTACGAGCGACAGTGTCAGCGAGTTCAACGCCTGTGGTCGATTCAATTTCAACCACAGCACGGCGTCGCCCTGTTGTCGATGAAGTTCTTCTGTGCTGGTTGCTGTTTCCACTTGCGGCCTTTCGGGATGTCTGTTTCGGAGTTGGATCAAAAGTCTGCTCACCGTAGTCCGAGGGACTTTGCGACGATGCCGCGAAGCACCTCCTTCGTGCCGCCGCGGATCGTGCAGGAGGGTGCGTGCAGGATGACGTTGGCCAGAGCCGCGCTGTACCCGTCATCCGATCCAGGCTCAGGCTCGGTCGGCAGAACCAATCGAAGGGTCTCGGGAATTTCTTGCTCGAAGCAGGTACCGAGGTCCTTGAGCAGGGCCGCATGCAAAGCGGCATCCTGCTCTTCGGTGATCATGGTGGCGATCGAGCGCGACATGCGCCGCAATGTCGAAAGATGGGCGACCAGGCGCCCGACCGTGCGCGCGCCCTCCGCCGACGGCTGCTGCCTGAGCGCGGTGACGAATTCCTCGACCGCTCCCATGTGCGACATGAATCGGTCGGGTCCACTGCGCTCGAACGTCAGCTCGCTCGTGACCTGTTGCCAGCCTTGGCCCTCGACACCGATGAGAGCATCGTCGGGGAGGAACACGTCCTCGAAATGGACTTCGTTGAAATCGTCGTCTCCAGCGATGTTGACGATGGACCGGCACGTGACGCCGGGTGTCTTCATGTCGACCAGGAACTGGCTCAAACCGGCCTGTCGAACCTCACTGGCGGGCGCTGTGCGGCACAGCAGGACCATGTAGTGCGTGCGGTGCGCGCTCGACGTCCAGATCTTGGAGCCGTTCACACGCCAGCCGCCGTCCACCTTGGTGGCCCGCGTGCGCACCGATGCGAGGTCGGAACCCGAGTCCGGCTCGCTCAGACCGATGCAGAAGTAGCAGGTGCCGGCGGCGATCCGGGGAACGATCTCCTCGCGCTGGCGCTCACTGCCGAAGCGCAACAGCAACGGCCCACTCTGGCGCTCGGCGACCGCATGTGCAAAGACCGGTGCGCGGACCGCAAGCAACTCCTCCAGAACCACGAGACGCTCCGCCAGTCCGTACCCGCCGCCGCCGTAACGTTTGGGAAAGCCCATGCCGATCCAGCCGCGCTTGCCTAGGGCTTCGCTGAATGCGGGGTCAAAGCCGCTGAAGGCGGCGGCGCCGTGCCGGTTGCCGTGCCAGCCATCGATGAACTCGCGCACTTCGGCTCGCAGCCGCTCGCCGATCTCGGACGGTTGAGGGCGGGCAAAGGAAAGATGATTCATCGTGCTGCTCCTGCTTCTTCTGCTGCCGGGACACTGATAGGCGCCACTACCGGCACCATTGCGTGCCAGAGGGACTGCGTGGCGTCATTGGCCAGAATGCGCTGGCCAAGCTGATGCGACCAAAAGGCTTCGTTGCCGCACTCGTCTCGCCAGGACCAGAGCCGCTTGGTGAATCGGTGCAACTCGTGCTCCTCGGTGAAACCAATGGCGCCGAAGACCTGATGCGCGATCGCACAGGCCTGGCCTGCTGCTTCACCGGTTCGGATCTTTGCGCTTGCGGCGGCAATGCTTTGGGTGAGAGGTGCGCCCGAGCCGCCCAACCATTCGTCGATCGCGTCGCTGCCGGCCTCGGCAGCCGCGCGCGCGACTGCTGCCTGCGTGGCAAGGAAGGCAATGTTCTGTTGCACGGCCTGGAACTTGCCGATCGTTCGACCAAACTGCACACGCAGGTTGGCGTACTCAACAGACAGAGCGAGCGACCGCTCAATCGCGCCAGCCATGAGTGCACCGCGCAGGACGGCCGCAAGGGAAAGTAGCTCACGCGCATCGAAGGGCGCGGGAACCACCGCCTGCGGCACCACGCCTTCGAGCACCAGCGTGTCGCGCGGCTCGCCAGCAAGATTGCGGCCGGGTGTGATCGAAACGCCCGCCGCATCACGGGCCACGACGATCAATTGCGCGGCCGTGCCTGCGCCGACGATAAAAGCGACATGCGTGCAGGCCTCGCCCCATGGCACACGGCAAAGCTTGCCATTGACGCGCTTGCCGTCGTGCCCGACACCCACGCGGATCTCCTCGGGCCGCACCGATGACGCAATGGTCGGCGTGCCCGCACCCTCAACACCGGCGTGATCCAGCAGCCAGTGCCCGACCATCGCCTCGGCCAGCGGAACAGCCGCAGCATGCTCGCCGGCGAGCGACAGCAGCCCGCAGGCTTCGGCCCAGCTGATGCCGGCGCCGCCCTTGCTCTCCGGCAGCAAGGCCTTGTCGAATCCGGACTCCTGCAGCACCGCCCACAAATCCCCGGGCTTGTCCGCGAATATCCGCAGCGCCGCCTCATGCAGCATGTTGCGCGTGTCATCACTCATCGCTTGTCTCCTGGTGGTTGGCTCTGTTCCCGTCAGACGGGATCCCAGGTGAACACGTCGCGCGAGTTGTCCAGCGGGAAAAACGACGGCTTCATCATGGGCAGTGCGACTTCCAGGCAGGTGTCGACGGTCCAGCCCTCGCTGCGGTGGGCGGTGCGGATCGGCCGCGGCTGCGAGAACAGGTAGATCTCGTTGCTGCGAACGCCAAAAATCTGCCCGGTCACGCTGGCGGCTTCGTCGGTCAGCAGCGCGCAGGTGAAGGGCGCGATCTTGGCCACCTCCATGCGCTGGTTGACCAGTGTGCGGGCCATTCCCTCGGGGGTGTCGGTCGGGATCGAGCTCACCATCCGGGTGAACGCGAAGGGCGCAATACAGTTCGACCGCACGTGGAAGCGCTCCATGTCCAGAGCAATCGATTTCGACAGGCCGACAACGCCCATCTTCGCGGCGGAGTAGTTGGCTTGCGCGAAGTTGCCGATCAACCCGGACGTCGAGGTCATGTGCACGATGGCACCAGACTCTTGGCTCTTGAAATGCGGCGCGACCGCACGGGCCATGTTGAAACAACCCTTCAGGTGCACCTTAACCACCGCGTCGAAATTTTCCTCCGACATCTTGTGGAAGATTCCGTCACGCAGGTTGCCCGCGTTGTTCACCAGACCGTCAACACGTCCGTACAAATGGAGTGCTTGCTTCACGATCTGCTGCGCTGAATTCCACTCGGCTACGCTGTCGGTGTTGGCGCTGGCCTCGCCGCCTGCAACCCGAATCTGATTGACCGTTTCCTGGGCCGGTCCGGCGCTGCCGCCGGCACCGTCCATGCTCACGCCCAGGTCGTTCACGATCACCTTCGCGCCCTGGCGCGCCGCTTCCAGCGCGATCTCCTTGCCTACGCCGGCGCCAGCGCCGGTCACCACAATTACTTTGCCCAACAGTCGCTGTGTCATGTCAGTCTCTAAGTGTTTGGTTAAATCGTCTCGATATGTCAGTGAGGATCAGGCACCGACTTAGGCGGTCAGGATGGTCACCACAGCTGCCGCCGAGTCACCGCCGACCTGGCCGCCGGAGTTCTGTGCCAATCCAACCTTGGCAGCCGGCCGCTGACGTTCACCGGCCTCACCGCGCAGTTGTTGCGCCAGCTCGAAAATCTGAGCGGTGCCGGTGGCCCCGATGGGGTGGCCCCGGCTGATCAATCCGCCGCTTGGATTGATAGAGACCTTTCCGCCGAGATCTGTCGCACCGCTTCGCAGTAAGTGGACGGCTTCTCCCGGTGCGCAAAGCTGCAGGGTCTCGCAGTTGATCAGCTCGCTAGGCGCGGCCCCATCGTGCACCTCGACGACGTGGACGTCGTTCGGATCGATCGACGCCGCTTCATAGGCAGCCTTGGAGGCCCGTGCCGAAGCGTTGGGCCCTTCCGTACTCGCCGAGCCGGAAACCAATTCACACGCGGCCACCCAGACCGGCCTGGCACCCGTAAGTTGCGCAGCAACGCGGCTCGAACACAGGATGATGGCGGCGGCACCGTCCCCGATCGAAGAACACATCGGAAGCGTCAGCGGGGTGCTGATCATGCGTGCCGCCAACACCTCTTCAACGGTTGTCGGCTTGCGGAATTGGGCAAAGGGATTGAGGGACGCAGCATGGCGGCTTTTGACCACGATCTGAGCAATGTCAGCCGCCGTCACTCCCGTTGCATCCATGTAGCGGCGCGTTCTTTCGGCGTAGATGTCCATGAAGATGGAGCCGCTGCCCGACCCAATGTGGTCAAGCTGCTTCTCTTCCATGTCCACTGCGGCTCCAAATGCACCGAAGGACACCGCCTTGTCAGCATGGGTCAGCTTTTCAGCACCGACCACCAGGACGATATCCGCTTGCCCGGCTGACACGCACTGCCACGCCAGATGAAACGCGGTGCTGCCCGTGGCGCATGCGTTCTCGGTGTTGATCATCGGCTTGCCCATCAGCCCGGTGAATCTCAACGCGGCCTGGGCGCGGACCATTTCCTGACCGGTGACAAGACCAGCCGCTGCGTTACCGAAGTAGACGCGGTCGACGCGATCGGCCGTGATGCCAGCATCTTCCAGCGCTATCCGTACAGCCTCTTCCGAGAGGCTTCTGACCGAGCGGTCGAGAAACTTTCCAAAAGCAGTCATGCCAATGCCAGCGATTGCGACGCGAGCGGTCATATGTCTCTCCAGTTCATGAACGTTTGAAAAAGGAAGCCGCAGCCACGTCGCAGCGGCGTTGTATCGATGGATCCGTCAGATGGCAGGGCCGTCGTTGGTCCGGCGGGCGGGGCCGTCGTACTCGACCTGGTCCAGCGTGATCTGGCGCCAGCCGGGCTCGCGTACCGACTCTTCGAATGCGTGGGCGAACAGCCCGGCCGTGCGTGGCACGACGATGAAGGCGCGGGCCAGCCGCCAGTCGATGCCGAGGTCCGAAATGATCGCGCCAACCGCTGCGTCGATGTTGGCCAGCAAGGGGCGGTTCTTCTTCTTGATGAGCGCCTTCTCCAGCTCGCGGGTCATGCGGATGTGGTCGCCCGCAAGCCCATACTCCTCTGCCAGCGCGAACAGCCTCTTGCCGCGCGGATCGCCTTCGGGATGCTGCGGATGCCCGAAGCCGTCAAGACGCTTGTGCTTGGCGACGTACTCTGTCGCCACGTCTTCATAGCTGCGCCCGCTGGCCGCTGCATCGGACACCAATTCCTGGATGTAGCGCGAGAACTCTTCGCCCGCGCCGCCATGCACGTCGCCAAACATCATGGCGCCGGCTGCCACCGAACACTGGATCGGCACGCCGGCCGCCTGCACAAACCGGGTGACTGTGGACGACGGGGAGATGCCGTGGTCCGCGACCGAGATGAACATCGCATTGATGATCTTGGCCTCATTGCCCTTGGGCAGCTCGCCCTTGTAAAGCAGGTAGACCATGGCGCCGAAGTCGATCTTGCCGACGAGATCAGTGAGGACGTCGTAGCCCCTGACCAGAGTACCTTCATGTGGAGTGGGGTCAGCGATAGCGGTTCGCCAATACTTTCGATCAGGGGTCGTTGTCATTCAGTGCTCCAGTCTGGACGAGGGGGGTGAAAGCATTCGCGGTCGGTGGCGAATCAGTGGGACGAATCGTAGTTTTGGAACCAGAAATCTCATTAGAGGCATGTCCATGATGTGGATGTCGTAACCTAGCGAAACACGATTCCATAGGGTTTATACGGATCTTGATTGTGAGTTTGTGTCCACAATATGATCAAAATGATGAACTCAACGGAATCACGCGGTACGCAGAGCATCGATCGCACAGTCGGTGTGTTGAAGCACGTGGTTGCCAACGGTTCGCACGGGCTGACGGTGGCCGACCTTGTGGCGCTTAGCGGGCTTGAACGCCCTACCATGCATCGCATAGTCCAGGCTCTCGAGAGACAGGGTTTGTTGAAGCGACCCGCCGGCTCGAAGCGCTATGTGCTGGGTGATTACTGCCGCCAGATGGCGGCCGCTTTCGCTGACCGTGCGGACCTGAGAACGGTGTGCGAACCGGCGCTGAGAGGTGTTTCGGAGGAGACCGGAAACAGCGCCTTCCTCATTGGCCGAATAGGGTTCGAGTCAATCTGTCTTGCCCGTGTGATTGGCTCCTACCCCGTTCAGGTGCTCACCGTCAACGTCGGTAGCAGGCAGCCACTGGGAACGGGCGCAGGAGGCCTGTCCATCCTGTCGACGCTGTCGGAAGCGGAGCGAAACGAATGCATCCGGGCGAACGCGAAACGCCTGGGCAGCTATGGTTCACTGACGGAGTCGACGCTGCGCGCGCTCGTTCGTGCAACCCAAGGCCGCGGACACGCCATCATCGGACACTACAGCGTGCCAGGTGTCATCGGGATCGGAATGGCGATGCGCAATGCGACCGGCACTGTCATGGGCGCGATCACTACGGCTTCGATCGACAGTCGGATGTCCAGGCACGACCAACAGATTGCCGCCGCATCCATAGCGAAGCACATTGCACGCATCCAGTCTTCGCTAGACATTCTCTGAGCCCTGACGGGGCAGATGATGCACGTCTTGGGCTCGCCGCAAGTCGGTCCAAGATTTCTGCCACACCCCGTCGTATCAGATTCGGCCGGATGGCTACGGGACCGTGCAGATGAAGCTTGATTCAGCGTCTGGATCGCCGCTCCCGTTGTACTTTGCGTACTGCGGTTACTTGCAAAGCGGACGTTGCATGGCTTTTCTCCCCGGGGCTGCCAAGCTATTGGTCGCCACGATTTTCTTGCGAAGGCTTCACGCCCTTTTCGATCCATTTCTCGCACAGCTTCGAGCGCTGGAGCCGCGCCTTGGAACGCACGAATACCTGTGCGCCGTCGTTTCACGGCCGCGGAAATCTCGGTTGGTTATGCGATGCTCTTGGCAGAGCATCTGGGACTTGCGAACGACCTCCTGCTGTGCACGCCTATGGGCATCGCCTGAAGCTGCGGCCACAGGAGAGTTCCTTTTGAGTGTGGATTGCAATCAGCCGTTGAGCGTGCGGCCACCGTCAACGATGATTTCGGAGCCGACCGTCCATCGGGACTCGTCCGAAGCCAGGTACAGCACTGCCTTGGCGACTTCTTCCGGCGTGCCGAAACGGCCAAACGGAATGGTTGCGGCGATGTCCTTGTTGACCTGCGTGCGGTAGGCATCGGGAATGCCGAGCTTGTCGTACAGCGGCGTTTCAACCGGGCCGGGGCTGACGGCGTTGACGCGAATGCCGCGTCCGAGCAGTTCGCTCGAAAGCGTCTTCGACATGTTCAGAAACGCAGCCTTGGTCGCGGCATAAACCGACGAACGCTCCGCGCCGACGTGCGCATTGATCGATGTATTGAGCACCACCGATGCGGGGCTCGCAAAGACAGGCAGCAAAGCCTGGATCAGGAAGTACGGCCCCTTGACGTTGATATCGAACGAGCGATCGAACATTTCTTCCGTCCACTCTTCGATCGGCATCCAAACGGATACGCCAGCGTTGAGGAAGGCGATATCGAGTTGACCGTAGCGAGCCTGGACAGCTTGCGCCAACTCCTTCTGCGCAGCCACGTTGGCTGAATCGGCGCGCAGCACCAGAACTTCGCTGCCCAATTCCACCTGGGCCTTGGCGAGGGAATCCGGATTGACGCCGGTGACGATGACACGCGCGCCCTCGGCGAGGAATTGCTTGGCCGTTTCGAGGCCAATGCCGCTGGTGCCGCCAGTGATGAGAGTGCGTTTGCCTTGCAAGCGGGACATGAAATTCTCCTTAGGTGATCCGTGTCAACCAACCTTGGCTGACCTGCCGTGTGAAGAACTATGCGCTCATGTCAAAATATTTATAAGATCGCATTTATGTATATTATTCATGCCTCAGATGCATGAATCGGAGTTCGCTTTGGATCGGTTCCTGTTAATGACTTGCTTCGCTCGCGCCGTGGAGACGGGCAGCTTTTCCGCTGCGGGTCGCGACTTGGGCTTGGGACAGCCGAACGTCAGCCGGTACGTGGCGGCACTGGAAGATCATTTGCAAGCCAGGCTGCTGCATCGATCAACACGCAAGCTCGCCCTCACGCCGGAGGGGGAGCGCTACTACGCGGAAGTCCGGCGAATTCTTGACGCCGTGCACGAGTCAGAGTCGTCGTTCAAGGAGAACGTGGATCCGTCCGGATTGCTGCGCGTTGCCTGTCCGACCGCGCTGAGCTATGCATTCGTGTTGCCGCATGTGCCCGCTTTCCTGGAACGCTACCCGGGCTTGACGCTGGATCTCCAGACCAATGATCGATATGTCAATCTGGTCGATGAAGGGGCCGAACTCGCGATACGGATCGGACATTTGGCAGACAGTGCACTGCGCGCGCGCCGCATCGGTTTGTTCGAGCGCGTGTGCGTTGCCAGTAAAAAATATCTGGCTCAACGCGGGGTCCCCAACACTCCCGAGGACCTGCGCGGGCACGATTGCGTGATCTACACCCTGTTGTCGTCCGGTGCCACCTGGCGTTTCCGGGATGCCGATGTTCCGGTAACCGGCAGGCTCCGAGTCAGCTCCCCTGAGGCCGCACGCGAATCTGTCAATGCTGGGCTAGGAGTCGGATACGGGCCGGAATGGCTGTTCGAGGAAGGGCTGAAGAGCGGCAATTTGCAATTGCTGTTGACGGCATATGCCAACCCGCCCGTGCCCATACAAATCGTTTATGTGGCGAACAGACTTCTTCCGAAGCGGGCCATCGTATTCATGGATTTCATCGCCGAAGCATTTTCAAAGATTCCGGCACTCAACGTCCTCGAATGAGTTGCCTCAAATGTGCTGGAGTCCACCGACCTCTGACCCCGGATTGGAGTGAACCCCATCGACTGGACCACTACATAAAGATGAACTGATACGCTGTCGTTAGTCGAGCACGACGACATGCTTGCCAGGTGTGCTACCGGCCTCCAGCTCGGATTGCGCATCGCGCACGCCTTCGAGCCCTTGATAGACTTTGGCGACGCTAACTTTCATCCGTCCCGCAGCGATGGCTTCAAGCTGGCCGTTGAACACGTCGGCAGGAAGATCAGTCGCCTTACCGCCATAGCACGTCAGCCGGACGCCGAACGGAATGAGGGAGAACGGGTCAAACACGGGCATCGTCCATTGGTCGCCCAGGGCCCCGGTAAAGCAGGTGGTTCCATGAACGCGGACCGCCTTCAGTGTGTCGGCCAGAACGCCACAGCCGACAAGCTCCAGTGCGGCATCGACCCCCTCGGGAACGATCTTACGCACGGTCTCAGCAATGTTCCCGCCATCGACGACCACATGACGGACGCCGACCTTGCGTAGCATTTCGGTCCGTTCAGAATTGCGTGTCGTGGCAATCACGGTGACGCCCATGGCTTCTGCAATGGTCGCGGCCGACAATCCCACTGTAGAGGTGCCGCCCCGGATCAGCAGCGTTTGGCCCGCCTTCAGGTCAAGGCCCGTGGTCAACGATCCATAGGCCGTTTGGAACATTTCCGGCAAGGCGCCGACGACATTCCATGACAGACCCGTCTCAAACGGAATGACTTGTCCGACCGGCACCACGACATACTCGGCATAGGAGCCATCAAACGAACGCCCCATACCGCCCATCATGGTGGCGACCTTTTGTCTCGGCTTCAGATCGCTGTCAGCGGGCGCTTCATCAACCTCACCGACGCACTCGATTCCGGGAATGCGCGGCAAGGTTACATCGGGCGAGGACAGACCCTTGCGGGTGGTGACTTCGGATTCATTTACCCCGAAGGCTCGGATCCGGATCCGCACCCAGCCGGGTTTAATTTCCGGGACAGGACGCTCCTCCAGAATGAGGTTTTCCAGTGGACCGGCTTTGTACAGGACGATTGCTCGCATCGTTTTCATGATGAGCTCCTGGCTAGATGGGACGTGGAACGACGTGCCGCTCTTCAAGGGCGACGCTGCCCGGGTGGCCCTGCGTCAGCGAGCTATTTCGTGAGGTCGTAGCTCTCATCGAGAAGGGAAAAGATCTCTTCCTTCGATACAGAGCCGTCGAGAACGGCGGTGAGCCAATGTTCCTTATTCATGTGATAGGCCGGCCGAAAGCCGGGTTTGGTCTTGAGGTCATTGACATTCGCCGGGTGGCATTTGATGTCAAGGACATCGACCTCGCCCCCGCCCTTCAGACCCAACTTTTCTCTAGGGACGGTCATCACCAGCCCGAACCATTTGTCATCATTCGAATGACGGAGCACTGCATAACTGCGGTACTTTTCGAAGGGGTAATGGGGCTTGGCGTTGTACTTCTCTTTGGCGTAGCCAAAGATTTCAGAACGTTTGATCATGATCGATCTCCAGAGGTGTAAATCCGAACGTCGTGAGAAGAAGAATCAGACAGCCGAAGTCTTGCTCATATGATTTATCCGTATCAGGCGATCCCTCGGACGCGCGAGAAGCCGGCCGTGCGCCGCGCCTGCGAGATCGAGCCCGGCCCCTTCACCACCAGAATCATCGGGTCCACGAAGCCTTCCTTGCCGCTACCCCGAACAGGACACGCATTCGCCAGATCGGTGACCGCGCCCACCACGAAGAGGGTACTGCTACGGGAGCAGTCTACCTACCCTGAGGCGACGGGAAATACTCCCCGAGGATCGAGGCAGTCTGGTCACACGCGCCCTGCTCCCACTGATTGATCGCCTTGTTTCCGCCTTCCCAGAGAGCTTGCTTCAACTTCGCGTCAAGTTCCGAGAACACCTGGACGCCGGCAGCCATCATGTGGCGATGGTTCCGACGGATACGTCCATCCAAGTCGCACCAGAGCGAACGCTCGACCGCTTGGGCCGCTTGATCAACAAACCGTCGCTGGTCGACTGTCAGACCGAGGTACAGCTCTGCATTCATGACAGCAAAAGAGATAGGCGTTGCGTACTTGATGTCATAGAAGCACCGGAGGTACTTGCCGAGGCGCTGGCCTGCCGCGCCGTCACCCGATGAGAGCACGCCTTCCAACTGCCCGTTGCGCAGACGGCTCAGGGCCTCGCCGATTGGCATTTGCACCGCCTGCCCGCCCGCACTACGCACCACATCTGCGGACATGTCGTCATACGTGCTGATTCGCAACCTTTCGAAGTCCATCCTTGAATGGACCGGCTCCCTCGTCCACAGCCCAGTTGAAGGCCAAGGCGAAACGTACAGCAGTCGAACGCCCAATGTCCCAAACCTTTGTGCATAGTGCGGTCGCGCCACCGCCAAAAGCTGCATCGCGGACGCACGGGTCGACGATTGAAACGGCATTGAGCCGATCTGGAAGAGTCGATCCACCGCGCTCAGCGCACCACAGTAAAGTTCGCCGATCTGAAAATCGCCGCGATGCACCGCATCCAGTATCGCAGTCGCCCGCAGTGGCAGGTCGTGACGACACTCGACGGTCGCCTTTGAGCAAGAAAGCTCGCGAAGCCGCTTGGCGAATCGGGACAGCCCGATCCCTGGCAAGGTGCCTTCAGGATATGCGGAGGCCGCATTCAAATGGATTGCGCTTTGCATGGCGTTCTCCTTCGGCGATCCGTGTTGAGGCGCTAGGCGGAGAGTACTTGCTCGATGGCATGCGCGATGCTCAGCACCTGCCAATCGCGCTGGCGGTCACCCACGATCGACAGACCTACGGGGGCCGCACCGCGTTCGTGACACGGCAGCGACACTGCGCAGCCGTCCAAGACGTTCACGATGGTGGGGTTGCGCAGCATCAACAGATTGGCACGCCCATACTCGCCGTCATCTTCAAGTGCTTCCAACGTGGGCGCCACTGTGGGCACCGTCGGCATCAGGACAGCGTCGAAGGCCGCTATCTGTGCAGCCCAGCGTTGAATCATCCGTTCACGTAGGCCCAGCAATGAGATGTAGTCGGCAGCGCTGATGCTCATTCCGCGCTGGATCCGGACCGAGACACGAGGGTCGTACTCTCGCTCTTGGCTGGAGAGGAGCTCACGGTGCCACTGGAAGGCTTCCGCGGCGACGAGCCCGCCGCCATTAAGGATTTCCGGAATGTCGGCCAGCACCGGCAAAGTCAGCTCGTGCAAGACGGCACCAGCCGCCGCAAGCTTTCTCAAAGCCCCTTCGTACGCGTACGCGACGGAGTCGTCCAACCCTTCCATCACGTAATTTCGAATGACGCCCAAACGGAGCGTGGAGCATTCGCGTTCGACGAGTGCTGCGGCGGAGGCGCTGATAACCGAGTAAACCCGTGCGCAGTCTGCCACTGTCGACGCGAGCGGCCCAATGGAATCGTAGCTGACCGAAAGGGGCAGCACTCCGTCCTGCGGGACGGTGGAAGCCGTCGGTTTCATTCCGACGATGCCGTTCAATGCGGCGGGAATGCGGCACGATCCTCCGGTGTCTGTGCCGATGGCAGCCCAGGCCATTCCTTCGGCGACGGAGACAGCTGCGCCGGACGATGACCCCCCGGGGATCCGGCGAGCTGGCCGGTCCCATACGCTCACCGGCGTTCCATAGTGAGGATTGATGCCCAATCCGCTGAATGCGAACTCGGTCATGTTGGTCTTGCCGATAATCGAGGCGCCGCATTGGCGCAGTCGGGCAATAACGGCCGCGTCGTGCGCTGCAGGCTGGGCATCTTTCAGCACGCGCGAACCGGCCCGCGTCTGCGCACCCTTCACATCGAACAGGTCCTTGACCGATATCGCCACCCCCGCCAGAGGATGCTGCTCGATGCCCACCTTTTTCAATGCGTCCGCGCTGGCGGCGGATGCACGCGCTTGTTCGCGGTACACCTGCGTGAACACAACGGACCCTTGCCCCGTCGGATCGTCGATCCTCGACAGCATTGCTTCGACGGTTTCAAGCTTGGAGAATGTTTCCATGACGTCCCTAAGGAAAAAGAGTACCAATGTGGCGCTGCCAAGCAGCGATGTACTTATCCGCTCCTGTTTGACCCGCACCAGACCTACATGGCCCGACGAATGAGACCTCCGAATGGATGGGACCATTCAGCGCCCATCACAATGCCAAGCCGATAGATGTGGACGACATGGCCTTGTCGCACGGGGCATCCGACAAGCCAAGCATTGCGACGCTGCGCTTCCGTAGCAACTCTGAGTCACTCGTCATAGCGCGTTGCAAGCACTCGTCGAGGTAGGCCTTGTCGCTCTGCAGGCGCGACAGATTGACCCACCAGCCGATGCCAGCCATCAGCCATTTGAAGTCGACCAAATTTAGGAAGCGGTCGCTTCCTTCCGGGGCTTTGATGTGTGCGGTATTCATAACTACAACAACTTCTAGTGCCGGGTACCAGGATGGGGCAGAGCGATCGTGGCAAATGTTGTCAGCCGTGCCTTGTGCGAGTCTGAAGCGGCGCGCTCACCAGCCGTGCAAATACAGGTTTTCGGGTGGCGGCTTGGTTGCTGCATCAAGGGCACTCAGGTGCCTGTACCTGCCACCACAAAAGATCAGCGACGGCTCGGCTTGAGGGATCACGCGAAATGCGTTGACCCGACAGATGAAGATCTCATGGTCCCCTCCGTCGCATACGCTCCAGGGCTCGCATTCGAAATAGGCGTTCGCACCCGGGACCATCGGCGCGCCGTTGGCAGCAAACGCAGGGTCGATGCCGATCCACTTGTCGGTTCCTGCTTTTGCGAATCGGTTGGACAAATCCCGTTGCGACTCGCCGAGGATGGCGATGCAATAGGATTTCGCGGCCTTCCACTGGGCAATTCCGAGAGAACCACGGATCATGCTGAACAGCACAAGCGGCGGGTCCAGCGACACGGAGTTGAACGAACTGATGGTGGCGCCCAAACGGTTACCGTCCACCATCGCGGTCACGATGGCGACGCCGGTCGCGAACTGGCCCAACGCGTTGCGAAATTCTTTCTGGTCGACGGACATGGCAGACCTCCTGCTTATGCGTTCCAGAGCGGCTTGAACTGCTCGGCAACCACGTCGGAATAGATGGGATGGTCGTGAAGAATGCCCAGAGATCGGGCAAAGGCATTCATGCCGTCCACGGCTCGCGTCGAGATCGACGCGTCGTAATACGGCAAGTCCCGCTCGATCAGCGTGGCAATCAACGACGCTTCCGTGGGAGGAAACAGCTTTTCGCCCACCTTAGCCGCGATACCGGGGTTCTCGATCAGTGCCTTCTGGGTGCTGACCAGGGCGCTCACCGCGGCCGCAACCAGATCGGGAGACTTCTCGATGAATATGTCCGAAGCGGCAATCGATGCGAACGTGTAATCAAAGCAGCCCGCGGGGCCGTCTCCCCGGCGCACATCCAGGACGACGGTACCGACGCCATTGCGGACCGCCACTTCGGTGCCCATGCCGTTGGCCCAGAAGCCGTCGATCTTCCCCTCTTCGAGCGCTTTCGCAGCTGTGACGCCAAAGTTCACGTTGCCCGCCTGAACGCCAGGCACAGGCGCAATTTGAACGCCGTCAGCCTCGATATCGATGCCGCCGGCGATCAATAGCTGCCGCAGGCCCATTTCGACCCATGGGGCCGCGCCGATCTTGCGCCCCTTGACAACGCTGAGGTCGCCCTTTTGATGGACCAGATCGGACCGCATGACAAGGAACCAGTACATGCCCTGCGCCTGGGCGGCCAACAGCTTCACCCCTTTCCACTGCGGGAAGGCGGCCAAGGCGGAATGCGCCGATCCCCCCACAAAATCGACTCGCCCTTCTTTCAGCGCCGCGTAGGCCTTATCAACGGGGAAGATCAACTCAAGTGAAACGTCCAGGCCCGCGTCTTTGAAGAAGCCGAGCTCCACGGCAGCTTCGACCGGAAAGTAGGAGTTCGAGATCAGGTCGGGGACGGCAATCTTCAAAGTCATGGGGTGCCTCTTACTTCTTGCTCTCGTCGTAGTAGTGAATCTCGTACAGCAGACATCCAGTCTCGGACTTGAACGGACCGTGCCAGACACCCGGCGGACGGCATGCATAGGTTGGTGCGGCGAACTCTTCACCTCCCACGCCGTTCTCGTCGTTGCCCACCGTCAGGTTTCCCGACACCAGATAGACCTCTTCCCAGTGGTCATGAACGAAAGGCTTGGTGGAGAACGCGCCCGCTTCGAACCGAAGCAGTCGCGTCCGGCTGCCGGACTTGTTCACTTCGTCGATGTCACTGGCCAGAATCTTTTCTCGCACGCCCGCGCCCGGCGGATACCCGGGGGGGCTCTGCCATCCGTGGACCATGTCCAATGGGTGAAATTCAAGGTGGGGTTTGTTCATCGGCATAGCGCTCTCCTTTTAGCCCTCGATGGGCAGTTCAGACACACGATAGGAATGGCTCAGGCGGCGCTGGAGTACAGGGTCTTCCAGTTCCATCTCGAACCTCTCCGCGGGCTCCAAGTTGCCGTGCACAGCCAGCGTTCCACAGAACATGACCAGTCCGGGCGCGGGAACGTAGCCATCGCCGCCATAGAGTCTGAGAAGTTCGGTGGGATGGCGAATCTTGGCGAGCGGCCCTTCCTGGTAAAGGCGACGTTCACCGCCCTTGGTCATCCATGAACGAACGATGAGTTCGTTCCAGTGGCCGGCCACCTCCTCAAAGGCCCAGACTCTTGTTGATACGGGCTTGGCGCACATCTGCTTGGAGATGGTGATGCCCACGGTCTCCACTTCGCGATCGGTATGGTCGGAGCCAATGCCCAACCACAAACCGCGCTCGGAGCTGAAGATCACGGGTTCCACCTCACCGCTCGCGGTGCTTCCCACCACCTCGATAGATTCGCGCTGGGTCAGCAACGTGGCAGCACCCCGGTAGAAGATCGGCGTCTTCTTAGGGCGTCGTACACCCAACGCCTCGAGTTCCAAGATGTGGGCTTCGATGGCCGCAGCGTCGCTTCCGGTCCAGCCCGCAATCACCAGGTCAGTGACAGGCACCTCGAGGGCATGTCCGCCCAGAGAGTCGGTCGTCTCGAAATGCAGCGTTTTTCGAACAGGGCTCATTTCCATCTCGTTCCTCTTGATCAACATGTCACGGGTTCGTGGCCCCCGGCGCTGCATCGCGAACCCAACCCATTGCATGCGCCAGATAGATGAGTTAACATACCTATGTGGCTGAGTATGCAGCGTTTGCGATCTGGCGTCAACCGTCCGATCTGGCGAAGCCGACCGAGCCAAGTCACCGCCCCGTCAAAGGCGGTATCAAGTCGTTTCAACAAGGAGCTACAGTGGTCACAGCTAACTTGCGTACAGGTGATGAGTACCTACGCGCGCTGCGCGATGGTCGGCAAATTTATGTGGATGGCGAACGGGTCGCGGACGTGACGACCCATCGCGCATTCGCGAGGGGAGCGCGCTCGCTGAGCAACCTCTACGACATTGCGGCAGCGCCCGAAAATCGTGAAGTGATGACGTACACGTCACCGACGACTGGAAATCCGGTCCTTCGCGGCTTCCAGATCCCGAAGACCCACGCAGATCTGAAGGCGAAGCGCCTGGCGAGCGAGATGTGGTCGGAAGCGACCTTCGGACTCATGGGCCGCTCGCCGGACCACGTCGCTGGATTCTTCTGCGGCTATGCAGCCGTACCGAGCGTGTTCGCTGCTGGCGGACAGCAGTTTGCGGACAACGTGATCAAGTTCTACGAGCACTTGCGCGAGACCCACCAGTACGTGACGTACGCCATCGTGCCTCCGCAGATCGACCGCAGCAAGCCGGCACATCTGCAAAGCGACCCCACCTTGTACGCAGGGGTCGTCAAGGAGAGAGACGATGGCATCGTCATCAAGGGCGCCCAGCAACTGGCAACGGCCGGCGTCTACTGCGACTACATCTACATCAGCACC
>Ga0307411_10000087_pt1 | contig 28540 bp, 24 predicted proteins | sample DK1Ometagenome_2_FD_203712 | JGI IMG/M metagenome (GOLD analysis project Ga0307411, IMG submission 203712) | Maize rhizosphere microbial communities from greenhouse at UC Davis, California, United States - DK15-O-1 | ecosystem: Host-associated > Plants > Roots > Rhizosphere > Soil | place: USA...
GTGCGTCGCGCAGCCAGTAGTGCAGCGGGAAGTCCATCATGCTGGGCATGTGCGACACATAGCCGTCGTGCTTCGGGCGGCCGGCCAGCCAGTAGGCCACCACCAGCGGGTTGTTGCTCATCTCCTCGCCGACCAGCGTGAGCCGCGGGTACTCGCGCATCACCCCCGCCGACCAGCGCGACAGGAAGGCCTTGTCCGAGTAGGGATAGGTGTCCACGCGCAGGCCCGACAAGCCCGCGTCCTCGACCCACCAGATCGCGTTCTGGATCAGGTAGCGCGCCATGTGCGGATGGCGCTGGTTCAGGTCCGGCATCGTCGGCACGAACCAGCCGCCCGCGAAGCGCTCGCGGTCGCTCGGCGCCGTGTAGGGGTCCAACTGCGTGACATGGCGGTGGTTGGTTTCGGTGTACTGCGCATGCGGGTTGACCCAGTCGCGCGAGGGCAGGTCGGCCATCCACCAGTGCCCCGAGCCGATGTGGTTGGGCACGATGTCGTGGATGACGCCCATGCCCTTGGTGCGCGCCTGGGCCACCAGCGCGCGGTAGTCGTCGTTGCTGCCGAAGCGCGGGTCGATCTTGTAGAGGTCGGTCGGCGAATAGCCGTGGTACGAATAGCTGGGTTGCTTGTTCTCGACGAGCGGCGTCTGCCAGAGCTGCGTGAACCCGAGGCCGGCGATGTAGTCCAGCTTGTCGGCGATGCCCTTGATGTCGCCGCCGTGGCGGCCGTCGACATGGGCGCGGTCCACCGGGTCGCCCAAGCCGCCGGCGTTGTCGTTGCCGGGGTCGCCGTTGGCGAATCGGTCCGGCACGACGAGGTAGATCGCGTCCCGGCTGTCGAAGCCCTGGCGCTGGGCGGAACCCGGTGCACGGGCGCGCAGGGCATAGGCATGGCTGGCGACGGCCTTGCCGTCGTTGCCGATGAAGTCGAGGTGCAGCGTGCCGGGCTTGGCGGTGGCGGCGATGTCGAGTTCGACGAACAGGTAGTTGTCGCTGTCCAGCCGTTGGCTGCCCTTGAGGTGCACGCCCGGCAGCGCGTTGCGCAGGCGGGCGCGCGTCTTGGCGATGCCGGGTGCATGCACCATCAGCTCCAGCCGCGTCTCGCGCATGCCCACCCACCAGTGCGGGGGCTCGATGCGGTCGATGGCGGTGGTGGCCCACACGGGGGCCGTCGAAGTCAGCAGCGCAGCCAGCAGGCCGCCGGTCAGGCGTCGGTTCATCGTCATTTCAGGGTGTAGACGCGTACCGACAGCGCCGGCAGCGTGATGCGGAGTTGCCCTCGGGCATCGGTCTTCGGTGCGGCGCCGCCGCGCGGATAGGCCGTCGCGGCGCGCGCGCCGGCCACGCTGATGGACGCCGGCTGGTCGCCGTAGTTGATGGCGACCAGGCTGCGCTGCTTGCCGTGTACGCGCTGGAAGCTCCAGACCTGGCCATCGACCCGGTCCGCTTCGTAGCGGCCCAGCGTCAGGGAGGGCAGGGCGCGGCGCAGCGCGATCAGCTCGCGGTAGAAGTTGAACAGCGAGCCGGCCTCCTGTTGCTGGGACTCGGCGTTGTGCCGGCTGCGGTTCAGCGACAGCGGCCGGAAGGGCTGGTCGTTGGTGGTGAAGCCGGCCGGCCCGCGGTTGCTGGGCGTCCAGCTCATCGGCGCGCGCAGGGGCGCGTCGTCCTGGGCGTCCTTGCCGTCGATGCCGGCCAGGCCGATCTCCTCGCCGTAGTAGACGAACGGCGTGCCGGGCAGCAGCAGGTAGCTGGCGGCCGCGAGCCGGTACCGGGCCTCGTCGCCGTGCAGCTGGTCCCACACGCGCCGGCCGGTGAAGATGTCGTGGTTGTGCAGGAAGGTGGCCATCGTCGGCGCCATGGTCCGGTAGTAGGTCGCCATGCGCTGCACGGCAGCGGCGTCACCCTTGGCGGCGTTCACCATGTCGTAGTTCAGGTTGAACGCGAAGGCGCCGCCGCACAGGCCCGGCTCTCCGTAGGCGATGGGCTCGGCCGTGGCTTCGCAGACGACGTAGCGCCCGGGGTAGCGCTTGATCAAATCCTGGAAGCGCTTGGTCAGCACCCGGCTTTCCGACTGGTCGTTCCAGTCCTTGGCGTTGTTCTCGACGAGGTGCGGCACGGCATCGAGCCGGTAGCCGTCCAGGCCGCGGTTGAGCCAGAAGCGCAGCGAGTCCTCGTGGTAGCGGACGACATCGGGGTTGCGCATGTTGAAGTCCGGCATGTGCGGGCCGAAGGTGCCAAAGAAGATGTCCGGTGCGCCGGGCTTGAACGGCGGCATGTCCTTCAGCGCGCCGGTGAAGCTCCAGGGCTGCGTGGCCGCGTCGTACCAGGGCACCTTGCCCCAGATGTCCCAGCCGGGGCCGGGCTCGGGGTTCCAGACGAACCAGCTGCGCCACGGGCTGCTGCGGTCCGCCACGGCCTGCTGGAACGGCGGGAACTGCCAGGACGCATGGTTGATCACGTAGTCCATCACGACGCCGATGCCGCGCTTGTGCGCCTCGCGGATCAGCGTGTCGAAGTCCGCCAGCGTGCCGTACTGCGGCTCGATGGCGCGAAAGTCCGTCGTAGCGTAGCCGTGGTCGTGGTCGGAACTGGCCGTGATGGGCATCAGCCACAGGCCGCTGATGCCGAGCTTCTTCAGGTAGTCCAGCCGGCTCGTGAGACCGCGCAGGTCGCCGATGCCGTCGCCGTCGCTGTCCTGGTAGCCGCGGACGAAGATCTCCATGAAAACGCCCTGCTGCCAACGGGCCGGCAGGCCGCTGCTGCGCGGCTCGGGCGGTACCGGGCGCGTGTCGATATCGTTCTCGGCGTGCGTGGGCCCGGCAAGAGCCAATGCGAGGGTGAGCAGAAGTCGCTTGAACATGGATGAACAGAGGTGAGAAGGGCGCTCGGCGTGGCGCTCGGCGGGCCAGCGACCCGTGACAGGAGACCAGAAGATTCGGCTCCTAGTTCATGATTTTCAGCGCACGCGTGTAATCAAACTACGGAGCAAGCGGCACAAGGATAGTGGCCGGCGCTCAGGCGGAACTACCAGGGTTTTCGATGAATGTAGTTTTGCTACTATGTCTGGCGCAACAACAGGAGACTGCGATGCCTTCCCGTCCTGCGCTGGTCGCGCTGCTCGGCCTGAGCCTGTTGGCTGCGGCGGCGCGCGCCGATGACGTCGCCGCCTGCAATGCGGAAGTGTCCGTGCCGACGGCTGCCGCGAAGGCGGTGGCCGAGGCGTATTGGCTGGACGCGCGCACCCTGCAGTGGCCGGGCTTGAAGCTGCAGGCTGGCGAGCGGGTGCGGCTGCATCGCGCCGGGGCGGCAGGGCTGCAGGCGCGGCCAGGCGAGTTCGTGGCCGGCGCGGATGGCGCGGTGGACCTCGCGCCGAGCGCCACGGCGCTGCCAAGGCATTTCCGCTTCGTCGGCGACGGGCCGCGCTTCGCGTTGCCTGCGGGCACCGACGCCGCCACCTTGCTGCGCGAACAAGCGCTGCTGGTGCACGAGGCCGCAGACGGTCGCGTCATCGCCGCCACCGGCCTGCAGGTGCCGGGTGCGCTGGACGATCTCTATGCCGCCGCCGAGCAGGTGAGCGACCTCGGCGCCCATCCCGACAAATCGCGCACCCGCTTTGCCGTCTGGGCCCCCACGGCCCAGCGCGTGCTCCTGTGCCGCCATGCCGACGCCGGATCGCCCGCCATCGCCGCGGACGCGATGCGCTTCGACGCGACCACCGGCGTCTGGCGCGCCGAACTGCCCGGCGACCTGAGCGGCCAGGGCTACCGCTACCTGGTCGACGTCGTCACGCCCACCCATGGCCGCGTGCGCAATCTCGTCACCGACCCGTACGCCGTGGCGCTGACCGCAGATTCGCGCCTCAGCATCGTTGCTGATCTTGCGTCACCGGCGCTCAAGCCGCGCGGCTGGGACACCGCCCGCCGCCCGGCGCGCGTGAAAGCCGCGACCGATCAGGTGATCTACGAGCTGCATGTGCGCGACTTCTCCATCGGCGACACGACGGTGCGCCCCGCGTGGCGCGGCAAGTACCTCGCCTTCACCGAAGCCGCGTCAGACGGCATGAAGCACCTCAAGGCGCTTTCGCAGGCGGGCCTGACGGACGTGCACCTGCTGCCCGTGTTCGACCTGGCCAGCGTGCCCGAGCGCGGCTGCAAGACGCCCGCCGTGCCGGCCGCGCCGGCCGACAGCGAGGCACAGCAGGCCGCCGTTATGGCCGTCGCCGCAGGCGACTGCTTCAACTGGGGCTACGACCCCTGGCACTTCAACGCGCCCGAGGGCAGTTTTGCGACCGACCCGCTCCAGCGCGTCGTCGAGTTCCGGCGCATGGTGATGGGCCTGCACCAGGCGGGCCTGCGTGTCGGCATGGACATGGTCTACAACCACATGACCGCGGCCGGCCAGCACCCGAAATCCGTGCTCGACCGCCTGGTGCCCGGCTACTACCACCGCCTCAACGCCAGGGGCGAGGTCGAGCGCTCCACCTGCTGCGACAACACCGCCACCGAGCACCGCATGATGGCCAAGCTGATGATCGACTCGGCGGCGCTGTGGGTGCGTGAGTACAAGATCGATTCGATGCGCTTCGACCTGATGGGTCACCAGCCGCGCGAGGCGATGGAGCGGCTGCAACAGCGCGTGGATGCCGAGGCCGGCCGGCCGGTGCAGCTGCTGGGCGAGGGCTGGAATTTCGGCGAGGTGGCCAACGGCGCCCGCTTCGTGCAGGCCTCTCAACTGAGCCTGAACGGCAGCGGCATCGGCGCCTTCAGCGACCGCGCCCGCGACGCCGCGCGAGGCGGCAGCGCAGGCGAGGGCGGTGACGACAGCGTGCGCCGCCAGGGCTGGCTCAACGGCCTGGTCTACGCGCCCAACGCGCTCGCGCAGGCCGCGCCGGCCCAGCCCGAGGAACTGCTGGCCGCGGCCGACCTCATCCGCGTCGGCCTGGCCGGCTCGGTGCGCAGCGTTGAGCTGACGACCTGGCGCGGCGACCGCAAGCGCCTCGACGAGATCGGCTATGGCGACCAGCCCGCCGGCTTCGCGAGCGAGCCGGCCGAGGTGGTCAACTATGTCGAGAACCACGACAACCAGACACTGTTCGACGTCAACGCGCTGAAGCTGCCGCTCGCGACCTCGCGCGAAGACCGCGCGCGTGTGCAGATGCTGGGCGCGGCGCTGGTGGCCTTCAGCCAGGGCATCGCCTACTTCCATGCCGGCCAGGACATCCTGCGCAGCAAGAGCATGGACCGCAACAGCTACGACTCCGGCGACTGGTTCAACCGCCTGGACTGGACCTACCAGGCCAACCACTTCGGCACCGGCCTGCCGCCCAGGCAGGACAACTTCGGCAAGGACGGCCGCGACTGGCAGCTTGCCGCGGAGCGTCTGGCCGACGGCTCGATCGCCCCCGGCCCCGCCGAGATCACCTGGGCGCGGGATGTCTTCCGCGACCTGCTGAAGATCCGCGCCAGCACGCCGCTGCTGCGGCTGCCGACCGCGGCGGAGATCAAGAAGCGCGTGCGCTTCCCTGGCAGTGGCGCCGGCCAGAACCCGGTGCTGGTGGCCACGCGCATCGACGGCACGGGCCTGGCGGGCGCGCGGTTCAAGGCGGTGATGACGTTGATCAACGTGTCGCCGCAAGCGCAGACGCTGAAGCTGCCCGAGGAGGCCGGCGCAGCGTGGCAGCTGCACCCGGTGCAGCGCGGCGCGCGGGCGGCCGACCAGCGGGTCGCCCGGCAGGCGAAAGCGGTGCGCGGCGTGTTCGAGGTGCCGGCCCGCAGCGCGGCGGTGTTTGTGGTGAACTGAAAACGCGCAGCACGTTGATCGGTCCAGCCCGGCGCGGCAACGGATGCTCGCAAGCCCGCCCGCCGTGCCCATCAAAGGACCCTCATGCCGCGTCTTCGCCCCACGCTCATCGCCGCCCTCGCGGCTCTGCTGTCCGCCCCGTCCGCCCTGGCCGCCGACAAGATCGCGCTGGTGGTGAAGAGCCTCGGCAACGGCTTCTTCGATGCGGCCCGCCAGGGCGCGCAGGAGGCGGCCAAGGAACTCGGCGGGCTGGAGATCATCTACGCCGGCCCCGCCAAGGCGACGGCAGAGGGCCAGGTGGAGATCGTCAACGCGCTGATCGCACAACGGGTGAAGGTCATCGCCATTTCCGCGAACGACCCGGACGCGCTGGTGCCGGTGCTGAAGAAGGCGATGCAGCGCGGCATCAAGGTGCTGTCGTTCGACTCGATGGTGCGCAAGGACGGCCGGCACATGCACCTGGCGCCGTCGTCCAGCCCGCTGATCGCCGCCAAGCTCGCCGCGTTGATCACCGACGCGTCGCCCGCCGGTGGCCAGGTGGCCGTGCTGTCCGCCACCGCGCAGGCCACCAACCAGAACGCCTGGATCGCCGACATGAAGACCGCGCTGGCCACGCCGCCGTACGCGTCCGTCAAGCTGGTCGGCGTGGTCTACGGCGACGACCAGACCGACAAGAGCTACCGCGAGGCGCAAGGCCTGTTGAAGAGCCATCCGCAGCTGAAGGTCATCGTCGCCCCGACGACGGTGGGCATCGCCGCGGCGGCACGCGCCATCCAGGATGAGCGCATGACGGGCAAGGTGTTCGTCACCGGCCTGGGCCTGCCGTCGGAGATGGTGGGCCATGTGAAGAACGGCGCGGTGAAGAGCTTCGCGATCTGGAACCCCGTCGACCTGGGCTACTCGGTCATCTACGCAGCGAGCGCGCTGACCAAGGGCGCCAAGGGTGCGGCCGGCGAGACAGTGTCGCTGGGCCGCGTCGGCAAGGTGACGCTGGACGCCAACGCCGAGGCCGCGATGGCCGAGCCCTTCACCTTCGACGCGAGCAACGTCGAGAAGTTCGCCAAGATGTACTGATGCCTGAGGCATTGCTCCAGCTGCGCGGCATCGAGAAGCGCTTCGGCCGCACGCAGGCGCTGCGCGGCGTCGACCTGGACCTGGTGCCGGGCGAGGCGCTGGCACTGATCGGCGAGAACGGCGCGGGCAAGAGCACGCTGGTCAAGACGCTGACGGGCGTGCATGCGCCGGACGCCGGCGAGATCCGGTTCGACGGCCGCGCGGTGCGCTTTGCACGTGCGCACGACGCGCAGGCCGCGGGCATCGTGGCCGTGCACCAAGAGACGGTGGTGTTCGACGAACTCTCGGCCGCCGAGAACATCTTCATTGGCCGCCCGCCGACGCGGGGCCTCGCCGGGCTGCGCGTCGTCGACTGGCGCCGCATGGAGCGGGACGCGCAGGGCTGGCTGGACGCTGCCGGCGCGCAGTTCTCGGCGCGCACGCCGGCACGTGACTTGGGGCTGGCGCAGCGCCACCAGCTCGAGATCGCGCGGGCGCTGTCGGTCAACGCGCGCGTCGTCATCCTGGACGAGCCGACGGCGGCGCTGTCGCGGCACGAGATCCAGGGCATCTTCCGCATCGTCGAGCGCCTGAAGGCGCAGGGCGTGGCGGTGCTGTTCATCAGCCACAAGTTCGACGAACTGTTTGCCGTCTGCGACCGCTACACGGTGCTGCGTGATGGTGCGTCGGTGGGCGGTGGCGAGATGCGCTCGGCCGACGAGCAGGAGCTGGTGCGGCTGATGGTGGGCCGCGCCGTCGACAACATCTACCCGCCGCGCCACCGCGCACCCGGCGAGGTGGCGATGCGCGTCACGGCCTTGAGCCACCCGACCGAGTTCGCGGGGCTGACGTTCGAGGTGCGGCGCGGCGAGGTGCTGGCGTTCTACGGGCTGGTCGGCGCGGGCCGCACCGAGGCCATGCTGGCGCTGATCGGCCTGAAACCCGAGGCCACTGCCGACGTGGAAATCGACTGCCGTGCCGTCGACCTGCACGACCCCGCGCAGGCGATTGCAGCCGGCCTGGCCTATGTGCCGGAGGACCGGCGCGGCCAGGGCGCGCTGCTGGACTTCCCGGTCGGCCACAACCTGACGCTGCCCGCACTGGCCGGCCCGCGCCATGCGTGGCACGGCAAGCTGTCGCGCGGGCCGTGGCTGTCGGCACGGCGCGAGGGCGCCTTCGCCCAGGGGCTGATCGAGCGCCTGCGCATCAAGGCCGCATCGGCCGAGGTGCCGGTGGGCAGCCTGTCGGGCGGCAACCAGCAGAAGGTGGTCATCGCCAAGTGGCTGGGGCTGCAGCCGCGCGTGGTGATCCTGGACGAACCCTCCAAGGGCATCGACGTGGGCGCCAAGCAGGCGGTCTACGGCCTCATTGAAGACATGGTGCGCCAGGGGCTGGCCGTCGTCCTCGTGTCGTCAGAGCTGCCCGAGGCGATGAACCTGGCCGACCGCATCCTCGTCATGCGCCGTGGCCGCATCGTCGCGGAATTCGAGCACGGTGCGCCGGCCGAAGCCATCGTCGCGGCCGCGTCGGGCATCGCGGAGGCCAGCGCGGCATGACGGCCGGGCGCTTCACGTCGTTGCGCGAGGCCTCGCTGCTCGCCGTCATCGTGGCCCTCGTGCTGCTGGTGGGGTGGCGGGCGCCCGTCTTCCTGACGCTGCGCAGCGCGCTGGACGTGGCCAACGAATCGGCGCTGCTGGCCATCCTGGTGGCGGGGCAGATGGTGGTGCTGCTGACGCGCGGCGTCGATCTGTCGGTCGCGTCCAACCTCGCGCTGACGGGCATGGTGTGTGCGCTGGTGGGCCAGGCCGTGCCGTCGCTGCCCATCGGCGTGCTGCTGGCGCTGGCGGTGGGCGTGGGCGCCGCGCTGGGCGCCGTGAACGGCCTGCTGATCGCGCTGTGCCGGCTGCCGCCCATCGTCGTCACGCTGGGCACGATGGCCGTCTACCGCGGCGTGGCCTACCTGGCCTCCGGTGGCGCCTGGGTCTCGGAGCAGGACATCCATGCGGGCATCAAGGCGCTGCCGCGCGCCGAACTGCTGGGCGTGCCGCTGCTGATCGTCATCGCCGCCGGCGTGGTCGGCGCGGTTGCGGCCTGGCTGCGCTGGGGGCCGGCGGGCCGGGAGGTGAGGGCGCTGGGCAACAACCCGGATGCGGCCGTCTACGTCGGCATCCCCGAGCGGACGCGGTTGCTGCAGGTGTATGCGCTGTCGGGCGCGCTGGCCGGCCTGGCCGGCGTGCTGTGGGTGGGGCGTTATGCCATCGCCTTCACCGACCTCGCGGCGGGCTACGAGCTGACCGTCATCGCGGCCTGCGTCATTGGCGGCGTCAGCATCGCCGGCGGCATCGGCCGCATGGGCGGCGCCATGGCGGGCGTGCTGTTCATCGGCGTCGTCAACGCGGCCCTGCCGGTCATCCAGGTCTCGCCGTTCTGGCAGCAGGCGATCGCGGGCGCGGTCATCCTCCTATCGGTCGCGCTGAACGCGGGTTCGCAGGCCCGGACGCGGGCGCGTCAACCCATCCTGGAGAAAGCATGAAAGCGCTGGGCCGCTGGGAGGGCATGCTCGCGGGGCTCATCCTGCTGCTGTACGCCGGCTTCGGGATCGGCGTGGACGGCTTCCTGTCGCCGTACGCGTTGGCCGACGGCACGGTCAACGTGTCGGAGCGGCTCGTCATCGCGATGGCCATGGCCATGCTGATCTGCGCGGGCGAGATCGATCTGTCCATCGCCGCGACCATGGCGCTCGCGTCGCTGGCCATGGGCCTGGCCATGCAGGCCGGCGCGCCGCTGCCGCTGATGCTGCTGGCCGGCGTCGCCACCGGCGCGGCCTGCGGGCTGCTCAACGGCTGGCTTGTCACGCGGCGCGGGCTGCCGTCCATCGTCGTCACCATCGGCACGCTGTCGCTGTACCGGGGGCTGGCCCTCGTGCTGCTGGGCGACCAGGCCATCACCGGCTACCCGGAGGCGCTCAGCACGCTGGGCAACGGCACGCTGGGCGATCTCGTCGGCGTCCCCTGGCTCATCGTGCCCATCGAGTTCGGCATCGCCGTGCTGTTCGCAGGCGGTGTCGCCGTCTGGATGCACCGCACCGTACATGGCCGTCGCATCTACGCCGTGGGCGCCAACCCGGTGGCGGCGCGCTTCAGCGGCATCGCGGTGGACCGCTACCGGCTGGGCCTGTTCGTCTTCGCCGGCGTCGCAGCAGCCCTCGCCGCCGCGCTGCTGACCGGGCGAATCGGCAGCACGCGGCCCAACCTGGCGGCGGGCTGGGAGCTGGACGCCATCACCATCGCGCTGCTGGGCGGCGTGGCCATCCAGGGCGGGCGCGGCAGCATGGTCGGCGTGATGCTGGCGGCGCTGCTGCTGGGCGGCTTCACGTTTGCGCTGGGCATGCTGAACGTGCCGGGCATCGTGGTCTCCACGATCCTGGGCGCACTCCTCATTGGGGCGATGGTGTTGCCGAAGGTGTTGCCCGCGCCTGGGTCAAGGGTGGGCTGAAGCCCGCTCAGCTGCGGCCCGCGCGGCGGGCCGTGCCGAGCAGGGCCACGCCAAGCAGCGCCAGCGCCATGCTGCCCGGCTCCGGCACGGCCGCCGCGGTCACGCCGAAGGTCAGGTGGCCGCTGGTCCATTGCCCCTCGGCCACGCCGAGGGCGAAATCCTTGTAGCCCTCGCTGAACTCGATGCGCAGCAGGCCGTCGGCGCCGACGGCGAGGCCCAGTCCTGCCAGGTCCACCGAGCCGCTGTAGCTGCCATCACCGCTGAAGCCGTCGGCCTGCCCGGGGGCGAGGGTGAGCAGGTCCGCGCCGCTGGCGCTGCCGAAGCTGACCTGCATCTCAGCGAGCACGCTGGGGTCGAAGGCCGTCAGTGCGACGTTCCAGTCCAGCGACGTCAGCACGGCGTTCGCGCCGATGTCGACGAGCCAGACGGTGTTGCCGGCCTCGCCCCGCAGGTTGATGCTCTGCGCACCGGCGACGTCGACGACGACCGGCGCGGCTTGTGCGGTCAGGCTGGCGAAGCCCAGGGCGCAAAGGGCGCAGAGGGTGGCCAGGCGGCGCAGTTGTTGTTTCATGGCGGGTACTCAGTGCGATGCGGAGCGGGTGACGAACACGACGGCGGTGCGGGCCGGCAGGCTGAAGCCGCCGGTCGCGCCGTTGAAGCTGGCCTGGGCGGCGCGCTTGTCGGCGGCCGTCGCGGCGGTGTGCACCGGGTGCAGCTCCAGTGCGCGGCCGGCCAGCGCGGGCAGCGTGAGCTGCTTGGCGGTCTTGTCGACGTTGATGAGGTAGACGAGCTCATCGAAGTTGGCGCCCGGGTAGCCGACCCCGTTCAGGCGGCCCACCAGCACGGTGGGGTCCTGCGCGGAGCCGGTGTTCAGGAATGACAGCCGCGCCTTGATGTCCTCGGCCGTGCGCAGGCGCAGCAGCGTGGTGCTCTTGCGGATCTTCAGCAGGTCGCGGAAGGCATCGCGCGTCCAGGCGATGTCGTTCGCATGCGGCTTGATCAGCGCGTTGGCGAGCAGCGGCTTGGCCAGCGGCCAGCTGTCCGCGTTGTCGCGCGCGGGCGGCAGGCCCACGCCGAAGTTGTTGTCGGCATAGCTCCAGTCCAGGCGGTTGAACCAGTCGCCGCTGTCGTAGCTGTTCTTGTCCAGCGACTTGCTGCGCAGCGTGTCCACGCCGGCGTGAAAGTACGCCACGCCCTGGCTGAAGGCGTTGATGGCGCTGGCCAGGATCTGCACGCGGGCGCGGTCCTCGCGCGAAGTGGCGGTGGGCAGCCGGAAGGCGTTGATGTCGAACAGCGTCAGGTTGTCGTGGTTCTCCACGTAGTTGACGACTTCGCCCGGCTCCAGCACCCAGCCGGCGGGGATGCCGCCGACGTCGATCTGGTCCAGCCGCAGCGTGGCGTCCCAGCTCGTTTGCATCTGGAAACTGCGGATGGAGCCCGCGAGTGACGCCTTGACGCGGTCGGCCTGCCACATCAGCTCGCCGCGGCTCTGGCCGGAGGCGCTGGCGTTGGCGTCGTAGAAGAAGCCGTTGACGTAGCCCTGCGCGGCGACGAGTGCGTTGCCGGTGTCGCAGCAACCGCCGCCGCGCACCGCGTCGCGGATCAGCGGGTTGAAGCTGCCAATACCCGAGCCGTTCAGCGACAGCATCTCCGCCTGGACGAAGCGTGCGCCGTTGGCGACCTCGCCGAAGTTCCAGCCCTCGCCGACGATCTGCACCGGGCGGCCGGCGGCGGCTTCGACGCGGGCCTTCAGTGCCTCGATGACCGCGCGCGGGTGGTGGCCCATGATGTCGAAGCGCAGCGAGCTCAGCCGATAGTCGCGCGTCCAGGTGACGGCCGAGTCGATCATCAGCTTGGCCATCATCAGGTTCTCTGACGCGGTGTTCTCGCAGCAGGTCGAGCGCTCGATGCCGCCGGTCGCGTTGTAGCGGAAGTAGTAGCCGGGCACGACCTTGTCGAGCACCGACGTTGCGTTCTGGCCGGACGAGGTGGTGTGGTTGTAGACCACGTCCATGCCCACGCGCAGGCCTGCCGCGTTCAGCGCCAGCACCATGCGGCGGAACTCATTGATGCGGGCCAGCGGGTCGGCGGCGTTGCTGGCGTAGCTGCCGTCGGGAGTGGTGAAGTGGTGCGGGTCATAGCCCCAGTTGAAGCAGTCCGTGGCGGCCGTGGCGGCGACGGTGGCCTGCTGGGATTCGCTGTCGGGCGCACCGCTCGGTGCGGGCGTGGTGCAGCTCTTCTCGTTGACGCTGGCGATGTCGAAGACCGGCAGCAGGTGCACGTCCGTCAGCCCCGCGGCGGCGAGCGCGCTCAGGTGGCGCATGCCGTTGGAGTTGCTCTCGGCGAAGGCGAGGTATTTGCCGCGGCGGGCGGCCGGCACGGTCGTGTCATTGATGGAGAAGTCGCGGACATGCAGCTCGTAGATGCTCAGGTCCGACGGCGCGGCCACGGTGGCTGGCGGGGTACCGGCATCCCAGCCGGGCGGCTTGGTCTGCGGGCTGGTGAGGTCCACCACCACGCTCTGCTGGCCGCCCATGGAGAGGCCCAATGAATACGGGTCGGTAACGAGGTTGCGCACCAGGCCCACGCCGCGCACGAACACCTGCACCTGGTAGCGGTACAGCGTGCCTTGCAGCTGGCCGGGCTTGCTGAGCCGCCACACGCCGGTGGCCGCGTCGCGCGTCATCGGCTCGGTGCTGGTGCGCGTCAGGCCCGAGTTGCCCAGCGGTTGCGTCAGCATCACCGACACGGCCTGCGCCGTGGGTGCCCACAGCTTGAAGCTGGTGCTGCCGTTCTTCACCACGGCGCCCAGGTCGTCCACGTAGGCCGCCGCGGCGTAGAGGTCGTCCAGTGCGCCGGCGATATGGGCGGTGGTGGCGTTCTGCACCTTGCCGTCGGCGTCTTCCTGCACGAGCACGAGTTGCTGCTGGTGCAGCGCGGGCAGGCGGGCGACGTCGGCGGCGCGCACGCTGAAGACGGTACCGCTTCCGACGTACTTGAAGCGCAGCGCGTCGGCGGCGGGCACGCTGCCGGTGAAGGCGTCGAGCGTGAGGTGGCCGTCCGCGCCTTGCACGGGCGCGTCGGGCGCGACGCTGATCTGGCCCATGGCCGAGTGGTAGAGCCGCACGGACCCGTTCGTGGCCATGCGCGGCCACTTCACGAGCGTCTTGTTCAGCCACACGGCGCGGGCATCGGTGCTGGAGACCTGGCGCAGGTCGGGCGGCCCGCTGTAGACGGTGGCATCCCGCTCCACGAGCCAGATGTGGCCCACCTGGTTCTGAATCGCCAGCGCCGCGAACTCGACGCGGATGTTGTTGTCGCGGCCCTCCTTGTCGTTCTCGTTGGGCGGCATGCCGTGGATGATGAATTCCAGGCCCTTGCGGTTGACGTCGCCTTGCGGGTTGAGCACCGGGATGTCGAACACCACCTCGCCGTTGCCCGCCGCATAGCCGGGCATGGCGCTCAGGGGCACCGGCTGGTTCCAGATGTCGATGGGCGTGCCGGCGGGCATGCGCGTGGCGTCCAGCCCGCTGCCGTTCCACAGGTGCAGGCCCCAGGCGCTGTAGCCGCTGTCGAAGCGCTTGTAGTGCACGCGGACAGTCTTGATGTCCGGCGCGGGCAGCAGCAGCGGGTTCTGCGGGTAGTTCGTGCTGTCGCCCTGCAGCCGCCAGATCTCGTTCGCGCCGGCCTGCAACACGTAGCTCTGATCGGCGCCGCCGTTGTCCTTGTTGTCGCCGTTGTGCAGCAGGAAGCCCACGGTGCCGCTCGTCGCGGCCAGCGGCACGTCGTAGTACACGCCGAAGTCGTCGCTGCCGGCGGCGTTCCATCCTTCGTTCCAGTTCGGGCTCTGCGCGGCGTTCCAGCTGTGGAGCTGCCAGCCGGCGTGGTTGGCGTCGGCGCGGCGGTAATGCACGCGCAGCGACGTGGCCGGCGCCCCTGGCGTGGCGACTGCCGCAATCCTGGCCCGGGGTGTGGCGGCGAGTGCCGGCACGCCGGCGAGCAGTTCGACGCCGCTCTCGTCTGCTGCGGCGGTGCTGACGCTGCTGAGCGCCGCCTGCTCCGGCGCCGGCACATCCCCCGCGCCGCCGCAGGCCGTGAGCCACCCGCACAGGCCGAGGGCCACTGCACCCGTCCACCGCCGCGCCTGCCGCGCGAGACCGTCTGCCCATGCCTTCATGTGCTCACCCTCGTTGAAAGTGGGCGGATGCTAGTGAAGTAAAACTACATCAGGAAGCTGGTGGAATCCCGGTGGAATTTCTGGGCGAAGCATAGATATTGGCTTGACTGTTCGAGAAATTCGATCTGCCTTTATGTCATGTATGTAGTTTTGCTTCTGCTGCTTCCGGCTGGCGGGTGCAGGCCACAGGGGCGCGACAACCCCGAGAAAGCGTGCGGGATGACTCAAGACAGGCGGCCGCGCCAGGACTAAGCTTGTGTCAGGAGACTGACATGAAAAAGATCCGCGCCCTGAACGCCCTGGTGGTGCTCGTTGGCCTGAGCGGCTGTGCCATTGAACCCAAGACGGCGCCGCCCACCGACGTCTTCCGCGACGCAGCGTTCAGGCCACCGAGCGTGCGCATCGATGCGGAGACGGCCATGACACTGAGCCCGGCGATGAAGCGCTTCGCCGAGACCGAAATGGCCAGCGAAATCCGCCAGAAGGGCTTGCGCGACGGTCTGATCGACGCCCTCTACACCAAGGGCCGGCTGCAGCTGGACTACGACAGCGAGATCACCCGCACCGCGGCCGAAGCCTTCGAGGCCAAACGCGGCAACTGCATGTCGCTGGTGCTGATGACGGCCGCCTTCGCCCGCCACCTGAACCTGCCGGTGCGCTTCAACAGCGTCTACCTGGAGGAAAGCTGGACGCGCTTCAACGGCATCTTCTTCGTCGCCGGCCACGTCAACATCAGCCTGGCCCGGCCGCTAGCCACCAGCACGCGCACGACGGTGTGGGGCGACCCCGAGCTGTTGACCATCGACTTCCTGCCGCCCGACCAGGTGCGCCGCAACCGCAGCCGCGCCGTCGACGAGTCCACCATCCTCGCGATGTTCCTGAACAACCGGGCGGCCGAGGCGCTGACACTGGGGCAGGTCGACGACGCCTACTGGTGGGCCCGCGAGGCCATCCAGACCGACTCGCGCTGGCTGGCGGCCTACAACACGCTGGCCGTTCTGTACCGGCGCAAGGGCCTGTACGACAACGCCGAGTCGACGCTGCGCCTGGTGCTGGAGCGCGAGCCCCTGAACACCCAGGCCATGTCCAATCTCGTCCTCGTGCTGACGGACACCGGCCGGCGCGCCGAGGCGCAGGCCTACGCCAACCAGCTGGCCCAGATCCAGCCCGTGCCACCCTACAAGTTCTTCGATGAAGGCCTGGCCGCGATGCAGGCCGGTGAGTACGCCGCGGCGCGCCAGCTGTTCCGCAAGGAAGTGGCCCGTGCCGCCTACGTGCCCGAGTTCCACTTCTGGCTGGCGCTGGCCAGCTATGGCCTGGGCGACGTCTCGACCGCGCGGGGCGAGATCACGAAGGCGCTGGAGAACAGCGCCACGGCCCGCGACCGCGAGATGTACGGCGCCAAGCTGGCGTGGCTGAACGAGATGCGCGAGCAGCAACGGCGCCGGGAACCGCTGCGCGGCCCGGCCGGCTCGTGAAGCGGCCCTAGCCGATCGGAGCCAGGCCGTGCCTGGCCCGGGCGCGGGCGCAGGCGTCGTCGCCAACGCCCATGGGCGCTCGCTCGCCGAACTCGCGGCAGGGCGAGGGGCGCCACTCATGGATGCCGCAGCTGGCCTTCACGCCCACCTTGCCTTGCAGGGCGGCGCAGCGGGGCTGCGCATGGTCGGTGCCGCGCATACGCATGAGCCGGCCGGTCAGCTCCACGGCCAGCCCGTCTGGCACGCGACCGCCTTCGCTTTCCAGCTCGCTGCGGTCGAAGTCGACGCGGAAACTCGCGCAGCAGGCGCCACAGGTCAGGCAGGGGTTGTCGCTCATCGCGCCAGTTTAGGCAGTGCCAGTCATCGCGCGAAGGGATTCGCCGTGGCGAACCACAGGCCGATGCCGGTCGCGATGATGAAGGCCCCGTCCGTCACGCCGACGGCCAGGAAGTACTTGGTCTGCAGTTCCTGCGCGACCTCCGGTTGGCGCGCGATGCCCTCCAGCAACTTCATGCTGGCCAGGCCGATGCCGAGGCAGGAACCGAAGGCGGGGATCCCGATCAGCAGCGCGACGGCGAGGGGCAGTGAATCGAAGGCGGGCATACGGGACTCCTTGGCGTGGTTGAAGCGTTGTGGATGCCAAGGAGTCTGCGGCGCAGCCCGCCGCGCGTCGATGACCTCGCAGGTCATCGACGCCATGCCGGCTCAACCCGCGCTCACCTCGATGCGGCGCGGCTGCGCGTGCGCCTGCTTGGGGATGCGCAGCTTCAGCACGCCGTCCTTCAGGTGGGCCTCGATGTGCGACGCATCGAGCTCGCGGCTCAGCGTGAAGGAGCGGCGGTAGCGTGGCAACCGCACCTCGGCGTAGACGGCCTCCAGGTCGCCCGGCGTCGCGGCGTCGACCTGGCCTTCGATGTGCAGCGTGTCGGCCTCGACGCGCAGCTCGAGCTGCTCGCGGCCCACGCCGGGCAGGTCGGCCAGCAGCGTGATGCCGGTGTCGTCCTCGCTGACGTCCACGCGGGGCGTCAGGGTGCGCAGGGAATCACCGTTGCTGCCGTTGGCGCCGGTTTGCGCCGGCGAGCGGCCGCGGCCGCGGCCGTTGTCGGTTTGAACAGCGTTGTGGGTCATGGTGGATCTCCTCGGATTGGGCTCACTGGACGGTGATGCGACGCGGCTGCGATTCGGCGCGCCGGGCGATGCTGATGCGCAGGACGCCGTCGCGGTAGCTTGCCTTCACCTGCGACGCGTCGGCGTCATCGGGCAGGCTGACGGCACGCCGGAAGCTACCGCTGAAGCGTTCGCGGCTGTAGCTCCTGGCGCCTTCATCCTGCGGCGTGGCGGCGCGTTCGCCGGAGATGCTCAGCACGCCGCGGTCCACGGTCACGTCGAGCTTGGACGCGTCCACGCCGGGCGCGAAGGCGTAGACCTCCACGCTACCTGGCGTGTTGCCGACGTTGATGGCCGGGAAGGTGCCGGGTGCCACCGACCGGATGCTGGACGGCGTGCCGAAGGCGCCGAAGTGTTCATCGAACTCGCGCTGCAGGCGGTCGAAGTCGGCGAAGAAGCTGGAAGGGAAAGTCCAGAGCGATGAGTACATGGATTGCCTCCTTTCAGGTCAGGACGTCCATGCGGCAAACGTCCGCAGGCCGTCGCCAGCGGGAATTAAGGTTCGCTGCCCGAGGTTTCAAGAGGCCAAAAGTGAGGGACTTTTGCGCCGGGGGGCGGCACCCAGCTTGCCTAGTCGGCGGCTGGCTCGCGCACGACGGTGACGGTGCAGTCCGATTCCGCCACCACGCGGCTCGACACGCTGCCCAGGTAGCGCCGCAGCGTCGACGCACCCCGCGCACCCATGACGATGTGATCCACGCCGTTTCGGCGCGCGAAATCCACCAGCGCGTCGCCGACATCCGCGGCCTCCAGCACATGGAAGGTCAAACGGCCGTCCGCCAGGTTCAACGCCTTGCTGATCGGCCGCGCCCAGTGCTTGAGCGCGATCAGCTGCTTCACGTGCCGGCTCTGGCCATGCTCGTCGGTCAGCTCGTCGATGCCGATGCGGTTGAGCCGCATCACCGACACGCAGGCCAGCCGCGCGCCCGTCTCGGTCTGCACGATGCGCCGGACGGTTTCGCACAGTTGCGCCCGCAGCTCGTTCGTTCCCCGGTCCACCTCCACGGCGGCCATGACGATGGGGCTGCGCGCGAGTTGCTCCGCCACCGGCGGCACCGGTGCCGGCTCGGCCCCGAGGGCGAAGAACCAGCGCTTGGCCCGCAGCATCACGCCGCTGGCCTGCAGCTTCGCGGCGCGGGCCGTCAGGGCCACGCCGGCGGGCTCGCGCAGGTCCAGCGCCAATTGAGCCGCGCTCTGGTAGCGGCGCTCGGGCCGCACCTCCAGGCAGTGCAGGATGACCTCCTGCAGCCAGGGCGGCAGGTCGGGCCGGATGGCGCGCGGCGGCACCGGCTCCACATACAGGCGGCGGCGCAGGCCGCGCACGGAGTTCGGCTGGCCGAAGGGCCGCTCGCCGGTGGCGAGGTGGTAGAGCATGACGCCCAGCGCGAACAGGTCGCTGCGCGGGTCGCTGCGCACGAACTGCACCTGTTCCGGGCTCATGTAGGGCCCCGTGCCCATGGGCAGCGTGAACTCCTCCTCCAGCAGGTCTGGCAGCTGCTCGTGGCGGCTGAGGCCGAAGTCGACGAGCACCGCGGTGCCGTCCGGGCGGAACAGGATGTTGCTCGGCTTGACGTCCAGGTGGACGACATGCTGGCGGTGCAGGGCGGCCAGCGCCGTGGCCACGCGGGCACCGATGTCGGCCACCTCCTCCGCCGGCAGCGGCGCGTCGTCCAGGCGCGGTCGCAGCGTGTCGCCAGGGATGCGCTCCATGACGATGAAGGCCTGGCGCGTCCAGTCACCACGGGCGACGAAGCGCGGCACGTGCGGTCCGCTCAGTTGCGGCATCAGCATCTGCTCGACCTCGAAGCCCACGATGGTGGCCGGGTCCTCGCCGCCCTTGATGCGCGGCACCTTCATCAGCAGTTCGATGCCGTCGTCCGTGCCGCCGTCGTTGGCGTCCACGCGGCTGACGCGCCACAGGTTGGCCATGCCGCCCTGGTGCAGCCGCGCCTCCAGCCGGAAGCCGTCCAGCACCTGGCCGACCTCCAGTGGCGCGGGCAGTGCGGGCGGCAGCGGCGGGTTGGTCGTCATCATTCGCCGAGCGTGAGGCGGCGCGTCAGGCGCTCGACGATCGGCGCCGGCAGCTCGGTCGCGCGCAGCGCGTCGCAGGCGGCGTCGACGTCGTAGGCCACGCGCTGGAAGGTGATGCGGGCGTCGTCCAGGTCGGACTTGGCCGGGTCCAGCAGCGCATAGCAGGCGGCCGGGTTGCCGTCGCGCGGCTGGCCGCAGGAGCCCGGTATGGCCAGCCACTGCCGGTGGCCGGGCAGCGGCATCGGCACGCCCGCCACGGGCCGGAAGTCGCCCGCCTTGCCGGTGCCCGACAGGTGGTAGAGCATGGGCTCGTGCATGTGGCCGCAGACCTGGATGCGCGCCCCGCTGGCATGCAGGCTCTTCACCGCTTCCGCGCGGCCCTGCACGTATTCCCAGCCGCTGGGGTCGTAGGCGTTGGCGTGCACGAAGAGGCAGTGGCCAGGTTCGCCGCGGGCCTGCATCGGCAGCCGCGCCAGGAAGCGCAGCTGGTCCTCGCTCAGCCGGGAACGGGTCCAGTCGACGACGGCGCGGGCGTCCGGGTGCATGCCCGGCGTGCTGCCGTGGGCGACCGCCTCGTCGTGGTTGCCCTGCACGGCGATGGCGCCGTCGGCCGCGAGCGCCATGACCTGCTCGGCCACCCAGGCCGGGTCGGCGCCATAGCCGACGAAGTCGCCCAGCAGCGCGAAACGCGTCGCGCCCTGGGCCCGGGCGTCGGCAAGCACAGCCTCGAAGGCCTGACGGTTGGCATGAATGTCGGTGATGAAGGCCCAGCGCATGGGCCGCAGCTTGCCATGAAGCGCTGACGCCGGGCCGACAGGACGCTTGGTCCATCGCATGGCGCACAAGAACAAGGCCGGCTGCAAGCAGCCGGCCCCGTGCTGGTGAAGTGACGCGTCAGCCGATGCGGCCGAGCAGCAGGTACTCCATGAGTGCCTTCTGCACGTGCATCCTGTTTTCAGCTTCGTCCCACACGACCGACTGCGGTCCGTCGATGACGTCGGCCGCCACCTCTTCGCCGCGGTGCGCCGGCAGGCAGTGCATGAAGAGTGCGTCCGGCTTGGCGCGGGCCATCATGTCGCGGTCCACGCACCAGTCCGTGAACGCCGCCTTGCGGGCCTCGTTCTCGGCCTCGTAGCCCATGCTGGTCCAGACGTCGGTGGTGACGAGGTCGGCGTCGACGCAGGCCTCCCGCGGGTCCTTGAAGACCTTGTAGCAGCCGGCGTTCTTCACGCCGGCCACGACGGGGTCCACCTCGTAGCCGCTGGGCGTGCTGACGTGCACCGTGAAGCCGAGGATCTCCGCCGCCTGCAGCCAGGTGTTGGCCATGTTGTTGCCGTCAACCACCCACGCCACGACGCGGCCCTTCAGGCAGTCCATGTCGATGGCGCCGCGGCGGTCCATGCCGCGGTTCTCGATGAAAGTGAACAGGTCGGCCAGGATCTGGCAGGGGTGGTACTCGTTGGTCAGCCCGTTGATGACCGGCACGCGGGAATGTGCTGCGAACGTCTCGAGCTTGCTCTGCTCGTAGGTGCGGATCATGACGATGTCGACCATGCGGCTGATGACACGCGCCGAGTCCTCCACCGGTTCGGCGCGGCCCAGTTGGCTGTCGCCGGTCGTCAGGTGCACGACCGAGCCGCCCATCTGGTACATGCCCGCCTCGAAGCTGACGCGCGTGCGCGTGCTGGCCTTCTCGAAGATCATCGCCAGCGTGCGGTCCTGCAGCGGCTGGTACTTCTCGTAGTTCTTGAAGCGCCGCTTGATGGTGGCGGCGCGGTCGAACAGGTGGGCGTACTCCTCGGCGCGCAGGTCTTTGAACTGGAGATAGTGGCGCATCAGTCCGTTCCCCGGCTTCATGGCTTGGGTTGCGCGAGCAGCGCCTTAATCAGCGGCACGAGGCGGGCCGCGATCTCGCGCGCCTCGTCGTGCGTCAGGATCAATGGCGGCAGCAGGCGCACGACGCGGTCGGCCGTCACGCTGATCAAGAGGCCCGCATCCAGGCACTGGGTCAGCAGCACGCCGGCCGGGCGGTCAAGCTCGATGCCGAGCATCAACCCTTGGCCCCGGATCTCGACGAAGCCGGCCACGCCGGTCAGCCCTTGCGCCAGCGCGCCGCGCAGTGTCGCGCCGACCGCCTCGGCGTTCGCCAGCAGGCCGTCCTCTTCCATGATCTTCAGCGTCTCGACGCCCGCGCGCATCGCCAGTGGGTTGCCGCCGAACGTCGTGCCGTGGTTGCCCGCCTTCAGCACGTCCGCGGCGCGCGGGCCGCAGACGACGGCGCCGATGGGCACGCCCGAGCCCAGCCCCTTGGCCAGCGGCATGACGTCGGGCTTGATGCCGGCCCACTGGTGCGCGAACCATTTGCCGGTTCGGCCGATGCCGCACTGCACCTCGTCCAGCATCAGCAGCAGGTCGCGCTCGTCGCAGACGCGGCGCAGCCCCTGCAGGAACTCGATGCGCGTCGGATTGATGCCGCCTTCGCCCTGAATGGTCTCCAGGAAGAGGGCCGTGATGTTGGGATGGGCGTCGACGGCTGCTTCGACGGCCGCGATGTCGTTCAGCGGCACGCGCACGAAGCCTGGCACCAGCGGACCGAAGCCGGCCTGGATCTTGGGGTTGGCCGTCGCCGACAGCGTCGCGATCGAGCGGCCATGGAAGGCGCCCTCGAAGACGAGGATCTCCGGCGCCGTGTTGCCGCGGTCATGGCCGAACTTGCGAGCGATCTTCAGCGCCGCCTCGTTGGCTTCCAGTCCGCTATTGCAGAAGAAGACGTTGGCGAGGCCCGAAACCTCGCAGAGCTTGGCGGCGAGTTGCTCCTGTAGCGGCACAAGGTAGTAGTTGCTCGTGTGGATCAGTTTGGCGATCTGCTCCTGCAGCGCCGGCACCAGCCGCGGATGGTTGTGCCCCAGCGTGTTGACCGCGATGCCGCCCAGCCCGTCCAGCAGTCGTCGGCCCTGCGTGTCCCAGACCCAGCAGCCCTGACCGTGCGAAAGCGCAACGGGCAGGCGGCCGTAGGTCGGCATCACATGGGCTTCGGACGGGAGGGCATCAGCGTTCATCGGGTCTCCGACTGGGTTGAGGAAAAGTGGGCTTTTGATTCTAAAGTCCGTGCCAAGACATTTGCTGCGCCGCAGCAGATGGGCCTGGGCCGAGGCACAATAGCGGTCTTTGGCAGCGGTGCTCCGCTGTACCCGCGAAGCCCTGCAGTCCATGACCGTTGCCCCCCCGCCGCGCGAAGTCTTCATCCAAGGTGTCACCCTGGATGGCAAAACCTTCCGGCCGAGCGATTGGGCGGAGCGTCTGGCCGGTGCGATGTCCTGTTTTCGGCCCGGCGGCGCGCGCGGCGGCATCGGCGCCTACATCGGCTATTCGCCGCTCTGCGTGCCCACCGTCATCAATGGTGTGAAGTGCGTGGTCGTCAACGAAGAGCTCAAGCGCCTCGAACCGATGGCCTGGGACTTCGTCATGAACTTCGCGCGCGACAACAACCTGCAGGTCGCCGAAGCCTGTCTGCTGCCTGACGGCAAGCCGGGCGCCTGATCCACAGCCTTAGCGACATTCCCGAGCCGCGTCGGTGCGAGCCGCCGTTATCCTCGCCGGCACGTTTGGAAACATGTCGATGAACCTCAGCGCCGCACCGGCTGCCGCCGATCCGTTCCTTGCTGCGCCCGTCTTGGCGCAGGGGGAGCGGGATGTCACCTCACCGTTGCCGGTGTGGGTGCTGCTGCGCGGCCTGTCCCGCGAGAGCGGGCACTGGGGCGTCTTTCCGGAACATCTGCTGCGCGAACTGCGCGGCATGCAGCCGAGTTCGCAGTTGCTGATGCTGGACCTGCCCGGCACCGGCACGCTGCGCCGCCAGGCCAGCCCGACACAGGTGTCGGCCATCGTCGACGCCTGCCGCGCGGAATTGCAACTGCGTGGCGTGAAAGGCGCCGTTTCCCTGGTGGGCATGTCGCTCGGGGCTGCCGTGCTGAGCGACTGGGCCAACCGCTATCCGGGTGAGGTGGAGGCCGGCGTGCTGATCAATCCCAGCCTGCGGCCCTTCAGCGAACTCTTCCGCAAGCCTCGGCCGCTGAACTATCTTGGGCTGCTGCTGCTGTCGCTGAGCCGTTTCAGCGCCCGGTTGCGCGAGGAGCGCGTGCTCAGCATGACGACGCGGCTGACACCGCCTCAAGCCGTCATCGACCGCTGGGTGGAATTGCAGCGCCAGCATCCGCTGGGGGTGCGCAACACGGCGCGCCAGTTGCTGGCCAGCCTGCGCTACCGCGCCAGCCGCACGCGGCCCGCCGCACCAATGCTGCTGCTGTGCAGCAAGGCTGACAACCTCGTGGACTGGCGCTGCTCGCAAGCCATCAGCCGCGCCTGGGGGGCGCCGCTGCGCCTGCACACCAAGGCCGGCCACGACCTGCCGCTCGACGATCCGCAGTGGGTCGCCCGTGCGGTGGCCGAATGGCTGCGCGATCGCAGCATCCAGGGCGTCGAGCCCGGCGAGTGGCACTAGCTGGTCGACCCCTCATCCATCTGGCGGGCTTGGGCGGCCCGGCGCTCGGCCCGCAACTCATGAGGGAGCCGGAAAGCAGAAGGCCCGCTTTCGCGGGCCTTCTGCCTTGCACCAGAGCTGGATTCTTTATCAGGCGGCGAGCGCCTTGATCTTGGCGGACAGGCGGCTCTTGTGGCGAGCAGCCTTATTCTTGTGGAAGATGCCCTTGTCGGCGACCGAGTCGATCACGGCTTGAGCAGTCTTGAACAGTTCGGCGGCCTTGGACTTGTCGCCCGCGACCACAGCCTTTTGCACGTTCTTGACGACGGTGCGGAACTTGGAGCGCAGTGCCGTGTTGGCGGCGTTGAGCTTGACGTCCTGGCGGGCGCGTTTGCGGCCCGATGCCAGGCGAACCGTCTTCTTCTTGGCTTTGGAGCTGGTTGCCATGCTGTATCTATACCCAGTTGGTGCAAAGACAACGAGTATAGCCCGGAAACAAGGTTGAGGCCAAGTGGCGCCGCCGAGTATCGAAAGAGTCGCTATTCGCGACACAGATAATCCGTCGCCATGAATCTGCTGCGCGCTGCGTCGACCATATCCCTGCTGACCCTGACCTCGCGCATCACCGGCCTCGTCCGCGAAACCATGGTGGCCGGGCTTTTCGGTGCCACGGCGATGACGGATGCGTTTCTGGTCGCCTTCCGGATTCCGAATCTGCTGCGTCGGCTATTTGCCGAGGGCGCATTTTCCCAGGCCTTCGTGCCGTTGCTCGCCGCCACCCGCGCCACCGAGGGCGAAGCCGCGACCCGGCGCCTCATCGACGCCGTCGCCACCGTGCTGCTGTGGGCGTTGGTCGCGACCTCGCTGATCGGCGTCGTTGCTGCACCGCTGCTGGTCTGGCTGCTCGGCTCCGGCTTACCGGGCGAGGCCTTCGACGCCTCCGTCGTCATGACGCGCTACATGTTCCCGTACATCGGCTGCATGTCGCTGGTGGCGCTATCGGCGGGCATTCTGAACACCTGGCGGCGCTTCGTCGTGCCGGCGGCGACGCCCGTGCTGCTGAATCTAAGCGTCATCGCCGTCGGTTGGGCGCTGGCCGGGCCGCTGGAGCGCGCCGGCTACCCGGGCATCTACGCGATGGCCTTTGGCGTCATGCTGGGCGGCGTGTTGCAACTGCTGGTGCAGTGGCCGGCGCTGCGGGCCGTGGGTGCGATGCCGCGCATGGGTCTGACGTGGCGCGGCTTCCAGGAGGCGCGTGCCAACCCTGGCGTCGGCCGCGTCATTCTCGGCATGGGCCCGGCCCTGCTGGGCGTGGGCGTTTCGCAGCTGTCGCTGATGATCAACACGCAGATCTCGAGCCACCTGGCCGAAGGCGCCACGTCGTGGTTGAATTACGCCGACCGGCTGATGGAATTCCCGATCGGCCTGCTCGGCGTGGCGCTGTCCGCCGTGTTGACGCCGCAGCTGTCCGCGGCCCAGGCCTCGGGGGAGAGCGAGCGCTACAGCCGCCTGCTGGACTGGGGGCTGCGCATGGTGATGCTGCTGGCGTTGCCTTGCGCGGTCGCGTTGCTGGTGTTCGCGGAGCCGCTGACGGCGGTGCTGTATCACCGCGGCAAATTCCTGCCTTCCGATGTCGCCCATACCGCGCAGTCCGTGATGGGCTGGGGCGTCGGCCTGCTGGGCCTCATCGCCATCAAGGTGCTGGCGCCGGGCTTCTATGCGCGCCAGGACACCGGCACGCCGGCCAAGATCGCCGTCGTCGTGCTGGTGCTGACGCAGTGCTTCAACCTGGTTTTCGTGCCGTGGATCGGCGTGGCTGGCCTAGCGCTGTCCATCGGCCTGGGTGCGATGGTCAATGCCGGCTGGCTGCTGTGGGGGCTGAAAAAGCTCGGCAGCTACCGCGCCGAGCCGGGCTGGCTGTCTTTCGGGCTGCGCGTGGTGCTGGGCTGCGCGGCCATGGGGCTGCTGCAGTGGCAGCTTGCGACCCGGCTGGACTGGATCGCGCTCGGCGCCAATGAAATTCAGCGCGCCCTGGTCATGGCGGCCAGCCTGGGCGCGAGTGCCGTCATCTATTTCGGTGTGCTGCTGCTGGTCGGCATGCGGCCGCGAGCGCTGGGCAGGCCGAGCTGATGAAGTACACCGCACCGTCTGCGCTGGACCACTTCGCCACGCTCGTGGCCGAGGACGACAGCCTGAATCTGCTTGAGGCCGCCGCGAGCCTTGCGCAAGACGAGCATCCGCAGCTCGACGTGCAGGCGGTGCTGGCCGAGGTGGACGGCCTGGCGCGCCGCTTGCGCGAGCGCATCACGCCCGAGACCACGCCAGCGGAACGGCTACGCCTGTTGACGCGCTTCTTCCATGGCGAACTCGGCTTTGCCGGCAACCTGAATAACTACTACGCCGCCGACAACAGCTATGTCCACCGCGTGCTGGAGACACGGCGCGGCATCCCCATCACGCTGGCGGTGCTGCTGCTGGAACTAGCCGAACAGGCGGGCCTGCGCGCCGCGGGCGTGGCCTTTCCGGGGCATTTCCTCGTCAAGTGCAGGGTAGGGCTGGGCGAGGTGGTCATCGACCCCTTCACCGGCGAGTCGCTGTCGGCCGCGCGGCTGGACGAGCGCCTGGCCGTTTATCGGCACGGCAGCGACCTGCCGGCCGAACTGGAGCTGCCGCTCGAGTTCTTCCTGCGCGCTGCCACCAAGCGCCAGATCCTCGCCCGCATGCTGCGCAACCTGAAGGAAGTGCACCGCGCCGCCCGCGACTGGCCGCGGCTGCTGGCCGTACAGCAGCGCCTCGTCGTGCTGCTGCCGGACGACACAGCCGAGCGGCGCGATCGCGGCCTGGTGCTGGACGCTCTGGGCGCCTCCGCTGCCGCGGCCGAGGACCTCGCCTTCTACCTGGCCGAGCGAGGTGACGCGCCAGACGCGGCCGAGTTGCGAGCCCGGCTGGCCGTGTTGCGTGAACAGCGTTTGCCGCCGCTTCAGTGACAATCCGCGCCCTCGCGACCACCCCGCCATGATGAAGCCCGCCACGCCGCACTCACGCATCGTCCTCGCCTTGCGCCGTGCCCCTCGCGCGGGTTCGACGTTCCGTTGATGAGGCAGATCCCGCTTGCCTTGCTGGCGCCGCCAGCTCGCAGCTTCGACAACTTTCTGCCCGGCGACAACGCCGAGGCCCTGGCCTACCTGTCGGGCCTGATGCCCGGCGACCCGCCAGTGTTGCTGTGGGGTCCGGCGGGTTCGGGCAAGACTCACCTGTTGCAGGCACTTGCCGAGCGCTGGCAGGTCGCCGGCCAACGCGTCGCCTGGTACGACGCTGACACCCCCTTGCCGTGGGAGTTGCCATCCCACGAGAGCCTGCTGCTGCTGGACGACTGCCAGCGCTTCGATGCCGGCCAGCAGCATGCCGCGTTCGCGCTGTTTGTCGCGTCGGCGGGGCAGGGCTATACCGTCGTCGCGACGGCCGATGCGCCCGCCGTCGACCTGGCCGTGCGCGAGGACCTGCGGACCCGTCTCGGCTGGGGTCCGAGCTTTGCGCTCGAGCCACTGCGCGAGGCCGAGATGCGCGCCGTCCTGCGCCGCGAGGCCGACCGCCGCGGGCTGCTGCTCGGCGACGAGGTGCTGGGCTATCTGCTGACGCGCTTCGAGCGCAATCTCAAGGGCCTGATGGCCTTGCTCGAACGCCTGGACGAGTTTGCGCTGGCCAGCAAACGGGCGCTGACCCTGCCGTTGCTCAAGGCCATGTTGGCCGACGAGAAAACCGACTCTGACCCCACTTTATGAATCTGACGCTGTTTGACTTGGACGGGACCCTGATCCCGGTGGACTCGGACCATGCCTTTGGCGGCTTCATGGTCGACGTCGGCTGGGTCGATGGCGCTGTATGGGGGGCGAGGAACGACGAGTTCTTCGCCCAGTACAACGCCGGCACGCTGGACCTGCCGGCCTACGTCGACTTCGCGACGTCGGCCTGGCGCAGCCGGCCGCTGGCCGAGGCGCTGGCGATGCGCGAGCGCTTCATGGCCGAGGTCATGAAGCCGGCATTGCGGCCCGAGGCCGTGGCCCTGGTCGAGCAGCACCGTGCTGCCGGTGACCTGATCGCGCTCGTCACGGCCACCAATGAATTCGTCACCGCGCCCATCGCCGCGGCCTTTGGCATCGAGCACCTGATCGCCGTACAGCTGGAACGCGATGCCGCGGAGCGCTACACCGGCGCCATCCGCGGTGTGCCGAGCTTTCGCGACGGCAAGATCGTGCGCGTCGAGGACTGGCTGCGAGGCCTGGGGGCACAATGGCGCGATTTCGAGCGCGTGACGTTTTACAGCGACTCGACCAACGACCTGCCCCTGCTCGAACGCGTCAGCCATCCGGTGGCGACCAACCCCAGCCCCTCGCTGGCGCAGATCGCCATCGAGCGCGGCTGGCCCCAGCTCCAACTCTTCGCATGATTAAGAAGTTCATCGACAAGCTGCTCGGCAAGCCCGCAGCCGCCGCCAAGAAGGCCAATCCGCTCGGCAAGCGTGTCGAGGTCGGGGCCGACGTCCACGGCATCAACCCCGACCTGCTCGACGAGCGCGCCGTCAAGGTGGTCAAGACGCTGACCGACGCCGGCTTCGAGGCCTACATCGTCGGCGGCGCCGTGCGCGACCTGTTGCTCGGCATGCGTCCCAAGGACTTCGACGTCGCGACGAATGCAACGCCCGAGCAGGTCAAGGGACTGTTCCGACGTGCCTTCATCATCGGCCGGCGCTTTCGCATCGTCCACGTCGTCTACGGCCGCGGTCGGGAGCATGAGGTCATCGAGGTTTCGACCTTCCGCGCGTTGCCGACCGAATCGGAGGCCGTCGGCGGCAACGAAAAGACGG